>Ga0335079_10009434_pt1 | contig 11117 bp, 10 predicted proteins | sample Lox_Sample_33_FD_206719 | JGI IMG/M metagenome (GOLD analysis project Ga0335079, IMG submission 206719) | Soil microbial communities from Loxahatchee National Wildlife Refuge, Florida, United States - Lox_Sample_3.3 | ecosystem: Environmental > Terrestrial > Soil > Wetlands | place: USA... | reverse complement strand
TCAGGGCCTGCGAAGTCTTTCCTTTCATGCATGCCAGAGCACCTCTGTCAATACTTCACCGTTTTCGGACTTTGCCCAACCGCTCTGCGTCTTGAGTAGGGAAAAAAACATGGGATCAGGTTCACGTTGCCCCGTCCACTGACCAGCGAGGAATGGGGTTGGACGTAGTAGCTCGCCTATCTTCTGGATTCGTGCTCCGCAATCGATTATTCCGCAAGCGCGAACCTTGGTGAAATTGTTCGCCATCGAAGTCTTTCGCTTCAGGGCTGAGCTAGCCTGCCCCCGCTCCCCTTCTTCCAACTTCGGCAAGAGGCACAAGTACGTGGGAGGCCAGACTTGCGCTGTCGCCACTTCTGGAGGACGGTGTGGCGGGCTTGGCCTCGACAAACCCCAAGGTCGTGGGACGAGTCTCGCGGTAGGGCGTTTTCACTCAATCCAGATTTCAGGCTCACAAGCCTTAACATCGCGCGCCGGAAGTTGCTTTCACTCATGGAAATTGAAGAGGCCATCATAGTGGGACTCCTTGCGGTGGGTATGAGCCTGTTGGCCGTGCTGACAATGATGATCTTCTGGTAGACACGCGTGCTAAGACAGCAACTTTCAAAGTCTCCGTCGGTGCCATTCCATATGAAGAATCGATAATCGGAATCGCCAACGCTTATGTGAGAAACTCCGGCATGACGTCTTCCGTGGACCTACCGTCGCTAATGTCAGAGCTCCATCTTCGCGGGTTGGACCAGAGCAAGGTCGATTCTGCCCTGCGTTGCCTCGTCCACGTGTTTTCAGTCCAAGACGCCGCCTCGTCGGAAGGAGGAGGCATCCTTGCGGAGGACATTCTCGACAGCTATGATCTGGACGTGGTTCAGGCCGCCGCTCAGCTCTTCCTTGACAAGGCAATGTCCCAGGGCAGGGAGGTCTTCAGGGTGAGATGGGGGTGCGAGGCAGCAGCCGAGGCCATGCAAGAGCAACTCTGGACCCACGCGGCCGACAGGTGGGAGGAGTTCGTCGCCCAGCTCAACGACCGGTACCTTGGCTTGATCCTCCTTGGAAAAGAGGAGGACGGCAGGGTTGTGAACAACTGGAAGCTCGGGAAGGAGCTGAGATGGTTCTCGGTCGAAGTTCCCTCTCAAGGATGGGCAATTCTTGGCATGATCGATGACATTTTGGAGATCGCATGGAAGCTGGACCTCGCCCTCGGGTACAGATCGTATGGGCCTGAAGGAATCCAGGCACCTCGAGTCATCCTGCACAAGAAAGCGTACGAAATTCTCAGGTCAAAGAGGGCCGCTCCCCCGGGCGACCTGCTGAGGCAGGTCCGACTGTGGAGGTTCTTCTCCGAATATGATATCAACACCACCGATTTCGTAGCACTGACGAGAGAATGCAATCTGAAGCTCGATGACGTGGTCGATCAGGTTAACAGGTTCTTTTCCATCAACCTCACCTCGCAATACAGGGAGGGCCAGTATCCTCCCTACTTCATCAATGACAAGAAAAAGAAGGAGTACGAGAAGGCGGTCAGAGAGCTTCTCCAGCCAATGAACGCGTGGCTTCTCCGAGGTGAGACGGTCCAGACCGCCCCTCGGTCAGCCCAACAGGCTGCAGGGAAGCCCGCTTCAAATTCGGACACACCCGGTCTCAGGCGATAGCTCCGCAGGGCGTTCCGGGCAATGTCGCCTTCCCTCGTGGGAACCTCACTTCGCAGCTGCGGAGACCTTGCAGCGATAGTAAATGCCACCCCCAAATTCCATATCGAGGCGAAAGCCGAATCTGGATAAGTGCGGAAATGGGTTTAACTGGCACAGGTAGGTAACAGGTTCGCAATGTCCTCAGAAGGCGAACCACAGATGAAGTACAGCTACAAGTTCAGGCTGGAGGCACGGATGCCAGCGGTCTTCGACGAGGAGGACTCGAAGTCGGAAGTCCAGTCATACATCAACGAGCTACTTGGCGTCAAGAAGGAAAAGAGCTCAAATCCTCAGTGAACGTCGGTACGACAACAGATTCCGCCATAGCCAGCCTGTGTCCACTCTGGTTCGATGACCCTCAGGTCGTTTGCCGACCTCATGCCTTCCCTTAGAGCGGGCGAGGATACTGAGGAATCGCGACCCCCGTGAGCTAGGAGAGCAACAATCCCATCCAAGGCACAATAGAGTTCATAACCTACAATTGAAGGGAGTTCGCGACTTGAAGCCACGGAAAAACACCCGTAGACTTGGAACCTTGCTGTTCTTCATTCCAATCGCGTTGATTCTGCTGCTTGTCGTCTATGGAGTCCTCTCCTCACACCTTCTCGGGAGCGGGACTCTAATTGTATCGGCGCAGACGTCCAACAGGTACTATCCGTCGGTGGGGATGAACGTTACTGCACAGGTCGGAACCTCGTACAAGGGAACGACCCCCCTGCATCTGCCGCTTGGCCAAGGTACCTACCTTGTCCAATACTCACAGACGCAGTGGTTCTACACCCCTCCTGAACGAAGCATCACCCTAGTTCCGGGGCAGACGGAATATGCGGTCGGGGTTTACGACCCAATCGTACGAACCATTCTGATAAGCAGCAGCATGTTCAACTCAACCGAGGTTACAGCTGAGCACTATATCACGCCCGTCGTATTCATCAACCAGATGAGAACCAACATCCTGATTCAGAGTGATCCGACCGGCAGAGTGAACATTTCGCCATCAGGCAATTTCACCTATGTCTTCTCCAGCGCGGGGACTTTCCCGATATACCTGGTTGGTGGAACATCTACCGTAACGGTCTCAGTGAGCTAGAATCATGTTGCAGTCAGAAGGTGTATCCAGGAAGGACAGAAATCACTGTCAAACTGCGAAGGAAGCATGTTTCTGACCGACTAAGTGAGGAAAGGGATGATCCTCCTACCTGTACCAAGATGCACTGACTGATAATGTTTCCAATATGGATGTTCGCTCCATATCCAGACGTATGAGAAGAATAATGGTTAAGAGCATCCTGCCTGTCAAAACGGGGCTGGTTCTTGTCCCTTTTTGACCTTTAGTGGACAATTTGTCCATCGAACTTATATACGGTTTGGGGAGGGTTCATTCCGAAAACACAATATGTATACGCATTCAAAAGCGTATGTAAGTAAATTTAGTTCAGGAACGATTCTAGCACTTCTAGCTCTTTCAGGATTCCTATTCCTAGTTCAAGTAGCTGTCCCAGTGTTTGCGGCAAACGCGAACAATGGAATAGTTACCTCTAATGTAAATGTCTTCAAGAGCTCCGGCAGCACCAGCGTAACGTTCACCTTCAGCAACCCCGCTTCGAACCAGTTCTCGGAGAACCAGTTCCTGGTGGCCTTTGGGTCATCTGGGTTCGTGGCTAGCGCGTGTTCAGCGACAGGATTCGGTGGCACAGCCTCATTCACGTATGCGGCTGGGTCAGTCTTGGATACTGGGCAGCTGCTGCCGCCTGGTGGCACCGGGAGTTATACCTGCACCATAGCATCTCCAGCGTTGGTCAGTACGACCTCAGCCCCCGACACCTATACCTTCACCTACAAGACTAGCGATACCTCAACGACTGCCCTCGTCACAGCGGGCACCGCAACAGTGTATGTAACTGGCGCGACTGCATTCACAGTCGTTACCGTTCCAGCCTCTACTGCAACACTGACCGCAGGCGCCTCAGTGACGGCGACCTTCACGGCTGTTGGCACACTTGGGATCGCAGGCATTCCTGTGACGTTCTCGTGGGTGGCACCTGCCACCTATGACGCCTCAGGCCTGGCGACACTCACAGCCAGCACAGTTACGGACGGTTCTGGAAACGCAGTTGCAAACATCTTCCCTGACCCAGTAATTGCTGAGCAGGGGTCGGCTGCAGTCTGCGGCACAGCCGCAACTGACCGTGCATGCGTCGCGGCAGAGGCAGGCGGAAACACAGGTATAACCGGGCAAACAAGTCCCATCATCGTAACAATAGCCGGTCCGGCAAGCGCCCTGTCTATCTCCGTCGGAGGAGTTTCTCCACCGACAAAGATAATGAAGGCAGCCCTTGCTTTGATCCCGGCAGCCAGCATCATCGTCACTTCGACAGATGTGTACGGTAACCCGGCGGCCGTCTCAGCCACCCTTTCAACGACAGTCACCTTGACTGCCGTGAATCTGGTTGGTTCGAGGGCAGGGTTCTCGAGCGGTGCATACGGAGCAAGCTATCCATATGTGCCAACTGGCGCAACTGCACCGGTACAGACCAGCTCGGCAACGATAGCAGCGACCCACACGACGGGTACCGCAGCACTGGGCTACATCTACGACGTGGACTACCTAACTGAGTCCTATATTGTAGCCAGCGCGGCGAGCCTGACGTCGGGCTCCTCTTCACACATAATCACTGACACCCTCTCCTCAACAGCGGGCACCATTACACCGCCAGGGGCCACGAGCGTCACAGCGGGCAAGACGGCCACAATAACATTCTTGCTTCCGACAGTCCAAGCTGGCGTGCCAGTCTACTTCAAACTGGCTAGTTCATCAGCCGGCTACGACGGTACATTCGTAGGGGGAGGTAGCCAGGTCGTCGAAACAACCGACAACACCGGAACAGCAACAGCCACTCTCACCGTAGACACGGTGGCTGCCTCTTTCACCCAAGTCACAACTTTGTACGCAGCTAACCCGGCACTCAACGTCACCGTTGCAGAGCCACTGACTGGCGTCATAACAACAATTGCAGGCACTCCATCGAAGCTCACCCTTGCTATCTCGTACGACAGTAGCATTCCCTTCGCGTCGGACGCAACCATAACAAATGAAGCCGTCAACGGAACCAAACTCTACATCAACGCGATCATCACTGACGCGTACGGAAACATTGCATCGAACCCAGGACCCGGACAGATCCAGGTATCGCTGAGCACATCGCCCGCGACCACACTATCTTCCACTAGCGTCGTCATACCGCAAGGACAGTCGGAAACAGACTGCGTTGGCACTGGATGTTCTGGTGCGGTCTTCTGGGATATGCCCAAGACCATCGGAACCACCGTCATATTGACGGCCTCTGGTGCTGACCTCACCTCGGCGACGTTCACTGTGAAGACAGTTAGCGCAACACCATTGCTCACAATAACTTCACCAACGCCCGTGTCGGGAGTGATCTACAGCAATACTCCAGCAGTCGTATTCAGCGGATTCGCAAACGTGTCTGCTGGATTTGCAACGACCGGTCCCAAGGCCGTAACCATGGCAACAATCGGTTACAAGGTCGGAACCGCTGCGGGTGGAGGACACAAAATCACTCTAGCAGGCTCCAATCCAACTTGGAGCTTCGCTGCCACCATGTCGGCCGGACTGAACACCCTCAGTGTCAACGCCACTGACAGCAACGGCGACACTGTCTTCAGTTCAGTATCTCAGGTGTTGGTCGATACGACCGCGCCCAAAGTCACCTACACTACTGCCAACAATGCCCAACTGACAGGTGGGGCGCCAGTGGTAGCGTCAGTTGTAGTCGCCGAGGGAGACCTTAACGCCTCATCGGTGTCTGCATGGGTGAACGGAACCGCGATCGCGTCGTCGAACATCGCCATAACTGGTACAAACAGCCTCGGGGTCAGCGTGAACTACACAATATCGATCAAGAACCTTCCGACGGGAACAGACAACGTAGTGCTCAGCGCCTCCAGCCTAGCCGGCCTCACTGCAAGCGCTTCAATCACTGTCAAGGTGATTGTGCCCTTCGCGGTGTCAGTCGCGATCAACAGCGCGACATCCGGCACGCTAGGAAGCTATAGCGGCATCTCCGTGTCTGCAACAAACCTATGGTCCACAAGCCAGAGCCTCGTGATCTTCGCGGTTTACAAGAACAGCGCGGGTCAGACTGTGGCCGTTGCCACTGGCGGATTGACACTCGCATCTGGAGCGACAGGCACCGCCTTTGCTCCTCTCGCAGGTGCTCTGCCATCGGGAACGTACTCAGTCAGCGTGTTTGTCATAACAACGACCAACAGCCCGGTATCTAATCCAACAACCATCTCCGTCAGCGCATAGCAGGTGCCATCAATGAAACCAATCCCCACGCTGGTTGCGGCGGCACTCGTCCTAGCTCTAGTCCTTTCGCCGATGGTGGCTTTTGCGGCGGGGTCGATCACGTTTTCGAGCCCCACTGCTGGGTCGTCATTCAAGGGAACCCAGAGCTACACGATAGCCGGCACAATCAGTCCCGTCCCGGGTCAAGTTGACAACGTCTTCATCTCTGTCAAGAACGCCGGTGGAAACACCGTGGATGCTGCCGAAGTCTCGGCAAACCCGACGACAGGCGCATTCTCCTACTCGACAGTGACAGGCGGAAACAGCTACTGGACGACGGGAACATACTCCATTACGGCATATGACTCATATGGCGCTACCGGTTCGACAAGCTTCACCTACACTTCCCCCACTTCTTCTACCTCCTACAATGTCACGCAGGCATTGGTCGACATCCAAGGGAACCTCACACAGATCAAGAGTGAGCTCACGGCCCTGACAGCGATGCAATCGACGATGCAGAGTGACTTGAAGGGTAACTTCACTGCGCTCTCTTCGGCGCTGACATCCATAACCAACCAATTGAACACGTTGACGACCAACCTCGGCACAGTGACCACCAACCTTGGGACAGTCCAGACGGACGTCACCAATATGCAAGGACAGCTGACCACCATCTCCAACAACATAACAACCCTGAATTCTGCAGTCCAGGCCGCTCAGGCAGCTGCAACTGCCGCTCAAACGGCGGCGAATAACGCCAACAGCGCGGTCTCGAGTACACAGACGTATGTGCTCGTGGTCGCAGTTTTGGCAGCCATCACCTTAGTCCTAGAACTAGCGATTTTAGTCAGAAAGCTATCCTAAACCGATAGCTTTCCTTCCTTTTTTGTTTTTGAAAGGCTTAGCGGAGGCTGTTGACGAATGGGAGGGGCGACTCCAGAAGCCTTCACGTCACTGGAATGATTTCCAATTATTGTTTTGAAATTCAGACTGAAACTCGACGATTCTTATTAGCTCCAAGGGCACCTTTTCTCGACATAGCGCATGAGATTGCATCCAATGGAGAAAGGGCCTGCGAGGTTTACAAGGGACAGGGCTGGAGTCTCCGCTCTCGCGGGGGTCCTCGCGGTGGGCATCGTGGTCATCGTGGGAGGCGCGTCCGTGGCCTTCTACTTCGCTCCTGCGGCCTCAGGCTCGGGACAGACCTCAACCACTCGGACAGTGACCTTAACCTCCTTCCAGAACATTACCAATACGATTGATTATCCTGTGACCACAACCATAACGATCGCTACGACCTCCCCCGCTCAGACAACAAATACTCAGACCACAAGTGACCAGACAACTAGTACCCAGACGTACGTCACTACGGAGACCACGGTTCTCACCACGTATGTGACGTCGACAACCACCACTACCTACTCGAATTGGAGCGTCACCAACATCACCAGTACAATCACTACCACCACGACACTGATCGTCTTGACGACCAGCACGGTACCATAGAGATCTGGTAGAGATTGTGAAGTTCAGAGCGTTCGCTGTACATCCAAGGCTCTTGGGCGTCCCACGCTTTCTAAGGCAAAGACGCTGCCACGAACCCTCACGCTTGGCAACAAGGATTGGGGTTGTCGGCCCTCTCTTGTTCGCACTCGCACTTGCATTCCTACCCCTGGCATCGGCCGTCCCGGCGGCAGCGTCCGGACCCGCGGCCGGATCCTCTCTCTCCGTCTACATTAGCTGCCCGGGAGTGATTTCGTTCGGCCTTCCCAATGCGGCTGGATCTTGCACCTCTGGCAACTTCACGGGGGTATACACCGGGGTAGGCCAGGTGCCCATCGCCAATCTGACATCTGAATTCTACCTGGCTTTCGCCACTGGCGGAATCAAGGTGACCTTCGGTCTCACAGACATGACGAGCGGGAAACCTCTTCTGAATGGCGTGGGATACGGGTCAATCGCTGGTGGTGACTGTTCTTCCGCATCCCTTGTGATTGCAACGAACTTCGTCCCAACCTCGAACCTGATCAGCTCGGGGGACAGACTCCAGGTATTCCTGAACGCCACGTTCACGGGGACCGGCACCCCAACCTTCTGCTCGGGAGGATCGAGTGCAACGCTCGTCTCGTTCAGGACGACTGTGTCATCAGGCGCCGGCACCCCACTCCTGACTTCCTTACTTGTCCCGGGCTCGCCCACCCAGGCCGATCTCTCCGGCTTTGAAGGAGTAACCGAGACCTACGGTTACACGGGGAGCGCCTCCATGGCTGCCATAGTGCAGGGAGTTTTGAAGAACCAAGCTGGGGCCACTGTCGACGTACTTTCGACGTCGATCACGCTTTCTCCGGGGGCCGAGGTCACGGCGTTTCTCTCCTTCAACAAGTACCCTACAGGGTCGTACACTTTGACGATCGTTGCACTGACAAGCTCTGAGGTTCCCATCTCGCCCGCCGCCGAAGCGGAGGTCTCGGTGTGAGAAGATGAAGTGGGCTCTCATCGGCGCTCTCTGGATCGCGCTGCTCGTCGCCCTCTCCGGATCTGCTGCGGCTCTATCCTACTCCTTGACGGTGCAGACCAATGCCACCTCCTACGTAGGCGAATCAACCGTATTGATCACCGGCCAAGTCACACCCGCCCCTGGACCCAACTCGTCGGTTTCGCTGCGGGTCTACAATCCGAACATGCTCCTCGCCACGGCCGCTGTGGCTCCCGTGAACGGGACGACCGGGCTCTACTCCAGCACTTTCGTAACCGGAGGTTCGTCTGCCTGGATAGAAGGCACCTACTCTGTAAATGCTACTTGGGGGGCTTACGGCCCAGTCATTTTCAAAATAACGACGTTCTCTTGGGCCTCCTCAGCCACGTCGACGTCCACATCGGCAACCTCGACCACGACAGTCAGCACGTTCTCCTCCGCAACAAGCACCACTTCCAGCACCTCCAACCCCACAACAAGCATCACCTCCACAACCACAATTACAACCAGTTCGCTTGTTACATCGTCGCCGACCACCTCGACCTCCGTGAGTACTGCGAGCTCCTCGGCGACCAGCTCTGGAACTGTCCCTGAGTTCCCATTTCAGATCGTAGTAGTCGTACTCTTCTCGGCTCTGATTGCTGGGTCCTTCTTAGTGATGAGGAGCCGCAGGGCGCACGCCCCCAGCGGTTTTCCTCGATAGAGCCCCCTGGCTCCTAGCCTGCTTCTGTGCTCGGGAACCTTGACCCTTCTGGGTTGACGGGGCATTCGGCCAGAGCGTCGATGGATCTGTGGTCGTGCGAAATCGTTTGCTTGCGAGTCTTGGAGCAGCCAGGGGCAATCCTGCCCTCCAAGCCTGCACCGGCTTCCTGCTTCGACCCCCCGACTGCATTTGCGGGTGAACCTGCGCCCGCATTTGAACTGAAGGCCATCCGCGATTGGGCTGGATTTGCATTGCATCACCTTCTCCTAAGCGGCTGTAAATCCAGATTCGTGTCCTTGAGGAGCGCTCGGGAGGCATTTTATTGAGGGGCTCGTCTCTCGCCGACAGTTGGGCGACCCTCTGGACGAAGCCTACGAAAAGTACCTGGCGCCTCATTTGGACGCGGAGATCGAGACCAAGGTCATGTGCCCAAGGTGTGACTCCGAAAATGTGGACAGAAGCGCTGGGTATAGGGGGGAGTACGTTTGCTTACAGTGCGGGTACCAATGGCAGGTCGGGGGGCCCCAGACCCGCTAGTATTCTCTCCATTCGGTGGCAACTCCTAGAAGGCTCTCTTTGACAAGATTGTGAAGGACAGAAGGCCGTAATGGCTTTCTCCCTTCTAGAGTATGAGACTACTCATGAGACTATCCAGCATTGCCCGTGACATGGTCGTCGGCGTGTTCGCTCTGGGGAAGTTCATCGTGCTCTCCGTTCTGCGACTTGGGCGATGGTGCTGGGACCGGATTCATTTGAGATAGTGTTGACCAAAGGGATCCGTCGGATGCTTATCTTCTCGATCCATCAGACTAAGTGAACGCAGGGGGGAGAATGGTCGGGAGAAGTTGTCATGCGCCACGCTGTGGAGCAGTCCAGTCAGGAATATGGAGTCGAAATCCATAACGTCTTAATAAAATCTGGCGACCCACTATCGAGGTTTCAAGTGCTTTTCATTGAAGGACCGGGTCTGATTCTTGATGGGAAGACAGAATCAGAGAACCCGGGTCTTGGGTTCTAGGGGTCCTGTTGTCTATCCTATCCCCTAGGTGCAAGGTGACTCTCGAGAAGTTGTTCGCCTTCAGCGAAGAGATCAGAAGCGCAATGCTGGTTGACAGGATCGGAACCCTGGTGTCCTTCGCCTCCAGGGCAACGAGGCCCGTGGATCTGGGTTTCGTGAGCGAAATCTCAGCGAAGGGGATAGCGCTGCTGGGCGGAATACTCCGAGGGAACGAGTCGACATTCGGGGTCCTCGAGTGGGTTCATTTGAGGTACCGTAGGTTGCACGTCTACTGCTGGCTGGTCGATGAAGGGTATCTGGTGTTCACTTCCAGGTCGCAGCTGCCCGACTCCTTGCTCCACAGGATCGGCACTTCGTCTGTCCTGCAGGCGCGATACTCCGGGCTCTGGGAGCAAGAAAGGGACGAAACAGCGATCTCCGAAGCGTAGTCCGACCGGTTCAGCCGCGAGAGGAACCGATCAGTTGTGTTTCGCTCGGCCTGTCAGTCTTTCCCCATTAAGTCTCAGGCGATGCCGCCTAGATTGAAGCCCCTTCACTGATTGTGCGGTCCAGTCCTTTTGCGCCAAGCAGCCGGTTGATGTATCCCTGCAGTTCCTCCTTGTCCATTTCCGTAACCGTTCGCGTTTCCTGCTCCGCCGAAAACGTCCGAACGTATCGGTAGGTCTTGCTCTCCTCTTCCTTCTCAGACAACTGGCGGTTGGGCGGCTCGACTTCATATTGAAGCTGTTTGGCGTAATCCAAGAATCTGGATTTCGCATCACGATTGGTGCACCAACTTCAACCAAGGAGGAAAGAGCTCATTTGCGGCGGCCATGCGATTCTGGGCGGTTGGGAGATGTCTGACCTGCTCAGTTGAATCTAGGTCGGATCATCCGAGAACGAATACCTCGTGATGAAGCCGATAATCGCGCACAGTA
>Ga0335079_10009433_pt1 | contig 11118 bp, 8 predicted proteins | sample Lox_Sample_33_FD_206719 | JGI IMG/M metagenome (GOLD analysis project Ga0335079, IMG submission 206719) | Soil microbial communities from Loxahatchee National Wildlife Refuge, Florida, United States - Lox_Sample_3.3 | ecosystem: Environmental > Terrestrial > Soil > Wetlands | place: USA: Florida... | reverse complement strand
GCAGATCGACTGGGACGCGCGCACGATCACGCTGCCGAAGACCAAGAGCACGCCACGCGTCGTCCCGATGAACGACACGTGCCTCGGAGTCATGCTCTGGCTGCGCCAGCGCGCTCCGGATCCCGACGACGTGAACGCACGCGTCATCCTCTACCGCCACTACGGCGTCGGCCCGGCGCGGCCGATCAACAGCGTCAAGACCGCCTTCAACAAGCTCCTCGGCGAACTCGAGTTGCGCGGCAAGTACACGTTCAAGAGCCTGCGCGCCAGCTTCGCCACCTTTCTCGCCGAGAAGGGCGCGGACGTCCTCAAGATCATGGACCTGATGGGGCACGCCGACGTCAGGACCACGAAGCGGTACGTGAACATGGCCGATCCCGCCAAGGCGGAGGCCGTAGCCCGGATCTCGGATCGGCCCGGCACGCAGGGCGCCCTCGAGCTGATCGCGGCGATCCCTTCAGGGCCCGCGCAACCGACCGACTATGTCGGCGTCTACGCCAAGAAGGGACGCTACGAAGCGAAGATCGCCGAGACGGTCGACGGCAAGACCCGCGTGCGCTACTTGGGCCTCTTCGAAACCGCCGAAAAGGCGGCGCGGGCGTACGATGACGCCGCGCGCGGCCATCAGGGCCGCAGGCTCAATTTCCCCGACCAGGCCGCACCGCCCGCGCCGATGGGGGCTTGCGAGGAGAAGGAGGCGTCGCGCGCGACAGGCACCGCCCAATGGACCCCCGACGCTGGGCTCTCGCCCCCGGCGAGCCAGATCCTCGTACCGCCGCCGCCCCTCGTCGCCGCGGAGCACGATCGACTCTGAGCGTCGCCTTGCTGTCGTGCCGGAGTCGCTTTGCCATCTCCGCGCGGTCTACATCGTTCCTCCGGGGCGGGAACGACCTCGACGTTCCTCCGGGGCGGGAACGATTTCGACGCTGGCTGATCGGCAGGAAATCGCTCTTCGCCCGAAATTGACCGGTCGGAGTGGCGCCGAGAGAGCCCGTCCGTGGCGGTCGCGCTGCTTCGCCACCGGCGGGGCGAAATTGCGCCGTCGCGCTCTTAAGCTGGTCTCACGCTAGCTATTCTAGCGAGCGCACCACGCGCGGCGCCGATCGGATCTCCAGCCCCCAGTTCGCCTCGCTGTCTCCGTGCATGGCGCCATCCACCCAAAGCGGAAAGAGAGTTTCAATTCTTCGCCAACTACCGAAGGATTGCCCGCGAGGGTGTCCGCCGAGCTGCCTGGCCACGGAGTGGAGGTGCGACTCGACGCCGCGCCCGCCAGGCGGAACCGGGGCGTGCGCATCCAGGTCCCGAGTAGCCGCCGCGAGCCCCACACGCCGAGCCCCACACCGGCCGGGCCTCGCGGCGGTGGCGTCGTCTTTTTGGCCGAAAAGCTGGCGCGCCCGGAGAGATTCGAACTCCCAACCCCCAGATCCGTAGTCTGGTGCTCTATCCAGTTGAGCTACGGGCGCAATAGGCGGCGCCGCCGGCCGCCGGGAAGGCCGGAAGCTAGCGGCTGTACCTGGCGAAGGCAAGACAGCATGTGTCAAATCGGCCGAAGTGCGGAACTTGCTTGTCGCTAGAACTGCCTTTGCGTAATATCTGCAAGGGGTTTCAGGCCGAAAAGGCGATGATTTTCCTATCTCGGCGAAATCATCGGGCCTGTTTCGATTGCGGGGCAGCTGAGACAAGGGTAACCGCTTAGCATGTTCATTCGTCGCTCGCATGTTGGGGCAGCTATAGCAGCGCTGCTGCTATCGGGCTGCTCCTCTATCGGCAACACGGCCGACTCCGTCTGGTCGTCGCTTTCTGGCGAGGATAGTGGCTCCAGCAGCAACGCGAGAGCGTCGAGCGGCGGCGGCACTGTCGAAGCCATTCCGCCATCGCAATCCGAGTTCAACCCGCAGCCCACCTTGGGCGCGGGGACGAGCACGCAAGCGGCGGCGGCACCGATCGGCCCCGGCACCTTCGCGCCAACCCCGGTGGCGCCCGGCTCGCCCACCGGCACCATTGTCGGCGCCAAGGTGCAGTCGCTGCGCGGCGATACGCAGCGCCTCGAAGCCGGCATCAGTCAACAGAACGGCGCGCTGCAGCAGCTGCGCCAGTCCATGGCGCAGAACGCCGGCAACTATTTCAGCCTGGTCGGCAGCATCAACTCCCGCCTGCAGGTCGGCACGACCCCGGGCAATCCCGAGCTGCTCGCGCAATGGAACCAGGCGCAGGGCGCGCTCGACCGCATGAACGACGACGTCGCCAAGCTGAACAGCCTCGCCAACCAGGTCGCCCAGGATTCATCGCTCGCCTCTTACATCCTCGAATCGATCCGGGCTGCCTATGGGCTGCAGGGCGCCGTCGAAGAGGATCACCGCCAGCTCCGCGAGCTCGAGTCCGAAGTTCAGCGCACGCAAGTGCCGATCGACACGCTGCTGAGCGCGCTCTCCAACGACATCCAGCGGCAGGGCACCTATGTCGCCAATGAGCGCTCGAATATGGTGACCTTGTCGCTGGCCATTCAGAACGGCCAGCTCTACGGGCCGAGCCTCGCCAGCCGCGGTTTCGTCTCAACACTGCCCGCGGGCGCGCCGCGCGCCGCCGAGACGCGCGAGCGTCCGGTTCCCGGAGTCGCCGAGCGGCGGCCGCTGGTCATCATCCGCTTCGATCGGCCGAGGGTGGATTACGAGCAAGCGCTCTACACGGCGGTGCGGCGCGCGCTTGATCGCCGCCCGGATGCGAATTTCGACCTCGTCGCCGTGGCGCCCAATGCCGGCAGCCCGGCGCAGGTGGCGCTGCATTCCGACGCCTCCAAGCGCAACGCGGAAAGCGTCATGCGCTCGCTGACCGGCATGGGACTCCCGGCCGAGCGCATCACGCTCTCGGCGACGACCAGCGCCAGCGTCCAAGCCAACGAAGTGCAGATCTACGTCCGCTGACGGGTCTGCGGCGAAGGCGGGCGCCGGCGGCGCGCCGGAAGGCGGCGGCGATGGCAGCGAAGAAGAACTTCCCCATAAGCTGGGACGAGATCGATCGCGACGCCCGCGCGCTCGCCTGGCGGCTTGCGGCTCTGGGTCCCTTTCGCGGCATCATCGCCGTCACGCGCGGCGGCCTGGTCCCCGCCGCCCTGGTCGCGCGCGAGCTCGACATCCGCTTCATCGATACCGTCTGCATCGCCAGCTATGACGACCGCGCGGAGCATCCGGAGCGGGTCCAGGTGCTGAAGCGGGCGAGCGGCGACGGCGAGGGCTTCCTCATCATCGACGACCTCGTCGATACCGGCGAGACGGCGCGCACCGTGCGCGAGCTGCTGCCCAAAGCGCATTTCGCCACCGTCTATGCCAAGCCCGCCGGCCGCCCGCATGTCGACACCTTCGTCACCGAAGTGAGCCAGGACACCTGGATCGTGTTTCCCTGGGAGCGCTGACGGCGCGGTTCGCCTTTCGTGCGAAAGCAAAAACCGGTGATCCTGGGTCCCCGCTTTCACACTAGGGTACGTGCAAATCGCGCAGCGAAGCCATGACCCCAGTTTCGCCTTGCCCGCGAAAGAGCGTGTCAAGAAATCGAAGCGGACGAAGGTAACGCTTTTGGCGTCGTATGGATTCCCGCTTTCGCGGGAATGACGGAATAATTTGATTTTGCTTTAGAATTCGTCGCCCCCGCGAAAGCGGGGGTCCATCTCTGAGCCGCACGATGCCGGCGAAAGCGCCGTTGTGAGCGATTCCTTCACGCGCTCGAAAGCGGGCATCCAGGATGCTTCAGCCCTGATGAACGGAGCGCATGGCTCTGGGTCCCCGCTTTCGCGGGGACGGCGGAAAATATGCTGGAATCGCAGTATTTTTTTGAGATGTATACGTATCCTGGCGCTTTCGGCGGCGGAAGCGGTGGCGGGGATGGGCGCGTGAGCCGCAGGCGCTTGCGCTCGGCCGCCCTCGCGTGAAACGATCGCGGCGATGAAAGCCTTCGCCGCGTTTGGCCTTGCTCTGCTCTTCGCCCTTCCGGCGCGGGCGCAGGCGCCGCCGCCCGAAGCGGCGACGGTCCGCACCGAGCAGCCGGCAAGCTTCGGCCGTCGCGACATGGTGGCTGCAGCCAATCCGCTCGCCGCGGCGGTGGGCCGCGACATGCTTCGGCGCGGCGGCAGCGCCGTCGATGCGGCGATCGCAACGCAGCTCGTGCTGAACCTCGTCGAGCCGCAATCCTCCGGCATCGGCGGCGGCGCTTTTCTCGTCTACTGGTCGGCGGCCGAGCATCGCGTCGTCACCTTCGACGGCCGCGAGACCGCGCCGGCGGCGGCCCGTCCCGACCGGTTTCTCGGACCCGACGGCGCGCCGCTCGCCTTTTACACCGCGGTGGTGGGCGGCCGCTCGGTCGGCGTCCCGGGCTTGCTGCGGATGCTCGAGCTGGCGCATCGCCGCTTCGGCAGGCTGCCCTGGAGCGCGCTCTTCGCGCCGGCGATCGCGCTGGCGGAGCAAGGCTTCGCACCGTCGCCGCGACTTGCGGCGCTGCTCGCGCGCGATCCCTATCTCAAGCTGCACGAGGCGGCGCGCAGCTACTTTTACGATGCGGACGGCGCGCCCAAGACGCGCCTCGTCAATCCCGCTTTCGCCGCCACCTTACGCGCGATTGCTGCCGGCGGCGCCGCTGTCTTCTATGCCGGCCCGATCGCCGCGGATATCGTCCGCACCGTCGATGCGGCGCCCGGCAATCCCGGCGATCTCACCCTCACCGATCTCGCCGCATACCGGGCACGCGAGCGCGCGCCGGTCTGCGGACTGTATCGCCAGCATCGCATCTGCGGCGTCGGGCCGCCCAGCTCGGGTACGGTGACCATGCTGCAGCTGCTCGGCATGCTGCAGCGCTTCGACCTCGCGAAGCTGGCGCCACGCTCGATCGAAGCGGTGCATCTGTTCGCCGAAGCCGGACGGCTCGCTTACGCCGATCGCGACCGCTTTCTCGCCGATTCCGATTTCGTGCCGGTGCCGGTGCGAGGTCTGCTCGATCCCGCCTATCTCGCGGGACGCGCGCGCCTCATCGATCCCGAGCACGATATGGTCGGCCCGGCAGCGCCAGGTGATCCGCCGGGCAGCCATGCGGAGAATTGGGGAAACGGCGTCACGCCGGAGCTGCACGGTACCAGCAACATCGCCATCGTCGATGCGGCGGGTAACGCGCTCGCCATGACGACGACGATCGAGAACGCCTTCGGTTCACGCCTGATGGTGCGCGGCTTCCTGCTCAACAACGAGCTCACCGATTTCTCCTTCGTGCCCGAAGATCACGGCCGCCCGGTGGCGAACCGCGTCGAGCCGGGGAAGCGCCCGCGCAGCGCCATGGCGCCGACGCTGGTCTTCGACCGCAGCGGCAGGCTCATGCTCGTGGTGGGCTCGGCCGGCGGACCCGCGATCATCAACGACGTCGCCAAGACCATCATCGGCGTCATCGATTGGCATGAGGATCTACGACACGCCATCGCGCTCGGCGATGACGGCAATCGCAACGGCGCGACCGAGATCGAGGCAGGGCCCGAGGCGGCAGCGCTCGCCGCTGCGCTCGAGCGGCGCGGCCACCGTGTCAAGATCAGCGATCGGCCGAGCGGGCTCTCCGGCATCGAAACGACCGGGCGCGGCCTCGAAGGCGCCACCGATCCGCGCCGCGACGGCAGCGCGCTGGGCGATTAGGATCGCTTACGACGCCAAGCTTGCGGCGCCCTGCTCGTTCCCGCGCAGCAAGCTGGCGACGACGAAATCGGCGAGGCAATCGACCGCCTCGCTGGAGCGGCTCGGGCTGCGATGCATGATGACGCCGACCTCCGGCAAATCGGGGAAGGATTCCGGCCGGCCGATAACGCGCATGCCTGGCACGAGCGCGCTCTTGGCAACGACGCTGACGGCAAAGCCGGAAAACACGGCCGCCTGCAGGCCGCCGATGCTTTCGCTGATGCAGACGAGCCGCCAAGGCCGGCCGATACGGTTCAGCGCCTCGAGCGCCGCGTCGCGATAAATGTTGCCGGGCGGCAGCAGCGCCAACGGCACAGGGTTCTCGTTGTGAGCGTTATGGTGCTGGCCGCTGACCCAGACGAGCGGCTCTTTGCGCACGAACTCGCCGGCGCGGATGCCGGGCATGTCGGTGACCAGCGCGATGTCGATCTCCTTGGCATCGAGCGCGTCCATCAGCGTCCGGCTCAACGCGCAACGCACATCGACCTCGACATTCGGGTAAACGGCGCGGAAGTTCGCGAGGATCTGCGGCAGGAGATAGGCGGCGTAGAGATCAGGCGTGCCGAGCACGACGCGGCCTTCGATGCGCCGCGTCTCAATCCGCTGCCACACCTCATCGTGCATGCGCAGCATGGCGCGCGCATATCCGAGCAGCACCTCGCCTTCGTCGGTGAGCTGCGGACGTCGTTGCGCCGGGGCGAAGAGATATTTGCCGAGCTGCTCCTCAAGCCGGCGGATCTGCAGTGTGATCGCCGGCTGCGTCCGGCCCATGCGACGCGCCGCCTCGGTCACGCTGCCGGTCTCGACGATGGTGACGAAGGAGCGCAGGGACCGCATATCCAGATGCCTCTGAGGCATGGTCGATAACTCGCGCTTATGTCCCCCATTAATATTTGCAATTTCCATGCCGCCGCCCTGCGGAACTACGCTTGCGGTCGATCGAGGCGTGCCGCGCCTGCAGATGAGGCAAATCTGGTTGATTTGCCCAAGAAGTGGACGCGCGCCGCAAACGCCGACAGGCCGGAGGTGCAGATGGCCCAGCGCAGGAAAAACAGTGCCAGGATTGGCGGTGCCGACGCGAATACTGCAATTTCGCGCCGCAATCTCTTAAGGGCCGCGGCGGCGGCCGTCGGCGCAGCGGCCGGCAGCCAGGTGATCGGTGCGCCGACGATCTGGGCGCAGGAAATCAAGGATATCGAGCTGCGCCATGTCGGCGTCTCCTATTCGGTGGTGAAGGCGATCGGCGACCAGGCGTCGAAGGATCTCGGTTTCAAGGTGACGATGCAGAATCTCGACACCTCGGCCGCGATCACCCGCTTCATCACCCAACCCCAGACCGTCGACATTCCCGATCTCGAGGGCTGGCAGACCAAGGTCGCCGTCGCCCGCGGCATCCTCCAGGGGATCGAGGTGAAGCGGATCAAGGAATTCGACAACATCCTGCCGATCTTCACCAAGGGTGAATACGAGGGGAAGAAGGTCTCACGCCAGGGCATCTCGCCCTATGAGGCGATGTATATCGAGAAGAAGGATTCGACCAAGATCGTCGAGGGCGTCCATGACTGGATGACGTTCCTGCCGCAGGTCTACAACGCGGATTCGATCGGCTACCGGCCGGACATCGTCGGTCATCCCGTCACGCGCTGGAAGGATCTGATCGACCCAAACTACAAGGGCCGCTCGGCCATCCTCGACGTGCCGAATATCGGCATAATGGATGCGGCGCTGGCGCTCGAGTCGCGCGGCGACCTGGTTTACAAGAACAAAGGCAACATGACGCGTCAGGAGATCGACACCACGATCAACGCGCTCATCGCTCTCAAGAAGCAAGGCCAGTTCCGCGCCACCTGGACGACGTTCGAGCAATCGGTGGAGCTGATGGCCTCGGGCGAGGTGGTGATCCAGTCGATGTGGTCGCCGGCGGTGACGGCGGTGTTGGCCAAGGGAATTCCTTGCATCTACGCGCCGGTCAACGAGCAGCCCGACGGCAAGGAGGGCTATCGGGGCTGGTGCAACGGCATGGGGCTGATGCGCCATCTCAGCGGCAAGAAGCTCGAAGCCGCCTACGAATATCTGAACTGGTACTATGCCGGCTGGCAGGGCGGGTTCGTCGCGCGCCACGGCTATTACAGTCCGGTGCCGAAGACGGCCGAGAAGTTCATGACGGCCAACGAATACGGTTACTGGTATCTCGGCAAGCCGGCAGCCGACGTCATCAAGGACCCGTACGGAGCGGCCATCGCCAAAGCGGGCGCGGTCCGCGACGGCGGCTCCTTCATCGAGCGCTTCACCAACATCGCGTGTTGGAACACGGTGATGGACGAGAATCAGTACATGATCCAGCGCTGGAACGAGTTCAAATCGGCATGACGCGCACCAGCCCGAGCGGCGAACGCGCATCGCCGGCCAGACCTTATCTGCTGGTGGCGCCGCTCCTCGTGGTGCTGCTCGTCTTCGTCGTGGCGCCGCTCGCCTTTGTCGTGGCGGTGAGCTTCTTCCACTACGACAACTTCGCCATCATTCCGGCATTCAGCTTCGAGAACTATGCCGATGTGCTGACCGCGCATCTGACCTACGACCTCTACTTGACGATGATCTGGTTCTCACTGCTCACCTGGTTCTTCACGCTGATCATCGGCTTCACCGTCGCCTATTTCCTGGTCTTCCACGTGCGCAACCCACTCATCGCGATCGGACTCTTCCTTGTCTGCACGGTGCCGTTCTGGACGTCGAACGTCATCCGCATGATCTCGTGGCTGCCGCTGCTGGGAAAGCAGGGGCTGATCAACAGCGCCTTGCTCGCGACCGGCGCAATCCGCCAGCCGCTGCAGTTCCTGCTCTTCTCCGATTTCTCGGTCGTGGTGTCCTATGTGCATCTCTTCACCATCTTCATGATCGTCCCGATCTTCAATTCGATGAGCCGCATCGACCGCACGCTGTTCGAGGCCGCGGCGGATGCCGGATCGAGCCGCTGGCAGACCTTGCTTCATGTCGTGGTTCCGCTGTGCAAGAGCGGCATCGCGCTTGGCTCGATTTTCGTCGTCACCCTGGTGATGGGCGATTTCTACGTAGTGAAGGTGATGAGCGGCGGCAGCCGTGCCTCGATCGTCTCGGCGATGTATGACGACATCTCCACCTTGCTCTTTCCGCACGCCGCGGCAAACGCCGTCATCCTGATGATCATCGTCGTGATCATGGTGAGCCTGATCCTGCGCGTCGTCGATGTGCGCAAGGAACTGGCCTCGCAACGCTAGACCACCCGCACTCCGGAGCCCCCCTTGCTCACCGCTGCCGGCCGCCGGCCCTGGACCTTCTATGCGCTTGCCGCCTTCTTCGCGCTCTACGTCGCCTTTCTTTACGGCCCGATGATCTGCATTTTCGTGCTGTCGTTCCAAGGTCCGCAGGGCGCTCTGGTCTTCCCGATGCGCGGCGTGAGCCTGCATTGGTTCGCCGAGCTGGTGACCCAGACCGAGACCGGCGACATCCTCGGCGCCATCTCGCGCTCGATCCCGCTGGCAATCATCGTCATGGCGGCGACGGTGGCGGTCTCGGTCGCCGGCGGCCTCGCCTTCCGCGATCGCTTCCGCGGCGGCGCCGCGCTGTTCTATGGCGTCATTGTCAGCCTGGTGGCGCCGGGCTACGTGCTGGGCATCGGCATCGGCCTGATGTTCCAGCTGCTCGGCCTGCCGGCCCACTGGTACAGCTCGGCGCTCGGCGCCCAGCTGACCTGGACGCTGCCGTTCGGCCTGCTGATCATGTTCGCCGTGTTCGGCCGCTTCAATCGCTCCTATGAAGAAGCGGCGCGCGATCTGGGCGCCGGCGCCGGCCAGATCCTCCGCCTGGTGGTGATCCCGATCGTGCTGCCCGGCATCATCGCGGTGGCGCTGTTCGGCTTTACCCTCTCTTACGACGAATTCGCTCGCACGCTCCAGACGTCGGGGTCAACGAACACATTGCCGCTCGAGATCTGGAGCATGACCACCAACGTGACCTCGCCCGTGATCTACGCGCTCGGCACCGTGACCACCGCATTTTCCTTCATCGTCATCGGCGTCGCGCTGTCGGCGATTGCGCTGATCCAGCGCCGCCGCTACGGCCGAGCGCTGCCGGCCGGCCGTCACTGACCGGTCGCGTGCAGGGAGACCCGACGATGCATGGCACTTACGAACGCGACACCCGGACCGGCGCGGGACGCGTCGAGCTTGTCGGCCTCTATAAGCGCTATCCCGACGGCACGGTGGCGGTCGACGGCGTGAACCTCGCCATCGAGGATGGCAGCTACTGCTGCCTGTTGGGACCGAGCGGCTGCGGCAAAACGACGATCCTGCGCATGATCGCCGGACACGAGACGCCGACCGACGGCGAGATCGTCATCGGCGGCGAGACCATGGTCGGTCGGGCGCCGCGACAGCGCGGTACGGCCATGATGTTCCAGAACTACGCCCTGTTCCCGCATCTCTCGGTGCGCGACAACATCGCCTTCAGCCTGCGCGTACGCGGCATCGGCAAGCGCGAGCGCTACCGCGAGGCGGACCAGGTGATCGAGCAGGTGCAGCTTTCGGCGCTTGCCCATCGGCTGCCGGCGCAGCTCTCGGGCGGCCAGCAGCAGCGCGTCGCGCTGGCGCGCGCCATCATCACGCGGCCGCGGGTGCTGCTGCTGGATGAGCCGCTCTCCGCCCTGGATGAATTCCTGCGCCTGCAGATGCGCAGCGAATTGCGCCAGATGCAGACGCGGCTTGGCATCACCTTCATCCACGTCACCCATACTCAGCTCGAAGCGGTTGCGGTGGCCGACCAGGTCGTGGTGATGGAGAAGGGCCGCATCGAGCAATCCGCGACCGCCCGTGAAATCTATGCTTCGCCGCGTAGCGCCTATGTCGCGCGCTTCATGGGCGGGCAGAACGTCTTGCGGGGCACGGTCGAAACCGTTGCCGGCGGCGTCGCCACGCTGCGCGGGCCTGGCGGCGAGCGCTTCGCTCTGCGGCTGGCGACAGAGCGCTCGCTCGCCGGGCGAGAGCTGTACTTTGCCGTGCGCCGCGACCATCTACGCCTCACCCGCGCCGACGCCGCGCCGCCGAGCATCAACGCGGTGAGCGGCAGGGTCCGCGCCGTGGAGTATCAGGGCACCTACGTCAAGGTGGCGGTTGATCCGGCGACGCCTGGAGCGAAGGCGGAGGGCGGCGACGGATTCGTCGCCTATGTCGAAGAGGGCGACTATTTCCGCGATCCCGTCGTGCCGGGAACGACGGTGGTGGGATCATGGCAGATCGACGAAGCCCACGAGCTTGCGAGCGGACCTGCTACCGCCCCGGCAGTGTAGCGGCTCGGCCGCTGAGGACAGGAGGCAGCGACCCATGGACATCACGGTGACGGTGAACGGGCGGCAGATCAAGGCGACGGTCGAGCCGGTCACCTTGCT
>Ga0335079_10009432_pt1 | contig 11118 bp, 5 predicted proteins | sample Lox_Sample_33_FD_206719 | JGI IMG/M metagenome (GOLD analysis project Ga0335079, IMG submission 206719) | Soil microbial communities from Loxahatchee National Wildlife Refuge, Florida, United States - Lox_Sample_3.3 | ecosystem: Environmental > Terrestrial > Soil > Wetlands | place: USA: Florida... | reverse complement strand
AAGATTGCGAAACACCGTATTCGGCTGCGCAACGAGAAGGTTTTCTGAAGACAGCAGAGACTGCACGTGTCCGCGGGAAACGAAAATATCTTTCCATCCGTCGTTGTCGAAGTCGGCGATCATGGGCGAGTACCCTGCCATGGGCAGCGTCAGTTTCGTCATCCCGCTTTCGCGCGTCACTTCTGTGAAACCTCCCTTCCCCGTATTGCGGTAGACCGGAAAAGTCTCGCCATCTAACGCTGCAATCACAATGTCCGGATAGCCGTCATTGTCGAGGTCGCGAAAATCAACCCCCATGCCTGAGATGTAAGTACCGTCCTCACGCAGCGCCAGGTTTTCGTCGAATGCCACCTCTTCGAACTTTCCTCCACCTTTGTTGCGGAAGAACGAGTTCATGAGTTTGTCGTTGGGGATGATCAAATCCATCTTCCCCGACAATTCAGAATCGGCCGCCGCTACGCCCATGCCTTTTCCGGGATGCGCCCGAAAGCCTGCCTGCACCGAAGCATCGCGAAAAGTTCCATCGCCATTGTTGATAAACAGCTGGTTGGGAGTCGCCTTATAAAACTTGGGATGGCAGTAGTCCCGGTGCCCGTAGCCTTCGCAATCCGGCTCATGCTTCGCGTCCCACTTCAGATAATTGACCACGATCAGGTCGAGAAACCCGTCGTTGTTGACATCCATCCACACACCGCCGACGGCCCAAAGCGCTCCGTACTCGCGGTCCGGCTTGTTGAGACCAACCCGTTCGCTGACGTCGGTGAAAGTTCCATCGCCATTGTTGTGATACAGCGTGTTGCGGTAAACGCCGGCAACAAAGATGTCTTCGAATCCGTCGTTGTCGTAGTCGCCGATGGCCACGCCAACGTCGTATCCCGTTCCGGCGAGCCCGGCTTTTTCCGTAACGTCAGTGAAGTGCCCGCGGCCGTCGTTGCGAAACAGCCGATTGGAATACTTGGGCGAATCTTTTTTCAGCGTGGTGATGTTGGCGCCGTTGGTGAAGAAAATGTCGAGGAACCCGTCATTGTTGTAGTCGAAGACGGCAACTCCGCCCGCCATCGTTTCCGGCGCATGCCGCTCCGGCGTCTCGTCACTGTCGAGGGTGAAGTCGATTCCCTGGTAACTGAAGCGAATGGGGCTGTCGATCGAGGACGCGGTGCGGTCGTCATTCTTCGGCGGCTTCTCCGCGGACGATTGCGGACGAGCAGGAAGATCCCCTGAAGAGAGGGCTACCACCAGCAAGACAGACAGCAACCTTGAAAACCAGATTCGTTTCGGCACCTTCAGAAATGGTAATCGCACGTCTCCATCTTACAAGGCGAATGCCGCTACAATTGCTCGGGGAGATGAAATCCATGTGCCGTTTGCCCGTTCGATTTTTTGCCGCGGTAATCCTGCTGGCGCTCGCGATTCCAATCGTAGCCGCCGCGCAGAACAAGGGATCGAATGCAACCAAGGCTGCGACGTCCGACATCCCAAAATGCTCCGACCCACTCTCCACCGTCGCCGTCCCTAACGCGCCGCACGGACTCTTCGTCATCCTCTTCCCGGGGGCACGAATCAACGAGCAGACCAGGATTCTTTTGCATAATCCTGCCGTCTGCGGAGCCAATTTCTACGTCGTCTGGAAAGAAGTCGACCGCGGACCTTCCGCCAATCCTCGATATGACTGGTCTTCCATCGAGCACCAGATTGCACCTTGGATCGCCGCCAAGAAGCGGGTGAACTTCATCATCTGGGCCACGACATATCAGAAGGGCGACAGCGCTACACCCGAATATGTCTTTGCCAAAGTGCCCAGCGTGACCTGTCCTGCCTTTGGGCACGTACCGGTGTTCTGGAATCCTGATTTCATGCACAGCTATCAGGATTTCATGCGCGCCACGGTCGACAAGTGGGGAAAGAATCCGTCGGTTGGCTACATCCGCTTCGGACTGGGCGCGGGCGGCGAAATCTTCCCAGCCTGCATGCACTTCATGCGCGACCAGGGATTCTCTGACAACACCTGGCAGAAATACATCTTCGACATGCTCGATTTCCAGAAGTCGCTAAACTCGCCCAAGCAGTTAGCCGTTGGATTGAACGCCTACGGCGATCCCCCGCATCTGGAATTTGCAGCCGCGGTCGCCGCGCGCGCCGTGCAGGATGGAATTGCGATCGGGAATCAGGGCCTCACCGCCGACGATCCTCGCAACGATGCCTCTGGCAAGCCATGCATGGCCAACTGGTGCAAAATCTTCCGCGAGCATCGCGGCAAAGTTCCGCTCGTGCTGCAGACGGGACATCCCACTGAACCCGATCGCCACGGCGAAATCGGGTCGCTCGTCGACATGTTGCCTTTCGCGGTCGAACAGAAAGTACAGATTTTCGAACTGTATCCGCAGGACTGGCTGGTGTCCTACGATCCCTACACGCCAGGGTACCCGGCGCATCATCAGGAGTATCAGAAGGTGATCGAAGATGCGGCGAGAGTGCTGGGAGGGAACTAAGCGCGTTCTAATTTCATAAGGGCGGCGAGCGAAAAGCGTCTCGCTCGCCCTAGAACGATGTATGCAACCTCCGTGTGATGCAAATTACTTCCAATCAAGGCACTGTGCGGTAGTACACAGTGGGCACGTCGGTCCCGCCATGGCTACCCCCCAGAGAGAATATGTAGCTCCCGGAGGTTGCACCGGCGTTACGCGAGACATTAATAGGCAGTTGCGGAATGGCGCCGATATTCCAAGTAATATTTCCTCCGTTGACGACACCGCCTTGGAATACGCAGGGCCAGTCATTGCCGTGGCCGGTTTGGTCTCCTGCAATGAGCGTGATGCCACTTTTGTAGACAACGGCTTGAGCAGAGTCCGTGGTGGAAGTTCCGCTGATCGTTAGTCCATTTGCGGGATTCCAGGCAGAAATTGAACCATCGCTATTAGGCGTTGCGTAAACTACCTGACTAAGAGCGCCTTCAGCGGACTCTCCGCCTGACACGTAGATCGACCCGTTGTACGCTACGGGACAAGTCTTGTATAGTCCAGTCCCGGTTGTTGTGATGTCGGTCGTCTGCGTCCAACCTCCAACCGTGCCATTCGAAGCATCTAATTTGGCGAAGTAGACATGCTGCTGAACATATTGTTTTCTCCAAACATAATTGTCCCCAATAGGATCGGTCGAGCCACCGATGACGTAAATGTAACCGTTGAGCACAACCGTGCCATGTAGTTGCAGTCCTGGCGACACTGGCAGTGAAGTCGTCTTTGTCCATGATGGACCGAGACTTCCGTCGGCCGCACTGATCGGAGTGAACCAGACCATATTGGTGGTATTCCCGTAGGTTGGATCTGTCTTTGAGTCGAAGTACACGCCGCCGACGGTGTACAAGTATCCGTTGCTCGTTACGCCGCAAAGGTCACGCGAGAGTCCAACGACCTCCGTAGTACTAAGAGGATCCTTCCAGAGAGAACTGTGATACCAGGTTCCTGGTGTGCCGCTCGCCACACCGCTAACTCGTTTGTGGAGAATTTGGTTCTGAAACCCAAGTTGTGTGCCCGTAGTCGTATTGTTGTATCCCCCGATGACGTACATGACGTCCCCTACATTAGTTGAGGCCACCGCCGCACCAAAGGTTTCGATAGGGTTGGTGAGAGGAACACCGGAGGTGTTCCACCCGGCAGTGGCAGGGCATCTTGTATCTCCCGCCCAGGCGACGCCGTCCGGAAATACCATTAGTACCGCCAACAACATAGCGAATGTCATGCGAGAGGCGCTGAATACGGAACGAATGATGCTTCTTGCGAACATAGAATCCTCCTAGTCAGGGTGATGGGTTGAACTGAGAGAGCGGCCACTGGGGGCGCGGCCGGGACAAGTATGTGGTCGAGACTAGGCTTGTTCGCTTCGGCGTGTCTTTCAAGAAATTGATGTTCTATCAACGGATTGATGTAATCCGTGAGCTCGTCGATATTCGCTGGGAGTCATACCGATCACGCGCTTGAAGACGGCCGACATGTGGGCCTGACTGCTGAAACCAGCATCGAGCGCCATATCTGCAAGAGAGGCAGTATTCTTGCTTCGCTGCGCGAGTTGTTGGGCTACCGATTCCACGCGCAGCTTGCGCATGTATTCTCCAATGGTCATGCCGTAGGCACGGCGAAACTCCCGTGCCACGTGCGATGGGTGCGCGCCAGCAACCTGAGCAAGTTGGTTCAACGAGAACGGCTCGCGGAAAGAATCGTGAAGCAGTCCTCTTATTTGGCGCAGCCATAATGGCGCACTGCGGCCTTTGTGAGACTCTTGTCGCATCCACCGGCCCAGTAACTCCATGAAGGAGCCTTCCACAATCAAGTCGGAAAGCGTGTCCGGTCTTCGGAATTCGCGATATATCCTGAGCGCCAGCCCGGTAAATAAACCAGCGGGAGCTACTCTTGGTTTCTCTGATTCCGAACTCAACATATCGAGTCGATTACTAACCCATGCCGGATCGGTGGCGATGACGAAAAGTTTGGCACCTTGTGAACCGAAAACATTGGAATGCACCTCACCGGCCGGGACATAAACCAGACTCTTCGGCGTGAGCTGAGTTTCGGTTGCACGCATGTTGAGGGAGCAAGAACCATTGAACGTAAAGACTACCCACGTGCTGTCATGGTAATGGCGTTCCCGCAAGGCTCCGGCGTGGTAGTGCGCCTGTTTGCAATCGATGCTGGCATTCGAGAACTGAAGCTGGGCGTGCATGGGTTAGCGGTGGTTGGGGAGAGAGTCTAGCTGACCCAGCAACGCGCGGCAACTTTTTTTGGCTATCTCGAACTCCGCTCTGAAGTCTTGGCGGAGGGCTGCAACTTAGGTGGTTCAATAGTGGACCAATTGGCATGACTTTAGCGGCTTGGTTGGAGTGCTAAGTTAGGAAATCGAGGAATCAGTCGTTTGGAGCTGCTTTATGAGATGGTATTCAGTCAAGATGACGGCGAAGTTATCATGCACCGGAAATGGTGCATCGCCCGGCGAACGCTATAGTTCTTATAAGACTTAGGCCGTTCGACCACGGTGGAAAATAATCGCCGCAAGCAGCTTAGAATCAATGAGTTACAGCGAGCAATTAAATCGATTTATCTACTCGATGGAAGCTGGCGGATTGTCCGCCAGACCCAGGCTTCACTCCTGAACTCCGAGAGGCTCTATCGCAGCGCAAGCCTCCGCAAGGCGCATCGCAAGAGAGGACCGGCTCCGATGACTCTCTTCTCGTATCGGCAAAGTGGAATAGCACTCCGTTTAGACCCAATTCAAACTTTTCGCCGCCAAGTCGACGATTTCTTTCCCGATCATCAGTGATGCTGTTGCCGCCGGTGAGGGAACGTTCAGCACATGCAGCACTTGTCCTGACACGACGAATTGGAAATCGTCGACGAGCGAACCATCTGGTTTCAGTCCCTGCGCTCGTACGCCCGAGCCTCCCGGCACGAGATCGCCTTCGCAGATCTCCGGCAGCAATCGTCGTAGAGCGTGCACGAATGCCGATTTCGACAGCGACCGGTACCATTCCCCGCAGGCATTCCGCCAATGTTGCTGAGCCATTCGCCAAACGCCGGAAAAGCCCAGGGCTTCGGTCATGTCGTTCAGTTCCACATCGGTGAGCCGGTATCCCTCGCGCGCAAACGCCAGAACAGCGTTGGGGCCGGCATCGACTTTTCCAGTGATGCGTCGGGTGAAGTGCACACCCAGAAACGGAAATCGCGGATCGGGCACGGGATAGATTAGTGCTCGAACCAATCCCGCCCGCTCCGGCTTCAGGTCGTAGTATTCGCCGCGAAACGGAACAATCATCACCCGCGGATCGTCCCCAGCCATACGCGCAATGCGGTCGCTGTGGAGACCGGCACAGTTGATCAGCGACTTTGTCGCGAACGCGGCGCGCGGCGTTTCCACGACAATCTCGTCCCTTGCGCGTTTGATCGCCGTGGCGCGAGCCGAGGTCAGGATTGTTCCTCCGCGGGCGGAAATCAGCTCCGCATATTTTTCGCAGACCTTCGCGTAGTCGGTCACACCCGTCGAGGGCACTAAGAGAGCGTGCAATCCGCTGGCGTGGGGCTCGATCTCGCGCAGTTCCTCGGGACCGATCAGACGCAGCCCGGTCAATCCGTTGACCTCGCCGCGTTGCCGCAACTGTTCGAGCCGCGGGAGTTCATCCGAGTGCGTGGCGACGATCACCTTGCCGCATACGTCGTGGGCTACAGCGTGCTCGCGGCAAAATGCCACCATCGCCGCTGCACCGGACACGCACAGACGAGCCTTCAGCGACCCCGGTTTGTAGTACACACCCGAATGGATGACGCCACTGTTGTGCCCGCTCTGATGGCGGGCAACACCGTCTTCTTTCTCCAGCAACAGCAAGCGCAGGTCCGGGAAGCGGCGGCTGATCTCGAGGGCGACGCCAAGCCCGACTACTCCTCCCCCGATGATGATGACGCTATAGCGAGAATCGGCCATTTGATGGGACTCGTCCGCGCAGTTGTCCGCGGGATGAGCGTTGCGAAGTCAGCACAAGTGACCTGTTAGTTTACGACTAACGTGACCTGGGCGCTGTGTGCCCCGTTCGTGGCAATTCCGGGGGACGTCCCCGTGACTGTAATTTGATATGTACCCGGAAGCGTGCCCTGATGACCACCTCCGCCGCCACCACCGCCTCCGGAACTGACACCACTGCAGGCCGGCAACATGAGCAGCGTTCCCAACATTAATCCAAGCGCCATCCAGACTGCTCTCTTGCGCGCTTGCACTGTCCCACCTGAACGCCAGAGCAGGAGCATTCCCGGAGACAATAGAAAAAACGCCACGTACCAACCCCTACTTCCGTTCACAGCAGCAACGGTGGATGCTGTGGTCGAGATCGTCATCACTACGTTGACAGGTGAGTTGCCCGGCGTCACCGGCGCGGAAGGAGCGAAGGTGCACTGGCTCAGGCTGGGCAATCCGCTGCACGCGAGCGTAACCGCTCCGTTGAAAGAAGAACCAACGGGCTGGACGGTCAGGTTGTAAGGTCCACTCGTCTGTCCCGGACTCACCGTCTGGCTCGACGTTGTGGAAATCACTTCGAAGTCCTGCCCCACTGTTATCGCAATCGAGAATTTGTGGGTGGGCGCGCCCGTGGTGTCTTGCGTGTTGATGCTGACGTTGTACGCACCGGCCGCAGCATTGTTGGGGACGTTGATCGTTGCCGTCACACTCGCGGTTCCGCCGATCCCAAGGGTGATCGGATTCGCAGGCGAGAGCAGGCACACTGCGCTGGGGATGGCGCTGATATCACAAGTTGCGTTGATCTTGCCACTATAGGAACTGGTCGAGGTCAGGGTTAAGTTCGCGGTCCCCTGCCCACCCGGAGCCATGGTCAGCGCTTGCGTGCCTGCAATGGAATAGTCCCCGACATTGAATGGGACAGCGACCGAATTTGTGAGCGCACCGGACGTGCCTGTAACAGTGATCGAATACGAACCCACAGTGAAGCTGGTGCCGTTGATCGTCAAAGTTGCAGTCGCGGGATACGAACTCACCGATGTCGGGCTCACACCGCAACTTCCCGCTCCGTAAGTATTCGAGCAACTGAGCGCCACCGTGCCATTGAATCCGTCCTGGGCCGTGATGGAGATCGGACCATTGATGCCCGTGCTTCCCGCGTTTACCTCAGGAAACGATGTCGGTTCTGTGAGGGTGAAATTGGGATTCGACGTAACCACCAGAGTGAACGAAGTGGTGATGGTTGCTGGCGCCCCATTGGTGGTCGCCTGCAACGTCACGGTATAACTTCCGGCGGAAGCGGTGGAAGGTACAGCAACGCTAGCCGTCATGTTCACCGGAGCGGATGCCGTGGGATAAACCGTCGCGGCCGGGGTCAAATTGCAACTCGCGCCGCTGATAGTCGCTACCGTGCACGAAATCGTGACTGCCTGGTTGAATGAGCCTGCCGCCGTGACCTGAAAGCTTACTGCCGGCGATGTTGCACCGTGGGCAACCGTCACACTGGAGGGGGATGGTGCAGTCATCCCGAAATTCACGACATGCAGAGTAATCGGCACCGCATGAGTCACATGGTTCGAGTCACTTCCCGCCCCTTGCAGGTTAAATGCGTAATCGCCGACCGCCCCTGCGGCGGTCAGAGTAAATGGCGTGTTCTTTACCGGAGTCAGGGAGGAAGGTGTTGCCGAACACGTGCTCGGAGGCGCAGTCGTGCCCGCAACACACGAGAGGGTCACGGAACTGGCGTAGCCGTTCACGGCCGTGGCAGATCCGGAAAAGGTCGCTGTCTGGCCGGCAAAAATCGTCTGCGTCGCAGTCGGAACGGAAATCTGAAAGTCCGGTGTCACGATGAGGTTGTATTGCCAGATGCCACGCCCGTAGGTCGAGGCTCGGAGCAATTTCTGGCCACCGGAATTGAACAAGCCGAGCCCGGTCACGGCAACGTTCGGTAGAAATCCATACTGATTGCTGCTGGGAGCAGGACCAAGTTCGGTCCAACTCGCTGCACTCGTGGTGCTGGCAAAAACCCCGACATCGGACCCTGCATAGATCACGCCCGCGGAACCGTCGACCAGCACAGTGTTGACGGGGGAGTCCGGGAGATTTCCCGTGAAGTCGACCCAGGAAACTCCTGCGTTCGTAGTTTTCCAGACGTGCCCGACGCCTCCGGTGAATCCCATTACGGTGACATAGGCAGTTTTTCCGGAGGCATCTGAGGGATCGAGCGCCACTCCGGACACAGGAAATTCATTGGGATTGATGCTGCCTTGCGGCCCGTTGTCGGTGACGTCTGCGAAACTGGAGCTTCCCGCGGTCGCATTCGTAGTCACCCAGACGTGCCCGCCCACGATCGACTGCAAATCCAGGGGACCGTTGCCATTGGTCGTGGCATAAATCACCTTTGATCCATTGCTGTCAGTCGGTCCACCTGCGGCAATGGCACGAAGCTGGTTCACCTCATTTCCCGTGCAAGTCCCTGTTCCCAACGTTTCGAAGTTGGGGCTGAGCACGGTGAAGGCGCCGCCCGAGCGCGAACCGCGCCAGATGCGGCAAGAGCCCACCACCATCCCCCACGACGATTGCGCGTCGAGAATGTAAGGGAAATAGAACCCTCCATCATCTCCGCCGATTGCGTTGCTGGTGACCACGAAACTGAACCCGCTGTTCGTGCAGGCAACTCCCTTGGTGCACGACTGAACACCCAGTCCACCCGGCGGAATGTCGGGGTTGGACGCGTAGAAGTTCGACGGTGTCGTCGGATCAATGGCGTTGTAGCCGCCGTCTCCGCCCAGCACATTGCTCCAACTCAAATTCGACGTAGCCTGATTGGTCGCGGGAGATCCGTTGTCCTGAGTCCCGCCCAGCAGCGTGTTCGGGTCCGTGGGATGCTGCGAGAATCCGACAAACTGCGTCATCGATCCCAGATTCTGGTTGAGGTCGTCGAACTGGTTTGTGCCCGAACATGAGCCGGTGATAAGCCCCACGAACCCATTGAGCGCCCGATACATGCCGCCGTCGTTGGCAAAGTACATCAAACCGTTCCCCGAATCAGTGCCAGTAGCAGGGATCATGTAAGCCAAAGCGTGCTGGTCCGGGTGCACATGCGCAGGAGCCGCAATGGGATTGCAGCCATAGACGTGCGTGAGGTTGATGAACGGCGCATTCGAGCATGTCGGGTTTTGCGAGTTCACCGAGCACTTATAAAGATTGATCGCACCAGCATACAGATCAGTCCCACTCGCACTGGGCACGGCGAGTAATTCCAGGTTGTAATCGCCCTGCTCGACGCCGCAGCCATCAAAGTCGCCGCAATTCGTGATCGATGAATCGGCAATCGAGGTCCACGAGGCGCCTCCATTCAAACTCTGCCAGATGCCGCCGTCGACCAGATCGCCCGCCGAAAAGTACACGTACCAGGCATACATCTCATTGCGTCCGGGAATGGCCGTGAGTTCCGCGCGGTACATCGGACAGGCGTAGTTGTTTGAAATCGACTGTGGCGGGCAGGCACTCGCATTCAGCAATGAGCCACCCGGCTGATTCGCCAGCCGCGTCCAGTTCACTCCGTCAGGGGACGAATAGAGTCCGTGATAGCGAACGGCGGCATAAAACAATCCTGCGCCGGAATTGTAGACAACTGACGTCGCTGAGGTAGCGTCGGTTGCGCCGCCGGGATCGACGAGCGCGTCGTAGGTCCAGGTTTGTCCGCCATCGAGCGACGTGTACAGCCCGCGCTGCGTGTTCACCGTGATCGCGCCGTCCACCTGGCCTTCAGAACTTGTGCCCATCGCGGAAACGACCGTCGTGTTTTTGGCCGAACTGAATGCCATGCGCGTGCCGCCCAGGCCGCTGAAAGAAAGTCCGCCATTGTTCGCGGTGTTGACCAGAGTCCACGTATTTCCCCCGTCGGCGGAACGCAAAATACCTAAACCGAAGTACGAGTCGAGCGAACTATTCGCTTCTCCGGTCGCCGCCAGGACGAGACTCTTGCCAACGTCACTATTCCCGGGTTGAATCGCGATTGCGCCGATGGAAAGCGTCGCCTGATTGTCGGTAACCGGAATCCAAGTCACAGAATTCGCCGTCGGATTCGCGCCATTCACCGACTTCCACACACCACTTTGCGCCCCGCCGATATACACCGTGTTGCCTGTCGGATCGGCCGGATCGATCGCAACGGCTGTGGCGCGTCCGGCAACCTGGTGATAATCCTGCGTGCCATTACCGGTGGCATCGGACGCTAACGGCACGGGCCCGAGCGGAATCCACGAACCGGTCGTGGTGATGCCCTGAGCGGAGAGACCCGCAAGCGCCAGCGCGGCTGCCCGCCGGGCGCGCTCCTGCATCTTGGCCTGATAAGCGCGCCTGCGGAGTTCGGCCGAGGGCTGCCCGCGAACCAGCCTGCCGCGCGCGAACCATTCGTTCCGTTCTTTGACGTGGTCGGCATCTCCGGGCTCAATTTTGGTTTCGGAGGTGGCCCGCTTAGCACCTTGCGCCCGCGAAGAGGGAATAAAGGATAAGAAGAGGAGGAACGATGCGATGATTCGCACCGAGCGAAGGGATAAAGGACCAGGCATGATGATTTCGCTCACCTGCCAGTATCAAAAGCGAAGGTGGGCGAAGCAACGC
>Ga0335079_10009428_pt1 | contig 11120 bp, 7 predicted proteins | sample Lox_Sample_33_FD_206719 | JGI IMG/M metagenome (GOLD analysis project Ga0335079, IMG submission 206719) | Soil microbial communities from Loxahatchee National Wildlife Refuge, Florida, United States - Lox_Sample_3.3 | ecosystem: Environmental > Terrestrial > Soil > Wetlands | place: USA: Florida... | reverse complement strand
TGAGTACTGGTTTTCTATGGCACACAAAAAAGGATTAGGCAGTTCACGCAACGGCCGCGATTCGAACTCGCAGCGGCTGGGAGTCAAGGCCTTCGGCGGGCAGCTGGTGCCCGGAGGCACCATCATCGTGCGGCAGCGCGGCACCCGCATCAAGCCCGGCCTCAACGTCGGCCGCGGCAAGGACGACACCCTGTTCGCCAAGGTTACCGGCGTCATCAAGTTCGTCGATAAGGGCGGCATGGGGAAATTCGTCCTCATCGAGCCGGCTGTGACCAAGGCCTGATCGCCTCTACTGCACGAAGCACAGCGCCAGCAGGATCACAGCGAACAGCAGCGCTTGCCAGTTTGCGCGGGTCATGGTGTTCCTCCGCCGGATACAAAGCAAACGCCGCGCCCGCCCGCTTGCTCCACGAAATCAGCGGTTTATGCTCCAATAAGTACGGTGGCCGTGTTCGGTCCGACACAGCCGCGTGACCAACTGACACGCCGGTCGTGACCGACAACTGCTTTTCCATGTTCATTGACGAAGCTCAAATTCGCGTAAAGGCCGGCGACGGCGGCAATGGCTGCGTGGCCTTTCGCCGCGAGAAGTTCGTGCCACGCGGCGGGCCCTCGGGTGGCGATGGCGGACGCGGCGGCGACGTCGTCATGGAATCGAGCGAACGCCACAACACGCTCGTCCACTTTCGCTTCAACCCCGAGCACAAGGCCGAGCGCGGACGCCACGGCGAAGGCTCGAATCGCAGCGGGCGCGAAGGCGCGGATGTTGTGCTGAAGGTTCCGGTGGGAACGATTCTCTACGACGCCGATTCAGGCGAGCGTGTGCACGACTTCGCGCGGCCGGATGAACGAGTGGTGATCGCGCGCGGCGGTCGCGGCGGGCGCGGCAATGCGCGCTTCGCGACTTCCACGCACCAGGCGCCGCGCGAGTGCGAACCTGGCCGTCCCGGCGAAGAACGCTCATATAGGCTCGAACTCAAATTGCTGGCGGATGTCGGCCTGGTCGGCTATCCCAACGTCGGCAAGTCCACGCTGATCTCGCGCATCTCGGCCGCGCGCCCCAAGATCGCCGACTATCCTTTCACCACGCTCGAGCCCAACCTGGGAGTGGTGGCCGTGGGCGAAGAGCCGGAGCAGATCAGCTTCGTGGTTGCCGATATTCCCGGGCTCATCGAAGGCGCGCACGAGGGCACGGGGCTCGGCACGCAGTTTCTGCGGCACATCGAGCGCACGCGGCTGCTGGTGCACCTGGTGGATGTTTCGGACGCGAGCGGCCGTCCTGATCCGGTGAAGGACTTCGACGTGATCATGAACGAGCTGGCCAGTTTCGGCGCCGGGCTTGAGAAAAAGCCGATGCTGGTGGCGGCGTCCAAGATCGACGTAGCGAACAAAGAGAAGCTTGCGAAGCTACGCCAATTCTGCCGCCGCAAGAAGCTTGTGCTTTATCCCATCTCCGGCGTGACCGGCGAGGGCATCGACAAGCTGAAGTACGCCCTGGCCAGTCGCGTGGCCGAGATCCGAAAGGAAGCGCTGACCATGGAAAGCGGTGACGAAACCGCTGAGGCCATCAGGAACGCCGGTCGTTCCTGACAGGGCCGGCACCGCTCGTGAGCTGAGGCAGGCGTCGCGGGGAGGGGTCGGGCTCCTGAACCAATTCGGCTGCAGCGGCGGACGCCATGGCTTCACGCTCGCGACGAACGTAGCCGGCCAACCAGGCTTCCTTCATCCGCTCGCGAAATCCTGTCTGTTCACAGGCCTCGAACTCTACCTTATTCAACGCGTCTGTGGGCGCGCGGCTCGAGCTTTGCAATCTCTGAATCCGCTCCACGGCGCGGTCGACTACACGCGCGAACTCGGTGCAGTCATCCGGCGCGCGCCCTTCCTGAAGACGCTTCTTCGCCCTGTCCGCGGGGAACCAGGTGGGATTCCGGTTCGCTTCTTCCGGCGGCTCCAGCCGCAAAACTTCGCAAAGATGAGCGTAAACCGCAATCTTGGCGGCTGCGGACTGACCATTACTGCCGCGTTTGCGGCGAATGTAGCGCGCGAAAGAGGCTGCCTCTATCCGGCCGTGAACGCCTGCCTCTTCGAACGCCTCCATGGCTGCGACCTGAGCATGGGTCAAACCCGGTTCAAGGCTCCCCTTGGGAAAGGTCCACCGCCCGCCACGCGTCCGGACAAGAAGTAAGTCGATGCCACCGCCGCGAATTCGGTAGCAAACCGCAGCTGCCTGTTCGCATCCTCGTGGCTTGAGGCGAGGCAGCGCGCGAAAAAATCGGGCAGCGCGCGACCCACCGACGGTCCAGCGATTCCCTGCACTCATGTTGCTAGAGTGCGCGATGTGCCTCGCCGAGGCTAGAGCCCAGCTTGGTTCGCGCTCAGCACCTGCGCGAAGCCGCTGGCGGGAATCTCTCTCCATACTTGCATCCGGCTCACGCTGCCGACAGTATCTTTGTGGCCCGTCAGGGGAGGCCCCGTGGAGAATCTGTACTGTCTTCGCTGCAATCGTGAGCTCGAAGCCGGGCAAAAATCCGTCGCCGTATACATGTTCGCCCAGACCGTTGGCATCCGTCCGCGCCAGAAATCGACGGCGCAGCGGATCTGCTTCTGCCCGCAATGCTCGGTCTCCCTGGCGATGGGACCTCCGCCCGAAGGCGCGCTCAACATCGCGGCCTGGAAGATGATCCGCGACCTGGTCGGCTCCGACCCCGCCCTCAACCAGGCCGCCTGGGAGACTCTGCGAGGAATCGTGGGTCTGCTGCCCGGCAGTGAAGACTATAACGCCCAGGCTGGGGCATACCTCGAGTTCTGAGCGGCCGGCTCCCAACTCTGTGGATGCTTCGCGGGCATTTCCCCTACAATCTTCAGGAAGCAAGCGGAGCCTGGTGGCAACACTTCCCGCAAACACGCAAGAGAAGCGCGGTATCCGCTACTGGATGGAGCGAGCGGTGGAGGAGTGCGGGCGCGTCCAGTCCGGGTTTGCCGCCGATCCCGTGCACGACCTGCGGGTTGCGCTGCGGCGTTGCCGCTCGATGGCCGAAGGATTTCGTGCCGTCGATCCTGACGCCACCTGGCGCAGGATGCGCAAAGCTGGCAAAGCGCTGTTTTCCGCTCTGGGTGAATTGCGAGACGTGCAGGTGCTCAAGGAGTGGGTGGAGCGGCTGGGCGCGCCCGACGATCCCGTCAGGGACCGCCTGAGCGCTTATTGCGAGGCACGCGAGCGTGAAATGAAAGCGCAGGCCGCCGCCGCGGTGTCCGGCTTTGATGCGCGGAACTGGCTGCGATGGGCAGAAACGCTGGACTCACGCCAACGGCGGCTCCCTGCCGGATCGGACATCTTCCAGGTGATCGCGCTGGAAAAACTCGATGACGTGGTACGCCTGCATCGTGCCGCGCTGCGCAACCGGAGCAAGATCGCGTTGCATGCGCTCCGTATTGGCATCAAGCGCTTTCGTTACGTCATTGAGAACTTTCTGCCCGCGCACGACGAACTCTGGGCCAAGGACCTGAAGCTTCTGCAGGATGCGCTAGGGGAGATCCACGACCTCGATGTGCTCTGGGCCATGGCTCTCGGGATCCGCAGCTTCACCACAGCGGAAGAACAGGAGCGCTGGCGCAGCGCGATCGGCCGCGAGCGCACCGAGCGCGTCGCCCTCTACAAACAAAAACTCGTGGGCCGCACCTCGCTGCTTCTGCAGTGGCGCCAGGGACTGCTCTCCGGCCAGAGCCTGCGCCGGGCAATCGTCAGGAAGTTCCAGACCTGGGCCCGATTCATGGATCCCGATCCGGCCCACGCCACGAGAGTCCTGCGCAGAAGCCTGGAAATTTACGATGGACTGGTCGCGTGCGGAGTGATGCGCAAAGCAGCCATTCACGACGTAGACTCCCGTGAACTGCTGCGCATTGCCGCCATCACCCACGAGGTGGGACGAGCCGCGGGCAAGAAGAAGCATCACAAACGCAGCGGACGCATGCTGGAGAAACTGGATACGCCTCCGGGATGGACCGCCGATGATCTGCGAACCGTGGGCATGGTGGCGCGCTATCATCGCGGCGCGCTTCCATTTGCACACCCTGCTTATGCGCGGCTGACTCGCGGAAGACGGCACATCGTGGCCCTGCTCAGCGGCATTCTCCGGCTGGCGGAAGCGGTGGATAATGCCGGCCGGAGCAACGTTCGCAGGATCAGGCTGGAGCGCCACAACGGATTCGTCGTCCTGCGCGCTGAGGGATACCCATCCACAGGCAGACAGCCCGAGCGCATTGCTGCGGGCCGTTATTTGCTCGAAACCGCCTGCGGCCTTCCCATTATGGTGAGGAATACCGAGTGAGAAGGGCGTCAGGGTGACGGCGTCTTAACGGCAGGTGTGGCCGGAGGCTTGCTGCCCGCTCGTGCGCGCGATTTTGCGTGCCTGGCGCGCGGTTGAGATTTTTCCAGCCGCGCCAGCCTGGTTTCCATCTCCTTCCGCAGTTCCTCAAGCTCGCGCTGGCGCTCGGCCAATTGCGCGCGCAAAGAGTCGTTCTCGGTTTTCAGCTCCCGGATAGCTGCCAGCGTCAAGTATGGCAATTCGCTGTAGTTCACCATCTTGAAGCCGTTCGTATCCACCATCACCATTTCCGGAAACACCTTTTCTACTTCCTGGGCAATCAGTCCGGAGCTGCGTCCAGCCCCAAAGTGGTAGTCCGGATACTGCTCCCGGTTCCACTCGAAGTGCACCGGTTGCAGCTTGACCAGCCGGTCGAGGAGGGGCGCGAAGGGCATGATGTTGCTCTTCATTCTTGCATCCGACGAACACGTCCCCGCCAGCGCAGTGCCGGCAAAGTTCTGCAGGCAGCCGTTGGTGTCGGTTGTGCCCACGCGAATATCGCCGCCCACTTGCAGAGTCGTCACCGGCGTGCTCGCGATCGGACCGATACCCACATTCCCGTTGCTGAGAAGAGTCATGACATTCTTCGACGGGAAATTATTGTTGCTGGTGCTCACAAAAAACGCCATGTCGCCCACATTGGCGGTTTCGGTGCCCCAGGCCCAATTCCTCCGGCCCGCCAGGTCGGTCAGATTGCGCTGCAGGAATAGATTTCCTCCGCGGGCCTGAATCTCTCCGTTCACATCGAGAGTCCGAATTGGGGCCGTAGTGCCCACGCCGACCAATCCGCCGCTCTGGAACAGCATGGAGTTCCCCAGGTTACTTCCGCTGACGAACATGCTCAGGAATCCGCCCGTGCCGGCGCCGGATTCCAGGATGCTGAACGTCAGCGCGCCGGAAACGCCGCCGGGGGCAGGATTTCCCACGCTGACGCTGGCCGTGCCGGCGGCATTTGTGTTGGCGGCGGGGATGGTGGCTTGCAGCTCAGTTCCGCCGCTGAAGTAGGTGGTTGCCAGGGCTGCCCCGTTCCAAAGCACTTGCGAGCCAGGCATGAAGTTTGCGCCGGTCAGCGTCAGCACGAGCGCGCCGCTCCCGGCGTTGGCGCTGGAGGGCGTCATCGACGTCAGCAGCGGAACCGGATTGGTCGCCAGAATCGTCTGCGTCAGCGTTGTTGAACTGCTCCCCGGGTTGTTCGGGTCTCCCACGTATACGGCCGTAATTTCGTGTTGGCCCGGGGGCAGGCTGGAAGTCGTATAACTGGCCACTCCGGCGCCGTTCAGAGCCCCAACTCCTATGGTGTCTGAAGCGTCCAGAAAATTCACACTCCCGGTGGGCGGGTTGGCCCCGGTGGTGGTCACATGGGCTGTGAAGGTGACGGCCGTTCCGAGAAGACTGGGATTGGCGGTGGAAGTGATACTGGTGGCGGTCGTCGCGGTATTCACACCGAGTGTGCTCCAGGAATTCACAAAGTGCCCGACATCCAGAGAGCCAAGCCCGGTCACCTCGTCGTAGCCGGTTCCGACCGGGTATCCCGCAAGCCCTTCGGTGAGCGTGAGAGGCGCAGGAGTACTGTTGTTGCAAATGCTGGGAGTATTGATGTCGCATGGCGACACGCCGCTCGAAGCTAAGGTCACATCATGAAAGATGCTGTTGGGGCTCGCCGCCAGCTTGTAGAGAGTCGGGTTCAAGTTGCCTTGCGGACTCCCCAGCTTCTGATTGAGCAGCGCGGCGATGCCGGCCATATCCTGGGCGGAAGTGGAGGTACCGAAGAAGACCAGGAAAAAGTTTACGCAATCGCCGCCTGCCGCGGTGAAGCAGCCAACGTAGCCGTCATGGTCCGCCGCGCTGAAAGACACATCCGGAGTGTAGCGGCCGGCTCGAGCGATTGGGACTCCCGGGCCGGTTTGCCAATACGGGGTCGCAACATAAGAGCTGACTCCCCCGCCTGAGGCTGCGGCTTCGTACGGATTGGCAGGGTCGCTGGTGAAGGGCTCATTCCACCCGCCCTCGGGAATATAGCTGAGCGCGGATCCTCCCGTGAGGCCGTTGTTCGGACTCCAGTACAGGTTGGGGTTCGCCGTGTCGTTAAATTCGGTGCCTCCCACGCAGGTGGCGTAGCTAGAGGAACAGATATAGTTTGGGTTCAGTGCCTGGTCGGAGGGCGGTGTCTGGAACGAGATATCGCAGCCGGCCGCCCCGGAGTCGCCCGAGGCCACAAAGACCGAGATGCCTTCCGCAGCCGCCTGACTGAAGAGATTGTCCCAATATGCCACGCCTGCCGCGCCCTCGTTGCCTTCGCAGTCGCCAAAGCTCAGGCTCATAACGTGGGCGAGCAGCGGGGTGGTCTCAACGGCGTAGGACGCTGCAATGGTAATGCCGTCCGCGGTGAAACTGGAGGCGCTGACTACCAGATCGATAGTGGCGCCGGTCGCGATGCTGCCGGCGCGTGTAACGTCGATGGTCGCTTCTCCCTGATCTCCCGATGGATTATTGTCACCCGGAGGAAAAGTCTGCGGAGGGCCAGGATCGATTCCGTCGGGTGGAATAATCACTGTCGGATCCTGAATGGGCAGCCCGAAAAGAAACTGGAAGTTTTCAACGTCAGCATTGAAGACGCGGGAGCGTCCGATGATGGCGATAGTCTGGCCGGCTCCAGTGAGGTTCGCCGGAACGTCATAGATGGTCGCAAAGTCCGCGGGCACAACGAAGTTTTCACCGGGCCCAAGCGTCAAGTTCGGCCTGGCGCTCTGGTGCGCGAGAGGGCGTACCGCTTTCCCGTGCAGGGGACGAGCTTCGACGGTATAAAGACCGTGAATCGCCTGTACCACCGGGGCCAGCGCTGCGGGGATTTGTGGCGCATTTGCAAGGGAAATGCGTTTCTTGCCATTGACGGAAAAATAACGCATTTCCCCACCGAAGGCCTTTCCCACCGCGCCCGCGGCGCCGCTGAATCTGATTCGGACACGGCTGTCCGCGACTGAGTCCACCCGCAGGTTCTGCGACTGCAGCCAGGCGGTGATCGCAGCCAAGTCATGGGGAGAAACGCCGAACCGCTCGCCGACTTCTCTGGGTGTGAGCCAGTGGTGATAGTCCTTGGAAGCCGGGTCTTGCTGGTTGCGCAGGAACTGCTCGAATGCCTGCTGAATTCGGAGCGGACGAGCCAGCAGCAGAGTGAGATGTTCAAGCCGCAAGTCGGCAGGGACGGTTCCGGAATCCGCCTGGGGCCTTGCCCAGGACGGATGATGTCCAGCGAGCGCGACCACCACGTCAGGATTCACCGCTGTGAGCACGCTATCCGCGGACTGCGCCGATGCCCGCGAATCACAGGAGATCATCAAGACTCCACCCGCCGCGATTACTCTCAACCATCGAGCTGCTCGTGTCATCGAGTTCCTCCAGTGCATCAGGGCCCCGCTAGCCGGCCGGACCAGGCACATGGCGCGCCCGGATCGCAGGCAGAATGCCGTCCTGCCACAACCGAGAATCCTGCCTCAGGGGGCGGTGGCATGGATTCTGTTGCCGGGGAGGTACCTTTGCAAACAGAAAGCGCCCCACGATGCCGCTCAACTTTGCGATTCGGATGAAGCTCATTCTAGGTTGCTGTTTATAACCCGGGCAATGGGCCAGAATAACCATTTACCATGAGAAGAAGGCCCCAAGGTGGAATTGCTTCGCGGCAGCAAACTATACTCTTGAAAACATTCTTTTGAGCATCCGTCGCGGCTGCCGGCGCTGGGGCTCTGATCGCCACCTAGAGCTTCCGCCCGGCCAGAGGAGAACCAGTTGGTACTTAAGCACGACATGAAGGGCATTATCCTTGCCGGCGGGCTAGGAACCCGTCTTCACCCTCTGACCAAGGCAACCAACAAGCATCTGCTACCCGTAGGACGCGAACCCATGTTGTACCACCCCATTCGCCAGCTGGTTTCCGCCGGCATGGACGACATCATGGTGGTCACCAGCACTCAGCACATGGGTGACGTGGTGAACTGCCTGGGAAGCGGAGAAGAGTTCAACTGCAGCCTAAGCTACAAGGTGCAGGAGAGGCCGGGCGGGATCGCGCACGCGCTCGCTTTGACCGAGACGTTTGCCCGCGGGCACAGGATCTGCGTCATGCTCGCCGACAACGTGCTGGAGTATTCAATTGTTGTTTATGCCGAAAATTTTCGTCAGCAGGAACGGGGAGCGCGAGTGGTGGTAAAGGAAGTTGGGGCGCCGGAGCACTATGGCGTGGCTGCCATGGATGAACGCCAGATCCTTAATATCGAGGAGAAGCCGGCGCAGCCAAAGTCCTCCTTCGCGGTGATCGGGCTGTACTTCTACGATAGCCAGGTTTTCGACATCATTCGTTCCATCCAGCCCTCGGCACGGAGGGAACTGGAAATCACCTCCGTGAACAACGCCTACATTCATCAGGGGCAGCTCATGTATGACATTTGCCACGGGCGCTGGATGGACGCCGGCATCTTTGAATCCTCGAGAACAACAACCAGATCAAGGCGTGGGCCGCTCCCGTTCATCAATAAGCAAGAGCCGGAGTTAAATTGAAAATCCTGATCACGGGCGGCGCCGGATTCATCGGTTCGAACTTCACGCAGTACTGGCTGCGGGAGCACCCAGCAGACGCCGCCGTTGTGGTCGACAAGCTTACCTACGCCGGCAATCTCCGCAACCTGGAGCCGGTGCGGGCCGACCCACGCTTTCAATTTGTGCGAATGGACATCTGCGACCCGGAGTTGCTGGACGTCGTGCGCGGTTGCGATGCCATCGTCAACTTCGCCGCCGAAAGCCACGTTGATCGCAGCATCGTCGAAAGCGCCGCCGATTTCGTCCGCAGCAATGTGGAAGGCACGTTCCACCTGCTGGAATGCTGCCGGGTTGCGCGCATTTCTCGGTTTCTACAGATCAGCACGGACGAAGTCTACGGCAGCCTGGGCCCGCAAGGCAGGTTCACGGAATCCAATCCCCTTGCGCCTAATAGTCCTTACGCCGCGACCAAAGCGTCGGCCGATCTCCTCGTGCTTGCCGACGTGCACACCCACCGCACCCCGGCCGCGATCACGCGCTGCTCCAACAATTATGGTCCCTGCCAGTTCCCGGAGAAATTCATCCCTTTGATGGTTGCCCAGGCCCTGGCCGGCGAACCTCTCCCGGTTTATGGAGATGGGAAGAACATCCGAGACTGGATCCATGTCGAGGATCATTGCCGCGCCATTGACCTCGTCTTGCGCCAGGGGCGCGAGGGGGAGATTTACAACATTGGTGGCGACTGCGAGATGGAGAACATCGAGGTCGCCTGGCGCATCCTTGATACCATGGGCCGTTCCCGCGAACTGGTTCGCTTCGTTACCGACCGGCCCGGGCACGACCGGCGTTATGCGATCAACTGCCAGAAGCTGAAGTCCGAGCTCTGTTGGGCACAGCGCTGGAATTTCGACGCAGGTCTGGCTTCCACCATTCGCTGGTACAAGAGCAATACCACCTGGCTGGATGAGGTCCGCAGCGGAGCCTATCGCGAATACTTCGCCCGTCACTACGACGACCGCGAGGTCACACTGGCGCGATTAAGGCCGTCTTCGGCGGACAAGTAACCCCTCCTCGGGAACCGTGCCTACTGCAGGCGATCCACGCTCACGTACAAGTCGTAGGTGAAGGTGGTACCGGCCTGATAGGTCGTGGAAAACGCGATGGGCTGCCCGGGGACAGCGCGGATCACCGCGCTGGCCTGTCCGAAACCACCTATACCATTAGTGGTTTGAACGAAGCTCAAGCTCTGCGACTGGGCATCATCCTTGTAGGTGACAATGCCCCCGATGCACCCAAACCCGGCTGCGCAGGAGGTTCCGGCGGTGGGCACGATATACGCGCTGATGCGAAACAGCCCGCCGACCAGCGGCGTGAACAGCGTCGTGGATGGAATTGCAGCACTCTGGCCGGTAAGGCTCAGAGTGCCCAGCGATCCCACCGCACGTCTTTGGTAGCCAAACTCATAAATCTGGGCGAGACCCGGAGCTGCGATGGATTGGAGCACCAGACCCACCACCTGTATGCCGCCGGCTGGATCTTTTGCGCCGGCATCGTGGCAGTTGCCTGCAACCGGTGAGGCTGACACAAAGGTCGAGCTGATCACCACGTAATCGCCCACAACCGTGGCATTGTCGAACAGGCAGTTGGTAACGCCGGCCAGAACTACCTCAGCTTTGCCCGAGGTGCCGGCCCCGCTCGCAATTATTCCGATGGCCAGAGGATTGGTGGTGGGCACGGTCGCTACGGTCTCGGTATTGGTCAGTCGGACCAGAGTATTCAGCGTAGTTCCGCTGACGTCGTTGGTGATTCTGGCCAGGAACGTTTCAATCTCCACCCCGAACGTGTTGGCCCTCAGCACGGTGTTCCCGCCGTCTGTCAGATCCAGGATGTCCCCGCCACCGGTGTTGGCGATGATTGCTCCGGCCCCATTGGGGTCTGCGGATGCTGCGCTGAGAGCTGTTCCGACGTTAGTGCTGAACGTGTTGGGCACGGAGAACGCGTTGGCGGCGTTCACAAAAGCAACGTTGCCGGGAAGGTTAGCCGGTGAAACCGTCCCGTTCAGATTGGCCGCATTCAGATTCGTCAAGCCGGAGCCGTTCACGCCGTTCAGAGCGGAAGAAGGTACGCTCCCGCTCAGATTGGCTGCCGGCAAGTTGGTGAGTCCGGAGCCGATGCCCGTGATGGTGCCCGGGCTGTCCACCAGCAGACCGCCTCCTGAGCCCGCTACCT
>Ga0335079_10009427_pt1 | contig 11120 bp, 12 predicted proteins | sample Lox_Sample_33_FD_206719 | JGI IMG/M metagenome (GOLD analysis project Ga0335079, IMG submission 206719) | Soil microbial communities from Loxahatchee National Wildlife Refuge, Florida, United States - Lox_Sample_3.3 | ecosystem: Environmental > Terrestrial > Soil > Wetlands | place: USA... | reverse complement strand
CGATGGCGTCGCGGCCGGACAAGCCCGAATACGCGGAACAGACGCTCAAGCGGCTGGAGCCGCTGATTCGGCGCGGCGGCGTTCCGCAGGTGTTGTGCAAGCCGTTCGTGGTGCAGATCGATCTGCGCAATCCGTTCAGCTTCGCCGACATGGAGGCGTGGAACCACGTATTCAACCAGCCGGCAGAAGCGCAGAAGCGGATCTACGCCGACCCCGCGTTTCGCGATTCATTCCGCAAGGAGCTGACGCGGCCGCATCTGTTCACCGGCAAGTGGCATCGCGTTGAAGTGCTCGAAGTCGCAAACCCCGCGCTCAAGCCGCTCGAGCGCAAGAACGTCGCGGAGATCGCCGCCGAGCGCGGCCGCGATGCGCTCGATACCTTCCTCGACCTCGCGCTCGAGGACGACCTCAACATCCAGTACACGATGGCGCAATACCACGAGGAGGGCATCGCGCGGATGATCGGCGACCCGCGCACGATGCTCGGACTCTCCGACGGCGGCGCGCACGTCGATATGCTGTGTGACGCCGGCTATTGCACCTACCTGCTCGGCAAGTGGGTGCGCGAGCGCCAGGCGCTGACGCTCGAGCATGCGGTCAAGCGCATCACGTCAGAGCCTGCCGACTTCTTCGGCATACGCAAGCGCGGCCGTCTCGCTCGCGGACTCGCCGCCGACGTTACGATCTTCGACTACAACACGGTTGGCTCGGCCAAGCGCGCGCACATGCAGTACGATCTCCCGGGCGGCGGACGGCGCCTGGTGATGCCCGCCGAAGGCGTCGAGTACACGATCGTCAACGGGCGCCTGCTCTACGAGCACGGGCGCGCGAGCGGCGCGATGCCGGGGCAGGTGCTGCGCTCGGGACAGTGCTGAGCGGGTGCCGCGCGGCGGCGATCAGGTTACCGTCCAGCCCGCGTCGATCACGAACGGCGCGCCGGTTGCAAATGACGCGTCGTCGCTCGCCAGGAAGAGCGCGGCCTTGGCAATCTCCTCGGGCAGACCCATCCGGTTGAACAGCGAAATCCGCTTGACCGAGCTCGGCCGCGGCGGTTCGCCATGCCTTATCCGCTCGGCCATCGGCGTCTCGATCGCGCCCGGGCAAATGCAGTTGACGCGGATGTTGTAGCGGGCGTACTCGAACGCGGCGACGCGCGTCATCGCGATCACGCCGGCCTTGGACGCGCAGTACGCAACGCTGCCGCGAATCGCGACCATCCCGGCGATCGAGGCCTGGTTGATGACCGAGCCGGAGCCGAGCTTGACCATGTGCGGCAGCACGTACTTCATTCCGAGAAACACGCCGCGCAGATTGATCGCGATGACCTTGTCGAAGGCTTCCTCGCTGGTCTGGGCGATGAAGTTCGTCTCGCCCTCGATGCCGGCGTTGTTGTAGAGCACGTTGGGCGGTCCCAGACGCTCGACCGTCGTCGCGGCCATCCGCTGCACGTCCTCGGCTTTTGCGACGTCGGCGCCGATCGCGATCGCCTCGCCGCCGGCCTCGCGGATTTCGCGCGCGACCTTTTCGATCGCGGCCTCGCTGATATCTGCCGCCGCGACTTTAGCTCCCTCGCGTGCAAAGAGCAGCGCGGTCGCCTTGCCCATTCCCGATCCGGCGCCGGTTATGAGAGCCACTTTCCCTTGAAGCTTCATCCCTGTCGATCCTCCTTGCGATCGCGGCCGGTCGACTAAACGAACGCGGTCCGCGTGACATTCCAGCGGCTCGAACCAAGCCTCTAGCCAAGGCAAGGTTCTAGCCAAGCCTCTAACATTGAAAGTCGAGAGCGGGAAAGTCCTGCCGAAGGCGCACGCCTCCGCTCGGCCCGTGCCGACTCGCGCCGGCGCGTTACATCGCCATCGGCGGCTTCTTGCCGAGATGACCGCCCTGGGCCGCGCAGGATTTGGCGTCGATCGTGACGATGAAGCCCTTGCCCTTGCACGAATTCTGGCCCTTGCAGCTGTTGTTCGCGTTCTTGCACGCGCTCTGACCTTTGCATGCGTTCGCGCCGAGACATTTGAGCTGCGCCTGCTGGGCTGACGCGCCCGGCGCGTCGGCGGCCATAAGCGCGCTCCCGGTGAACGCCATCGCAACCGCAGTGGCAAGGATCGCACCCGCTACCTTCGTCGTTCTCGCCGTCTTCATCGCAGAACTCCTTGTAGTTTCGTGCCAGTTCGTGGCACTCCCGCAAGCTCGATCGCAGATTTGAATCGACGGTGTCTGCGGGAGAGCAATGGGCCAGCGCTCGGATTTTAGTGATAGAATTGCGATCGGGAAAGCGTCGTTGCAGGCGGTCAAAACGGCGCAGTCAAGATGGGGCGGCGAACACCGGGGTTGACACTGCTCGCGGCGATGGCGCTGATGCTGGCGCCGACCGCGCCGCACGCGCAGGAACCGCTGGAAGTACAGCCGCCGGCGCCGCAATCGCAGCCGAGCTTCCGCCCGCGGCCTGTGCCGACCGCGCGGCCGCCGTTGCCGCCTTCCAATCAGCTCCAGGAAATTCCGTCCGTAATTCCTCCGACGCCGCAGCCGCCGGCCCCGGCGCCACAGCTGCCGCCGCCGCCACTTCCACCTCCGCCGCTTCCGCCGCCTCCTCCCCCGCCGCCGGCCTCGATGTTACACGCGCAGCCAATCCTGCCGGCGATATTCCGCGGATGCTGGGACGGTCGCGTCGAATTTCTCGATTCGATCGAGCGGATGCCGGGAGCGCCGAGAGTCGGCGTGTGGACGCCGAAGACGTACCGCATCTGCTACCAGCGGATCGGAAGCGGACCGTTCGAGCTGACGTTCAGCCAGGTCGGCGTCGATCCGAACATGAAGATCGTCAATCCGGCCGGGCGCATGGATTTGATTTCGACCGACGGCCGCGACGCGGCGCGGATGCGCGCACAACTGCACTTCGACGAATTTTACCTCCATCGCCGCGGCCAAACCTTCGCGGTGGACGAGGAAACGATTCTCGACTGCGCGATCCAGGGCAACGGCGCGATGCTGGTGCGCGGGCAGGTATTCGGCCGGCGCGACGGCGTCCCGTGGTTTCGCGCGAGCTGGCACGCGGTGTTCTCGCGCGTCGGCAATCTGCCGGAATAAAAAGCTAACGCAGACGGCCCGCGCTATCGACGCGCGTGCGGAGCGCCTCAAGCTCCTCTGCGGTGGGCGGCGCGGTGGTCGGCACCGACGGCGGAATCACCAGTTCGAATCCGGTGCTCTCGCGCACCGTCGCAGCGCTGACGCCCGGATGGAGCGAGCGCAGGCGCATCCGCCGTGTCTCCTCCTCGAAGTCCATCACGCAAAGCGGCGTCACGACGTACCTGGGGCCGCCGCCGGGAAGCCCCAGTTTGCGGCGCGCATCGGCGCCGCCGCTGCCCCATCCGCAGGCGCTGATATAGTCGCAGCGTTCGACCAGCAGGCGCGGGCTGTGGCTGTTGAGCACGATGTAGTAGCGGCCGACATGGGTGCTGAGCGTGGGCGTGCCGACCGAACCGGGGCCGCGAAACTTCAGGCGCCGGTAATCGGGGCCGATGCCGATCAGGTTGGTATTGCCGAAGCGATCGACCTGGACGCCGCCGATGAAGAAAACGTGTTTGCTCCAATCCTTCAGCCGGTCGAAACGATGGCCGGTGTCGCTGTATGACTCGGTCCATCGCACCACCCGCCGGTCCCATCCGAACGCAGGCATCGGGATGGTTTCGAGATCGTGGACGTTCATCCGCCCGCCGAGAAACACCAGTTCGATGTTGGGGCCGTGCATCAGATGGGCGAGGCGCACCGCCGCTTCCGCGACCGGCATCGCCACGCCGACGCGCAAAAGTTCGCCATCTTTGAGGTCACGCGCCAAAAACACCGCCATCAGTTCCTGCACGCTGTATTCGCTCGTCATGCTGTCCTCATGCTGGTCAACGGATACTTCGGCCAGATGCCCGGGGGCCCGGGCCCGATCCATCGCGCGCTAGGCCGTTGACTTGCTGTTGGCGGCCTCCGCCGCAGCGCCGCCGGCGTTGACGCGCGCCACGTAGCGAATCGGGAAGCGTGCGCTGAAGTAAAAGCCATAGATGAGCAATCCCGTCGGGATGAGAAATCCGGGAACCAGCCGGCCGAGGTTGCCGCCAACCAGCACCGCGATCGCGCCAAACCCGACGTTGACGCTGAACAGGCCGCACCAGAAGAGCGTCATGATCCAGTTCAGGCGATGGAAGATCGGCAGGTCCCAGACCTCGGGCGGCTGCTCCTCGCGCGCGTAGGCGGCGGTGAACGGGCGGCGCAGCACGACCGACGCCCACGCGGCGACGGCATAGAACGACCAGATGATCATCACCTGGTAGGTGACGAGCACGTTGGAGCGGAGCCCCATCGTCAACACCATCGCGCTCAAGAAGAACGCGAGGGTCGTCCAGTCCATCAGTTTGATCGTCGCCTGCCGGCTGAGCACCGAGAGATAGACCAGGCACATGATCATGCCGCCTGCGGTCGCGACGTCCCAGCGCCCCGCACCGGAGGCCAAGACGTACACCAGCCAAGGCAAAAACGCGAAAAGCGCGATTACCTTGCCCGAGTATTTTTTCCCTTCCGCCACGCGCGCAGCTCTCCTTTGAACCGGAGTTTCGGATCGTGCTTCGTTGATCAGTATTCGTGCAGTTCGAGCAGCCGTTTGATGCCGATTGCTTCGAGGTACTCGGCAAGCCCCGCGGACCTGCGGCAATGACGGTCGAGGTACTCCTCGAGCGCCGCGCGATCGCCGGCGGCGGCTTTGTCGGCGGCCTGCAGGTAGGCGCGCAGATGCGGCCCATCGGTGATGTAGAAGCCGCGGCTGTAGAACGGATGGGCGCCGAAGGGCGCGCGCACGATCGCGTCGGCGTCGGCGATCGTGGTCGCCCACGGATCGGCCCGGATTTCTTCGTTCGAGACCACCTGCTCGACCTGCACGATAGTGCGGTCGGCGGCGCGATGCTGAAACAAATCGAGCCATCCGGGTCCGCCAAGATGGCGCACGTTGCCGTGGGCGTCGGCAGCGGCGGCGTGCAGCAATGTCACGTCGGGCTTTATCGGCGGCACTGCGATCAATTCCTCGCCGCGAAGAGGATCGCGGAAGAGCTTGAGATCGGGATTTATCTCCGGCAGCGAGGTGCCGACGCCGCCGCGCCACGGCATGAACGGCAGCATCTGCGCCGCCGCCTGCAATCCTGCGCACAGGATGCCCTCCTCGCACTCCCAGACTTCGATTTCACCGCGTTCGGCCGCGCGCCGGAACGACGGCAGGACGGGGATGCCCGGGCCGCCGCCGGCGTAGTAGCTCACGGTCTTGCGCACGCATCCGGCCGCGATCAGCATGTCGAGCGCAAAGCCGCTCGCGACGACGGAGAGATTGCGCACGCCGCGCCGTACTATTCCGCGCACGAGCGCCATCGGCGCAGGCTCGCCGATCGCGACGGTCATCCCGTCCTCGATCCAGCTGACGGCCTGATGCTCGTCGATGATGCGTTCGCGGCGTCCGGTGTTCATGGCGGGTCTTCTCATCTAAACAGGCGTTGACTCAAATGCGTTCCTACTCTGCTGCCAACCGATGGCGTTCGGCAAGGGCGGCAAACTGCTAACCGTCGCGCCCCGCTCTTTAGTAGGATGCCAAAATCAGCTTCGGAACCGATTCGCATCACGCCCAGCGCGGGCAACAGGAGAAAGGCCGGGATGAGTAAGTTCGAGGAATATCAGAACAAGTACAAGCACGTCACGATGGAGAGGCGCGACGGGATAATCCAGATGACGCTGCACAGCGAGGACGGGCCGCTTCGATGGGGCGGGCCGCCGCACGAGGAGTTGTCGTACGCATTTACCGACGTCGGGCGCGACCACGGCAATCGCTGCGTCATCATCACCGGCACCGGCGACGCGTTCTGCGCCGAGGTCGACCACGGCGGCGGCCGCGGCGCACCGGTAGGCAAACTCCCAAGCGGCGAGCCCGCGCCCCCGCCGCACGCGGGTGTGCGCACCACCACCTGGGATCACATCTACAACGATGCGAAGTACCTACTGATGAACCATCTCAACATCGAGGTGCCGATGATCGCGGCGGTCAACGGTCCGGCGCTGATCCATGCCGAGCTGGCCGTGCTGTGCGATATCGTGATCGCCTCGGAGAACGCGGCGTTTCAGGACGCGCCGCACTTTCCCAACGGGATCGTGCCGGGCGACGGCGTGCATATAGTGTGGCCGCTGGTGCTGGGCCCCAATCGCGGCCGTTATTTCCTGCTCACCGGGCAAAAGCTCTCGGCGCGCGAGGCGCTGGAGCTGGGCGTGGTGAGCGAGGTCGTGCCGCGCGATCGCCTGGTGGCGCGCGCCTGGGAGCTGGCAGAGCTGATCGTCGCCAAGCCGGCGCTCACCGTCCGCTATGCGCGCGTCGCCATCACTCAGCAGCTCAAGCGCCTGATGCTCGACGACCTCGGCTACGGGCTCGCGCTGGAGGGCCTGGCGGCGGCGACGTCGTGGCCGGGAGCCAGGGGCTCCAAGGGCTGATATAAGGGAGCAGCGCAAAAAAAGGAGACGCGGACGCGATGATCTACGAACTTCGGACTTACACGCTGGTGTTGGGCGGAGCGCCGCAGTACATCCAGATCACCAAGGATGAGCTGCTGCCGCTGCTGGCCGAGCACGGCCTCAAACCGCTCGGCTACTGGTCAACCGACATCGGGCCGCTCAACGAGCTGGTTCACCTGTGGGCCTTCAACGATCTGAACGAACGCCAGCAGAAGTGGACCGCGTGGGGACGCGACCCGCGCCGCGCGGCGATCGTGCCCAAGCTGCGATCGCTGGTGGTCAGCCAAAGCAACAAGATCATGACGCCGGCGGAATTCTCGCAACTGAAATAGCGCGGCGCGTAACAACGCGAATACAGGAGGCCGTATGAAGCTGGGACTCTTTCTGATGCCGTCGCATCCGCCCGAGCGCGGACTGCTCGCCGGACAGCAATGGGACCTCGCCGTGCTGCGCGAGGCCGACCGCCTCGGCTACAGCGAGGCATGGATCGGCGAGCACTTCACTTCGCGCTGGGAACCCAATCCGGCGCCCGACCTGCTCATCGCGCAGGCCCTCATGCAGACGCGCCAGATCAAACTTGCGCCCGGCGCCCATCTGCTGCCGTATCATCATCCGGCCGAACTCGCCTGCCGTATCGCTTTCATGGACCATCTGGCCGAGGGCCGCTACATGCTCGGCATCGGCGCAAGCGGCCTGCCGAGCGACTGGCAGCTGTTCTGCGTTGACGGCATGAAGGGCGTTAATCGCGACATGACCCGCGAAGCGCTCGACATCATGCTCAAGGTCTGGGCAAGCGACGGCGGCGTCGAGTACAAGGGCAAGTTCTGGAGCGTGAACGTGCCGGGTCCGATGCTGCGCACGCTGGGCCATCATCTGCGCCCGCTGCAAAAGCCGCATCCGCCGATCGGAATCGCCGGGCTCAATCCGGGATCGGAAACGCTCAAGCTCGCCGGCGAGCACGGCTTCATGCCGCTCAGTCTCAATATGAGTCCGAGCTACGTCGCGACGCACTGGGACGCGGTGCTCGAGGGTGCGCGGCGCAGCCACGCGCGGCCCAACCGGCAGGACTGGCGCATCGTGCGCGAGATCTTCGTTGCCGATACCGACGAGGAGGCGCATCGCCACTGCGTCCAGGGCATGATGGGCCGCATGATGCGCGAGTACTTGCTGCCGCTGATGGCCGATTTCCAGTTCACCAAATATCTCAAGGACGACCCGTCGGTGCCCGACGACGCGGTGACGCCCGAGTACCTGTCCGATCACGGATGGCTCGTGGGGTCGCCGCGCACCGTGCGCGACAAGCTTGCGGAGATGTATAAGGCGCTCGGCGGCTTCGGGACGCTGCTGCTCTTCACCTTCGACTACGCCGACGATCGCGAGGCGTGGTTCAAGTCGATGCGGCTGATGGCGGAAGAGGTGCTGCCGCATTTTCTGGACCTCGATGCCGATCGTCACGCGCACGCAAACGCGGCGAGCGCGTAGGCTCCGGCGCGCGCCGATGGGCGAGTACAGCATCAAGGACAAGGTCGCGATCGTCGGCCTCGGCGAGACCCGCTACTACAAACGCGGCCAGGCGCCGGTCAGCGAATTCCAGCTCGCCTGCGAAGCGATCCTGAACGCGGTCGCGGACGCCGGAATCAAGGTTGCCGACCTCGACGGCTTCGCCTCTTACAGCAACGATCGCAACGACGCCGCGCGCCTCGCCACCGCGCTTGGCCTGCCGCTCTACGCGTGGGCGAGCATGGTCTGGGGCGGAGGCGGGGGCGGCGGCTCAGGCGCGGTGGCCCAAGCCGCGGCGGCGGTCGCCGCGGGCTACGCCAAGTACGTGGTGGTGTTCCGCGCCCTCGCGCAGGGGCAGTTCGGCCGCTTCGGCCAGGCCGCTCCGGTCCAAACCGTCTCGGGACCCGCCGCTTACGCATGGCCTTACGGGCTGTTCGTGCCCGCGCAGTGGGTCGCGCTGCGCGTGCGCCGTTTCATGTACGAGCATCGCGTCACCCAGGATGCGCTCGCAGCGGTGGTGCTCGCCGACTACCACCATGCGCAACTTAATCCGCGCGCCGTGATGTACGGACGGCCGCTCACGCGCGAGCAGTACGACCGCTCGCGATGGATCGTCGAGCCGTTTCATCTCTATGACTGCTGCATGGAAAACGATGGCGCCGCCGCGCTGATCCTCACCAGCGCCGAGCGCGCGCGGGACCTCAAGCAGAAACCGGTGTACGTGATGGCGGCGGCGCAGGGCGCGCCGTATCGGGCGGCGGCGGCGGCCGAGAACTCGCCCGACTACGCGTCCTCGCATTTCAGAAGCCTGGCCCCGCGGCTCTACCAGATGGCGGAGATCGGTCCCGCCGACGTCGACGTGGTGCAAATCTACGAGCACTTCAGCGGCGCCGTGCCCATAAGCCTGGTCGAGCACGGCTTCTGCGAGCCCGACGGCGTGATGGATCTGTGCCGGTTCGAAAATCTGATCGCGCCGCACGGCAAGCTCCCGCTCAACACGAGCGGCGGCAATATCGCCGAGTGTTACATGCACGGCCTCGAACTCGTCAACGAAGCGGTCCGGCAGTGCCGCGGAACCTCGACCGCGCAAGTGCCCGATGCGAAGATCGCGCTGGTGGCCTCGGGCCCGATGGTCTCGCCGGTGAGCAACCTTATCGTGCGCGGATGATGCGCAGTCGGAACATCGCGCGCGCAATCGCATAGACGAAGCAGGAAAACTCGCATGGCTCAGAACCCGCCCTACTATCTGCCCGAGGGATTGCCCGCGCCAAAGGCGCAGCGCGACGGGATGGACGCCGGTTTCTGGGAGGCCGCGCGCCGACACGAGCTGGTCGTGCAACGATGCCGCCGTTGCGAGACGTTCCAGTTCGGCCCCGAATGGATTTGCCACAAATGTCTTAGCGGCGAACTCGGATGGCATCGCCTGTCAGGCCGCGGGAGGCTCTACACCTGGGTCCGATCCTGGAACCCGGTGCATCCGGCACTCAAAGACGCCGGACCGTTCATTATCGCGGTGATCGAACTCCCGGATGCCGGCAATGTTCGGATGGCCGGCAATCTGCTCGGCAACCCGATGCTGGATGCGCCGTTCGATGCCGAGGTCGAAGCGGTCTTCGAGGATCATCCGGGAGCGACGCTGGTTCAATGGAGATTGGTTAACGGATGAGCGAGCGTCTTGGTGATTAAATCGCACATCGTGCGTGCGACGTCGAAATGAACGGATTTAACAGCGAAATCGTTTCATTTTGACGGCGCTATGAAAGCAAAAACCCGCCCTGCCGGGCGGGTTCTCAACTCGTGTAGAAGACGGACGCGCCGCGTCGGGTTCTAAAGACATCCCGGCAGCGCGACACGATCCGTCGCGTTCGCTGGCGGCGATCCTACGCGGTGGTCAAATCCGAATCGATGCCGCTCGCCATCGTTCCGACGCTGTGGCCCATTACGTTATAAGCGCCCCACGCTACGACCCCGATGGACGCGATGATCAGGGCATACTCGACCATAGTCTGTGCCCGAAAACGACGGACCAATTTCTCCCGCGCGCGGACGAAAAGTGCCTCAACAGACGCCATAGCACACCTCCTAGAGGTTGAGGATCTGGAATTTCCGGAACTGACTTTTGGAGAATAGATAACAGGACGTGTTCTGTCAAATGGATTTAATCGACCTTATTGGACTCAAACTGTGCTCCATTCTTCAAATGTCGGCAATGATGAGCACGTGACGTATTCGCCTATTGTTTGCTTTGCCCGATCGCGACGATTTTCAGCGGTATTCCTTGCTCGACGAAAGCCCAAAATGCGGGAGCGAAGACAAAACTGTCTAGCGCAAATTCCTACTGGATGTAGAACCGATTCAGTTAGCGGCCCGCCGGACTCGGAACCGATTTTACTCAGAACCGATCTTTAAGTTCGCGAGTCTTGGCGAAGACGGCGACCGGTTCGTCGCCGACCGACGGATCGATCTTGCGAAGGCTTGCGCGCAGTTCGGCGCTATCGGTGCGCAGGAACGGATTGAAGCGCTTCTCGTCGCCGACGGTCGACGGAACCGTGAACTTCCCCTCCGCGCGCGCCTTCCGCGTCCACTCGTACTTGGACTTGAGCGCCGCGTTGTTGGGCTCCAGCGTCAGCGCGAATTGCAGGTTTTTTTCGGTGTACTCGTGACCGCAATAGACCTGGGTATCGTCGGGCAGCGCGGCGAGCCGGGCGAGCGACGCCACCATCGTATCGGCCTTGCCCTCGAACACGCGCCCGCATCCCGCAATGAACAGAGTGTCGCCGGTAAACACGGCCTTGAGCGTCGGGAAATAGTAGGCGATATGGCCGCTCGTATGCGCGGGGATCCCGATCACGCGCCCGCGAATCGGCCCCACTACCACTTCGTCGCCGTTATCGATCTCGTCGGTCATCGCGGGAATTCGCCCGCTCTCGCCGCGCGCTCCGTAAACGCGCAACTCCGGCACCGCACGCACCAGGTCCACGTTGCCGCCGACGTGGTCCGGATGCCAATGGGTGGGCAGGACTGTCGTCAGCTTGAGTCCGCGCCGCTTCACCTCGTCGAGCACCTTGTCGGCCTCGGAACAGTCGACCACGCCG
>Ga0335079_10009426_pt1 | contig 11121 bp, 9 predicted proteins | sample Lox_Sample_33_FD_206719 | JGI IMG/M metagenome (GOLD analysis project Ga0335079, IMG submission 206719) | Soil microbial communities from Loxahatchee National Wildlife Refuge, Florida, United States - Lox_Sample_3.3 | ecosystem: Environmental > Terrestrial > Soil > Wetlands | place: USA: Florida... | reverse complement strand
CGGCCGGATGCCGGCGAAGGTATTGGTGAAGGAACGGGCCAGAGTGACCGCGGGATTCGCAAATGAAGTGGACGCAGTGAACCAATAGGCGCCCGTGATGTACGCGCCCACGGCGAATGGCACCACCGACGATCGGGAACGCGCGCAGCCCCAAATGACCGCCAATAACCCGAACGTAGCCACGAATTCGCTGAACATCTGCGCGCTGCCACTGCGAATGTGGCGGGAGGCGGAGAAGAGCGGTTCACCAAACATGAGGTGGGCCGCCGCCACGCCCGCAAACGCTCCGCTGATTTGCGCGAGCAGATAGCCGGGAACGTGTCTCCAGGAAATGCCGTGCTGCCAGGCGTCGGCCAAGGTGACGGCGGGATTGAAATGCGCCCCCGAAATCGGCCCGAAGGTCAGGATCAAGGCCACCAGCGACGCTCCAGTCGCGACCGTGTTGGCGAGCAGGGCGATGGCGACGTTTCCACCCGCCAGCCGATCGCCCATGATCCCGGAACCGACGACCGCCGCGAGCAGCAGGCCAGTTCCGACGAATTCAGCGACAACGCGCTTGCCCAAAGTCATGTGACTACGAGCAGCAGGCTGGCCCGCAGCACGGTTTGGCCGCGGGTTTTTGGGCGCGGATGAATCCGCTATAGAACTTGCCGTCGATTTGCGTCGCGATGGTGTTTGCGTCGAGTCCCTGATCCTTCAAAAAACTCAAAGCATCTTCGGCGCGATAGATCCGCGTCGGCTCGATATCGATGTTCTCGAATCCCGCGGCAGCCAGCTTGGCCTTGTACTCGTTCTCTTCCAGCGCGCCGGCCACGCAACCGACCCACAGCAGAACACTCTTGCGAATCTCCGGCAGCATCTCGCCGCGCGTGACCACATCGGATACGGCAAAGCGGCCGCCCGGCTTGAGAACCCGGAACGCCTCGCCCAGAACCCGGTCCTTGTTGCCGCTGAGATTGATGACGCAGTTGGAAATGATGACATCGACGGAGTTATCGGGCAGCGGAATATGCTCAATTTCACCTTTCAGAAATTCGACGTTTTCAACTCCCGCTCTGCGCTTATTTTCGTTGGCCAATGAAAGCATCTCGTCCGTCATGTCGAGACCGTAGGCTCTCCCCGTTGGACCGACGCGTCTGGCAGAGAGCAAGACATCGATGCCACCGCCCGAGCCAAGATCAAGAACGACGTCGCCCGGATTCAGTTGTGCCAATGCCGTTGGATTTCCGCAGCCCAAGGACGCAAGCAGGGCTCCTTCGGGAATCTGGCCGGTTTGCGAGGAGTCGTAGAGGTTTGATGTGATGGGATCACAGCAGCCGGTCCCGAGACCAGCTCCACAGCAAGAACTGCCACCGCTGGTCACTCGCCGCGCCGCCTCCGCGTACTTTTCCCTCACCACTTGCTTTACATCCGCGTTGCTCATGGGCCCTCCTATCGACAAATTTGAATAATTGATTCTGGCCGGAGTGCTTTATTGCGCGTGCAGCACTCGGAATACAAGAATTGCAAGAGCTCCTGAAGTGCTTCCGTGTTCGCGGTGTAATGGAGAAATGTACTTTTTCGCCGGACGAGCACGAGACTTTCCGCCTTGAGCTTGTCAAGATGATGAGACAACGTGGAATTAGGAATATCTAACTCTTGCTGAATCTCGCCAACGACAAGCCCCTCCGGGTGGGCGGACAAGAGCAACTGCATGATCCGCAGCCGCGCCTCCGTCCCCATCGCTGAGAACATGTCGGCGAACCTGACTACCTGCTCCATGGATTTTCTGGACGCCGTCGCTCTCATATTTCGATATTTGCAGAAATATGGATTCGATGTCAAGTGGTCGATCGCAAGTCCCCGTAAAGCCGCAAGTTCTCGTTTGTGTGCTGGCGTCACAGGGCGCGGTGATGCTGGTCACCGCCTCGCTTTCCAGCGCGGGATAGCCTAAAGCGTCGGCGGAGGTGTGAAAAGGTGCGCGAGGTCGTCAAGCGGCTGTGGCCGGAGATCGATTGGATTGAGAGTCTCCAACTGCGAGAACAAGTTACGCAGGTTTGGATCAAGGCGCTCGAGCGCAGCCCACTTCAGCCTGAGGACCTGAACCGGGTTCCCTTTACTCTGCTGGTCCCAAACTGCCCCATCACATTCATGGAGCACAAGCGCTGCGTAGTGCACATGGCGCGCGCCAGCGCCCAAGCGATGCAGGAATTCATGGGGCGCGCTTTACCGATTGATTTAGACACGGTGATCGCTGGGGCCATACTGGCCGACGTCGGCAAATTGCTGGAATACGAACTCGGGCCCGATGGCAAGAGCCGGCAGAGCGAACGCGGCGAAGCGTTGCGGCATCCGTTCACCGGAGTTGCGCTGGCGCTGGAGTGCGGCGTTCCCGATGCCGTCTGCCACATTATTGCGGCGCACGCGGGCGAAGGCGACCTAGTCCAGCGCACCACCGAAGCTTTCATTGTGCATCACGCCGATTTCATGGCGTTTTTGCCGTTTAAGAATCCGAAAAACATAAAGGTGACACCTTAAAGGAGGGGATCATGTCCGTGCCGAAATCGATTGCTGCACCGAAGGAAACGGTCACCGCCACCATGTCCCGCTGGGCCGCCGGCCTGCGCTATGAGGATCTCTCGCAGGAAGCAATTTACGAGGCGAAGCGGTTCCTGCTGGATTCCATCGGTTGCGCCCTCGGCGGGTACCAGCAGCATGACGTGAAGATCGCTTTGCAGGTTCTGGGTGAGGTAGCCGGACGCGGCCCCGCGACGGTGATTGGCACGGGTGAGCGGATTGACCCCGTCTCAGCGGCGCTGGCCAACGCGCTGATGATCCGCTGCATGGATTACAACGACATTTATTGGAAACAGGACCCTTCACACCCTTCAGACATTTTTCCGGCGGCGCTGGCATGCTGCGAGCGAGCGGGGAGCGGCGGCAGGGAGTTGATTGTGGGACTGGTTCTAGGCCACGAGTTCGAGATGCGCTTTTGCGAGGCGGCATTTCCTGGCATCCGCGAACGGGGATGGCATCACGCTACGCTGACGGCGTTTGTTTCGCCGATGGTCGCAGGGCGCGCTCTGCACCTGACCTGGGAACAGATGCAGCACGCCATCGGCATTTCCGCCAGCCATCACTGCACACTGGGAGCGGTCACCGCCGGCAAGTTGACCATGATGAAGAACACGGTCGATCCCATGGCCACGCAGAGCGGAGTGTTCGCAGCCCTGCTGGCGGAGAAGGGCTACTCCGGGCCTGAGCATGTGGTGGATGGCAAGGAAGGCTTGACCCATGTTTTTGGTCCGGAATGGAAGTTGAATCTGCTGACCGAGGGCCTGGGAGAATCCTGGCGCATCACGCAATGCGGCATGAAGGCCTTCCCCACCGAGGCGTTGACCCACACGCCGATCTCGGCCGTGCTCGATCTGGTGAAGAGCAACGACCTCCACTGTGATCAGGTAAAGAATGTTCAGATTCGCTCCCTGGCGCGGGCCGCCGACATTCTGTCCGATCCCAGCAAATACGATCCGCGCACCAAGGAAACGGCGGATCATTCTCTGCCCTATGTGATTGCGGCGGCCTTGGTGGAGCGGCAGGTGACCCCGGTGCAGTTCACCATGGAAAAGATCATGGATGCGAAAATCCGGCAGCAATTGCAAAAGGTGGAAGTGGTCGCCGATCCGGAAATCGAGAAGGTTTTCCCGGCATTGCAGCGGGTCATTGTGAATATCACCACCACGGATGGACGCAGGTTCAGCAGGCAACTGGATTTCCCCAAGGGCGATCCACGTAATCCACTGACCGATCAAGAAGTGGAAGAGAAGTTCGCGGCGCTGGCCGATGGCGTGCTGTCCACCGCGGCGCAGAGAAAGCTGAAACAAGCGATCTGGAATCTGGAGGACAGTGATTCCGTGCGCAAGCTTATGGCGCTGATGAAGGCGGACGTCCCAAGCCAGAGCAGCAAGATCAGAAGCAATGTGAAAACGCCAGTGAATGGCAGGGCTCGCCGGAATGCTGTGCTCGCGTAAGAAGGAGCCACAAATCTCGACTGGAGTTTATTCATGGCCCAGACCATCGTAGAGAAGATCGCGCAAGCCCACATGACGGAAGGACCGAAGCGGCCCTTGCGGGCCGGCGATTTCGTTTCCATCCGACCTTTCCATGTGATGACACACGACAACACATCCGCGGTGATGAGCAAGTTCAAAGCCATTGGCGCCAAAAAGATTTTCGATCCCAAGCAGTTGGTGTTCGCGCTCGATCACGACATCCAAAATCAGGATGAAGCCACCTGCAAGAAATACGGCTCAATCGAGGCTTTGGCAAGAGAACACGGAGTCGACTTCTACCCCGCCGGCTCGGGCATTGGCCACCAGATCATGGTGGAGCGCGGCTATGTGTTGCCAGGATCGTTGGTCGTCGCCTCCGACTCGCACTCGAATATGTACGGGGCGCTGGGCGCGATTGGCACCCCGATCGTGCGTACCGATGCGGCCGCGGTGTGGGCTACGGGCGAGTTCTGGTGGCAGATTCCGCGGTCCATTCAGGTTGTGCTGGAAGGCCAACTGCCGCGAGGCGCCAGCGGCAAAGACGTGATCATCAGCCTGTGCGGGCTCTACAACCATGACGAAGCGCTCAACACCGCGGTCGAGTTCTCAGGGCCGGGCGTGGCCAGTTTGTCGATCGACGCGCGGTTCTCCATTGCAAACATGAGCACCGAGTGGGGACCGCTGGTGGGATGGTTTCCAGTAGATGAGGTCACGATTGAGTATATGCGTGGCGTGCATCAGCGTTTGCGGGAGCAGAGCATTGAACGCTTCACGGAAAAAGATATTGAGAGCTGGATCAACACCGTGCCGGTTGCAGATCGCGGTGCTTTCTACGCAGCGCGCATCACGCTCGACCTCTGCGAGATAACTCCGCATGTCTCGGGGCCGGACACCGTGCAGGTCATGCAATCACTTTCTGCCATGGCGAAGAAGAAGGTTGCGATTCAGAAGGCCTACCTGATTTCCTGCGCGAATTCGAGAGTGGAGGATCTGGAAGCTGCGGCCCGAGTCTTACGAGGCAGGAAAGTTGCGCCCGGTGTGAAATTCTACTTGGGCGCGGCGAGCGCCTGGGTGCAACAAGAGGCGGAGAGACGCGGCATCTGGCAGACGCTGCTCGATGCAGGCGCGAATGCGCTGCCCGCGGGATGCGGCCCGTGCATCGGCCTGGGAGTGGGGTTGCTGGAAAAAGGCGAGGTCGGAATCTCCGCCACCAATCGCAACTTCAAGGGCCGGATGGGGTCGCGCGATGCCCAGTGCTACCTGGCGAGTCCGGAGGTAGTGGCCGCCTCGGCGGTTGCGGGATACATCACCGGGGCGCATCCGTTTGCAGATTTCACGCCGGCTCGGCGGTTCACTTCGACAAACGGAAGCGGAAAAAGAGCCGCCGAGAAAGTAGAGATTCTTCCTGGTTTCCCGGAGCGGGTCAAAGGCCGCCTGGTCTTCCTGCCGCAGGACAACCTCAATACCGACGCCATCTACGGCAAAGACTACACCTACCGTGACGACATGACGCCCGAAATGATGGCCGCAGTCGTCATGGAGAACTACGATCCGCACTTTGCCGCCCGCGTTCGCGCCGAAGACGTGATTGTCGGGGGCTTCAACTTCGGCACCGGATCCAGCCGCGAGCAAGCGGTCACCTGCCTCAAAGCGAAAGGGATTCCGCTGGTGATCGCGGGCAGTTTTTCGCAAACCTATCTGCGGAACGCTTATAACAACGGGTTTCTCTGTGTGGAGGTTCCCGAGTTCACCAAGCGACTACGGGACCGGTTCTGCGACGAGATCGTAGCGAAGGAAAAGACCATCATTCCCGGTGAGGAGGTGGAGATTGATTTCACTTCCGGCATGATCGCGTGGCGAGGCGAGACTTTTGCTTTCCCGCCACTGGGTAGCGTGCCGCAATCGCTGGTGATTGCGGGAGGTGCGGAGAATTTGGTCGCGAAGAGGCTGGGTCTGGCATCGAGAAAGAATTGAGGACGAACTTATGGCGAAATACAGGGTAGTCACAATGCCGGGAGACGGAATCGGCACTCAGGTTTTGCCGGAGGCGCTGCGGCTTCTGAAAGCGGTCGCTTTTGATGCCGAGTACATTCACGCCGACATTGGCTGGGAATGCTGGCGCAACCAAGGCAACGCGCTGCCGGAGCGCACGGTCAACCTGCTGGCCCAACACAAGCTGGGGCTGTTCGGCGCAATCACCTCCAAACCCAAGCAGGAAGCGGAGGCTGAACTCAGGCCCGAACTCAAGGGCAAGGGTTATTCCTACTTCAGCCCGATCGTGACCATGCGCCAACGCTTCCATCTGGACACCTGCATCCGGCCTTGCATCTCGTTTCCGGGCAATCCACTGAATTTCATTCGGCGGAAGCCCGACGGAGGATTCGAGGAGCCGCGAGTGAACGTGGTTGTTTTCCGGCAGAACACCGAAGGACTTTACGCGGGAGTCGAATGGACCAATCCGCCCGAGGCGGTGCGTACTGCGCTTGCCACCCACACAAAGTTCAAAGCATTTGCCGGGGTAGCGGGGCCGGACCTGGCGATTTCCGTGCGCATCATTACTCGCCCAGCGGCGCGCAAGATTTGCCAAGCCGCGTTCGATTGGGCCAGGAAGTATGGGTACAAATCAGTCACCATCTGTGAAAAGCCGAACGTGCTGCGCGAAACTTCCGGAATGATGGAAGAAGAGGCCAAGGCGGTGGCGAAGGAATATCCGGACATTGCCTTGTGGTCGACCAACATCGACGCCCAAACCATGTGGCTGACCAAGAATCCGGAAGACTACGGAGTAGTGGTCGCGTCAAACCTGTTTGGCGATGTCATCTCCGACGCTTTCGCCGGGTTGATCGGCGGCCTGGGTTTCGCCGCGTCCGGCAATATTGGGGACGAAGTGGCGGTGTTCGAACCTACGCACGGCTCCGCGCCAAAATATGCGGACCTGGACCCGCCCATCGTTAATCCGATCGCCATGTTTCTTTCGGCGGTGATGTTGCTCGAGCACGTGGGCGAGAGTGAGAAGGCCAGGCGCATCCGCGAGGCGATTGCCGCCGTGGTGAGGAAAGGCAAAGTACGGACCTATGACATGATGCGCATTCCCGGCGGCGCGAAGGTCATCGGTCAAGGCGCAGCCAGCACGGTAGAGATGACAGATGCGGTGCTGGCGAAATTGGAACAACCGGCGAGCGCGCAGGCGGAACCTGAATACGTAGTGGCTGGAGTCGGCAACAGGAGCCGCTGATTCGGAGGATGCTCATGAGTGTGGAGATCGAGACGCAAGCCAAGCACGCTGGCGAGGCGGGACACTGCGGCGCGGAGATTCGCTCGGATGTGCAGGTGCGGATTGAGCCGCGCGAGCGCGGCGGCATCGAGATTGAGCTTGAATCGCGCGTCAAACCCTATTACGGCGATGCCATCCTCCGGCAGACCGAAGAGGTGCTCGAAGCTCTCGGCGTAGGACACGCACACGTGGCAATCCACGACGAGGGGGCGCTTCCCTTCGTGATTGCGGCGCGCCTAGAAGCCGCAGCCCGGCGCGCTGGACTGGGTGAAGGCACGCGCGTGCTGCCGGACAGAGTTTGGCTCTCTGAGCCTTCCCTGCGCGATCGCATGCGGCGGTCACGGCTGTATGTGCCCGGCAACGAGCCGAAGTATTTCATCAATGCAGGCCTGCACGGAGCAGACAGCATCATTCTCGACCTCGAAGATTCCGTCCATCCCAACGAAAAGGATGCAGCGCGTTTGTTGGTGCGTAATGCGTTGCGCGCCGTCGACTTTCTCCAATGCGAGCGTATGGTGCGCATTAACCAGCTTCCGTTGGGATTGGAAGATCTGGAGGAGGTCGTCCCTGAGTGTCCCGACCTGATTCTGATTCCCAAAGTAGAGACGTCGAAGCAAATAATCGCTGTCAGTCAGAAGATTACGGAGATCAAAGCTGATTACGGCATCACGCGTCCCGTCTGGCTGATGCCGATTATCGAGTCGGCGCTGGGGATCGAGAAGGCCTACGAAATTGCAACCGCGAGCAAAGACATTGTGGCACTCACCATTGGGTTGGAAGACTACACGGCGGACCTCGGCGTGGCCAAAACGCCGACCGGCGCCGAGTCATTGTTCGCACGGCAACGCATAGTGAATGCCGCCCACGCCGCGGGCGTCCAAGCCATCGACTCCGTCTTTGGCGACGTTGGCGACCTCGACGGTTTGCGCGCATGGGGGCTGAATTCCCGCGCCATGGGCTTTGAAGGCATGGGATGCGTTCATCCGCTGCAAATTGAGGTCATTCACCAGGCTTTTGCGCCCACACCGGCGGAGATCGAGAAGGCGCAGAAGATCGTCGCTGCATATCAAGAAGCCCAGCAGAAAGGCCTGGGCGTGGTGAGCCTGGGGTCGAAGATGATCGACGCACCAGTGGTACAGCGCGCTTTGAAGCTGATGACGCGGGCCCAGGCAATGGGGCTGTTGGCGTAGACATTTGAGCAGCGTGTTAGTGCAGAAAGCTTATGGCCATTCTCGAAAAAACCGAACTTGCTCTTAACGCCGCCGGGCGTATGGTCCCGGAGATGGTGAATGGTCATCCGCAAATCCCGTATGCGGGTGTCGGCAAGTACCAGCCGCGCGGGAACAAAGCTGCACCGCCTATCCGTACCGCCGCCGATTATCCCGAGAATGGCGATAAGCGTGTGGCGGATCTCGAAACCGCATTGCGAAAATGCGGCTTGCGTGATGGCATGGTCATTTCCTCTCATCATCACCTGCGCGATGGCGACCGGGTCGCCCTTCTGGCGCTGGAAGCGGCGGCAAGAATCGGCGTCAAAGATCTCACGTGGTTTCCCAGCGCGTCGTTCCCTTCGCAGAAAAGCGCCATTGAACTGATGGCCTCCGGCGTGATCGACCACATCGAAGGCAGCATGAATGGACCTCTGGGCGACTACTGCACGCAAGGGAAGATGCGCGGCATGGGAGTCTTGCGCTCGCACGGTGGCCGCTGGCAGGCGATTCAGGACGGCGAAGTACACATCGATATCGCCGTGATCGCCGCGCCGACGGCGGACCCCTTCGGCAACTGCGATGGCTCGCATGGCAAGTCGGCCTGCGGCTCTCTGGGTTTTGCGCTGGCTGATTCCATCTACGCCGATCACGTGATCGTCGTGACCGACACCCTGGTTCCCTTTCCCTGCGTTCCCTGGCAGATTCAAGGCAACAATGTCGATTACGTCGTCACCATCGATTCCATCGGCGATCCCGCAAAGATTGTTTCCGGGACGACGCAAATCACGCGTTCGCCCGACCGCTTGCGCATCGCCCAGTTGGTGGCGCTTTTCCTGCGTGACGCCGGCATCATGCGCAACGGATTTTCTTTCCAGGCAGGCGCCGGCGGCATCGCGCTGGCCTTTGTCGGCTACCTCAAACAGATGATGAAAGAGGCGGGGGTGACGGCGCGGTTCGTGCGCGGCGGCTCGACCAAGTATCTGGTCGAGCTGCTGGAAGACGGCCTTACGGATTACATCCTCGACGGGCAGACCTTCGACCTCAGTGGCGTGCAGTCGATGGCCAACCATCCCCGCCACGTGGCGACTTCCCCGTTTACTTCGTACAACTACCACGGAAAAGGAAATTTCGCGTCTTTGGTGGACGCGGTGGTGCTGGGCGCGACCGAAGTGGATGCGAACTTCAATGCCAACGTCGTCACCCACTCTGACGGACGCCTGCTGCATGGAATCGGCGGCTGGCAGAACTGTCTCGCGGCAGGCTGCACCATCTTGGCCGTGCCTTCATTCCGCGATCGTATTCCCGTGATTGTCGATCAGGTGACCACGCTGTGCGGACCCGGGGAATTGATCGATGTGGTGGTAACCGAGCGCGGCATCGCTATCAACCCGTGCCGTCAGGATCTGATGAACGCTGTCAAAGGGTCGAAGCTTCCCATCCGCCCGTTGCAAGAGATCAAGGCAGAAGTGGAACGCATCTGCGGAGGCAAACCACAGCGGCCCAACCGCGGCGACCGCCCTGTCGCCATCGTCAAGTGGGTGGACGGCACCGTGCTCGACAGCGTCTGGCAGGCAGGCTGAGCGCGGCAGGGGTTTCTATGGCGGACACGCCAAGAAAAATGAGCCTCAAGGCAAGGTTGATCCCCCGTCTTTTTCTTGGCCTCATCATCGTTACCGCGATGTTGTTCATTCCCGCAGGCTCGTTGAGGTTCTGGCAGGGCTGGGCGTATCTAATAGTTTGGTTTGTCCCAATGCTATTCGCTTTTGGTTATTTCTATAAGCACGATCCACAATTGATCGAGCGCAGGCTGCGGAGGAAGGAAGAAGTCCACGAACAGAAGCTAATCATAAGGTTCGGCTTCGTCACTTGGTTGGTCGGCTATTTGCTCCCCGGTCTCGACCACCGATTTGGCTGGTCTCACCTGCCCTTGTGGTTGACGATTCTCTCGCAGGCATTCGTTCTCGGCGGCTGCCTGATGATATTTTGGGTCTTGAAGGCGAACAGTTTCGCTGCCGCCACCATTCGAGTCGAGCCCGACCAAAAAGTGATCTCGAGCGGTCCTTATCGCATCGTCCGCCATCCTATGTATTTGGGTGCCGGCGTGATGCTTTTGTTCGCGCCTTTGGCGCTCGGTTCGTACTTCGCCTTACCTGTTTTTGCCCTCTTCATCCCCATCATCGTTTTCCGCCTGCTCAACGAGGAAAAGGTGCTCCGACAGGAACTGCCTGGGTATCCGGAATACTGCGTCAAAACCCGCTTCCGGCTCGTCCCCTTCGTCTGGTAAAACTCCGCGGTGCAGCGAATCTGCTGTGGTGCTGAAGAACCCGTCTGAACTGCCGATGTATTTTCTGTGCGCCGTGCCCCGTGAACATCCGCGTTTAGGAAAAACCACCCGTCTGTTATTGGCAGAGGGCGATCAGACCAGCTTGACTCACCTGCAGCACCTGCTGAGCAGGATGGGGTACGACGTCGTCGTTGCCAAAGACGGACTGGAAGCCTCCCAGGTGTTGCTATCGGATGATCCGCCAGGGCTGGCGGTGCTGGACTGGACCATGCCCGGGCTCAACGGAACCGACGTCTGCCGCGGCTTGCGCCAGGGGCCCCA
>Ga0335079_10009425_pt1 | contig 11122 bp, 11 predicted proteins | sample Lox_Sample_33_FD_206719 | JGI IMG/M metagenome (GOLD analysis project Ga0335079, IMG submission 206719) | Soil microbial communities from Loxahatchee National Wildlife Refuge, Florida, United States - Lox_Sample_3.3 | ecosystem: Environmental > Terrestrial > Soil > Wetlands | place: USA... | reverse complement strand
TGTTCGGGGTCGCCCCGCACGACCCGGAGACCTACGTCGGCGTGACGCTGCTCATGGCCACCATCGGGCTCGGGGCGTGCTGGATCCCCGCGTTGCGGGCGGCGCGGATAGATCCGGTCGTGACGATGCGGGCCTGAGCGCGCGCTTCAGATATCTCCCGAGAGCCAAACCGCCGCGGCCAGGGAAGCGCGGACCAGACTACCCATACGGAGGTGCGGGATGATCGCCAGGACCCTTGCTGTCAGTTGCGCCGTTTGGGTTGGGTTCCCGATCGCGGCGCGGGCGCAGACCGACACGAGCGCAGCGCCGGAGTCTCACATGGCACCGACGGCCCAGTACCTGATGCCGCGCGATTCGGAGATCGCGTTCGCCCGCAGCGCCGCCCCGTCGGCCGTTTCACGCGACGCGAAGATCCTGGTGCTCGCCGCGCGCGGATACGAGACAGCGGTGCCCGGCACCAACGGGTTCGTCTGTCTCGTAGCCCGGTCATGGGACCTCGCCGTGACTCGTCCGAGCGCCACCTTCTGGAATCCGAAGATCCGCGTCGCGAAGTGCTACAACGCGCAGGGCGCACAGACGAGACTCCCCCTGTACATGATGAAGACGGAATGGGCTTTGGCCGGCGCCTCCGAGGCCGAGATCGGTGCACGGGAAAAGGCCGCATGGGCCGACGGCACGCTGAAGGAGGACGCGGTGCCGGGCGCGATGGCCTACATGATGTCCAACCGGAGCTGGGGAGTGGGTGCGAGCGCGGGACCCTGGCGCCCCCATCTGATGTTCTATTATCCGACGGGACAGGCGCCGAATTGGGGCGCCAACCTCGATGGCTCGCCTATTGCTTCCAGCCGTACCAGCGGCAGCGCGGAAACCACGGTGTACTTTGTCGTCGTCCCGCTGTGGTCCGACGGCTCTCCGGCGCCCGCGCTGGCGCCGTAGCCTGCGCGAACAGGGAGCTCGGGTGCGTTAACGGGGATCGTGCGGCGCGGGGCCCTGCAACCGGGTCCCGCGAAGGGTCCTGATGCTGTCAACTCGTTGCTGTTGCTGCGGATGCGCCCAGAGGGAGTTGAACCCCCAGCCTTCTGATCCGTAGTCAGACGCTCTATCCAGTTGAGCTATGGGCGCAAATGGGCGGTACAAGATTCGAACTTGTGACCTCTACGATGTCAACGTAGCGCTCTAACCAACTGAGCTAACCGCCCGCACTGCCCTGCGATGCCCCCGAACGCAACGTTTCCGAGCGTCCGCGCGTCTTCCTTGTGTGCGTCCGGCCCTCAGAGCGGGAAACGGGACTCGAACCCGCGACCCCAACCTTGGCAAGGTTGTGCTCTACCAACTGAGCTATTCCCGCAGGTGGAGGCGAGGGGGATCGAACCCCTGACCTCTTGAATGCCATTCAAGCGCTCTCCCAACTGAGCTACGCCCCCCGCGCCCAAACGGCGTCCCGGCGCCTTTCTCGGGGCAGGGCTTCCGTTCGGAGCCCCGAAAGCTATTTTGGTGGCCCGCCGGGGTCAACGTGAACTTTGACCAGGGTGGCGGGTACCACGGCCGCATGAGTCCAGAACCGTCACGGCGCCGGCCCAGGGCGCCCCGCTATATAAGGAATGAGATGTCCGATCAGCCCGTTGTACGGAAGCGTCGCCGGCCGTCCAAACCCCTCCTGCCCTTGGGGCCGGGGGAGTCCGACCGCGACATCCTGGACCAGTACCTGTACGAGGTGTCGGTCACCCCGCTCCTCAAGCCGCACGAGGAGATCGAGCTCGCCAAGAAGGTGCGCTCGGGGGACCACGACGCCATGCAGGAGCTGGTGCGGCGCAACCTGCGTTTCGTCATCTCCGTCGCCAAGAAGTACCAGAACCGGGGCCTGCCGCTGACCGACCTGATCGGCGAGGGCAACGTCGGCCTGATGACGGCCGCCCGGAAGTTCGACCCCGATCAGGGCGTGAAGTTCATTTCGTACGCGGTGTGGTGGATCCGGCAGGCCATCCTGGCCTCGCTCGCCCGCCAGGGCCGCACGGTGCGCGTGCCCCTGAACCGCACGGCCGACCTGTCGAAGATCGTCCGCACGGCCGAGGCGCTGCGGCAGTCCATGCGCCGGGAGCCGACGCCGGAGGAAGTGGCCAAGGCCACGGGGCTCTCGCTCGAGGTGGTGCAGTCCCTGGCCGCCTTGAACAGCGGCGAGGTGCGGCTCGACGCGCCGCTGGATCCCGACGGCGACCGCTCACTGATCGAGCGCTTCGTCACCGACGAGGGGCCGACGACCGAGGACCGCGCGATGGACCGGTTCCTCGCGCAGGAGATCGAGAGCGCGCTGGCCACGCTCCCGCCGCGCGACGCCAAGGTCCTGCGGCTCTATTTCGGGCTCGACGGCGGCCGCGAGCACACGCTCGAGGAAATCGGCGGGATGCTCGGCGTCACGCGCGAGCGCATCCGCCAGCTGCGGGACCGCGCCTTGAAGCGGCTCCGCGAAGGCCAGGTGGGCAAGGCGCTGGCGTCGTTCGCGGCCTGAAAGGCGGCGGCACAGGGGCACGGTCCGTAGGCGGTGAACGGTTGGCGGAGGCGATCACGGTCGCAGCGTGACCGCCTCTTTGCTGTTCGGTGCCCCCGTGCGCCTGTGCCCCCGTGCCCGCTTGGTCGTCATCACATTCTTGTCCTCCGCCTTTCCGCGGTCTATCTTGCCTGCCGTGCTCGTCGCGATCGGTCACCGCGTCGTGGGCGTCATCGAGGGGTTCGGCCGGCTGGGACGTTTCCTGGCCGACACCGCCCGCGCCATTCCCGACGCCCGCACCTGGGGCCCGCGCACGCTCCAGCAGATGCGCCGGCTCGGCGTGGACTCCCTGCCCATCACGCTGTTCATCGCGGCGTTCACCGGCATCGTGCTGGCGCTCCTGGCGACCTACGTGATCACCAACGCGGTGCCGCTGTACCTGGTCGGCACCCTGGTGGGCAAGACGATGATGCTGGAGCTGGGCCCGGTGCTGACCGGCCTGGCCCTGGCCGGCCGGGTGGGCGCCAACATCGCGGCCGAGCTGGGCACCATGCGCGTCACCGAGCAGGTGGACGCGCTGGAGACGTTGGCCTACAACCCGTACGCCTACCTGGTCATCCCGCGCATCCTGGCCGGCATCGTGATGTTCCCCGTCGCCGTGGCGTTCGCGATGGGCATGGGCGTGGTCACCGGCTGGATCTCGGCCACCACGCTGCTGCCGGTGACCAACGCGGAGTTCGTGCGCGGGCTGCGCCTCTTCTTCGTGCCCTTCGACGTCCAGTACGGGCTCATCAAGTCGGCCTCGTTCGGCTTCGTGATCACGCTGATCGGCTGCTACCTGGGGCTCGGGACGCGCGGCGGCGCGGAAGGCGTGGGGCGCTCGACCACGCGCACGGTGGTCTACAGCGCGGAGATGATCCTGGTGCTCGACGCCTACTGGGCCGTGACCCTGCTGCGGACGACGGTGTCGTGATCGAGTTCACGGACCTGCACAAGGCGTTCGGCGCCAACCGGGTGCTGGAGGGCTTCACGCTCACCGTGCGCGACGGCGAGACGATGGTGATCATCGGCTACTCCGGCACCGGGAAGAGCGTGGCGATCAAGCACGTCGTGGGCCTGCTCGAGCCGGACGCCGGGCAGGTCGCGGTCGACGGGCAGGTGGTCTCGTCGTTGCGCCGTCCGGAGCTGACCGCGCTGCGGGCCAACATCGGCTTCGTGTTCCAGTTCGCGGCGCTGTTCGACTCGCTCTCGATCTTCGAGAACGTGGCGCTGGGCCTGGAGCGGCGCCGCGACATGACCGGCTCCGCGGTCGCCACGCGGGTGGCGGAGTCGCTCAAGCTGGTGGACCTGGCGGGGACCGAGCGGCTGATGCCGGCCGAGCTGTCGGGCGGCATGCGCAAGCGGGTGGGCCTGGCGCGCGCCATCGCCTTGAGGCCCAAGTACCTGCTGTACGACGAGCCGACCACGGGGCTCGACCCCGTGACCTCGGCCGTGATCGACCGGTTGATCGTGCGGACCCGCGAGGCGCTCGGCGTGACCAGCATCGTGATCACGCACGACATGCGGTCCGCGTACACGGTGGGGGACCGGATCGCGATGCTGTACCGGGGCCGCATCCGCCAGGTCGGGACCGTGGACGAGATCCGGGCCACGGCCGATCCGGTGGTGCGGCAGTTCATCGAGGGCCGGCCCGACGGGCGGGCCGCCGAGCGCGCCAGCCTCTCGACCGCGCGCGTCGCCCTGGACGAGGAGGATGCCGAATGAAGCGCGCCAACGAGGCCCTGGTCGGAGCGTCGGTGCTGATCGCCATCGCGGTGGTGGTGGCGGGCACGGTGTGGCTCAGCCAGGCGCGCTTCGGCGGGAGCGATTACACCCGCGAGGTGCGGGTGCGCTCGATCGGCGGCCTCCTGCCGGGCGACCCGGTGCTGCTCAGGGGCGTGCGCATCGGCCGCGTGGAGAGCATCTCCCTGGCCAGGAACGACTGGGTGGCGGTGACGCTGCGCCTGCGCGGCGGCACGACCCTGCCGAAGAACCCGGTCGCGCTGTTCGTGTCGACCTCGCTGTTCGGCGACTGGGGCGTCGCCATCAGCTCGCGCGACGCCCTGCCCAGCGACCCGGAGGTGCGGCGCGAGATCGACGAGGCGACGCGGGCGGGCCCCGGCGTGGTGCCGGGAGCGGCGCTGCCCGACGTGGGCCAGCTGACGGCGGAAGCCGGCCGCATCGCCGGCGACATCGCGGTGATCGCCACCCGCGTCAACGCGGCGTTCGACTCCTCGAGCGCGGCGCGGCTCAAGAGCGCGTTCAGCGACCTGTCGCGCCTCTCGGCCGTGCTGCGCACCATCGCGCAGGGGCAGGAGAGCACGCTGACCCGCATCGGCGGCAACCTCGACACCGGGACCACGCTGCTGGCGCTGTCGGCGAAGTCGTTCGCCCGCGCCGCCCTGCGGGTGGACTCCGCCACTTCGCGCGACCAGCTGCAGCGCATCCTCGGCCACACCGACACCGTGGCCGCGGACCTGAGCAGCGTGTCGGAGAACCTGCGCACCCTCTCGCGCGCGGCGGCGGGCCAGCAGCAGGCGTTCGAGCGCATCGTGGCGCGCACCGACTCGGCCCTGGCGCGCATCCAGTCGGGCGAGGGCACGCTGGGCCGGCTGAGCCGCGACACCACGCTCTACAGCGAGACGCTCGAGACCGTGCGCGCGCTGCACACCCTGCTGCAGGACATCCAGAAGAACCCGCGGCGCTACTTCCAGTTCTCGGTCTTCTAATGAGCGCGAAGGGGACGCCGGTCGAGGAGACGTCGGCGGGGGGCGTCGTGTTCCGCCGCCACAACGGCGACCAGCCGGTATTCCTCCTGATCCGCGACTCGTACCGCAACTGGGGATTGCCGAAGGGCCATCTGGAGGCGGGCGAGCAGGCCGCCGAGGCGGCCCTGCGCGAGGTAGCCGAGGAGACGGGGCTCGCCGACCTGGTGCTGCGGGCGACCATCCAGGAAATCGACTGGTTCTTCCGCTTCCGCCGGCGCCTGATCCACAAGACGTGCGCCTTCTTCCTGATGGAGAGCGAGGCGGGCGAGCCGTGTCCCCAGCGGGACGAAGGCATCACCGCCTGCCGCTGGCTCCCCTTCGAGGCGGCGCTCCGGACCGTGTCGTACGCCAACGCGCGCGAGGTGTTGACGGCGGCGGGAGAGCTCGTCCGCTCGTTGGAGCGGCGGTGACCCAGCCGACCATCGTGACCCTGCTGCGCGGGCCGGTGGCGCGTACGGCGTTCCGGCGGGCGCTGCCCCGCGACCGGGCGCGCGTGGTCTCCTGCCGCACCCCCGCCGCGCTGGAACGGCTCCTCGCCGGCACGCTCGCCGACGCCGTGGTCGTGGATCCGCGGGTGCCCGGCGCCCTCGGCGCGCTCGGCGCGTGCCGCACGACGTACCCCGGCGTGCCGCGCTTCGCCTACTCGGCCTTCCGGCCCGACGAGGCGGAGATGCTCGCGGCCTGCGTCCGGGGCGCGGGCGCGCACCCCATCGTCGAAGGCGTCGAGGACGCCGTGCTCGCCGACCTGATCCTGCCGCGCACGGCGAGCGCCGCCCGCCTCTCGATGCTGGCGGGCGCGCCGCGCCTGCTGCGACTCCTCGACCCGCTGCAGGAGCACGCGTGGCGCGAGGTGATGCGGCGCGTCGGCGGGCGCCTGCGCACGACCGACATCGCCGCCGAGCTCGGCGTCTCGCGCGAGCACCTGTCGCGGCAGTTCGGGGCCGGCGGGGCGCCGAACCTCAAGCGCGTCATCGACCTCGCCCGGGCGGTGACCGCGGCGGACCTGCTGGCCAATCCGGGCTACTCCGTTCGATCGGTGGCGCGGGTGCTGGGGTTCGCCTCGGCGAGCCACCTCTCCGGCGCCGCGCGCCGGGTGGCCGGCGTCACCGCGCGGGGTCTCGGCGCCCTCGGTCCGGCGGGCGTGCTGAGCGCCTTCCTGCGGGGCCGGACCCGCAGCCGGAGCTGGGCCGCGGTCCGCTAGCCCTCGGTTGCAGCGGGCCGCTTGCCGCGGCTATTTTTCAAGACTCTGGTCGCGTCGTTTCACCCTTCACACAGCGCCCCATGGCCAACGATACGGTTCTGCGTCCCGGCGAGCTGAAAGACGTGCTCCTCAGGGAGATCGAGTCGGCCGACCTGTCCGCCGCCGGCCTGGAGGAAGTGGGCACCGTCCTGGAGGTCAAGGACGGCGTGGCCCGCATCTACGGCCTGACGGCGGCGCTGGCGGGCGAGATGCTCGAGTTCCGGGCCTCGGCCACCGACGAGACGATCAGCGGACTCGCGCTGAACCTCGAGGAAGACAACATCGGCGCCGTGATCCTCGGGAACTACCTCGATCTCCGCGAGGGCGACGAGGTGCGCCGCACCGCGCGCGTCTTCGAGGTGCCGGTGGGCGGCGGGCTGGTCGGCCGCGTGGTGGATCCGCTCGGCCGGCCGCTGGACGGCCTCGGCCCGATCGCGGCCGAGGGCGCGCGCCACGTCGAGATGGTCGCGCCGGGCATCGTGGTGCGGCAGCCGGTGAAGGAGCCGCTGCAGACGGGCATCAAGGCGGTGGACTCGATGATCCCGATCGGCCGAGGGCAGCGCGAGCTGATCATCGGCGACCGCGGCACCGGCAAGACGGCCATCGCGGTGGACACGATCATCAACCAGAGGGGCGGCGACGTCATCTGCGTCTACGTCGCCATCGGCCAGAAGCAGTCCACCGTGGCCTCGGTGGTCGAGCGGCTGCGCGCCAGCGGCGCCCTCGAGTACACGATCGTGGTGATGGCGTCGGCGTCCGATCCGGCCCCGATGCAGTTCATCGCGCCGTACGCGGGCTGCGCGATGGCCGAGCACTTCATGTACGCGCAGGGCCGGCACACCCTGTGCGTCTACGACGACCTGTCCAAGCACGCGGCGGCCTATCGCCAGATCTCGCTGGTGCTGCGCCGCCCGCCGGGCCGCGAAGCGTACCCGGGCGACGTGTTCTACCTGCATTCGCGGCTGCTGGAGCGCGCGGCCAAGATCGCCGAGGACCCGGCCCTCATCAAGCTCGACCCGCGCATCACCAAGCCGGGCGGCTCGCTCACCGCGCTTCCGATCATCGAGACCCTGGCGGGCGACGTCTCGGCCTACATCCCGACCAACGTCATCTCGATCACCGACGGGCAGATCTTCCTCGAAACCGACCTGTTCTACTCGAACGTGCGGCCCGCGATCAACGTGGGCATCTCGGTGAGCCGGGTGGGTGGGAACGCGCAGATCAAGGCGATGAAGCAGGTCGCCGGGCGGTTGCGCCTCGACCTGGCGCAGTACCGCGAGCTGGAGTCGTTCTCGCAGTTCGGGTCGGACCTCGACCAGGCGACGCTGCGCCAGCTGGCCCGCGGCCAGCGGCTGGTGGAAGTCCTGAAGCAGCCGCAGTACGCCACCATGGAGGTCGCCAGCCAGGTGGAGATCATCTTCGCCGCCACCAACGGCTATCTCGACGACGTGGACGTGCCGGCCATCAAGGCGTGGGAGACGGCGTTCCACCTGTTCATGGCCGCCAACCACGCCGGTATCGCCGAGGAGATCCGGACCAAGAAGGTCCTGTCGGACGACCTGACCGGCCGGCTGCGGAAGGCCATCGAAGGCTTCAAGGCGCTCAAGAAGTAATGGCCAAGACGCGGGCGCTGCGGCGCCGGATCCGCTCGATCGAGAGCACGCGACAGGTCACGCGGACGATGGAGATGGTCTCCACCTCCAAGCTCAAGCGCGCGCAGGACCGCGTGGTCGGCGCCCGCCCCTACGCGCGGGCCCTGGCCGAGGTGATCGGCGAGCTGATGACGCCGGAGCTGGCCGAACGGTTCCCGCTGCTGCGGCAGCCGGCGAGCCCGGCCAAGGGCGGCCCGAAGCGCGCCGCCGTCCTGCTCATCACCTCGAACCGCGGCCTGGCCGGCGCGTTCAACACCAACCTCATCCGCATGGCGCGCGAGCGGGTCGCGGAGCTGGAGCGCGCCGGCTACGCGGTGGACCTGCTGGTGGTGGGGAAGAAGGCCATCAGCTACTTCAAGTTCGTGCGGCGGGCTCTGGCGCTGGCGCGGCTCGACATCGGCGACCGCCCGACCGCCGCGCACGCCGCCGAGCTGGTGGACCCGCTCAGTGCGAGCTTCGAGGCGGGCGAGCTGGCGTCGCTGGACGTCGTATTCGCCCAGTTCAAGTCGGCGTTGACCACGCCGCCGACCCTGCTCCGCGTGCTGCCGGTGGAAGCGGCGGGCACGGCGGACGGCGGGCACGGGGGCACGGGGGCCCAGGGGCACGGGAAGGCCGAGGCGCCGGCCCCGAGGGCATCGGTCGCCAACTTCATCCTCAAGCCCGGAGCGGACGAGCTGCTGGGCGCCCTGCTGCCGCTCTACGTGCGCAACCTCGTCTTTCGCGCGCTGGTCGAGACGGCGGCGTCGGAGCACGGCGCGCGGCGCACGGCGATGAAGAGCGCGACCGACAACGCGGGCGAGATCCTGGACATCCTCCGGCGGACGTACAACCGCGCCCGGCAAGGTCAGATCACGCAGGAGCTGGCGGAGATCGTGGGCGGGGCGGAGGCGCTGAACGGCTAAGAACGAGGGTGTCGGGGTGTGCGGGTGTGAGGGGGTAGGTGACACCCCGCGACACCCAGACACCCCTACACCCCCACACCCGGCGTCATAGAGGATTTCATGGCAGACGGTTCCAAGAACATCGGCAAAGTCGTCCAGGTCATCGGCCCGGTCATCGACGTGGAGTTTCCGCCCGAGAAGCTGCCGGAGCTGTACACGGCGCTCCAGGTGGACGAGGCGGGCCCGGGCGGTCGGGGCGAGCGGGTGCGCCTGGTGGCCGAGGTGCAGCAGCACATCGGCCGCAACCAGGTGCGCGCGGTGGCGATGAGCTCCACCGACGGCCTGGTGCGCGGCATGCCCGCGCTCGACACCGGCGGCCCCATCTCGGTGCCGGTCGGCAAGCACGCGCTGGGCCGGATCCTCAACGTGCTGGGCGAGCCGGTGGACGGCGGAGCGCCGATCCCCTCCGACGCCGAGCGCTGGCCCATCCACCGGGCCGCGCCGAAGTTCACGGAGCTGCAGCCCAAGACCGAGGTGTTCGAGACCGGCATCAAGGTCATCGACCTCATCGCGCCGTTCGCCAAGGGCGGCAAGATCGGTCTGTTCGGCGGCGCCGGCGTGGGCAAGACGGTCATCATCCAGGAGCTGATCCACAACGTCGCCATGGGGCACGGCGGCCGGTCGGTGTTCTGCGGCGTCGGCGAGCGGACCCGCGAGGGCAACGATCTCTATCTCGAGATGAAGGAGTCGGGGGTGCTCCCCTCGACCGCCCTGATCTACGGCCAGATGAACGAGCCGCCGGGCGCGCGGCTCCGCGTCGGCCTCACGGGCATCACCGTGGCCGAGTACTTCCGCGACGTCGAAGGCCAGGACGTGCTCGTCTTCATCGACAACATCTTCCGCTTCACGCAGGCGGGCTCCGAGGTGTCGGCGCTGCTCGGCCGCATGCCGAGCGCCGTGGGCTATCAGCCCACGCTCGGCACCGAAATGGGCGACCTGCAGGAGCGCATCACCTCGACCAAGCGCGGGTCGATCACCTCGGTGCAGGCCATCTTCGTGCCCGCCGACGACCTCACGGATCCCGCGCCGGCGACGGCGTTCGCGCACCTCGACGCGACGGTCGTGCTGAGCCGGCAGATCTTCGAGCTGGGCATCTACCCGGCGGTGGACCCGCTCGACTCGGCCAGCCGCATCCTCGACGCCCAGTACCTCGGCGACCGTCACTACAAGGTCGCGACCCAGGTGCAGCAGATCCTGCAGCGCTACAAGGACCTCCAGGACATCATCGCGATCCTCGGGATGGACGAGCTGTCGGAGGACGACAAGCAGATCGTGGCGCGCGCCCGGCGCGTGCAGCGGTTCCTCTCGCAGCCCTTCCACGTCGCCGAGGTGTTCACCGGACTCCCCGGCCGCTACGTGAAGCTGGAGGAGACGATCGAGTCGTTCGAGCGCGTGGTCTCGGGCGAGTTCGACGAGCTGCCCGAGCAGGCGTTCTACATGGTGGCGGGCATCGAGGACGTCGTGGAGCGCGCCAAGAAGCTCGAGGCGGCGTGAGAACGGCGGGCACGGGGGCACGGACGCACGGGGGCACGGCGTGAGCGCGGAAATCGCGGGCGCCGGCAAGCTGCGCGTGACGGTGGTCTCCCCCGAGCGGCAGCTGTTCGAGGGTGACGCCACGGCCATCGTGGCGCCGGCCTACGACGGCGAGGTGGGCATCCTGCCTCGCCACGCCCCGTTTCTGACCCTGCTCGGCGCCGGGAACCTCGTGGTCCGGCGCGGCGCCGAAACGCAGCAGTTCGCCGTCGCCGGCGGTTTCGCGCAAGTCGCCGGCAACCGGGTCCGCATCGTCGTGGAGCAGGCCCAAGGCTGAAGCGCTAGCCGGATGCGTCGTTAGCGCCCGGCGGCAGGCCCCATCGACCGCCCGCTGCCGCCCGCCGCGGCGGCGGGCGGTTCGCACAGTTACCTCCGGCGTGCTGCGCCGATCTCCTAGTGGCTTTTCTGGACGGCTGCGCTCCCGGCGCCGCGAGCGCCGGAGCGGTCGATTTCCCGTGCATGGA
>Ga0335079_10009424_pt1 | contig 11122 bp, 9 predicted proteins | sample Lox_Sample_33_FD_206719 | JGI IMG/M metagenome (GOLD analysis project Ga0335079, IMG submission 206719) | Soil microbial communities from Loxahatchee National Wildlife Refuge, Florida, United States - Lox_Sample_3.3 | ecosystem: Environmental > Terrestrial > Soil > Wetlands | place: USA: Florida... | reverse complement strand
TTGAGGCACATTCGAATCCCCATTGCAGTCCGGAAATTCATTCCGTCGAGGGGCAAGCATGAACTCCAGAAAATCATCAGAATGGAAGAGGCAACGCTTCAGTTCGACCTGGGTGCGGCCGGGAGACGAGGAACAGGTTGCACCGTTGCCCGTCGGGGAAGCGGGAGAGTTTGCAGTGTGGCAGCCGGTTCGAGAAGTCTTGGCGGAAGCTTGGGCGGCCTGCGGAGCATTCGAATGGCTGGCGCTTGGCTATCTGGGCGCGACGAGTTGCTTGTTCCTTATCTTTGCCGCGAACCTGACCCACCCGTACCGGTTGGTGGCCACTCAGTTCTTGGTGGGCGGCGTGATCCTTTCACTTGCGCTCGTCCAAGCTCGCGCAGACGCACACGACCCGGCGAGAATGGAATTCAGTACCGGGTGGTGGCATTTCTGGCGTTACTGGTATCCGCATCTGCTCTTCCTGCTCTGCTTCGAAGAACTTGCGCATCTGATGACGCTTGTGACGCCGCATTGGCAAGACGCGCAGCTGATCGCGTTCGATCACTGGTTGACCGGCGTGCATCCTTCGATCTGGCTGGAGCAATTTGCCACACCAGCGCGGAATGAATTCATGCAGCTGGTGTACCTGTCCTACTTCACGTATTTGCTGATCGTTGGCGGCATTCTGTATTTCCGGCGCGAATGGCGGGCGTACTGGTCGGTGATGACCTACTCGTTGGCGGGTTATATGATCGGCTATTTCATTGCCATGTTTTTCCCAGTGGAAAGTCCGTGGTATGCGATGGCGGGTTCGTGGAAAGCGCCGCTGGCGGGCGGACCGATCACGGCAACAGTCAATGTCATCGAACATTTCGGACGCGTGCGCGGCGCAGCGTTTCCGTCGGAACACGTGGCGGGCGCCGTAGCCGCGCTGTGGGGGGCGTGGCGATTCAGACGGTGGCTTTTCTGGACGATGCTGCCGGTGTTCCTGCTCATGTGCGTGTCGACGGTTTGGGGGCGGTATCACTACACCGCGGATGTCTTTGCCGGGCTCACGACGGGCACACTCGGATATCTGATTGGAAACTGGGTGATGACTTGTCGCGGTGCGCTGCCTGCGAATTGCCGATCCGAACTGACCTGAGTTGAAGAGGTGTCAGTACAACTCCGGTCGCGCTGTCAGCGGGCATTCGCGTTCAAAAGCGTGAGCAAGTTCCAAGAGGAGCGGCTCGTCGGTCCAGCCGGCCATAAACTGCAAGCCGACGGGCAGGCCCTGTTGCGTCAGGCCGCAGGGCACGCTAATCGAAGGGACACCCGCCAGGTTCGCGGGACGGTTTAATCGCAAAAGCAGAGTGCGGGTAAGGTGCATGGTGCCACGGATCGCGACAGATTCTTCTCCGATGCGCGGCGCGGCAATCGGTGTCGTGGGTATCACGAGCGCGTCCAAGTCGTTTGCCTCAAGCGCGGCGTGAAACGAGGCGGTGAACTTCTCGCGGGTTTCGCGTCCTCGGAGATAATCGACGGCGGTAACCTTCGTGCCCATCTGGAGGCGGCGACGGACGTCTTCGCCATATTCCGAGGCGCGCGAAGGGAACCAGCCCGACTGCTGGTGGTGGAGGGTTGCCTCGGCCCAAGCGATCTGGTTGCCTGCTTCCTCAGATTCGGGCAAGTGCGCGAGAGAAACAAACTTGAACTTGTGGCCGCGCTTTTTGAAGAGTTTCAGGGCGCTTTCGAACACGCCTTCTACCTGTTCATCGATGATGTCGAAGAAGAACTCCTTGGGTATACCCAGAGTGAACGGGCGCGACTTGGAACTGAACTTGAACGGCTTCTCACGCTCGCCACGCACGAAGATGGGCTCGAGGAGCAGAGATACGTCTTCGACAGAGCGGGCAAGCGGGCCTACGAAGTCGAGAGTTATGGAAAGAGGAATGACACCATCGGCTTTTACGCGACCGAGACCGGGCTTCATTCCCACCACGCCGCAGAGCGCCGCGGGAATGCGGATGGAGCCTCCCGTGTCTGTGCCAATGCTGCCGCAGCAGAGTCCAGCGGCAAGAGCTGCCGCCGAGCCACCGCTTGAGCCCCCGGGAATGCGTTCGAGGTCCCAGGGGTTGCGCGTGGCGCCGAAATGCGGATTGTCTGTTGTGACACCGTAAGCGAATTCGTGGAGATTCGTTTTGCCGAGAAGGATGGCGCCGGCCTGCTTGAGCGCGGAGACGAGCGCAGCGTCGTGCAAAGGGACAAAATCGCGGAGGATGTGCGAGCCGCCGGTGGTGCGGACGTCCTTGGTGTAGATATTGTCTTTCAGCGAAAGAGGAATGCCGTGAAGCGGGCCGAGATCCCGGTTAGCCGTGCCGCGGCCTTTACCGGCAAAAGCGTCTTCGGCTTGCTTCGCCTGCTGGAGAGCACTTTCTTCGCAGACGGTGATATAGGCGTTGAGTTTCGGATTGATGCGCCGGATGCGTTCCAGGAAGAATTGGGTCAACTCGACCGGAGAAAGCTTGCGCGCGCGAAACAGTTTTCCGATTTTCGCAATGGAAGCAAAAGCGAGTTGCTCGCCGGATATATTCAGAAGATTTTCTCCAGTTTGCGCAGGTTTCCAAAGGTGCCGATATTCGCGAGGATGAGGGCGACGCGAAACTGATTTTCCAAACGCACATTTGCGAGGTTGAAGCGGCCGTATTCGACCGATAAGCCACAGCAACTGCCGTTGTAGCTGACCTGGACGAACTGGTTCAGGAGTGTGTCCTGCAGTATGTCGTAGTTGACGCCGGCGGAGATGTTGAAGCCGGGGCGGGCGATGTCGCCGTATCCGATGATGCCGCGAATCTGGTGCGAAGGCTGCTCAACGATGGGATTGCCCTGAAGGCGGAAGTCCGCCACGATGGCGAAGAACTGGCTATACGGCTTGACCTTAAGGAGAGTGCCAATGGTGGTGATTTTGCTCAGCTGCGGATCGTACTCAATGATGGATTCGGCGTCATAGCGGCCGCCGGGAGTGAGTTTGACGTCGCTGACGATGGGCGACCAGTTGCGAGGAGTGGCAGCGAAGGCGAAAGGCGTGACGGAATCGAGGGCTTGAAACACGTTACGCTGGCCGGTAACGATGGCGCCGTTGAAAGTGGAATCGAAGTAGTGCTTCTGGATGAGGCTCCAGGAAAGGAAATCGACGGGTTGCTCGTCGCCGTGCTTCACATACAGGTGCTGAATGAGGCCGTATTCGATTTCGTTTGTATCCGTGAGAGTCGCATTGCTGTCGAAACGGATGAAGTTCTGAAAGTTATTGACGCCGGTAACGTAGAAATAATTGATCACCGGCTCGATGGTGTGTTTGTAGCGGTGACGGGAGGCGGGGCGGTCGAAAAAGCGTTCGAGAGTGGGCGGGCGGAGTTCGACGAGGAATTCCCCAGTATTACGGGTGATGGATTGTCCAGAAACATCGCCCGCGGCGTTGAAGGAATCAGCGTAGAAAGTAGTGCGAAAGGTCGCGGACGTGGTTACGCCGAGCCACTGGCCGAAATGAACGGGGATGGTGACACGAGGGGCGAACTCGGCGCGAGGGACGAAATCGATGGTGCTGATGTAACTGTCATCGCGGTAGACGGCGCCGGCAAAGGAAGTGAATGACAGATAGATCGGCAGGTTTTTCCAAGGGGCTTGTTCCACCGAGCTGAAGCGCGCCTCAGGCGCGTCGCGCAAAACGACGCTGGTCTGCGGGCTGATTTCGAGGTAGCTGCGATCGTTCAAGGCAACGGCATTGAAACTGAAGCCGTGGAAATTATTCGTCAGGAAGATAGAACTGCGAATTTCGGAATTGACCGCTTCGCCGTAAGTCCCCGCGAATGCCAGGCGGAAAGTGAGCGATGACAGCTGATTGAGATCGGTGACGAAGCGCCAGCCATGATTCCAGAGCGATTGGATTTCGAGTTGCTGCTCATAGCCACCCTGATCTTCGCGGTCTTGCACACCGAAAAAGCTGTAATGGATCGAAGTGCCCTCCATCGGAGTGGCGCGAAAGGAGACTCGCTCTGCCGGACCGCGTTTGCCGAAGTACTCGAAGCCGGCGGTGGTATCCATCCAGGGTGTGGGAGCCCAGTAGAACGAATCGCCAATGGTAAAGCCCTTGGTATTGCTGTTGCCGACGATGGGTAGGAGAAATCCAGATTGCCGGAGATGGGAGCCGGCGGGGGCGGTGGCGAAGGGCGACCAGAAGAGAGGCACACGGAAGAGGCGGAAATTGGCGTTGACCATGGCGACCGTTTTTCCGACGGTCAGTTTGGCTTCTGGTGCATAGAACTGCCAAGTCGGCTTTTTTGGTTCACAGATAGTGAACCAGGAATGGTAGATCTCGTAGTAATCCTCACCAAAACGTTCGACCGTCTGGGCTTCGAAGTACAGGGGATTGTCGGACACCAGCAGCACTGGGTTGGGCTGGCGCTGAATGCGGATTTCACCGCGGACATTATGAAAGGTGCCGCGTCCAGAATCGACATTCAATTGCACCTCGTCGCCTTCGAGGTGCTGATTTTCGTAATCAAAGATGACGTGCCCGCGAGCGATGGCCTGGTAGGTGTCGGTATTGTATTCGACGTGATCGGCTTGCAGGCGCATGCCCAGGTAGTGGATGTCCACGTTCTTGTCGGCGACATAGACAGGGCCTTCGCGGCGCTGTGGCCCGGTAGCGGCGATTTCGGCAATGGCTCCGCCGGCAGGCTTGGGGGGAATTTGCTGGCCGAGTGCCGGCAGGGCAAGAAGGTTGAGGAGGAGCGCGAGGAAGGTGCGTTTCGGCGTTCCTAAAATGGAGTTGGAGAGATTTCTATTCACGCGGTCAATGAGCTCGAAACAATGAAGAGTTAGCCTAGCACGCAGCCGAGTGGAATTGCACCCGTTGGGCGCTCATTCGTCTGTAGACGGCGGATAATCGCGACGAGCTGGCTCAGGAGGCGGGAGTCTTGGCGTGGTGAAGTTGGTACCAGGCGTAGGTACGTTCGAGGCCTTCTTCGAAGCTGACGGTTGGATCGTAACCGAGCACTTCTTTGGCGCTGGAAATATCGGCGAGAGAATCCCGGATATCACCCTCGCGTGGCGGTTCGAATTGAGCTTGCAGGGGTTTGCCGGAAATGCGGCGAAACAGATCCAGAGTCTGATTGAGAGAGACGCGTGTTCCCGTTCCGATATTGAAGACTCGCCCTGCCGCGCCGGGCGCCTCGCTGGCCAGGAGGTTGGCCTGAACAGTGTTATCGACAAAGGTGAAATCGCGGGTCTGCTCGCCGTCGCCGAACACAACCGGTTTTTCATCGGATAGAAAGGCGGAAGCGAAACGAGACAAGACGCCGGAATAGGCAGAATCGGGATCCTGCCGCGGACCGAAGATATTGAAGTAGCGGAGGCAGACCGTTTCCAAGCCATAACAGCGGCCGAAGACCGAAGCATAGAGTTCGCCGACAAACTTGGAGACACCGTAGGGGGAAATCGGCCTGGCCCCCATGGATTCGACTTTCGGCAACGTCTGAGTTTCGCCATAGGCCGAAGAAGACGCCGCGAAGACCAGGCGCTTAACCTTGTTATCGCGAGCGGCCACCAGAACGTTGAGCGTGCCTTCCACGTTGATGCGGTTGGTCTCCAGGGGATCCTTAACAGAGCGAGGCACTGAAGTGCGGGCTGCCAGGTGGATTACGCATTCCGCCTGGTGGGTGGCCTTCTGGACCGCCTCGAGATCGATAATCGATCCCTTGACAAAGGTGATCTTGGAACGAACGTCGGCGAGGTTTTCTTCTTTTCCCGCCGAGAGGTCGTCGAGCACGACGACGCTATGGCCGCGGCGAACGAGTTCGTCGACGGTGTTTGAGCCGATGAAACCGGCGCCCCCTGTGACGAGGTAGCGCATGCTGACTCGCCTCCTGTGATCCCAACAGTCTTATTGTACGATGGGATGTGCGCGTCAACGGTGCGATTGTGGAGCGTGTCGCAAAAAACGCATGAATAAAAAGTTCCTTGTGGTGCTCCTAGCCGCGATCCTCGTACTTGCGGGGGGCGGGTTTGTTTATCTGAAGTATGCGCGGCGGCCGGTTGAGCACCCGCCGGTAGCTTCGAATTGGCCCACGGTGCCGGCGGAACCACCGGCTTCCCCAGCAACGCCGGCAGGCCATCCCTCGTCGGGGCCGTCCAAGGAAGCGTCGCCTGTTGAGCCGATGTTCACGCTGCGGCCGGGCGAAACGCTTGGGTTCGACGCGAACATCTCGAAGCTCAACAGCACAGTTGCGCGGTTGAAAATCGTCGCGGTCGAGAGACGGAATCTGGGCGGTAAAGCCTCCTGGCATCTCCAGGCCTTTGCGCACACGGAAAATCCGTATCGCATGGTGTTCGAGCTGGATGATCAGTTCGATTCGTACAGCGACGCCGGCAGCATGGTCAGCCGGCAATATGAGATGCATCTGAGCGAACGCGGGCAGAAGGTCGATAGCGTCCAGCGAATGCTGCCGTCGGTGCAGGACCCGCCGCCTGCCGGCGTGAGCGCAGCGCGAGTGCTGCCGGGAACGCGCGATCCGCTGGGAATGCTGAACTATCTGCGCGGGATTGATTGGAGCGGCACAAACGAAGTACGCAGCCCGGTGTACGACGGGCACAAATTGTACGATGTGCGGGCGAGACTGATCGCCAAGGCGGTCCCGGTCACCGTGCCGGCCGGCAGCTTCAAGCCGATGAAGATCGAACTCCTCGTGCTGGACAACGGCGTGGAAATGAAAGACGCGCATTTCCAGTTATATCTGACGAACGACGAGCGGCGCCTGCCGGTGCTGCTGGAAGCGGTCTTACCGTTTGCGACGGCGCGGGTAGAACTCACCAAAGCACAGTAGATTCACGGACCATACTCGGTCAGAAACACCAAAGCCCGCGGAACTGAACGGGGGCCTGGACAGGTGTGGATGTCGGAAGGTTAGCAGGGGAAGATTTTTTCGCGGTTGCGCATGACACGTTTGGTGGCGTTGCGGGAATCGACGACCAGCTTGGCGGATTCGACGATCGCGGCGTAGTCGTAGCTGGAGTGATCGGTGGCGATCAGCACGGCATCGTAGCGGGCCAGGGTTTCTTTATTGAGGGGCACCGACTTCATGTGCGAGTAGTCGTAGTGGCGCATTTTGTGGAGCTGCGGAAAGTAAGGGTCGTTGTACTCGAACTCGACGCCGCGCTTCTGCAGGATTTCCATGATTTTGAGGGTGGGCGATTCGCGCAGGTCGTCGACATCCTTCTTGTAAGCCACGCCGAGAACCAGCACTTTCGAACCCTTGAGGCTTTTTTTGTGATGGTTCAGGGCTTCGGCCAGCGAATCCACAACGTGATAAGGCATGGCGGTGTTCACTTCGCCGGCTAATTCGATGAAACGTGTCGAAAAATCGTATTCCCGCGCTTTCCAGGAGAGATAGAAGGGGTCCACGGGGATGCAGTGTCCGCCGAGACCGGGGCCGGGATAGAAGGGCATAAAACCGAAGGGCTTGGATGCCGCCGCCTCAATGACTTCCCAGACATCCACGCCCATGCGCTGGCAGAGCAGCTTCAGTTCGTTCACCAGCGCGATGTTCACGCAGCGGAAAATGTTTTCGAGCAACTTGGCCATTTCCGCAGCTCGGGTGGAGCTGACCGGAACGACGCGGGCCACCACCTGGGCGTAAAGAGCCTGCGCCGCGCGGCCGCTCGGAGGGTTCACCCCACCAACGACCTTGGGAATCTGCGCCAGACCGAATTGCTTGTTGCCCGGATCTTCGCGTTCGGGAGAAAACGCCAAAAAGAAATCGCCGGGGACATTTTCGTTTTCCGGCCCGGCCGCGATGGGGCAGCGCAGGCCGCTCTTTTCCAGGATGGGCAAAACGAGTTCTTCGGTGGTGCCGGGATAGGTGGTGGACTCGAGAACCACCAGTTGGCCCTTTTGCAGGTGAGGCTGGATGGACTTGGCGGTGTTCTCGACGTAGCTGAGATCCGGCTCGCGGTACTCGTTCAGCGGTGTGGGCACGCAGATCAGGATGGCGTCCACTTCCGTGAGGCGGGAAAAATCCGCAGTGGCGCTGAAATGACGGCTGTTGACGTACTGCTGAATCTTGTTCTGTTGAATGTGCTCGATGTAGGATTTGCCGGCGTTGAGCAACTCGATCTTCCTGGGATCGGTGTCAAAACCGGTCACGCGATGACCGGCTTCCGCAAAACGCAGCGCCAGCGGAAGTCCGACGTATCCGCATCCGATGATTCCCACTTTGAGTTGAGCGCCTTTAAAAAATTCTGGTCTTCGATCCGTGGCCATGTCCTCGAACTAGCTCCTCGCTCCTCGCTGGAGGTCACACTGGCGTTCCGCCAATGGAAACAACTGCCTATTCAATATAGCAGCTTCTAACAGCTCTCCCGGCTCCAGCACCCACCTGTTTCCAAAATTTCACGATAGAGGATCGTCAGGCCCAACGTTGCTATCGATGCGCGGACAAGGCAAGATGAACAGGGCCGCGAAGAGTTTTTTCATGCCCAACGGATAACTCCTGTCGATGACGATTGCGATCATCCTTGCTCTCGGCCTGATTGTCGGAGTTCTGGTGGGATTACTGGGCATCGGTGGGGGAGTGGTACTGGTGCCGGCGATGGTGTATCTGCTGGGCTATGACCAGCATCTCGCGCAGGGCACGTCACTATTCATCCTGTTGCCGCCAATCGGGCTGGGCGCTTTGCGCCAGTACTGGAAAAGCGGGCAAGTGGACCTGCGTGCGGGAATCTACTGCGCGGTGGGCTTTCTGGTGGGTGGATATGTGGGCGGAAGGATTGCCGTGCCGATGAATTCGCAACACCTTCGGGGGATCTTTGGATTCTTCCTGATCCTTTCGGCGGTGCTGTTGTGGCGGAAAACGCAAGCAACCGGAGCGAATGAGTCCGCTGCACCTGTCGCGAAAACCTCAAGTCTCTTGCAGCTACTCGGCATCGCGATCACGGCCGCTTTCTGCGGTGTTGCGGCAGGCATGGTGGGAATTGGAGGCGGCGTTCTGCTCGTGCCATTGCTGGGTCTGCTCTTCGGTTTCAGTCAGCATCTTGCGCAGGGGACCAGCCTCGTGGCACTCATTCCACCAACTGGGCTGCTGGCATTCTTGGCCTACGCCCAAGCCGGCTACGTGAAGTGGCAGGCCGGCTTGCTGTTGATCCCGGGAGCATTCATCGGCGGCATTCTGGGAGGAAGGCTGGCGCGGCGCCTCGATCCACGGCGGATGCGGCAGGTGTTTGCGGCGCTGATGTTCATCCTCGGCTCGTGGCAGGCCTTCTCCGCATGGAGTAGATGACGCATACTGAATTGACATGGTTGATTTGCACTGCCACATTCTTCCGGGCCTTGATGATGGAGCCAAAACCATCGAAGATTCACTGGCGATGGCCGAGGACGCCATTGCGGATGGCATCACCCACGTAGTAGGCACGCCGCACGCCAGTTCCGATTACCAGTTCAACTATGGAAGGGTACGCGCCGCGTGCGACGAACTGAACGCGCGGTTGGAAGGACGGCTTACGATTGCCACCGGCTGCGATTTTCATTTGAACCACGAAAATCTGGTCGCCCTTCGCAAGGATCCGCGTCCCTTCTGTCTGAATCAGCACGACTATCTGTTAGTCGAATTCAACGAGTTTTCGATCCCGCCTTCCATGGATCAGACCCTGCACGAATTGCAACTGGCGGGGTTGCGGCCAATCATCACGCACCCGGAACGCAACGGGATCTTGCGCACCCACCCAGAGAGACTAGAGCAGTGGGTTCGTCACGGTTCGTTGGTACAGATAACCGCGGGGTCCCTAAACGGGGTGTTTGGCGCGGGAGCCCAGCAAGACGCCTGGTCCTGGCTCGGGCGCGGGCTCGTTCATTTCATTTCCAGCGACGCCCATAACACGAGACGCCGGCCGCTGAAACTGAGATTTGCTTATGACGCGATTGCCGCGCAGATGGGCGAAGAAGCGGCGCAGATCTACTTATTCGATAATCCGCTGGCGGCGTTTGAGGGGCGCGCCCTGCCACACCTACCGGAGATTGCGCCACCGCCGGAACCTCGGCGCCGAAAGCGATTCCTTTTTTTCTAGCGGGCCTACTGGGCGGGTCGCAGGGGCAACCCGGCCCAAGCATTGAAGAGCCCCAGCGCTTCACGGACGACGTCGAGAGCGTCGTGAGTGTTCCTCCACCAATGTGCTGCATCGTAGCCGCTGTCAGAGACAGCGTGCACCAGTGCCACGCCGTCGTTGCTTGAAAGCCTATTCCAGAGCGTTTTGGTGCGGCGCGTATGAACGGGCGATGTAACGAGAATCACAATGCGGAGTTGTTGCTTTCCCAGAGCCTCGCCGATGGTGTGCATCTCATCCGCGGTGTTGACGATCGGTGGATCGAGGACTTCGATCGAAGTTGCCGGCACTCCCTCATGAATCAAGATTTGTCGGTCGTACTCTTCTTCGCCGACGAATGGAATGGAGAGCTTTGCCATCGTGGCGCCAGGCTCGGAGGAGTGGGTAAGCCAGACGCGGTCTGCATAGCCCTGCCTGAAGACGCGCGCGGCCTCTAGCGCCCGATCGGGCATCTGTCCGCTGAGCACGGCTATGGCAGCCGCCCGTTGCAGAGGGTCCTGGACGACCAGCCATTGGCCGATGTGGAGGAACACGAAAAAGAGGGAGAAGCACAGGATTCCCACCAGCAAGACCCACAGTGGCAGTCGGCGCCTTTGAGGATAGGGCAGGATGCTGGCTAGGAGGAATTCCGACATTCCCGCGAATCGTAACTCGTGTGCCGCCTGGGGTCAAACCGCCTCGGAAAATGGAAGAGCCCTGTCACATCGTATCCCTCTGGCGAAGTTGAAGTGCTTGAGTGAGAAGAGGCGGTCGGAGATGATCGCCCGGCTGGGGGAGAGCCGGGCGGCGCGCGACGGCTAGAATCGGCGCGCCATGGCCATCGCCGCTCGTTATTTTGATTTGGTACGTGAGATGAAAGACGCCTATAACCATCGCTTGCGTTTGGTGGAGAGCGCCAAGCGCATCGGCATCAAACCGACGGCGCGGCTGTTTGCCACGACCGTACCCACGGTTCGCAAATGGCTGCGCCGGTATGAACGGAACGGTCCTTCCGGCCTGCTGGCGCGAT
>Ga0335079_10009423_pt1 | contig 11122 bp, 11 predicted proteins | sample Lox_Sample_33_FD_206719 | JGI IMG/M metagenome (GOLD analysis project Ga0335079, IMG submission 206719) | Soil microbial communities from Loxahatchee National Wildlife Refuge, Florida, United States - Lox_Sample_3.3 | ecosystem: Environmental > Terrestrial > Soil > Wetlands | place: USA... | reverse complement strand
TCTGTCCGTTCATCGGAACGGCTGCCGTCCAACTGCCGTAGAAGCGCGCGGTGTCGTCGGCCGCCTGCGTGAGGGGGATCGCTGCGAGAGAGACAAGTACGCAGCCTGCGATGAGCCGAATCAGCACGGGACCTCCGTCGACCTTCCTAAAGCCGCTCAATTCTAAGCGCACCGTGCTGCAGCGACGCCAGCGGTTTTGCTGCGTGCCAGCCCGGCACGGGAAAATGACGCGCTGATTCAGCGCTTCTCACGCTCGCCGATGGGGTGGATACGGCCATCACGCCGCCGTCGTCGGCTGGAAGGAGTACCTCGCACCAGCCGAAATGGAGCGTCGGGGCCGCACTTTGCTGAGTGGCCTACCGCTAGGCGAGGCTGAGATCTCCCGAAGTCTCCTCGCCTTCGACATTGGGGAAGATAGCGGCGCGGTTGCGTGGGATTTCCGCCCGCAAGGCGTACTATCACCCGCGGCAGCCGGTCGACCACGTGAGCGCGATCGAGCGTGTCAGCCGCGACTCGTGGAGACGTCATGAACGCGAAATACGAGAGCATTCTCGACGTAATCGGACGCACGCCTGTGGTGCGAATCAAGAAACTCGCGCCGGCTCACGTGCGGCTCTACGCGAAGCTGGAGAGCTTTAACCCGATGGGGTCTGTGAAGGATCGTCTGGCTCTCGGGGTCATTGACGATGCCGAGAGATCCGGGCGGCTCTTGCCCGGCCAGACCGTGATCGAAGCTACCAGCGGCAACACCGGCATCGGGCTGGCTATGGTCTGCGCGGAGAAAGGCTATCCGCTCGTCGTAACGATGGCAGAGAATTTCAGCGTCGAGCGGCGCAAGCTCATGCGCTTTCTCGGCGCGAAGGTCGTCTTGACCCCCGCCGCGCTCAAGGGCAGCGGCATGCTAGCCAAGGCGGTTGAGCTGGCAGAGGCGCACGGCTGGTTTCTGTGCCGTCAGTTCGAGAACGAGGCGAACGCCGACGCGCATTCACGCACCACGGCGCCGGAAATTTTGCAGGTATTTGCCGGAGAACGTCTGGATTACTTTGTGACTGGTTTCGGCACCGGCGGAACGCTGAAGGGAGTGGCGCGTGTCTTGCGCAGGGAGAGGCCCGAGACAAGAGTGATCGTCTGCGAACCGGACAATTCCCAGACGCTCGGCAGCGGAATTCCTCAGCCGCGAGGCGCGGACGGCTCCCCCTCCGGCAGCCATCCGAATTTCCGTCCACATCTCATGCAAGGCTGGAGTCCGGACTTCATCCCGAAACTCACCGAAGACGCCCGGGCACAGAACCTTATCGATCAGGTGATTCCCGTGAACGGAGCTCAGGCGCTGAAGCTCTCACAGGAACTGGCGAGAAGCGAGGGGATCTTTGTCGGTATTTCCGCTGGGGCGACGCTCGCGGGTGCGCTGCAGATCTGTGAGAAAGCTCCGCCCGGGTCCGTGGTGCTGTGCATGCTGCCGGACACTGGGGAACGGTACCTGAGCACGCCGCTCTTTGCAGACATTCCCGCCGACATGACGGCAGATGAGATCGCAATTGCCCGCTCAACTCCTAACTACCGGTTCGACTCGCCGGCGCCCGCCCCAGCGCCGTCCCCGAAGCAGTCCGTCGACCCGGGGCCCGTTACGGCAGACGCAGTTGCCTTTGTCGAGCAGGTCCTCACTGATGCCCGGCAGCCGGTCGTGATGTTTGCGCTGGAGTGGTGTGAGTTCTGCTGGTCCGTCCGACGCATGTTCGCACGCTATGGCATTGCGTACCGCTCGGTTGACCTCGATTCCATCGAGTACCAGCCGGAAGACCAGGGAGGCAGGATCCGCGCGGCACTCATCGCACGCACCTCCTTCGGCACGATTCCACAGGTTTTCGTGGGCGGTGAATTCCTCGGCGGATGCACCGATGTGTTCGATGCCTGGAGGCAAGGCCGATTGCAGATGCTGCTCGAGAAAAACAACGTGCCGTATGACCGCAGCGTGAAGCAGGACCCTTACTCATTCCTGCCCTCCTGGTTGCATCCGCGCTGAGGGGCAATGCAGTCAGTCCCTTAATCGGGGACGGGCGCACGGTAAGCGCCCTGCGCCGCGGGGAAGCGCCATGCGAGCGGCTCGAGCTTGGGAACCATGGCGATCCAGCCGACGATGCCGAGCGCGCTCATGACGGCGGCCGCGACGAATGCGAGCGCGTAATGCCCCGTATGCTGCACGATGAAGCCGGTGAGCGCCGGCGAGATCATGCCGGGCACGTTGCCGATCGAGTTCTGGATGCCGACCCACCGACCCGAGGCCTTGGGTCCGGCAAGGATCTGTCCCATCACATAGACACCGGCGGAAGAGGCTCCCATCATCAGCTGGAAGCCGAACATCGCGGCGACCGCCGTCGACTGCGAGCCCCAGGCCATCATCAGCATAAAGACGACCGAGCCGCTGTGCGCGAGCACCATGACGAGTTTCCACACGACATTCGCCGACCCGCCACGCCGCACGTAGCGGTCCACCAGCCAGCCGGTGAGGAGCGCCATCACCCCGTTGACGAGATAGCCCGCCGTGCCGACCCTTTCCATCTCGTGCATCGAGAAGCCGTGCTCCTCTTCGAGATAGCTCGGCAGCCAGCCGAGCATGAAGTACCACAGGTAGTTACTCGAGAAGAGCCCCAGGCTGGTGCCCCACAGCCCGCGCTGCGAGAGCACCATCCCCCAGGTCGGTGTCAACGCATCGGCGCGCGCCGTGGCGAGCTTCGGCAACTTAACGCGCGACCACGGGACGAGCCACAGGAGTGAGGCGACGCCGAAGACCAGGAACATGCCGCGCCAGCCGACCGCGTCAATCAGCAGCCCAGCGAGCCAGATGCCGATGCCGGGGGCCATCAGGTAGCCGAGGCCGACGATGCCGTTCGCCTTGCCGAGGCTCTCGAGCGGCACCACGCAGGCGAGGAGCTTCGATACACACGGAAAACCCACGCTCTCGCCGAGGCCCAGCATCAGGCGCACCAACAGCAGCGACCAGAAACCGACCGTCGCACCCATGAGGATCGTCGCGCCGGCCCAGATCACGAGTCCGCCCGAGAGTACCCAGTGTGCACCGTAGCGCTCGGCAACCCAGCCGACCGGGATCTGTACCCAGGAGTACATGTACCAGAACGCCGAGAACAGGATGCCGTAGTCCTGAACGGTCAGACCGAGGTCATGCCGGATCTGCAGCGCCGCCGTCGGCATGGCGCCGCGATCGATGTAGTTGATGCCGAGCACGAGTGCGAGCAGCGTGACCACGTAGAAGGGCCGCGACAGCCCGGCCGCGCGCGCCTCTGCGGCCGTGAGCACGGACCCGTGATTTGGCAGCGGGCTCAGCTCGCGTAATCCGCTTGAGTCTTAGGTCGTTCCATGAGCATCGGATCGATCATAGTTGGAGTTCGACGACTACGGCAAACCAAGCGGTTGGGCAGTTCCCCGTACCGAAGGTCGACCGGCGGTGACGATCGGGATAACGGCTGGCGCACGACTTGGCACTGCGGCGGTGGCTCGGGGGCGTGCATTGCTGTACGGTGCCGCCCGGGGCACAAGAACAACGATGGGCACTGTCGAAATTACGCTTGCGCGCGCGGCGCCGCGCGCCCTCGCTATCCATCCGCGCGGCCTTTTCTACCTCGCCTTCACGGAGGCGTGGGAGCGCTTCTCCTTCTACGGGATGATGGGGCTCCTGGCGCTCTACATGGTCGAGCAGCTCTTGCTGCCGGAGCACGCGGCCCACGTGGCCGGCCTGGCAGACCTGCGCACGGTGCTCGAAGGGTTTTTTGGTCCACTTTCCAACCAGGCATTCGCCTCGCAGATCTTTGGCCTCTACACCGGGTTGGTGTACTTCACGCCGCTGTTCGGCGGGCTGATCGCGGACCGCTGGATCGGGCAGCGCAATGCGGTCGTGCTCGGCGCTCTCTGCATGAGTGCTGGCCACATCGCCATGACCTTTGACCGCAGTTTCCTCGTTGCGTTGCTGTTGCTCATCGTCGGCTCAGGCCTTCTCAAGGGGAATATCTGTGCACAGGTGGGCGGTCTCTATCCGCTCGAGGATGAGGCACGCCGCACGCGCGGCTACGTGATATTCAGTACCGGCATCAATGTCGGCGCGATCTTCGGGCCGGTGCTGTGCGGGCTACTCGCAGAGCTCTACGGCTGGCACTACGGCTTTGGCATCGCGGCGCTCTTCATGTTGATCGGCCTTGCCACGTACCTGCACGGCTACCGCCATCTGCCTGCGCGGGTGGAGCGTTCGAGACACCCTGGCGGGCGCCTCAACGGCGCCGACTGGCGCATCATCGGCGTGCTGCTCGTCGTCATGCTCATCACGGTGCTGCAGTCGATTTCCTACTACCAGCTCTGGAACGTCGGGGCGTTGTGGACGAGCCAGTATGTCGAGCTCGATTCCGGAGGCTTTCGTATCCCCGTGCCATGGTTCCAGTCTGTCACCTCAATCGCGAGTGTCGCCGGCGTGCCGCTGCTGTTTTGGCTCTGGGGCCGTCAGGCGCGTCAGGGCCGCGAGCCCGATGCCGTGGCGAAGATCGGCATCGGCGCGTGGCTGGCCGCGGGCTGCAATCTGCTACTGGTGGCAGCGATCATCGGCTACGGCGGCGCCCCGATCCATCCGCTGTGGCCACTGCTGTATGTCATCGGACTTGGGATTGCATTCCTTTATTACTGGCCGACGTTGCTCGCGCTGGTTTCGCGCGCTGCTCCAGCGAGCGTCAACGCCACACTCATGGGCATTGCGTATATGAGCTTATTCGTCTCGAACGTCCTCATCGGCTGGATCGGCGCCTTCTACGAGCGCCTGTCCCCGGCGGCTTTCTGGGCGCTGCATGCGGCCATCGCGGCCGTGGGCGGTCTTGCGGTTGCGCTCTTCGGTCGTCGCCTGAGTCGCGTGCTCGAATGCAGCTAGTCACAATAGCCGCGCTGGCCGGGTCTTGCCTGGCGCAGTCAAGCGATCAAACGGGGGAGGCTGCAGGCCTATGACGCCCGAGATCCGTGCGTTTGAGTATGCGTTGGGATTGTTCTCGGTCCTCATCGGCCTCGCCGTCGCCGACATCGCCACGAGCTTCCACCGCCTCGTCCGCAGTCGAGCAGCAGTCAGCTGGGATCCCCTGGCGTTGCTGTCTGCAAGCTATGCACTGCTGATCGCGATCGGCATGTGGTTCGATCTCTGGGGCGTGCGAAATGTCGCCGGCGCGCGGCACTTCTTCTTTTATCTGCTGATGGTTGCTGATCTCTTCATCGTTTTCCTTATAGCCGCGGCCAGCTTGCCCGATGATCCGGAGAGCGGACACGACCTGACTGCGTTTTATTCGTCCAACCGCCGCTACTTCTGGCTATTGATCACGCTGTTCCAGGTAGGCTACGTCCTGCTCGGACTGTACTTCGCCGGTGGCTTGCTGAGCCGCGCTCCTCTTTATCTCAGGTTCGCGTTTGCAACCCAGATGAGCGTGCTGCTGCTCGTGCCGCTCGCCCTGGCGGTGTTCGCGAGCCGCGTGCTGCATTACTGTGGGATAGCGCTGCTGTTTGCTACCGCGGCGTGGCACTACGCCCCATATTCAATCAACTGACGCGCGGCCGGGAGGTGAGCCGCGAGGCCGCCCCGACAGTCTCAGGCTGTGAATCTCTCCCAGCGATCGCGAACGTCAGCCAGCAGCTCCGTGAATTTCGGATCGCCGCGCAACGACTTGAACGACGGATCGTGCCGGGCCAGAAACGGGTAGTTGATGAAACCGCGGGCTACCGCGGTTTGTAACCACTTGAGTGCTGTGGCATGCATGCCCGCCCAGGCGAACCCTTGCGCCAGGAAGCGGGCAAACATGTCTGAGGCGCCGGCGACTGACTCGACCTGGGGGTTGAGGGCGGTCAGTGCCCTGTCACTCTCGCCGGCGGCTGCGTGGGCGAGGAACAGCGCGACTCGCGCCGGGACGCTCTCGAGTGCCGGCGCGGGGAACTCGGCGAGGATGGTCCTGGCCTCGTCAAGCCGACGATTGAGAATCAGCACCCAGATAAAAAAGAGCCGCGCCATTGGGTTGGCCGGATCCATCTCCAGCATCTGTCGATAGGGCCGAACTGCGGCGGGGAAGTTGCCCTCCATTATGTCGGCAAATGCCGGCATGCAACGCGTAATTGGTGTCAGGGGATCCACCTTGAGAAGGCGGGCCACGAGCGGCCGCGCCTCGCCCACGCGTCCGGAGATCAGATAACAGTTACATAGCAGCAGCAGCGTGTCGGCATTGTGTGGTTCCCGGGCGAGTGATCGCTTCAGATCACGAACCGCATCCTGGGTGCAGCCCTGCGAGTATCGTATCCATCCGCGCAGCTGCAGCCCGGCAGGCGCTCCTGGATCGATGGCGAACACCCGTGCGGCACAGCGCTCGGCCTCGCAGAGCGAACGCTCGGTCAGATCGATGCCGGCCTCCCGGTACTGCAGGTGTGCCAGGCCGAGGGCCGCATGGAGCCGAACGTTGTCACCGATGATCTGTAGTGCCTGTTGCAAGAGTCTGATGGAGTGATCAATGGACTCCCGTCGCCACCCCCAGGCCTCATGCCGGGCCCGCAGGTAGCATTCGTAGGCAGGCACACTGGGTATGGTCGGCTCGGCAAGCCGCTGAGCATCGTCAGCGGTGAGGCGTAGCTCGAGCGCCGCGACGACCATGCGGGTGAAGCGCTCCTGGACGGCGAACAGATCCTCGAGCGTCCCCTCGTGGGTGTCACCCCACAGCGTGACGTCGTCGGCGGCGTCGATGAGCTGCGCCGAGATGCGTAGTCGCGCTCCTTTGCGGCGCACGCTCCCGGTGAGCAGATAGCGCACGCCGAGTTGCCGCGCGATGACCCGTGTCGCCTTGGTCGTACCGCGCAGCGTCGCCGACGAGGTCTGCGACGTGACACGCAGGGCATGAATCCTGGAGAGCGTAGTGATCAGCTCCTCCGTGAGTCCATCGACGAAATACGCGTTGTCGGCGTCGCTGCTCAGGTTGGCGAACGGCAGCACCGCGATCGAGCGCGTGCGCCCGATGGCTGCGGTCGGTGTAGCGCCGCTGTCTGCGCCAGCAGCGGCGGCCACCGCCTGTCGCCAGGCGTCGATCTCCGAGCGGAGCGCGAACACGCTGCCGAGCGAGCGATGCATATGGCGGTGGACCGGCAGGCCCTCTTGCCGCTCCCAGCGGCGCACCGTGCGCACACTGCGGTTGAGATAGCTCGCGATTTGCTTCCAGGACTCCAGTCGATCCGAGGTGGGCATGTGGCCATGATGGGCCAAAGTGGGACATCTTGGGAACCTCGCGCCCCGGGTCTCTTTGGCGCGCAGATGCATGCGCCTAACGTATCCCGACGGCGGCAATCCCAGCCGTCAGTAGCAGGAGGAATCGGTCATGCAGTGCCGTTCGTGCTTCCCAATTCGGACCATCGGAGTGGCTCTTTTCGTGGGCATCGTACCGCTGCTGGTACTCGCTTCGGCCGCCGACCGGCCGGTTGTCACGCGTACCGTGCAAGTTGCCGGCTCCGGAACGGACGAACTCGATCGCGCGATCGTCTATTCGAGGCAACCCACCTCGAGCGGTGTCATCCAACGGAGCACCGAGACCGTCGAGTTGAACGGAGACCTGCACGGCCGGGTCCTCTATCACGTCACTTCCGTGTTCGACTTGAAGGCGAACACCCTGGTCAACACGGGCGATCAGGTGTTCTCGGGCACGGTTGCCGGTTCACAGCCCGTCATGCTTCATGACTCGCAGTTTCGCTTCGATGGGAATCTCACCAGCGGCGAAGAAAAGGGATCCGTTTATCTGCTCGACCACATAGCAGGACCACGCATCCAGTGCACACTCAAAGTCAGCGGCACGGGCAAGGATGGGGATGGGAATCCGACCTTCCGCTATAGCGGCGAGTGCAGCTTCGGGTCGGACTGAGCCCGCGCTGCTGTCACCCGGGGCGTTGCAGGCAGCGTTCCCGTCGGCCTCGCTTTCACGGTCTTTCATTGTCGCCGTAATCTGTAGTAGAGTAACTGTAGGATGTAGTAGTACACTCGCGCGCCGCTCGACAGCAACGCTCCCTGATCGACCTCCGCAGCGCCACACTCCTGCCAGGACTCATCGACAGCCACACTCGCCTGCTGCTCGACGTGGTCGTGCCGGCGGAAGAGGACGCCACGCGCCGCGTCAACGGGGATTTCGCGACCGGGCTCGTGCTGGCGATCGCCGAATCGCCGGCCAAGCGCGTTCTGCTGGGGGCGCAGTTGGCGCGCGAGGACCTCGAGAGCGGCTTCACCACGGTGCGCAATCTCGGCCACTCCGGTATCGATGGTGACGCCGAGCTGCGCGATGCAATCAACGCGGGACGCATCCCGGGGGCCGAGGATCCTTGCGTCCGGGCGCAAGATTGCGCAACGCGGCGACTATGTCGTTAACCTCAATCCCGCCCTGGCCGAGCACATCCTGTCACAGGAGTTCCTCAGCGTCGCGGGCGCGGACCAGGGCCGACAGGCGGTGCGTGAGAATGCGCAATACAACGTCGATGTGATCAAAGTCGCCATCGAGGACAACTTCGCGGCCAGCGAATTGGCGGCGATCGTGGAGGAGGCGCATCGCCAGCAGCTGCGCGTGGCTGCGCACGCCGTCACGACGAATAGTATCCAGACGGCGATCGATGCAGGTGTCGATTCCATCGAGCACGGCAATCGCATTACTAACGAGCAACTCAAGCAGATGCGCGCCAGGGGCATCTTTCTCGATATCACGCCTACTTTTTTTGGCGACCTGGGATCGATGATTCACGAGGTGATCGTAGCCTCGCCCGCGGCACGCGCCGCAGACCGCGAGCGACATCATTCGCGCGGTCACCAGCAGCGCTGCGGAGATGCTGGGATGGCAGGACCGCGTCGGTGCCGTGGAGGCGGGCCGATACGCGGACCTCGTGGCTGTCGCCGGCGATCCGCGCACGTACATCACTGAGCTGCAGCGGGTCCGTTTCGTCATGAAGGATGGTCGGGTGGTTAAGAATGACCTGGCGGTTGTACCCGCCGGTTCAGCGTGGGACGATCCTGCGAAGCGGAATGCAGGGGTCGAGTGATGAACGGACGCGTAGCGCTGGTTACGGGTGGCGGCCGGGGAATCGGGCGCGAGGCTGCGCTATTGCTGGCGGCCGCCGGTGCACGCGTGATGACTGTGTCGCGCAGCGAGAAGGAGCTGGCCGCCGTTGGGCTCGAATATGTCGTGGCCGATCTCGGCACCGTCGAGGGCTGTGCGCTCGCGGTTGCGGAGGCCGAGCGACGACTCGGGCCGATCGATGTGCTGGTCGTGAACCATGGCATTGGCTCGGCCCACGAGCGGCTCGTATGGGAGCAGGATCCCGCGGTCTGGCGCGAGACGCTGCGCATCAATCTCGACGGTCCGTTCGAGCTCACCCGGCTGACGGTAGGCGGCATGTGCAAGCGCGGCTTCGGCCGGGTCGTGTTTACCAGCTCCACCGCCGGGGAGAGAGCGGAGCGCTTCGGCAGCGCGTATACCGCTTCCAAGCATGGACTGATCGGGCTCGCGCGCGCCGTCGCCCAGGACGCAGGGCCGTTCGGCGTCACCTCCAACGCAGTCCTGCCCGGGTGGGTGCGAACGGCAATGGCCGAGCGCTCCGCGCAGACCGAAGCCGAACGGCGCGGGATCGGTGTCGCGCAGGTGTGGCGCGAGCGCGCCGCCATTTATCCACAAAATCGGGTGCTCGAGCCGCGCGAGGTCGCGCAGGTGATCGCATTCCTCTGCAGCGATGTCGCCGGTGGTGTCAACGGCGAGGCGATCACCGTGGCGCTCGGCGGTATCTGGTAGGCATCCGCTCTCACTTCGGCGGCGTCATCGGCTTCACGTCTCCGCAGTCGGTTCCGAGGTATTTGAGCTCGCTCTCGGTGTGCATGGTGTGGGTCGCGCCGCCCGCGTCGTGGGTGGTGGCGTCCATCTTCGTCGTGATCAGGTCGCCGCTGCTCACACTCTCGCCCTTGCCGGTGATGTCGCCACTCTTGGTCTTGCAGTTGATCTCGAACGTGGTGCGATTGCCACTGCGGTTGAGGGCGCTCGGCTGGCAGTGACCTTCGCGGTCGACGATCGGTGCATCGCGCTTTGCGATCTCCGGGCTGATGCACATCCGGATCGAGCCATTGCTGGCGAACGATGGCGCGCCGTTCTGTTTCATCATGCCTTCAACGCGCGCCCGCTGGTCGGCAGGCATGCTCGCCAGCATCTGCTCCATCTGGGCGCCCGCCGCGGCGACCTGCGCGGACATGTCGTGCCCATCGGTCACCTGCTTGACGATGTGCATCTCCCACAAGCCGGGCTTGAGGCCCAAACCGGTGGCGAATGCTGCTGCCGAGGTGACCAAGATGAGGCCGGTGAGCACTGAGCGACGCATGGTGGACTCGCTTTCACGGCGACCCGGTCGGGCTGCTCGAGTATAGCGCGCTGCAACGAGCGGCCGCGACGTTGCCGGTCGACGAGTGCGCGAGCGCTCGTCTGATACAGGGAATCGCCCTACAAACCGACACAGCAATTGGGCTAAAGTGCCACCCTCGATCGGTGGCAGAAGAACAAACACGTCAGGGCTATGCCCACGGGGAAGCGCATTGAAGAGTAAAGCGACAGATCATGCCGAGGCACAGCCGCAAATCGCACGCCGTGATTTTCTCAATGGCATCGCCTGGGTCGCCGGCGCGGCGATCATCCCTGAGAGCCTTGCAGCGAGTCTCGACCGCGGGCCGGACCCCTCCGCCGAGGAGTACTTCCTCTCGCAGGGCATCGCACCGAGCGATCCCCGCTACTACCCGCCGGCGCTTACCGGGATGCGTGGCAGCCACCCCGGATCCTTCGAGATCGGCCACGCTCTGCGCGATGGAGCGCGCTGGGACGGCGCCGGGGCGGCGACCGAAACCGGGGAGCATTACGACCTGATCGTGGTCGGATGCGGCATCAGCGGACTGTCGGCCGCATATTTCTTTCGCAAGTTTCATGGCCCGGATTCGCGGGTCCTGGTGCTCGACAATCACGACGACTTCGGCGGCCATGCGAAACGCAACGAATTCAGCGGTGGTGGCCGGACGATGATCGGATGCGGCGGCACTCTCACCATC
>Ga0335079_10009421_pt1 | contig 11123 bp, 16 predicted proteins | sample Lox_Sample_33_FD_206719 | JGI IMG/M metagenome (GOLD analysis project Ga0335079, IMG submission 206719) | Soil microbial communities from Loxahatchee National Wildlife Refuge, Florida, United States - Lox_Sample_3.3 | ecosystem: Environmental > Terrestrial > Soil > Wetlands | place: USA... | reverse complement strand
ATTTGTTGTGGTGCACAGCGCCGATTACAATCGGACGGCGAACGTTGTCGTCATTCCATGAATGTGCACCGCTGCCTAACAAGGGCAACAATATACTTGACACACCAAGCCTCCCTCTGTAGCTTTCACCCATGCACAAGAACCAACCCGGACCCAAGACCCTCCGCGATGCGATCACCTACTTCGCGGACCAAGACGTCGCCCTCGCATTCGTGCGCGATCTCCGCTGGCCCGATGGGGTCCAGTGCATCGCGTGCGAATCCAAAGACGTGGGCTTCCTCAAGACTCGGCGCATCTGGAAGTGCCGTGAATGCGGGCGGCAGTTCTCGGTGAAGCTCGGCACGATCTTCGAAGATTCGCCCATCGGGTTGGACAAATGGCTTCCGGCGCTGTGGCTGCTCGCCAACTGCAAGAACGGCATTAGCAGCTACGAGCTGGCGCGCGACCTTGGTGTCACCCAAAAGACCGCGTGGTTCATGCTCCACCGCGTCCGGTTGGCGATGCAGTCGCGCACCTTCAAGAAGATGCGGGGCGAAGTCGAAGCGGACGAAACCTTCATCGGTGGCGCAGCCAAGTTCATGCACAAGAGCAAGCGCCGTCGCGTGATTCGCGGGACAGGCGGCATGGACAAGACTCCCGTCTTCGGGTTGCTCAACCGGAGCGAGAAGAAGGGCGAGTCCAAGGTGTTGCCGTCGTGGTCAAGAATCTCGGGAAGCGCATCTTGAAGGATCACGTCAAAGGCCGCGTGGTCCAGAAGTCCAAGGTCTACACTGACGCACTCTGGACCTACAAGGGGCTCGACAAGATTGACGAGCACGCAGCCGTGGACCATGCCGTTGGGTACGTCAACGGGAAGGTCCATACCAACGGGCTCGAAAACTTCTGGTCCTTGCTCAAGCGGACTATTAAAGGGACCTACGTCAGCATCGACCCCTTCCATACCCAAGCGTACCTGGACGAACAGGTATTCCGGTTCAATTACCGGAAGGTGGACGACCGGATGCGGTTTACTGACGTGGTGCGGCAGATCGTGGGCAGACGGTTGACCTATCGCGACCTGACTGGCGCGGACCTGAGTCCCGCTACGACGTAAGCGTAAGAGCAGACGCCATCTACTGCGGGGCCGTCGCCGGCGTTTGTAAGTCCATGTGATATAATCCCATGGAACTATTGACTTCATTTTTGTGTTGAACATATTGCTGGCGCATACAAAACCGACCCCTACGCTACGTCCCTGATCCAAGCTGGGCCTCAGGCCCACACGTGGTGTAGGGGTCTTCACATCCGGCACTGACATGACGTTCCCAGACCGTGTTGCCGTCCTCTTGGACGGCGAATACGTGAAGAAGACGCTGCAAAAGAAGACCAAACGTTTTCCGTCAGCGGATGACGTGATGGACGAGGTGAAACGAATCCTCACGGACCTCTCCCTCGCACGCCTAACACTCTATCGCATTTTCTACTACACAGCGGACCCACTCGCTGGGAAAACCACCCATCCGCTGAGCGGTGCGCAGATTGATTTTGCGGCTTCAGTGGTATTCTCTCGCAATACCCAGCTGATAGATAAACTTGAAAACCAGCACGATGTCGCAGTGAGACGCGGTACGTTGGCGCATCAAGGATGGGAAATTGGCCATAGTGCAGTCCGGTCGCTGTTAGGGGGTACGAAGAACGCTGTTGTTGCACGCGACGTGCTGCCCAAGATCCAACAGAAGGGCGTGGACATGCGCATCGGCTTGGACATTGCCTCTCTCGCCCTGAAACGGCTAGTTTCAACCGTCGTCGTAGTGACAGGCGACTCGGACTTGGTCCCCGCGATGAAATTGGCCCGACGAGAAGGATTGCGTGTGTATCTAGATACCCTTGGGAACCGCAGCACTCGCCCTGAACTGCGGATACACGCTGACAGGATTCTCTAATGCCCCGCACACCGAAAACAGAGCGAACACCACTAGAGCGCACGGCGGACCTAACGCGCCGCATCATTGCGGTTCCGAAGTCGGAGCTTCCGACGAAGCGCAAGAAATCGAAACGGAAGCCACGCTAGGCTTCCTCTAGGTTAGTCACGAATTCCTGAATATCGGCTTCCCTGAAGTACCATCCCGGCCCGAAGCGTTCCTGAAGCATCCGGTGTTGCCACCGCTCTGGCCTACGATTGATCACGGTATCATTGGCAAATCTCACATACTCGTAGGCTAGCGCATCGGCCATCTGCAGTGGCTTCGCTTTTTTCATCTCATCAAACGAGCACGACCCGAGCCGCGCAGCGTAGGGAAGCCGGGGCATTGTCTTTAATGTCATGAAGAGGCTATAGGCGCGGGGTGCGAATTCTGTCTGATCGAAGATGAAAGCGATTGTCTCTTCGACGGGGAGCTCTGGCACACCCGGATGGAGAGCCATTTGCTGCACCGAATGTTGGAACCCAAGGAAATATTCGTCGCACAGCGTCCCATTGATGGGTCCACCGGGCGGAATTTTGCGAATGACTTTCAGCCGGGGAAGGAATTTGGCGTATGCCTCCATTGCGATGACGCTAGCATTTGCGACGAACAGGTTAGGGTCGGTTTCAACGATGACACGAAGACAGTCGCGTTGGATCTCCTCTCGGACAGGATCATCTAGACGTTTGAAGATTCCATGTCCCCACACGCAATCCGCCCAGTGCATGTAAGACAAATGGTGCTTGTCGAGCACCGCGTCCCAGGCTTGCCAGACCCCGCGCCAATACTCTTCCGGAGCCATAATTCCGCCCATGCCATGCACGCGCTCGCTCTGCTCGTCATGACTTTCGTCAAAGAACGCTTGCAGGAAAAACAAAAGACGTACCTCCGCTGGGCAGCGGTGAGCGAACACCTCGAAAGCTTTCGTCAGCGGCCGGGTGTGTCAAGTATGTTGTTGCCCTAACAAGCGGCTGGAGCCGTCGCCGCCATTTTCTAGAGGTAGAATTGTGTTTGTGATCAGACCAACTCAGCGGCCCGGCTCAGCCGCAGGCCGTTAGGCAGCACGACGTGACCGCGACGCAGTTTCGACGCCTCGCGTTGAACTTGCCGCAGGTGCAAGAGTCTTCGCACATGCAGCACCCCGACTTCCGTATCGCGAATCGAATCTTCGCTACGCTCGGATATCCTGCCAACGGCTGGGGCATGGTCAAGCTTACACCAGAGCAGCAGCAGCTCTTTGTTGCCACGCAAGCGAAGAGCTTCGTGCCAGTGAAGGGAGCTTGGGGCCGCCGCGGCAATACAGCAGTTCGTCTGCCGCTCGCGAAAGTCGCCGCCGTTCGCGAAGCGTTGGCGCTTGCCTGGCGCAATTGCGCGCCGAAGCACCTAAAAACGAATGGAGAGGTCTGACTCTCGTGCCGCTAACAAGCGGCTGGAGCCGGCGCCGCCGTTTTCTAGAGGTAGAATTGTGTTTGTGATTAGACCAATGGTGCGGCGCGGCTCAGCCGCAGGCCGTTCTATGAGAGTGTTTGGGAAGGGCACATCCCGCGACGTCAGCCCACAGGACCTTCCGCCCGGATCATACCAAATCTGGTCGGGGCCGACGGTTGTGAAATGGACAGGTGTCGTGATTGCGACTGACTCTGTGCGTGGTAGCCTGGAATATTGCAGTGGGCCGAAGTGTGAGCGTAGTCTCCCTCGCGCCGCTGTGGACTCGATTCGACGCTGGGAGGAGGGGACGGGCGGGCCGGATGACATTACCCTGGGGCTTCTGGGGATTCCTTTCTTCATCGGGTTGTTTTGGCTTCTCGTCAACTATGTAATGCGCAGCGGCTTAGGCGCAGGCCGTTAGCAACTGTATCGAACCGTGTAAATCAGTTGCCGCGCTTGTTGTCTCGGACCATCGCGTTGATGATTGTCAGGAGTTTCCGCGCGCACGCGGTCAGCGCGGCCGCTGTTCTGCCAGTGCCTTGGCCGCCACCGCCGCCCGCGAATGCACGCCCAGTTTCAGGAGGATGTGCTCAACATGGCGCCGCACCGTGTGAATCGAGATGCCCAATTCCTCCCCGATCCCCGCATTCGCATATCCCGCTACCACGAGGCGCGCCACGACTGTCTCCCGCCCGGTGAGACCGTAGCCCTCGCGAAGGTGATCACACGCGAGAAAAGACGACATGCCTCTGCTCACGAGTACGACGACCATCGGACCGACGGCAAGCGCTCCAGCGGGGAGCAGGGCACCGTGGACAGTATACCGGCCCCCGCGTGTCTCCAAGACTCGCTTCGCGACACGATGGACTCGTCGAGGGCTCGCTTTGCCTTCTCGCGGTGATCCCACCGCGTACACGCCGCGGGCGATAACCGCGCACGCCGCCCGAACGGAGGCAGTATCGCGCTCCTCCGCGATCAGGCGAAGGTAGGCGCGGTTCTGGAAGACCATCCTCAAACGCTCATCGAACAGCACCACGCCTTCACCCATCTCATCGAGCGCCGCATGCAGCATGGTCGACGTGCGCCCGCACGTGATCACGGCTTGTAGACCGGATTCGAACGCTGGCAACAGCAGTCGCAGAATCGCGCTCTCTCGCTCCCCCGAGGCGCAAGGATCGGGACGGTTCCAAAAAAACCAGAACCCAGCCACCCCGGCTCGGTGGGGCAGTGCGGAGGGTAGCTCATGCTGCTCCCGGCACACTGTGATGCCGCAAGGCTGACACACCCGCTGAGGCCGCACCCATTCGTTGAGGAATTCGCCGCGCTGCCACGTCCGCCGATCGGGTCGCTCGCAGCGACGCGCCATCTCTGGCCAGACAAAGGCTTCTGTTCCGAACTGGTGAAAATTCTGGATGGGGTCAAGTCGCCAGTAGTGTTCTGCGTACTGCCTCAGCGCTGGCTGCTGGTCAAACTGGTATGCCGGTTCCCCCGGAAGCGGCAACAGCGAAACCGAACTGTCCGCTTTCAGCAGGGCTCCGATGCGGTCCCGAACGGCTGCGCGCCATGAGGCAATGCTGCCGAATTCCCAAGGCGATACCAACGCGCGAATGCACGTCTCAAGCCCGGCAACGTCCCGGTTGGAGAGGGTGATAGCCATTGGGTCGCGTCCAGCGCGCCGTGTTCGTGGGTGAGTTGAGCATACGGCGCCTAGTTGTGGTTCGCAACGCTGTTTCATGATGCGACGCACATAGGGCAAGTGTCCCATGCGTTCTCCAGCGAGACCATGTCTTCTTCGTACGGGCTTCTGACTCGGGTCACAATCACAGCCAACACCGGTCACGTGAGGACATCACATGCACCCTGAGACAGGGTCAACGCGTTTCGCCGCTGACACCCCCCCGGCCCCCACGGCTTTCCCGCTGGAGGTGCCTGTGTGCTCCAGGCTCGACATGATGAGCTACGTTCTCATTGCCGGACTCATGCTCGGCGCCTGCACCGACACATCAATGCCTGTCGGACCTCCAGCACACGCTCCGGCATTCGATGTGGTAGCCTCATCATCTGGCACGCTCGTCATAGCGAACAACACGACCCTTCGCGGGGACCATTACGGCAACATCTCGATCACTGCGGACAGCGTCACGCTCGACTGCGCCGGCCACACCGTCTTCGGGCCGGGCGTCTCAGGGTTCAGCGGCGGAATCGAAGTCGACGGGCGCACCGGCGTCACCGTGAAGCGTTGCACCGTCACAGGATTCACCGTCAACGGCATCTTCGGCGGCGGAACCTCGAACAGCACGTTCACAGCAAACCTTATCTACGGCAACGGCGCTAACGGGATTCACCTCGATTCGGGCAACAGGAACGTCTTCGTCGGGAACGTGAGTCGGTCCAACCGGGGGATTGGTATCGCCCAGACGCGAGCCACCCAGAGCCGGGTGGAGGCAAATACCGTTGAAGGCAACGCAATTTACGCGGGGATCGGCTTGCTCAACGCGTCGCACGACAACGTGGTGATTTCCAACACGGCGGTTGGCAATGCCGTCGGATACCTCTTGGACGACAGCGCCAATGCGAACTTGGTTCGCAATAACACCGCGAGGTCGAATCCGAACAACGGGTTCTTTATCAGAGGTTCCACGAACAACATCGTGGTGGCGAACACAGCCGAACAGAATGGCGTCGGATTTACCCTGTTTGACGACAGCGCGAACCAGTTGCGCGGTAACAATGCGATCGCCAACAAGTCTTTCGGGTTCGAGGTGTTACGCCGTTCACGGGACAACACCTTCGACTCGAACACCGCGAACCGCAACGGGACGGGATTCGCGATCTACGACAGTGCCAGCGCCAATACCATCACTCACAACGTGGCAAATGCGAACACGGATCAAGGCTTCCTGTTCGACACGGCTGACAGCAACACCGTCACGGCCAACACTGGCAATAGCAATGGGTCGGTGGGGTTCTTCGTCGCCGAGGGTTCGAGCTTCAACACACTGACCGGGAACATTGGTCACCAGAACGCAGACCTCGACGCCCAAGATGATCGCTCCGGCACCGGGAACCAATGGGCGCACAACGATTTCGGCACGACAGCCGGCATCCCGGAGGGGCTCGATCGAAAGGGCTGCGACACGCTCGCCTTGATCGCGGTGAACGACTGGGTCCTGCCCCTCGCCCCCGGGCTGATCCCGCCCGACGCATCACTCCAGTTTGGCTCGACGTTCTTTCAGGGAACGCAGGTGATCTTCGGCGGGGGAGTGCTGTACGGCAACGGTCCTGCAAGCGTAGTCGTCGGATACGACGTTAACGGAGTGGCTCCAAATCCGTTCCGCGGGGGCAAGATCTGCGTTGTTGAGACCGGACCGGTCCATCACACCATCGCCCATCTTACCCTCGCGCCTGGGGTGAAGGGGCCGCCGGGATTGCAAGTGACGCAGGAGTCGTTCGCATTTCCCCGTGCGCCTGACAATGGCTATATCCTGCTTCGCTACACCTTCACGAACAAGGGAACGGCGCCTATTGCGAACTTGTATTCGGGATTCCTGGCCGATTGGGACATTCTACTCGACGGATCGCCGTTTACCGATCACGTGCGTTACGACGCAACGCTCGGCTTGGGCGAGGCGACTGAGTTCGACACCCTCAGCTACCCACAGATTTTCGGGATCGTGCCTCTGGGGCCCTCCGGCCCGTCGTCATTCGTGGGCTGGCAGGGCGGCCCCGATCCGAATCCGGCTACGCTCGCGGGCTATTTCGCTTTTCTTGCGGGCGGCCTGAACCTGGCCGTACCCACTGACCCGGTGGACATCCGTGAAATGATGGGACTTGGTCGGCTCACACTCGCACCGGGTCAACGCACGGTCGCGTATTTCGCGATCGTCGGGGGCGCAACCCGCGGAGCGTTTCAGCGCAACGTCGCGGCTGCGCGCGCCAAGGCCTCGGAGCTCGGCTTCTGTGAGCAGGGCGGACGAAAGGGACCCGGTCATTCCTGCGTGGATTGATGAGCGGGCGAGGGCCCTGGCCGCCCGCACCTCCCGTCCACCATCCGCCGGCTCGCGCGGACGGTCTCGAAGACCTGAGGCAGCGCGGACTATCGCCCGTCCCAATCTGCTCACACCTTAGTGGGGAATCGAGATACAAGGCGGCGGATGCTCAGGTCTATGGCAACCATGGGATCCGTACTGGTCCTCCCCGAAGAGTTGTGTATTCGCTCGGCTAGTGGGGCCACGGACGGCGGCACGATTCGCTTATACACCGCTGATCAGCATGACCGGCCGCACGTGATTGACCTCGTGCAGCACGTGCAGGAAACGGCCCGGCCAGACCAGATTCCGGGTCGTTTGTACTATGACCATGTGTTGATCGAGGTCCGGTCGGCAACGGAAAAGCGGTTACTCGAGCTGCTGCGGCAGGCCCCCGTCAAGCCCAGTCACTTCGAAGGTTCACCGCTGCTCCCTCCGGAGCCAGCCCTTGCGCCTGGGGCTGCCGAGTTGGACCTGCGGGCGGTCGTGGACGAAGTCGTGTCATTTGTTGAGTCAGATGAGTATGCACGGGTGGCCAAAGGCTCCTGAGTGAGCAACCGAAGAGATAGGTAACAGAGTAAACCGGGAGGATGGGTAACACCTCCGTAGGGTGGGGAGGGCCCGCAAGGGAATCAGTCCCGGATGATCATGTCGCGTTCGTCGACCTTCCCGGGCAGGACGGTTCCGAAATAGATGGACCAGATCCCGTCGTCGGTTTCTTCCAAGCCGATGGGATGCTGTTTGTGCGCATTGGCGATGAAGAGCAGTTGGTGCTTGAGCCGGAAGGTGCCGGCGTTGGTTGTGTCTGTGAACATTCGAATGTCGCGGCGCGGCTTAGCCGCAGGCCGTTAGGCGGCTTCTAGCAGTTTGCGGCATTGAGCTGTAAGAGCCGGCGGCATACGTTCGAGAAGTAGTCACCCCCCTAGTTCCTTCGGGGACTAGGCGCGAGGCCGTGCCGAGAGGCCGGCCTCAGCTTTTTCCCCCGGACCGAATGAGAACATTCGTCTATGTAGACGGATTCAATCCCTACTACGGTGCTGTGAAGAATACGCCGTACAAATGGCTAGACATCAGCAAGATGTGCCAGCTTCTATTGCCGAAGCACCAAATTCTGAAGATCAAGTACTTCACAGCACGTGTGAGCGCCAGGGCAAGCGATCCCAGTCAACCCACGAGACAGCAAGCATTCCTGCGAGCACTGTCAACGCTCCCCAACCTCGAGCTCATATTCGGACACTTCCTCGCCAACGAAGTCACGAGCCTTTGGCTGGTTGCGCCCCTAACGCTCAGAACCCGATCCGAAAGGGTGTCCTCGCGGCCAGTTCAGGTTCCTGTTACCCTCACGGACGCGCAGGGCAACATTCACAAACCGAGTGTCTGGTGAACCAGCCGTTTGATATCAAGTTTGCAGTGCAACACTGATCAGCGCTCGACAGGCCACTCGCACAGAACGGCAGACCTATGAAGAAGACCAATAAGCAATCGAGTTCCAGCGACGACAGCCGTCCCGAGTACGACTTCGGCGGCGGTGTGCGAGGAAAATACGCGCAGCGCTTTCGCGAGGGCACCAATATTGTCGTGCTCGATCCCGATGTTGCTGCTGAGTTCAAGGATTCCGCCGCGGTGAATCAGGCGCTACGCCAGCTCCTGAAAGCGCGCGCCAAGCGATAGCGGGCGCGCCTCCCGTGGGCCCATGTCAGAATCCTGCAGCCTCCAAGGCAGTGAAGATTGCCGCGGTTGCCCTCTGTGCCTCGCTTGGGTTCGCTTCACCGCTGTGGGCGCAGACAGCTGCGAGTTTTGAATTCACGCCATTCGGAGGAGCATACATACCCGCAAGCGAAGTCCAACCGATTCAACAGCGCGTCTGCGTATCCAACTCGATTGCTGACACCGTGACACTGGGCGAGGAGTCTGATTGGAGCGGGACTCCCCGAGCTCAGAGCGGCTGGGCAGCCGGAGCGCGCCTCACACGGTGGTTCTCAAATGGAGTTGGACTGGAAGGGTCCGGGAGTTATGCAGACACCGGACTCCCAGTTCAGGGGTGCGGAGCGAACGCGTATGTGGGAGCTCACGTTATTAACGTGAGCGTTCGACTCTTGCTTCGCATTACAGGAGCGGTTGCCTCGGTGTACGCCCTCGCTGGCTATGGCGCATTTTTCCATGGTGGTCAGGCCTATACCACGCTCCTCGACCCTCATACGGATTTCGGAGGTGTTCTCGGACTCGGAGCCCGGGTACCCCTAGGCTCGCATGCTTTACTGCAAATGCGGGCTGAAGACTACATCTATAATCTCACTCTAGAGAGCGCGGGCACTTCGTTCTCTTCGCCTGGCGGTATTTTTACTGTCCCTGGATTCCACTATCACTCGCTGCAGAACGACCTGGTGCTTTCGATCGGTGTGTCGGGCTCGTTTGCTGCAGCGCAACGATCGGCACAATGAACGCTTCTGCACGCCGCCGTCTGATAAGACGGCTGGAGCCGGTGCCGCTGTTTTCCAGTGGTAGAATTGTGTTTGTGAGTACTCGAACGTTGCGGCGCGGTTCAGCCGCAGGCCGTTAGACGGCATGCGCCCGTGGTGATCATCAGAGCTACTAAACGCGTGCTAAATACCCTGCGCAATTGGGCGGCAGAAGAGGAGGAATCCGAGACATCGCTCGGCGATTGGTGCGTTAACCGGATCGTGATCGATCGCAAGCCGTTGTTGCTCCTGGTCAGCTCCAAGTCATTGCTCCCGATAGTCACTCCCGCGCGGGACCTGAAGAATCTGCCTGAAAGATTACCTGACTTGGTTGCTGCTCGATTGCGCCGCCTCGGCGTACTCGAGCGAGTCGTAGAGGCTGAGGTCGCGCTCATGGCGCCGGTAGCGATCGCCCCTATTCGTGACCGTTCAGTCCTCGGCATCATGGTCGAGTTTGCGAAAATGGCCCCGAGCTACTTGGTGCCGGACGACTGGAACGAGACGACCTTGCCGTTCCTCGAATCGTGGCTGGCTCGTACTCCTTGTCATGCGGGAGGACGTTCCCAAGATGTAATCTGGCCAGACAAGGCTGCCCGGAACTTGCTCAACGGGCGTGGGCAGGCGCGAATACAAGATCAAACGTTATCTTGACTGACATGGCCAGCAGAAAGCAGTTCGTACTTTGCCTCCGTAATAATGGCTATGAGGCATCTCTTGAGCGGCGCAAGATCTATCAGGTCATTTCGGATCGGGACGTAGCCACTCACGGTCAGCTCCGTGTAATCGATGAATCGGGGGAAGACTACCTCTATCCTGAGGAGCTCTTTGTCTCGATCACTCTCCCCGGGCCCCTACGCCGCGCTGTTCTCGCCGCCGTCTAAGCGGCTGGAGCCTTCGCCGCCGTTTTGTAGTGGTAGAATTGTGTTTGTGACCAAACCAAGGCAGCGGCGCGGCATCAGTGCTCGGCGCGCCACGCTAACCGAACGTCAACACTATGAAGAAACGAAACGCTAGAAACGTGTCGGAGCCCGATGAGGACGAGATGAGGCCCGAGTATGACTTCAGCAAAGGTCGTCCCAATCCCTATGCCGCCCGATTCAAATCCGGCGTCGTTGCGGTGGTGCTTGATCCCGACGTGGCAAAGCATTTTCCAACGGCGCGCGCCGTGAACGACGCGCTCAGAGCGGTATCGAAACAGGCTCCGCGCAAACGCGGTCGCAAACCAGGCACTCGGCGGGGCACCGCCTAACAAGCGGCTGGAGCCG
>Ga0335079_10009419_pt1 | contig 11124 bp, 9 predicted proteins | sample Lox_Sample_33_FD_206719 | JGI IMG/M metagenome (GOLD analysis project Ga0335079, IMG submission 206719) | Soil microbial communities from Loxahatchee National Wildlife Refuge, Florida, United States - Lox_Sample_3.3 | ecosystem: Environmental > Terrestrial > Soil > Wetlands | place: USA: Florida... | reverse complement strand
GCGTTTGCTGGAGGGAGAACTACTGTCTGGGTCCGCCATGTTCAGGCACCTCCCCGAGTCCTACTCCATTTTCAGGATAGTGCGATCCGAAATCAAGGGCCGAATGATGCGCGTTTTCAACGACTATTCAGGTATTGCGGCAACACGCCCTGTTTCTCCGAGTTGTGATCACCTGGCCGCGAACGACGAGAACCCGTTGGTTGGGCTGTCAGTCCCCCGGCCGGCGGGCATCGCCGCCTTCCTCCAATCGCGCCGTTTTGTGCCGCGGCCCGATAAGGAAATTCGAGCCGCGACCGTTGGGGGAGCAGGCGTTACCCGTTGGCACGAAGCAAGGTGGCGATGAACCAGGAGTTGCCCGCGCGATCCCTGACGCCCGCTCCCCTCTCGCCGTAAGGCTGATCGGCCGGAGCGCTGATCGAGGTTGCTCCGGCCCGGATCGCGCGTTCGTAGACGGCATCTACATCGGGTACATAGTAATGCAACCCCGAAGGCATTGGCCCGTACTGGCCGTGGGCCTCGCCCATTTCGACAACCGTGTCGCCGAGTCGAATCGTCGCATGACGGATCGGACCGTCAGCGTCCTCGCGATACACCGAAATCTCTTCGGCGTCGAAAGCCTGCTTCAGAAACTCGATGAGTTGGGCGGTCCCCGCAACGTGGAGGAAAGAATTGACCGTTCGCAGGCCTTGCGGGATGTGGCTGGCACCATGGTGCGTGGCGATGTACCAGTGGTTGCCGAAGGGGTCCTGGACGCTGCCCGACCGTTCGCCGTAGGGCATTTCTTCCACGGCGTGAAGCGAAGTTGCGCCGGCGTCGAGCGCCCTTTGATAGGCGCCATCCGTATCCTGCAGATAGATGTGGATGGAAGCCGGCCGCGGCGGGTATTGCTCGTTCCCGTCGCTCAGTTCGATCATGGAATCGCCGATTTGGATCTCGGCGTGCATGATGCGGCTTCCGTCCGGGGTGGGAACACGGAGCTTTTCGTCCGCTCCGAACACCTCTTTCGCAAAGTCGATAAACTGCGCCGCACCAGGCACGATGATGTACGGCGTCACGGAATGAAAGCCTTTGCGGAATGTAGTTGCTGCGCTCGTTGTTGCCATTGCCCTCTCCTTTAGTTGACCTCTGAGTTGCGTTCGAAAGAATTCGCGAGGCATCTGTCGCAGGCTGCGCGCCAGGGAGACGAGTTCGCGGATTTCGCCTCCGGGCGGAACGGGTTCGCCGGGCGTCCAGCGGTCCAGCGCGTCGTTGAGCTGTTCCATCCGGTCGCGCTCAGCCATGTTTCCCACCTATTCTCGCCCGCAGATTTTCGAGGCCGCGAAGCTGCAACTGCTTGATCGCACCCTCGCTTCGCCCCAACACCTCCGCGACTTCGTGTAAGCTCTTCTCCTCCGCAAAGCGCAGCTCCAGAACCTTGCGCTGATCTTCGGGCAGTTCCCGGACCAGGGCGAATACCTTTGCCCGGTCGTGTGCTTCTTCCTGATCCGCCTCCTCAAACTCCGGCGATGGCTCGATGGCGCGCTCCCGCCCCAGCCGTTCGGAACGGTCCGCGATCCGGTTCGCGGCCATGCGAAAGAGCCACGCCGAGAATGGCGCTCCCCGCCATTCGAATCGGCGCAGGTTGGCGAGCGCCTGGTGAAACACGTCGGACACCAGGTCTTCGGCTTCGGCCCGGTCCCCGACCCGGCGTGCCACATACGCGTAGATCCGGTCGAAATAAAGATCGTAGAGATCGGCGAAACGCGTCAGGTCGCGCTGCGCCGCCTCGATCAGCAAACGTTCTTCGGGCGGATCCATCTGCGATTGCCGTAAAGGTCGCCCGCCCTGCATGCTCTAATCATAGAAACTGCCGGGACGGGGAAATGTTATGGGCATCCTGCTGGAAAAGCGCGGCAGGTGCTGGAATCTGCGCTCCTGGAAAACATCTCGGTCCGTTTGGTTCGAATTCGCACAGTTTCGAACAGTTTCTCGGCAAAACTCCCTATCAAAGACCATTCGATGACGCCCTTATTACATCCGGAAACGAGGCGGGCGACGTGCCACAGGGGACGGAGTTGAGTTTGTTGTACGAGCTGCTGGACGCTCTGCGAGCGCGCAAAACGAAGGTTGAGCAAACCATCGCGGACCTGGAGAAACTGGTGGAACGGCACCAGGCGAATCGGGCAATCCGGGAAGAGGTGCAAAAGAGGATCGAGCGGCGGTAAAGCCTCGGCGCCTTCCCGGATGCGTCGACGCCGAGAGGGTAGCTTTGCGGCCGGCCGGAAGCAGACGTTCAGGACCGCGATTTCTGAACACAGTCCGCCAGTGCCGCCTCACGGGTTTCGAAGACCGGATACAGGACGTCGAATCCAGACAGGTTGAAGATCTGTTTCACCCGGCTGGCAAGGCCGCAAACCAGCAGCCGTCCGCCCTGGCGGTCGATCTCCTTGCCGGCGCTGAGGAGGCTGCTCAAGCCGGCGCTGCTGATGTATTCCATCTCGGTCATATCGAGGATCAAATGATGGTCGCCGGGGCCAATCGACTGATGGCACACGCGACGGAATTCCGGAGCGGTCTCGCCATCCACGGTTCCAATCACGCGCACGATCAGCGCGATACCGGTCCTGAATGCCTCTGTGGTGAGCGCCATGGAACCGGTTGTATCACGAACCTCCATCGGGTGCCAACGCCGCAGTCTTTTCCGCAGTTTGTTCCGGGGGCCGGCTCGGACTTCAGGGTTTAGCCGGCGGACTACGCCAGACGGGGTGTTCCAGACCGCGCACCGTCCGCTGGTGGTCCGGTTCGAGATCCAGCGCCACAATCTCATTCGCGCCGGTGTGCAACCAACCCGCGGGAAGGAACAGTGCCTGCTGAGGGCCCGCGCTCCAATATCGCCCGAGATTATGGCCGTTGACCCAAACGAATCCCTTCCCCCATTTGCCCATGTCGAGGTAGGTGTCGCCCGCGGCGGCGAGATCGACCTTGGCCCTATAGAATGCCGGTCCGGTTTGCCGCGACACCGAATATCCGGCAGCAGGCGGGGCATCCAACGGAATTCCGTAGATCTCCCAGCCTTCGATGGGCGTGCCCGCGAGACGCGCGCCCGCAATGCCTTTGCGGTCGTTCGAGATTCTCGGACCGAAATTGATGTGTCCCATCACATCCACCAGAATGTCGAGCGGATCGCCGGGCTTCAGGATGACGGGAATCGCCTTGGCCTCCAGGCGCCGGTCGACGATGCCTACGCGCCGGCCGGCCACCGAAACGATCGCGTAATCGCCCGGCCGGTCGATCTCGAGCGGCCCCTCGAACGCCTGCCCGGCCTTGTGCCGGTAGAGCACCATGCCGTGCGGCTGGCCGAGTTCCTCCATGGTGACGGGCCTGGCCGAGCGGATCGGAGCACCAAGAACCGAGCCGAGCGGCGCGGATTCCCGAAACTCGAACGCGGGTATTTCGACCAGAGCGGCCGAAGCGGGCGGGTCGGGGAGCACCGTGCCGGGAGGCAGATAGCGGCGGATCACTTCGCGCAGCGCCTGGAACTTCGGGGTTGGCCGCCCGGCCTCGTCAAGGGGCGAGTCGTAGTCGTAGCTGGTGGTGTCGGGCATGTATGCCTTGCGGAAATCGGCGCCGGCATGGAAGCCGAACGACGTACCGCCGTGAATCATATACACGCTGACGGAAATGCCGCGGGATAACATCCAGTCGAGCGCCGCGGCCGCACGCTCGACCGGCGTAGTGGCGTGGCTCTCGCCCCAGGTGTCGAACCAGCCGGCCCAGAACTCGCCGCACATGCGCGGCCCCTTCGGCCGGAAACGATCGAGCCTCGCAAACTCCTGGCTGGGATTCTCGCTGTTGCCGAAATTGATCGCCACGGGCAGATCGGGGAGGGTTCCGCCGGAGAGTTGCCGGTCACTCGAGCCATCGGCCGTGTACAGCTGGCCGTCAAAGCCCGCCTTGCGGATCATATTGCGGATGGCCTCCATATAGGCGTGGTCCGAACCGAACGAGCCGTACTCGTTCTCCACCTGGACCATGAGGATCGGTCCGCCATGCGTGACCATCAACGGCGCCAGGCGCTTGCCAACCTCATTCATGTAGGCCGATGCCGCTGCCAGAAACTTCGGCTCGTTCTCGCGAAGCCGCACGGATGGATCGCGAAGGAGCCAACTGGGCAGTCCGCCCAGATCCCACTCGGCGCACACGTATGGCCCGGGGCGGAGGATCACCCACAGCCCCTCCTGCTGCGCGGTGCGGACGTATTCGGCGATGTCGAGCTCGCCGCTGAAGTCGAATTTGCCCGGAGTGGCTTCGTGCGCGTTCCAGAATACGTAGGTCGTCAGCGTGTTGAGGCCCATGGCACGCATCTTGCGCATGCGGTCGCGCCAGTAAACGCGGGGCACCCGGGGATAGTGCATCTCGCCGGAGATGACGACGAGCTTCTGGCCGTCGAGCAAAAAGTCATTGCCGGAAATCTCGAACCGGTGATTGGCGGCAGCGGCGTTCGGGGCAAATTCCAGGGCCAGGATTCCCGCAACGAAAACGGACGTGAGATTCCTCATTGGTCCCATGGTAACTGTGTTCCCGCGATGGGGCGTGGAGGCTGGCGGCTGGGACGACAGAGACGCCCGACCAGGCGTCCTTAAGAGTCCCGGCGCGGCAGGCACGAGTGTGCGCCATGTCGTCCGAGCTACGACTTGGCGCCCCAGAGTTTCTTTAAGGTATGGGCGGCCAGCTTCGGGCGCCGGTCGCGTGTGAATACGCCTTTGAGGTTCAAAGCTCCGGCCCGGTGGACTCCTTGCCCGGTCTTGAAATCGCAGAGGTTCCACACGTGTTCGCCAATCACATACGGCTTGCTCTGAAACAGATCGTGGTATCGCGCGATCAGCTCCGCCTGGTATTCTTCGGAGAACATTTCCGGAGGCTGCGCATGATGTCCGGCAATGGCGTCGGCGCCGAATTCGGTGACGATCACCGGTTTGTGAAAGGTGCCGTGCAGCTTGTCGAGCTCCGCGGACAGCCTGGCCACACCCTCGGCCAGTCTGCCGGCCTCGCTGTACCAGCCGTAGTAGCGATTGATGCACACCACATCGACGAACTCCCACGCCTCGTCCCAGACGCCGGCGAGATTCACCAGAGTGACCGGCCGTGTGTCATCGAGCGACTTCGTCAGGTCGTACATTCCGCGGAAAAACGGTTTGGCCGGAGGGCGGGTGGAGTGGGGCTCGTTCGCCACGCTCCACATGATCACCGAAGGGTGATTCTTGTCGCGCGCCACCAGCTCGCGCATGAAGCGGCGGCACAGGTCCGATCGCTTTTCGAGCCCCTGCCCGGCAAAATACAGACCGACCGCGGGAATCTCGTCGATCACCAGGATGCCCAGACGGTCCGCGACGTCCATCATCTGCTCGGAGTACGGATAGTGCGACGTGCGGAAGGAATTGGCGCCCGTCCAGCGCATCAGCGAGCAGTCTTTCGTGATGGCCGGGGGCATGATGCCGCGTCCGGCCACCGGGAAGTCCTCATGCCGGCCGAATCCTTTCAGATAAACCGGCTTGCCGTTGAGCAGCAGAGAGTCGCCGCGGATCTCCACGGTGCGGATCCCCACGCTCAGGGAATAACGATCCACCGCCTGCCCGCCTCGCAGCAGCTCAGCCGTAAGGCGGTACAGATTCGGATGTTCCGGGGCCCACAGCGCGGCATTCGCCAGGCGGATTTCTACATCGGCCCTGCCGTTGGCCAGCGGCGCCTCGGAATGAAGCGGATTTCCATGGCCGGAGAGCGTCAGCCGCACAGCCGCCGAGCCTTCCACGGGCGCCGTCACTCCCACGCGGACACGGCCCTCCGTCCCCGAAATTGTGGTCCGCACTGTCAGATCGGCAAGAGCCTGCCGCGGCGTGCTATAGAGGAGAACGGACCGGTGGATCCCGGCGAACGGGAAGAAGTCATAGGTCGTGGGCGGGTATTGATCGTTCGAGAAGGTATCCTTGGGATCGCCGGGAACACGGCCGGGAGGAACGCGGTCGGGCGCCAACTGCCCGTCCACCCTCACCACCACGAGATTCTCCGCGCGGAGCTTCTCGGAGACCTCGAACTGGAAGGGCAGGTGGCCGCCCTCATGTTCGCCAAGCCGCTCGCCGTTGAGCCAGACCTCCGCCAGGTAGTTGACCGAGCCGAATCGCAGCCACACCTGCCGGTTCGCGGCGAACCCTTCGGGCACTTCGAAGCGCGTCTGATACCAGGCAGTTCCGATATAGTCGCGAATGTCCTCCAACTGGTCGTTCCAACTTCCGGGAACGGCGATGGGTTGGCGGCTCTCGATGCCTTTGGGCCAGCCCTGTGCCCTGCCCTTCTCCTCCGGGTCGGGCAGGAAGTCCCAGAAGCCGTCGAGCGAAATCACCTGTCGAAACGCGTTGATCTGCGGGTACAGCGGCGGTCCCGCGGGCACCTCGGATTGGTTCTCCGCTGGTCTGTCTTGCGCGAGAAACGGCACGTCCAGCAATGGCGCTATGGCTGCCGATTGGAGCAATGTTCTTCGCTTCACTCTGTCACCAGTATGCTCCTGTTTCGGGCAGTGAATACAGTTGGACGACGGACTGGAGCGCGCGATGCGCGCAACATCGGTTATCGTGGCAGGTGATGAGCAATTGGAAGACGGTTCCGCACCGGAGGTTCAACCCCCTGACCGGCGACTGGGTGCTGGTGTCGCCGCAACGCACGGCCCGCCCGTGGCAGGGACAAGTGGAACGGCTGCCTGTCGAAGCGCAGCCCGCCTACGATCCCAAATGCTACCTTTGCCCGGGAAACGGCCGTGCGGGCAGCGCCGTGAATCCTGCCTACGATGGCACCTTCGTCTTCGATAACGACTTCGCCGCGCTGTTGCCAGGTACCGATCCGCTGGAGTTCGATTGCGGGCCGCTCCTGGCAGCTCGGGCCGAGCGGGGCATCTGCCGGGTGGTGTGTTTCTCGCCGAACCACAGCCTGACGATTTCGCGTCTGCCGGTGGCGGAGATTCGGACGATTGTCGATACCTGGGTGGCCCAGCTACTCGATCTCGGCGGCCGGCCGGCCATCGATTATGTCCAGATCTTCGAGAACCGGGGCGAGATCATGGGCTGCAGCAACCCGCATCCCCACTGCCAGATCTGGGCCGGCGAAGGACTGCCGAACGAATGGCGCAAGGAGCAGGCCGCGCAAGCGGCGTACCGGTCGGAAAGGGGATCGTGCCTTCTGTGCGACTACCTGGCCCTGGAGCAGAAGGCGGAAGGGGTGGTTTGTGAAAACGCATCATTCATCGCGTTGGTGCCGTTTTGGGCGTTATGGCCCTTTGAAGTGCTGGTGCTCAGCCGCCGCCACGTTTCGAGCCTGGATGGCCTTTCGAATTCGGAACGAGACGGGCTGGCGGACATTCTGAAGCAGATCACCACGCGCTACGACAACCTCTTCGAAGTCTCGTTCCCGTACACTATGGGATTTCACCAGCGGCCTACCGACGGCAGCGCCCACGAGGAGTGGCATCTGCACGCCCATTACTATCCGCCGCTGTTGCGCTCCGCAACCGTGAAGAAGTTCATGGTCGGCTACGAAATGCTGGCCGAGCCGCAACGCGACATCACGCCGGAAGCCGCCGCCGCGCGCCTGCGGGACCTGCCGGCCACGCACTACCTGGATCGGCACGCATAACCGTACCTGTGGAGACCGGCGCGCGGTAGAATGGCGTGCGATGGCGCGCGACAAGGTCCTGGAATGGCTGCTCGATGGGGACCCATCCATTCGCTGGCAGGCGTTTCGCGACTTGACCTCGCGCCCCGCCACTCGCGAGCAGCGGCGGGTCGCCACCGAGGGCTGGGGAGCGCGGCTGCTGGAGTTGCAGGATCCCGACGGCCGCTGGGCAAAGGGCGTTTACACTCCGAAATGGACCTCCACGACCTACACTATGGTGCTTCTCCGCAGCATGGGGCTGGCGCCTCGCCACCCGCAGGCGATCCGCGCCTCGAAGGTGCTGCTCGACACGGGATTCTGGAGCGATGGCGGCATCAACTTCTATCCGAAGCAGGCGAAGCGCAGCGAGACGTGCATCTCGAGCATGGTGCTCTCGGTGGTCAGCTGGTTTGGCCTGGAGGATCCGCGCGTCGATCAACTGGCCGCCCATGTGGTCGCGCAGCAGATGGCCGATGGAGGTTGGAACTGCCGCGCCATGCCGGGCTATTCCGGCGCGACCCACGGCTCGTTTCACACCACCATCTCGGCGCTCGAGGCGTTGCACGATTACGGGACGTTGCGCCCGCGCCTCGCCGGGCCGGCGATGGAGGCCCAAGCCCGAGGCCGCGAGTTTCTGCTGGCGCACCGGATGTACCGATCGCATCGGACCGGCGAGGTGGTGAAAGACCAGATGACGCGCTTTCCGTTTCCGCCGCGCTGGCATTACGACGTGCTGCGCGGGCTGGACTATTTTCAAAACTGCCATGCGCCCCGCGATGCGCGGCTCGAGGACGCTATCGGGCTGGTTGAAAAGCGGCGGCAGCGGGATGGCGTGTGGCTGCTGGCCAGCGGGTATCGTGGCGTGATTTTTTTCGAAATGGAGCGCCCCGGCGAACCCAGCCGCTGGAACACCCTGCGCGCGTTACGCGTGCTGCGATGGTGGGCCGGCAGGTAAATCCGGCGCACTGTCGATTTCGCCCACCCCCGTTCGACAATCAGACGGAGGGGAACCAACAGACATGAGATTCATGATGATTGTGAAGGCCGGCCCGGACTCGGAAGCCGGCGTCATGCCCGGCGAAGAGTTGCTTGCCGCCATGGGCAAGTACAACGAAGAACTGATGCAAGCCGGAGTGCTGGTGGATCTTGCCGGGCTACAGCCCACCTCGAAGGGAGTGCGAATTCAGTTCACGGGTGGTAAGCGCACGGTGATCGACGGGCCGTTCGCGGAGACCAAGGAGCTGATCGGGGGCTATTGGATTATCAACGTGAAATCCAAGGAAGAGGCGATGGAATGGGCCATGCGCGCCCCGGCGCCGCACCCCGGCGGAAACGGCCAGATCGAAGTCCGGCAGTTTTTCGAGCTGGAAGATTTCGCTCCCAGCGAGGCGGTCGACCGCGCCCGCGAGCTAGGCAAGAAGCTGAAGGCATAGAATTACCGGGCCGATCGAAAGTCCCCTTGCCGACACGTCAGAACTCCGGGCAGGCGACGGGCCGTCGTGATGTGATCTCAACCGTTCGCGATCACCCACTAGATGGCAGTATTCGTATGCTCTGCCTGGAGGACCTGCTTTTGCAACAACGAACGCACTGGCTCTAACGCGGACATTCCGGAGCGATCAGTGGAGTATGCGACATAACCATCCGGCCGAACCAGAGTAATTCCTGGATGCGCCGAGCTTCGTAATTCAACCACACTCTGGAAATGCTCGGCCAGTTCTTTTGCCGCTTCGCGCGAGGCTCCATCGGCTTCACGGATCAGCAGTAGGAAGCGGCTGCGAATGCCGTTCCCGCCACGGATGGAATCATCGAAGTGCCGCGTGCCAGGCCCTTCGACGATCGGGCTGCCACCGTAATGGATACCCAGTTCCGACAACCGTTGCACAAATGCATGCTGGAAAGGTGCCAGACGAGACACCATTGGGATGACCGCATCGCGCAGAGCCTGAGCAATTTTGTTTGGGGTCCCCATGACCTTGGTCAAAGCGTCTGTGATGTGAATTACCCCCTTGATCACCGGCAGGCGTTCTGCCTGGTAGCTGTCGAGCAAGGCCTCGGTGCCATTACCGTGCAGAAAAAGATCGAGCTTCCACACCAGGTTCCAAACGTCATGCAACCCGGTATTCATCCCCTGGCCGCCAAAAGGGCTGTGGACGTGAGCGGCGTCCCCCGCAAGGAAGACACGTCCCATGCGCAACCGCGCCGTGTTGCGGTGGTGAATGTGAAAATAGCTGCTCCAGTGAAGAGCGCGCGCTTCAAAGCCGCGCGGTCCCCGTTCCGCGATAATCCTGCGTACGAGTTCGAACGATGGAGCATCGCCTTGTGGCTCCGCAATCGTGGCTACGATTCGTCGCCGCTCGGCGCTCATTGGGAAAATGGCCAGCGGACCCAACTCGCTCGGGCATAATTGCATCTCGTTACCGGGGAGGGCGTCGTTGGTCTCGACATCGGCGAGCATGAAGGCGTCCCGATATTCTCCTCCCTCCAGCGGCACGCCCAGCACATGCCGCACGGTGCTATGCGCACCATCACACCCGACCACGAAAGAAGCGGTAACGTTCGCTGGTTCACCGTTGCAGTCCACGGTGGCGTCCACCCGATCGTGCCGCGGTTCTGCCGCGACGAACCTGGTGCCATACTCTACATCTCGGCCTGTCTTGCGCAGCTCTTCCAGCAGCAGGTTCTCCGTGACGTTTTGTGGAACCATGGCAACGAATGAATACGGGCTCGCCTGCGGCGCGAATCGCATGTGCGCCAGCGTGCGGCCGTGGGTCACAACCGACACCGAGGTGACGCGATTGGCGATTTGCAGGAACGGCTCCGCAACGCCAGCCATATCGAAGATTTCGAGAGTCCGAGGGAAGATTGCCAGGGCCTTGGAGTGCACCGATTGAGAGGAATGCTCCTCAATCAGCCTCGCGGGGATGCCGCGCCGGGCGCATTCGTTTGCGAGAAACAGCCCGACAGGCCCAGCGCCGACAATCAAAACGTCCGTTTGAGTTTTCGAATCCGCCATTCTATATCCTTCCTGGGCCGTCCGATTAATGGATGGCTTCGCGGAGAGCCATCATCCCAGACTGCCTCAATTATTAGAATCGGCGGCGGCCGTAAACGGTGCGTGTCGCGCTCACCGGCGGACGCCTGTCGGAGAGGCTGCGTACGTCCGCAAACGCTTCGACAAGCCGGTCCGGCAGCCCGCTCCCCGAGCCGAACCGGATCGAACAGCACCTTTGGTGAAGCCGCGGCTATGTCATGAAGAGTCGGGACGCGGCAGCCTCGAAAAACCCCTTCGCCACCAGCATGGAATGACCGGTATCCGGGGGCGTCTTCCTCGGCGGCAACAACATGGTCGGCTGGGGAAACAGAGCTGCTTCCAGACGATCGTCGTCGAAGCCCTCCGGCAACGGCCACTTGATGCCTGCCGTCTCGGCACGCTGCAGGTAATCG
>Ga0335079_10009418_pt1 | contig 11124 bp, 9 predicted proteins | sample Lox_Sample_33_FD_206719 | JGI IMG/M metagenome (GOLD analysis project Ga0335079, IMG submission 206719) | Soil microbial communities from Loxahatchee National Wildlife Refuge, Florida, United States - Lox_Sample_3.3 | ecosystem: Environmental > Terrestrial > Soil > Wetlands | place: USA: Florida... | reverse complement strand
TGGAATTCCCTGCCAGAGGTGCATGGCGGCGTATGCGCGCCAGGGACGCCACGTGCGCGACCTTGCCTCCAGGTCGCTGGCGCGGCGCATTCCGGCCGCTTTCAACAGGCCCAGATCGCCTGCCGGAAAGGCATCGGGGTCGCCGAATGCGCGCATGGCGACGTACTGGGCAGTCCAGTCGCCGATGCCGGGCAATTCGCGGAATCGCCCGAGAAAGGCGCCAACATCGGCAACGGAGTGGAATGCGAGGCGGCCATCGCGCACCGCGCGCGCGAGGGAGCGAATCGACTCGGCTCGCGCCGCGGGCAGGCCGACCCGCGCCAGGTCTGCATCCGCCAGAACGGTGGGCGGCGGGAAGATGTGCGTGAGCCCGTGGCCTGCGTTGAATGGGCGGCCCAACTCGCTGACAAGACGCCCCGCGAGCGTGGTCGCGCCCTTGACGGTGACCTGCTGGCCGAGGATGGCGCGCACGGCGAGCTCGAAACCATCCCAGCAGCCGGGGATGCGCAGGCCGGGATGCGCGGCGATGGAGCGGGCCAGCAGCGGATCGCCACCGAGGTGGGCGGTGACTTCGCGCGGGTCGCCGTTGAGATCGAACATGCGCCGCAGACGCTCGACGATGAGAAAGAGCCAGCCAGGGTCGGCCACGCGAATGCGTGCGATGATCGCGGCGCCGGAAGCATCCATCGCGGCTTCGACGGAACCGTCGGAGAGTTTCCGGGGATCCGCGCCGGGAGGGGCGAGGCAGAACGTCCGGCGGTAGACACCGGCGTCGACCACTTCAACGCCGGGAATCGCACGCGCGCCGGAGAACATGAGCAAGCGCTCCCAGTCAAAGGGAGGACGGAAGCGCACGCGGAATACATATTCGTTCTCCGGCTCCGCGCGGAGGTTGCGGGCGAGCTTGCGAATGCTGCCCGGCGTTCGCTTGTAAGTCTTGCGGATCATCGCGTTGAAGCGGCGCACGCTGCCAAAACCCGCAGCGGCGGCCACCTGTCGCATCGGTAGCGTAGTCTCGTCGATCAGTTTCTTGGCAAAGTGGAGGCGGCGCGTTTGCGCCACTGCTCCGGGCGAAGCGCCGAGGTGCTGCAGGAATAGGCGGCGCAGGTGGCGGGAGCCGACGCCCAGGCGGCCGGCCAACGATTCCACGCCGCCGGCCAGCGGGCTTTCGCTGATCAGCCGCAGCGCCCGCGAAACCGTGGTGGACGTGCCCATCCACGCGGGAGTGCCCGGAGAACATTCGGGGCGGCAACGCAAGCAGGGGCGGAAGCCGGCGCCGGCGGCTTCCGGAGCCGACGAAAAGTAGCGTACGTTCTTTTCCTTCGCGCTCGGCGCGGGACAGACGTTGCGGCAGTAGATTCCCGTGGTGAGCACGCCGATAAAGATGCGCCCGTCAAAACGCGGGTCGCGCGTCTTGCGGGCGCGGGAACAGGTTTTTCTATCGAGCTGCATGCGTGGCGCCGCCTTCCCGGGCCGTCAGGGTTTGTGCGGACGGAACATCAGGTCGAACCAGGGTGTCCAGGTGCCGCCGCCGTCCATCGAAATCACAGCCGTCTCACGAACGCCGCCGTCGGCCGGCTTCCACACGCCGCGAATACGGCGAGGCTTCCCTTCGGCTGTAAGGTCCGAGCCCTCGAGTATCATCTCCGCGCCTTCGAGCTTGCCTTCAATGGTCAGCAGGCGGCCGCGGTTCGTCACCCAGGTCTGATGCCACACGCCGCGGGTTTCGTCGTACACGCTGAAGCTCTGTCCCTTCGTGCCGGTGGTGTCCTGGTAGTCTTCCAGTAGGACGCAGCCGTCGAGAATGCGGTTCACGCGAACGCGGGCGACAGCGACAGCGGGCTTGTCGTAGTCGAAGGCGTCCCAGTCGCCGGCCCAGAAGTCGAAATGCCGGTAGGGCGCAGCCGTGCAGGCCGCAGGCTTGGCGGACTGTCGCCGCGCGGCAGAAGCCGCCGAAACGCGGCCGGGCGCCGTAACCGCCATCATGGCCAGCGAAGCGGCCATGGTCGCGAATGCCAGGTTGCGCAAGAGGGTGACAAAGTTCATGCAGGCACGATAACCGAATTCGGAGCGCGGCGATGGACGTTTTCGGACCTGACTGACAACGGCGAAACGATTGCGCGAGATTGCGCTCTGCTAGACTGAGGCGATGAAAGCCGCGGGCTACTGCGTTTTCGAAACTGCTATCGGCACCTGCGGAATCGCATGGACGGACGCGCGTCCCCCCGCGGTGAAGCACTTTCACCTGCTCGAGACGAAGCCGGGCGAGGCCAGTGAGCGGCTGGCAAGACGCTCGGGCGCGAAGACAGGCGCGCCACCGGCGGAGGTCGCAGCCCTGGTTGAAAGAGTGAAGAAGCATCTGAGCGGAGACCTGCAGGATTTTCGTGAGGTGGTGGTGGATTTGAGCGAGTCGGGGGAGTTCGACCGCATGGTGCTGCTGGCGGCGTTGCGCGTGCCCGCCGGCGAAACAACAACGTACGGCGATCTGGCGAAAGCCGTGGGACGGCCCACGGAAGCGAGGGCAGTGGGTCAGGTGATGGCGCGAAACCCGATTCCGTTGATCATTCCCTGCCATCGCGTGCTGGCAGCGAACGGCCTGGGCGGTTTTTCCGCGCCGGGCGACCGCGCAACCAAGACGAAGCTCCTCGCGATCGAAAAGGCCAGGTTTCCGGCGGTGTTTGACTTTCCGGAGTGAGGGCCGTGCAGGCCCGGCGCGCATCGCGACTGCACTTCATTCGTGGCGCAGCGCGATGATGGGGTCCACGCGCATGGCGCGGCGCGCGGGGATCGCTGACGCGGCGAGCGCGACGGCAAGCAGGAGCAGCGAGACGCTCGAAAACGTCGCCCAGTCGCGCGGCTCGACCCCGAACAGCAGCGAAGTCATCGGGCGCGTCAGGGCAAGTGCAATAACGACGCCGATGCCTACGCCCAGGACGGATGTGACGACGCCGTCCCGCAACACGAGTTGCAGGATGTCCCGCCGCTGAGCGCCCAGCGCTGCGCGAATACCGATTTCGCGCGTCCGCTGTGCCACCGAATAGGAAAGCAACCCGTACAGCCCCACCACGGCCAGCGTCAGCGCGAGTGCCGCGAAACTCCCGATCAGATAAGAAGGATAGCGCCGCAGAAAAACAGAAGGCGATTCGTCCGCCACCTGACGGAGCGAGCGGGGGCGAATCACGGGGAGCTCCGCGTCCATCTGGCGCAGCGCGTCGCGCGCAGTGCCCACGAACGCCAGCGGATCGCCCGCAGTGCGCACGAAGTAGCTGAGATAGGTGTTGGGGCCCTGGTCGTTCGGATAGTAAATGACCGGCGGATGAGCGAGCGCGAAGTCGTCGTTGGCGGCGTCGCCTACTACGCCCACGATTTCACGGAACGGTTCGCGCGGCTCGAAGGTAAAGCGGATGCGCTTGCCCACGGGCGATTCGTTCGGAAAGTAGAGACGCACCCAGGCCTGGTTGACGATCAGCACACCGGGAGTGTCCGCGCGGTCGGTGGATGCGAACATCCGGCCGGAAACGAGCGGGATGCGCAGCGCCTGGAAGTAGCTGCCGTCCACAGTGTCAATGTCGCACTCGTCTTCCTTGCCGCGCTCCGTGGGGCGGCCCTCCACCACAAAACGGATGGTGCCGCTGCCGCCGTTCGCGGGCACGGCATTGGCGGTCGCGACGTCCACGACCCCGGGGATGGCGCGCAGCTTGTCGGTGAAGGCGTGTTCGAACTGGATCGCCGCGGGGCTGTTGTAGGGATAGGCCTTTTCCACGGGATAGCGTGCGTCGGGAAGGTTCACGCCGAAGGTGAGGACGTTTTGCATGTCGTAGCCGGGATTCTGCGCCAACAGCGCGCGCAGGCTTTTGAGCACGAGTCCTGCGCCGACCAGGAGAACGAGCGAGACGGCAATTTCGGCGACGACCAGCGCGTTGCGCGCGCGCGTCTGACCGCGTGCAGAGCCGCCGCGTGTCTCTTCTTTCAGCACCTCGTTGAGCAGCCAGCGCGACGAGGCGACTGCCGGCGAAAGCCCAAACAGCAGCGTAACCAGCAGCGTGACTCCGCAGAGAAAGCCAAGTACCGGCGCGTTGATTCCAGCGGCGGCGAGATACGGCATGGAAAGAAGCTGCGATTCCGGCAGCGCGGCGATTAGCAGCTTGATTCCCCACCACGCGCCGGCCAGGCCGAGCGCGGCACCCGCGGCGGCCAGCAGAAAGCATTCCGTGAGCATCTGCGCGACCAGATCACGGCGCGAGGCGCCGAGGGCGGCGCGCAAGGCGAACTCCTTGCGGCGGCCCATCGAGCGGGTCATCAGCAGGCTGGCGACATTGGCGCAGGCAATCAGCAGCACGAATCCCACAGTGCCAAGCAAAACCAGCAGCAGCGGCTGGATGCGTCCGACGAAGGCTTCGCGCAGGCCTTTCATCACGAGAACGTTCGAGCCGTTCTGTTGCGGATACTCGACGGTGAGCTGCGCTGTGACGGACTTCATCTCCGCGAAGGCCTGTTGCGGGGCGACGCCTGGGGCCAGGCGTGCAATCACGCTGAGCCAGCGGAGATTGCGGCGTACGGCGATGTCGTCCGGCGGATGCAGCGCGACCCATAGCGGAGCGGAGTTGCCGACCGCGAAAGTGAAAGTGGCGGGCAGAACGCCGATCACTTCGACAGGTTTTGAATCGAGATGGATCACGCGGCCGACGACGGCAGGGTCGGAGGCGAACTGCTGCCGCCACAAGCCGTAAGTAAGGATCGCCACGCGCGGCGACTCTGGTTGCAGGTCGCTCTGCAGAAAGTCGCGCCCGAGCATCGGTTTGACGCCGAGCATGGTGAAAAAGCCGGGGGTGGCTTGCGTGGCGGCGACGTTCTCCGGGTCGCGTCCGGAGCCGGTGTCGAGCGTGAAGGCGTCGCCGCTCGCCGCGCCGAACGACTGGATGGTCTTCGCGCGGGCCTGCCAGTCCTTGAAGTTCGGGAGCGAGACCCCACCCACCTCCTGATTATTGGCCTGGTGGCGCACCTCGCCGAAGGTGACCAGCCGGTCCGGATCACCGTAGGGCAGCGGGCGGAGCAGCACGGCATGGACAACGGAGAAGATCGCCGTGTTGGCGCCGATGGACAGCGCGAGCGTGAGGATCGCGACAAGCGCGAAGCCGGGATTCTTGCCCACCGTGCGGACGACGTAGCGGACGTCGCGCGCGAGATTGCGGTGCCACGCCGTCTTCGTCCCGTGCCCGATCTCAATCCCGGATTGCCGAGGTCTCATGGTCCAACCCCTTTACGCAGGCATGTCTACCGCGGTTGGACGTAGAACGCCGGCCGCGCGGTTGCAACGAGGGCGGGCACAGGCTGCTCGCGGCAGGCCGCAGCGGCGCCGCAGGGTGTAGAGTTAGCCGTGGTATGGCTCTTGTGGCTTTTATTCGCGGCGTGAACGTTGGCGGGCACCGGCGCTTTCGGCCGAGCGAGCTGGCAAGGCAATTGAGCGCCTACGACATTGTGAACATTGGGGCGGCGGGCACGTTTGTCGTTCGCAAGCCAGGCTCGAAGGCAAAATTCCGCGCCGCATTGCTGCGCAGGCTGCCATTCCAGACGGAAGTTGTGCTCTGCGAGGGCCGCGACCTGCTCCGCCTGCAGACCGAACCTCCATTCGGAGCCGTGCCTGCGTACGCCGGAGTGGTTCGCTTTGTGAGCATCCTGTCGCGAGCCGGCGCCGTGCGCGTCGCTCTGCCGGTCGCGTTTCCGCCGGAGGGCGAGTGGTTCGTGCGTGTGATCGCGTCGAAGGGTCAGTTCGTTTTCGGCATGTACCGCCGCCACATGAAGACCATTGGCTATCTGGGCAGGATCGACAAGCTGTTCGGCGCGCCGGCTACCACACGCAACTGGAACACGATTCTCACCATCGTGCGGATTCTGAAAAGCCGCTAGAAAGCGACGGGCGCGCGATATGAGTGTGCCGGCCGAGCCGGGCGTGGCTGCCGGCCTGCGTGAAACCGATAGGGGAGCGGGCGCGTCGCAAGGGTATGATGGCGAGAAGTACCGGCCGGAGGTGACGTATGAACGCGGCTGGAAAGGCGGCAGGGCTGCTGGCGGTATGCAGCTTCGTTGCGCTTGGATTCGCGGTAGGCACGCCCGCCCCGCAGGCACGTCCCGCACAATCTGCGCGAGCGGCTTCGCAGTCGGCCAAGGGTCCCGCCTCAGAGTCCACATCCGGCCCTGATCTCGCCCTCGGCAAGAAAGTGTTCGTCGCGCGGTGCGGCTCGTGCCACGACGCAGACGGCAGCAAGACCCTGCCCGAGGGCCTGCCGCTCAATAAGCGTCCGATCACAGACGAAAAGCTCACGCGCAACGTCAACGGTCGCTTGAAGGATACCAGCGAGGCGGAACGAGCCGCCGTCCTCGAGTACATCAAGAGCTTCCGCAAGAGCCCCGCGTCTTGATTCCCTCCACGCTTGGTGTTAGAACGGCGCTCGCCTAAACCCTCCGTCGAGACCATTCGGGGAAATCTCAAGCACGACAGATTGCAGGGCAGGTCTGGGCGCGAGGCGCAAAGCCGGGTGGCGGTCGGAAAATCTCCACCCGAAGATTCAGGGGAAACTTTTGGGGAGAGAGTATGCGATATCGAAAACTGTGGTTGCTCGCTTTTGCCTTGCTGTGGTGCTCGACTGCTTTCGCGCAGCAGCAACCCGCTCAGCCGCTGACGTTCTGGGCGACGTATGCCGTGAAACCCGGAAAGGAAGCTGACTTTCTGGACCTGGTGAAGACCGTGGGACAACCTGTGCGCGACAAGATGATGGCCGACGGCGTGATTCTGGCCTGGGGCCTGGAGAACTCGCTGCTGCGCGGCCAGAATGGCAACAGTCACGCGGTCTGGTACGCCGTGGCCGACTGGGCGAGCATCGAGAAGGTACAGAACGCTTTCAACGCGCAGCTCGCAAAGATCGCGGCGGACGAGGCCAAGGCCGGCGAAAAGAAGGGGCAGAAGTCCACGGCAGACCGCATCCGCGACGTGATTGACAGCGAGAAGACCAAGGACTACGTGACCCGGGACGTCGTTTTCGTGGTCGGCACGAGTATGCCGGCCGGCGTGCTCCCGTACACGCGGTACAACTTCGTCAAGGTGAAGCCGGGAAAGGGCGACGCCTACCGCGCGACCTGGGAAAAGTACAACAAGCCGGTTCTCGACAAACTCGTCGCCGACGGAACGATTCTGGCCTTCGGTTTGGGCGTCGAGGATGTGAAGACCACCGGCGACTTCACCCACTTCACGTGGTATGCAGTGAAAAACGCGGGCGACCTGGACAAGGTGCGCAGCACCTTCCTGGCCGATCGCGAGCGCCGCACCGCCGAGGAACGTGAGGCCATCACCGCCGCTTTTCTGGGTGAAATCGACCCCGACGCCTCGCGCAGCGAGGTGGATCACTCGCTCATCTTCCACGTCCCCGGGCCGAAGTAGCCGATATCAGATCAGCGGGAGGTTTTCTCGCGGGGCAGGCTCCGGCCTGCCCCCTTTTGTTTCGCCGGCCGCACTGCGGTGACCGTCGTGGGGGCGTATACTTGGGCTATCCTTTGCTTCGAGGAAATCGATGCATCAAGTCGCTGAACACACACAAACTGGCCGGCAGGACTTCCTGCCGCTCGAAGGCGTGGACCACCTGGAGTTTTACGTCGGAAACGCGCGGCAGGCGGCGCACTACTACCGCACCACGCTCGGCCTGGCGCTCTCCGCCTACGCCGGGCCGGAGACGGGCGTGCGCGACCGCGCCAGCTACGTGCTCCACCGCGACAAGATCCGCTTCGTGCTGACCACGGCGCTTCATTCGAACAGCCCCATCGCCGAGCATGTGCACACGCACGGCGACGGCGTGCGCGACATCGCCATGGAAGTGGACGACTGCGAAGCGGCGTGGCGAGAGACCACGAAGCGCGGCGCGCGCAGCGTGCGCAACCCGGAAGAACTTCACGACGAGCATGGCACTGTGCGCCTCGCGTCCATCGCCGCGTATGGCGATACCGTGCATACGTTCGTCGAGCGGAAGAATTACAAAGGAGTGTTCCTGCCGGGCTACCGCCACGCCGGGCACCATCCCGCGGCGCAGCCCACCGGCATCCGCTACATCGATCATATCGTCGGCAACGTCGGCTGGAACGAAATGAACAAGTTCGTGGACTTCTACCGCACGGTGATGGGCTTTTCGCTCTACCAGCACTTTGACGACAAGGACATCAGCACGGAATATTCCGCGCTGATGTCCAAGGTGATGGCCAACGGGAACGGGCGCATCAAGTTCCCCATCAACGAGCCGGCCGAGGGCCGCAAGAAGTCGCAGATCGAGGAGTATCTCGAGTTCTACGGCGGGCCGGGCGTGCAGCACATCGCGCTGGGCACCGGCGACATCATCGGAACGGTCAGTGAGCTGCAGGCGCGCGGCATGGATTTTCTGCGCGTGCCGAACCACTACTACGAGGCGCTCGAAAGCCGTGTGGGCAAGATTGACGAGCCCATAGCGGAGCTGGCAAAGCTGGGCATCCTCGTTGACCGCGACGATGAAGGCTACATGCTGCAGATTTTCTCGAAGCCCGTCGAAGACCGCCCGACGCTGTTTTTCGAGGTGATCCAGCGCAAGGGCAGCCGGAGTTTCGGCAAGGGCAATTTCAAGGCGTTGTTTGAAGCCATCGAGCGGGAGCAGGCGGCGCGGGGGAATTTGTGATTTTGTACCGCCGGCATATCGCCGGCGCTGTGGATCGAGTGGAAAGGTGCCGGCCCTTTCTGCGGCAGGGCGGGCTGGAAACCGGCGGTACAAAATGAAACTCTGCACCTTCGAGCGGGCGACTCCGCGCGGGCCCGAATTGCGTGCCGGAGCGGTCACCGAGCGCGGCATCGTGGACCTGAACGCGGCGGACCCGCGGGTGCCCGCAAGCGTGCTGGCAATTCTCGAGGCGGGCGCGCTGGACTCGGCGCGCGAAGCCGCCGGGAAGTCCGGCGGCCCAGCGCCTCACGCTCCCGGCAGCGTGAAGCTGCGGACGCCGATTCCGCGCCCGCCGTCCGTGCGCGATTTTTATGCTTTCGAGGCGCACGTGAAGAAAGGATTCGAGAAGCGCGGCGAGCCGATGCCGAAGGAGTGGTACGAGATTCCCGTCTACTACCGCAGCGGGAACCACAACATCATCGGCACGGACGAAGATGTGCTGTGGCCTCGCTTCACAGAGAAGTTCGATTACGAGCTGGAGCTTGCGGCGGTAGTCGGAAAGAGGGCCACGAACGTGGCCGGCCAGGCCGCGCGCGACTGCATTGCCGGCTATATGGTGATGAACGACTTCAGCGCACGCGACATCCAACGGCGCGAAATGCGCGTGCGGCTGGGCCCGGCGAAGGGCAAGGAATGGTGCACCGCGCTGGGACCGGTGCTGGTGACGGCGGACGAAGTGGGCGACCCCTACAACCTGTTGATGACTGCCCGGGTGAACGGCGAGGAGTGGTCGCGCGGCAACTCGTCGACGATCTACTGGAAGTTCGAGCAGATGATCGAGTTCCTGACGCAGGATGATACGGTGTATCCCGGCGACGTGATCGGGTCGGGAACGGTAGGCACGGGATGCGGGCTTGAGCTCGACCGGTGGGTGCAGCCCGGCGACGTGATGGAACTGGAGATCGAGAAGCTCGGCGTGCTGCGCAATCGCGTCGTGCGGCCCTAGGGCCGATTTTCGGTTTTCGAATTTCGTCCGCCTCAGGCGGATTCGTTCTTGGAGGTTCTCATGTATCCGCTGAAAAAAGGCAAGACGACAACCCAGGCGCATGTGGGGTTGCCGGAGGGCACCTACGAAGAGGAGCATGGCCGCAAGGGCTTCTACGGCAAATCGGCGCACCTCTATCACACGCACCCGCCGACGGGCTGGGTGCGCTTTGAAGGCAAGCTGCGTCCGCACTGCTTCGACCTCAACTTGCTCGAGCCCACGGACCTGAAGGATCCAAACGGCGCGCCCGTCGCTTTCCTGGGTAACAATGACGTCGAGCTGTACGTCTCGCGGCGCTCCGCTCCGATGCCGTTCTGCTTCCGCAACGCCGATGGCGATGAGCTCTACTTCGTCCATCGCGGCAGCGGCGTGATCGAAACAGACTTCGGTCCCGTGCCGTTCGAGAAGGGCGACTACGTCAACATTCCCCGCGCGGTGACCTACCGTGTAGTGCCGCAAACGACGGATAACTTCTTCCTGATCATCCAGTCCAAGACAGAGTTCGAGCAGCCGGAAAAGGGGCTGCTCGGCCAGCACGCGCTCTACGACCCGGCGGTGGTGTTTACGCCGGACCCGAAGCCTTCGGTGGAAGACGGGCGCGAGTGGGAAGTGCGCATCAAGGTCGAGAACGAGTACTCGAAGCTGTTCTACCCGTTCAACCCGATGGACGTGGTCGGCTGGAAGGGCGATCTGACCGTCTGGAAGATCAACATGCGCGACATCCGTCCGGTGATGAGCCACCGCGCGCACCTGCCACCCAGCGCGCACACCACGTTCCTGACCCAGGGCGCCGTGGTGTGCAGCTTCCTGCCGCGTCCACTGGAGCAGGACCCGCAGGCGCTGCGCGTGCCCTTCTTCCACCGCAACACCGACTACGACGAATTCCTCTTCTACCACGACGGCGATTTCTTCTCGAAAGACAACATCAGGGCGGGCATGGCCACACTGCACCCGCGCGGCATCCATCACGGGCCACATCCCAAGGCGCTGGCCAACCAGGCGGCGAAGACGCACACGGATGAGTCCGCGGTGATGCTGGATGGGCTGAACCCCATCCACGTGCTGCCCGCCGGCGACCAGTGTGAGTGGAAGGAATACTGGAAGAGTTGGAGCGGCGCGAAGTACGAGCCGGTGGGCGCAGGAAAGAACGGGCAGTGACGGCGCCGGCGCCACCGTCCCGTGCGCCCATAATCACAGAGCCATGATCGTCGACCCCGGCGCGGCCGACCCGCGAAACGTCTACAAGCTGATGATCGGCGCAATCGTGCCGCGGCCGATCGCCTTCGTTTCCACCATTTCCGCGGCCGGCGTTCTGAATCTTGCTCCCTTCAGCTTTTTTACGGGCGTGAGCGCCGACCCGCCGGTCATTGCCTTCTCGCCCATGCAACGGCTCTCCGATGGCAGCCGCAA
>Ga0335079_10009416_pt1 | contig 11129 bp, 8 predicted proteins | sample Lox_Sample_33_FD_206719 | JGI IMG/M metagenome (GOLD analysis project Ga0335079, IMG submission 206719) | Soil microbial communities from Loxahatchee National Wildlife Refuge, Florida, United States - Lox_Sample_3.3 | ecosystem: Environmental > Terrestrial > Soil > Wetlands | place: USA: Florida... | reverse complement strand
CGCTCGCGCAGTCTCTCGCGCCGCCAGTTCAGTGGCATGACGCTTGGAGCGACACTGATGGCGGCATTGTCGCCCGTTGCGAACGCCGCTGAGACGAAAGAATCGGAGGTGGAGATCAAGACGCCGAATGGTTCTGCTGATGCCTACTTCGTTCACCCGATCACTGGCAAGCACGCAGGTGTCCTGGTCTGGCCGGATATATTTGGCCTGCGGCCGGCGTTCCGCCAGATGGGGAAACGGCTCGCGGAATCCGGCTATTCGGTACTCGTGGTGAATCCCTTCTATCGCACCAAGAAGGCGCCGACCTCCCCGGAACACCCGAACTTCAATGACCCACCGACGCGTCAGGCCCTGATGGGCCTTATGAACTCATTGACACCGACCACGACGAAGACAGATGCGAAGGCTTTCATTGGTTTCCTGGATAGCCAGGACGCGACCGACAGGAAGCGGAAGATCGGCACTACTGGCTATTGCATGGGCGGCCCGCTGGTATTCGAAACAGCTGCGGCCGTTGTCGACCGCGTAGGTGCAGGCGCGACCTTCCACGGCGGCGGGCTGGTGACTGACAAGCCCGACAGCCCGCATTTGTTGATTCCGCGAATGAAAGCGCACTTTCTGATTGCGATCGCTGAGAACGATGATCAGAAACAGCCTGAGGCCAAGAACGTGTTGCGCGATTCGTTCGCCAAAGCAAAATTGCCTGCCGAGATCGAAGTCTACAAAGGCGCACTGCATGGCTGGTGCCCGCCGGACTCCCAGGTCTATAACCAGGAACAGGCGGAGAAGGCTTGGAGCCGGCTACTGATCCTATTCAAGGCCGCCCTCGCCTAATCAGCCTACTGCGCTCTCGTTAGCTCTTGCGGAGTCCCGATTGGTCGCCGTGGCGCACGAAGTGAACGTCCGCTCGCCAGAAATGTGAATCCATAGCTCGAAAGTCCTGAGCTGGCTGACCCCAGGCATTGCCGCGGACTGAGTCTCGCCGTGGCGCCGATACCTGCTTACTCGTCGGACCTGGTTACTGCTTCGTGCCAAATGGGCTCCCGGGCCACTATGCGTCGTTGGATGCGATGCAGCAGCGGGCCATGGACCAAGAGGTTGTGCAGTGAAGGACGGGAATTGGCCCTCCCCCCCTTCTATCGCCCTGTCAGACGCGCTTCTTGGGTAGCGACGGCGCCGGCGGCCGCAGAAGTTCGCCCATCTTGGGCCTTTGTGACTTCAATGGAGGAGTGCCGTCGCGATCTCGAGCGAGCCATGAGTGCGGGGGAATTTTCCAACACCTGAAATTGCGAGGAGACGCGTCGGACGTCCGCGGAAGCGCCCCGAACTCGAGTTGTTCCGCCGCCACCCGACGCACCTCATCGCCGAGTGGTGCCGCGTCGCCCTGTCAACCGGCTTCGCCTACAGGTCCGGTCGCCGAAAACCACCCAAGCCAGCCGCGAAGCCGTTCAGGCTGTACCGGGGCCGGATGGTGCTGACGCCGGAATGGCGCGGCTGGCTTGTCACGCGTAGCGCGACCGCAGATCCCGTGGGCATTGAGATTCCGGGCAGCCTGCTTCGGAACTCGCACCTGATCCTTCGGTACTGCCGCGAGCTCGCCGGAAGACTCGGAGACGAGCAAAAGATCCGACGTGGAGGAGGTTGCTCGAGGCCTCGTGACCGCGGGCCTCCGGGTGCGGCGGGCCACGCGGCTATGTCCGGTCGAACAAGAGACTGCTCCACAGGTCGCCCCCAAGTTTGAACCAGTTACCTCCTGATACCGACAAACCCATTACTTCATGTATGGATGTATGCCATGCCACTTGAACGAAACAATTGTGCGAAGCAGATGCCCGGGCTGATGGTGGCCATTGTCGCCGTCGCAGCGCTAAGCGTGGGACCCTCAACCTCGCAGGGTCAGGTACTCGCTCCGCGTTCGCCGCAGACGCTTCCGACTCTTCCGCACCCCGTTCTCCCTCCTCCGCCCCCCCCACCGTACACGCTCATTCACAACTTCGACTGCACCCTCTATGCCACTGGCGCAGCGGCGGATGGTTGCAGCCCGGATGGGCCGGGCTACCTGGCACAGGGGCGTGACGGGAATCTCTATGGCACCGTCCCGTCCGGCGGCAACCTGACGTATCCCAAGTACGACGGGGGAACGATTTTCAGCATCGGGCCCAACTCGCCATTCCCGTTTGCGGTGATCTATACGCTCGGGTTCAATGCCACAGATGGCATGGCGTCCCATTCAGGTTTGACCATGGGGATGGATGGAGTCTTCTACGGGACGGCCGAGCACGGCGGGGCCGCATCAGGCGGCAACGGCTCGGTGTTCAGTTTCGGCGGAAACGGTTTCACAACGCTCAGTCCTGCATTCAGCGGCGGGTTGGGTGGCGGCTATCCCTGGGCGCCGCCTATTGAGGCGCCGGATGGCAATCTCTATGGCGTGACCAACGGCGGCAGTACTCAAAAGGGAGTGATCTATCGCTGCTCGCCAACAACGTCCCAGTGTGTGTCACCTCTGTACGCCTTCAACGTGAATGTGACGGACGCGCTGGTTTTCGGTTTCGACGGATATCTCTATGGCACCACCCAGGCCGGCAGCGCCAATGCACAAGGAGCATTCAGCACGATTGGCGGTGGCACGGTGTTTCGTATTCCCCTCACCGCGGCCGGCACCGTACAGCCCACCTTTCTTCACAATTTTGATCCAAACGCGATGGTGCCTTCCGCGGCGGGAGGACAGGTGCTCGACGGCAGCGTCCCCAAAGGCTCGGTGATGATCGCTAGTGACGGCAATCTGTATGGCACGACATCGGGCGGCGGGTCGGGGGGGCAGGGCGTGATCTACCAGCTGAATCCGAGCAGCGGTGCCTACAGAGTGTTGCACGCATTTTCGACGTACACGACGACATTCACCGCCAACCAACAACAATACTCGGCGAAGGTATCAGACGGCAGCGGATCGGAATCGGGATTGGTGCAGGGCAGCGACGGCTTTCTGTATGGCGTTGCGACAACTGGAGGACCGCTTGGAGGATCACTTGGAGGATTGGTTCCTGTCTGCACGTATTCACCCAACACGGGTTGTGGGACTCTCTTCAAGATCGATACGAGCGGTAACAATTTTGCGGTCATCTATTCCTTTGGCCAGGTAATTCAATGCAGCCCAACCGTGACGAGCGACAATGGAAGTTTCCCAGTGTCGACGCCCACCCTGCACACCAATGGCAAGATTTACGGGATGACCACAAGGGGCGGCTGCAGAGATAACTATGGGGCCCTCTACAGTTTCGACGCCGGGCTGAAGCCATTTGTGTCGATTGTCGGCGGGTCCCGCTGGGTCAATGTCGGGAGCAAGGTTGGTGTGATTGGACAGGGCTTCAACAGTACGACAGGAGTATTTCTCGGAAATAGCACGACTCCTCTCGGGAAGCTGTCGGTCCAGATATTCAGTGATACCTATATGGAGGTGAGCGTACCGCAGCTCCTCGGGCGAACACACATCTCGGTCCAAATGCCCAGTGGCACCCTGACATCGCCGCAGTTCATCTGCACCCCACCGCCGGCGCCCGGATTAGCGTCAATTTGCTGATGGCGTTCGGTTCGCGCAGTGGGGAGCTCGCCAACTGAGCGCCGCTGGCGAGCAGGGATAGTGCAACGACTCCCTGGCACTCTTAATTGTGGCAGCTCGACCGGCGGCCAGGCCGCTGCCTCCGGTCGTGCCGCGCTCAGTAGGTTGAACTCCCCGGTCATTATGCGAAAGACGATATGTCCGATCGGCCTCGCCGTCGCCTGTTGTTGCGTCTCAAGGATCTTGAAACTCCCGCGCCATCCTCGAGAATCGGCCCGCGAATGAAATCAGCGCGTGAGCGACCTCAGTCTCACGATCCTTGAGACGTCTGCTAGCGCTCGTGGCGACCGTTCTAGTCCATCGAGCGACGAGGATGCTTGCGATTCCAGAGGGATACGTCGCCTCGGCGCGAGAACCCGGCTCCGTCTCACGATCCCAGAGATTCGACACCAGCACCAAGAGTGATTCGCGCTGCCAGTTCGGCCTGAAGTGCAGCAGGAAGAGGGCCAGCGCATGCAAAAAGCAGAGGATCCACCGTGCGCTTAGGACGGCCGGAACAGGTGCGCATAACTTGTGCTGACCGGCAGCAGTTCCTTTCGGCCCTTGAGCTTGATCTCGAGCTTGCCGCGGAATGATCGATACATCGTTTCGATCGCACTGAGGTTGACGATGTAACTCCGGTGAACCTGCCAGAATTGCGCCGGGTCGAGCTTCGCTCGCATCTCCTTCAGCGATGAGTAGAGCAGGAACTCGGACGACTGGGTCGCCACGGTCGTGTACTTGCTATCGGCGCAAAGATAAGCGATATCCGCAACGGCGAGCACCCGCAGCTCTTGGCCCACGGGAACCGTCAGCCACTGCAGATAGCGCGATTCGGGGCGCAGCGATGACTTGAGCTGATCGACCAAGCCGGAAAGGTCCGCGGGGACTTCGCGCAATCGCTTTCGCAGGCGCTCAACCGTCAGTCGAACGCGATCAACGACGACAGGCTTCAGAATATAGTCGAACGCGCCCTGTTCAAAGGCCGACACGGCGTAGGCATCGAAAGCGCTGATAAAGACGACGTGGGCGCGGCCACTCGCCGTGCGGGCGACATCGATGCCGCTCGCCCCCGGCATCTGGATGTCCAGGAACATGATGTCCGGGGCCAGGCGTTCGAGCGCAGCTAGTGCCTGGATGCCGTCGCCGACCTCGGCGCCGACATGCAGTTCCGGCCACAGCGCCAGCAACGTGTCGCGTATCTCTGCTCGCAACAGAGGCTCATCCTCGGCAATGACTGCAACGGGTCGTCTCAAGACGGGCTCGCCTCCCCGTCACCGGCGGCGAGCGTGCGTGTCAGCATGGTCCGTAACTCTTGGATCAGCGCATCGAGCCGCTGGAGTGCGTCCGGCTCGTCGCGTTCGAGCGCCGCGCCGATACCTGCGAGCGAGGCGACCAGCAGTTGTGGGTCCACCTGCGCCTCGGTGGCCGCGAGCCGAGACGCGACCAGCTGCTGCTCGAGCCGCACGCGCCGGAGCTGCGCCGCGTGCACGCTGCCCAGGATGCGGTTGGCGATCTGCCGGTTGACATAGCCCGCAACCGCGAAGCCGCCAAACTCGGTCCAGTCGACGGCGCTCGCCAGGACGCGGAACCACGAGAACGGATGCGACGGGTCGAACCAGCCGGGATGCCGTTGCCACAGCGTGCCGAGAAGCAGTGCACACGAGAGCAACGCTGCGCCGAAGGCAATCGTGTGCGCCGCGGCAGGCCGCGCGCCGCGCTCGACCGTCTCGTCGGCGGCTAGCGTCCCGAGGGTCGCGGCCATGGCGAATACCAGCCAGGTCAATACATACGTCCCGGGGCGGATCCACGCCCCGGTGGGCACCGGGATGCAAAAGAGCTCGTAAGCCGCGACGCCGAGCCCGAGCGCGAGCGGTAGCAGGATCGTCCGCCAGCCCACGCGCGACAGAATCGAGCGGAGCATGCTCATGCAGGCGACGGCAGCGGGATGGATACCGTCGCGACGACGCCTCGCGAGGCCGCGGGCGACAGCGACAATATCGCTCTATCCCCGTAGAGCATGGAGAGACGCCGGCGGATGTTGGCGAGCCCGACTCCGTGCCCCTCCGTCGTGGTCATACCCTGCCCCGAATCGATGACGCGGAGCACCAGTGCCGATCGAACGCGGTCGGCGCTGACGCGGATGAATCCGCCGTCAACCGACGGGTTGATTCCGTGCTTTAGGGCGTTCTCGACGAGCGTCAGCAAGATCATCGTCGGGATTCGCACCGACTCGAGGCCGCCGATGGCCGGCAGCTCGAACGTCAGGCGCGACCCCATCCGGATCCGATGGATGCGAAGGTAAGCCTCGACCAGCCGCAGCTCGTCGGCAAGCAACGATTCCTCCTGGCGAATCTTCGGCAATGCCTCCGACAGATACCGGATCAGGCTGCCGATCATCTCGACCGACGCCGCGCGGTCCGAGCGCGCAAGGGCGCGGACGGTCGCGAGCGTGTTGAACAGGAAATGCGGCTCGATCTGTGCGCGCATCAGCTGCAGCCGCGCGCGCGTCAGGTCTGCGTCGAGCGCCGCCGCGCCGATCTCGTCCCGCGCCAGATCTGTGGCGGCGGTTCGCGCCGAGCTGCGAAACGCGCAGACCAGAACGACCGTCATCGCCTGCCCCATCGAATACACGACGTCCTGAAGACTCGGGTGGCCAAAGCTCCAGCGCGAGTAGTTGAACGTGCAGTGCGCGGTCATCGTCGCTGCGGTCAGCAGCAGCCACGCCTGTCGCTGCCAGCCGACGCGGGGCGCGAGATTCGTCACGGCGACGAACAGCAGGACGTTCGGGTACGCGATGACGGTCGATGCCCAGATCTCCGCGCCAAGCTGTTGCAGGACTTCGGCGCCGGACAACACCTGTAGCCTAGGAACGAGATCCTGGAGTGCCCATGCGAGGAACATCGCGAACGAGGCCGCGGTCGCGTACGACAGCCCGGAAAATAGGCGCAGGAAAAGAGCGCGGATGCGCATGAGAAGGCCGTCGCGCAGCAGGGTCGCACCGGCGTTCATCGGCCGATGCTAACAGACCGAGAACCCCGAATCACCGATCGTTAGGCTGCTCTCATGGCGCTCTAAAGTCCGCGCCTCGGCCGGCGCCGACAGGCGTCCGTTTGGCTCCGCCGTTTGCACACTTCGCTCCACTGCGACCCGGTTTCGTCGGCCAATCGAGCGCGCCGGAGGCGACTGCGGGGAGAATCATTCCGTTCGATTAGGAGTCTCGGACGGGAGGGGTTGTCATGAAATTCATCTCTCGCACAGGGTTGTGCCTCGCGATCGCGCTCGGCGTGCTCTCCGCAACCACCTGCTTCGCTCAGAGCGTTGTCGCCGACTGGCACAGTGTGATGGAAAGCAGTATTGCAGCGTCAGGTCGCAAGAATGCGGTAGCGCTGCCCTACTACGCGTACGTCGACGTCGCGGTATACGATGCAGTCAACTCGATAGACCGACGGCACCGGCCGTTCGCGGCCGGCGTTGCGGCTCCGCACGGCGCGTCGCAGGATGCGGCCGCCGCATCGGCGGCGCACGACATCCTGGCCCACTACCTGCCTGCTCAGGCCGCTACGTTCGACACAGCGCTCGCGGCGTCGCTCGCGGCTATTCCCGACGGGCAGGCGAAGACCGACGGGATCAATGTCGGCAAGGCCGTTGCGGCGCGGTGGATCGCGCTCCGGACCGGCGACGGTTTAGAAGCGCCGCTGACCTATACCTGGGGCCACGGACCAGGGATCTGGGAGCCGGTTCCGGTTCCACCCAACAATGTCGCGCCGGCGCCCGTCGGCGTGTGGTTGACGAAGTATCGACCGTTTGCACTGAGGAGCGCGGACCAGTTCCTGTCGGATCTGTCCGGCCCGCCGGAGCTGACGAGCGCCGCATGGACGTTCAACTTCAACCTGACCAAGTCCTATGGTGCGTCAAACAGCGCTGTACGTACGGATGCGCAGACAGAGATCGGGCGGTTCTGGACGGACGACGCTGCGGCGCAGTACAGCCGGATGTTTCGCGGCATTGTCGGGGCAAACGGCCTCAACACGGCTGCCGCCGCCCGGCTGGCCGCGCTGTACTCTGTCGCCGCCTCGGACTCCGTGACGGCGTGCTTTAACGCCAAATACCACTTTGCGTTCTGGCGGCCCTACACCGCGATCCACGATGCGGACACGGACTCCAATCCGGCGACAGTTGCCGATCCGAGCTGGACGCCACTGGCTCCGACGCCAGGCCATCCGGAGTACCCGGCAGCCCACGGCTGCGTGACCGAGGCGATTATGGGGGCCTACGCCGCGTATTTCGGCACCGAGGTCATGCCATTTTCCGTCACCAGCGCGGTCACTGGCACGACGCATTCATTCATGACGTTCCACGAAGTGGTGGACGAAGTCGACTTCGCGCGGATCTTCGGCGGCATGCATTACTACCACTCCGTCCGCGACGGGAACCGATTGGGGCGGCGGGTCGTCGACTACATCGTTGATCACTACTTTCAGTAGCCGCACGCACCTCGGATCCGCGCTGATCGACTCGCCGGCGCGGCTGGCCGCTATCGGCCGGAAGTGACAGCGGGCGGGGCGCTGACGCCGCCGTCGGCGCCCGCGCCTGCCGGCCGGTCGAGCGTGCCGATCCTCCGGAATCGCGACGACGATTCGGGGGGTGTTGACGGGGTCCGACCAGAAGTAGAGGTTAGATTCGTGCCGTGACTGCCGGGTGCGAACGGCTCGATCGCTGATGCAACGCAATGACCAGTGTGCGCAGCGCGCTGCGACGCAGCAGGCGGCGCCGCAAGTACTCGCTCGCCGGGAAGAGGCAATCGATGCCCTGTCCTGTTCTCGACCCTGACCTGTCTAGCGCGAACGGCTGCACTGGAACAGCCAAGACTTTATTGATGCACGTTCGAATGGCCGGATGGATGGGGTCTTTAGGGTTCGCTACGGGCGCATAACGGTTTAGCCGTTTTGGGCGTGAAAGTGGCCGTCCGACCGGCGCGCGCCCAACCGCCCCCTTGCATGCCGCTGATCTGTATCATATACTGAACCATATGGTTCAGTATACACAAACCCACTTCGATGCCTCGTTCGCCGCGCTCTCGGACGCCACGCGACGTGGCGTTCTGGAGCAGCTCGGACGTGCAGACGCCTCAATAACGGATCTTGCCGGGAAGTTTCACATGACCCTCACCGGCATGAAGAAGCATATCGGCGTCTTGGAGCAGGCGGGCCTCGTCACCACGGAGAAGATTGGGCGCGTGCGGACCTGCAAGCTCGGCCTGCGCCGACTGGAGGAAGAGGCGGCGTGGATAGAGAGGTACCGCCAACTCTGGGACGCACGCTTCGACGAGTTGGACAAGGTTGTCGAGGAACTGAAACGGAAGGAGAAGGTCGATGGACGCAAGAAGAGAAGCTAAGTCGACCTCCATGATGAGCCGCACGACGGTGGAACGGAAGTCAGAGCGAGAGCTGGTCGTTACGCGAACCTTCAGTGCCCCTGCGCGCATCGTATTTGAGGCCTGGATCAAGCCCGACCTGCTCAAGCGGTGGTGGGCACCAAAGTCGTTTGGGATATCCTTCATTTCCTGCGAGGCCGATGTTCGTGTGGGGGGCACCTACCGTTTTGTGTTCGGTCACCCGGCCTCTAAGCAGCCTATGGAGTTCTACGGTAGGTACCTCGAGGTAACGCCGCACTCCCGCCTCGTCTGGACGAATGACGAAGGTGGCGAGGGTGGGGCTGTCACCACGGTGACCTTCGAGAACCGAGGTGCCGAGACCCTGGTTGTCATGCATGATCTCTATTCCTCGAAGGAAGCTCTTGACGGTGCAATCGCCTCGGGGAGCACAACTGGATTTAGCGAGGCGTTCGAGCAACTGGACGAACTTCTCGTCACCCCGGGCAGCACGGCGGCCTGAGCGCGTCCTTCACACTCAACTCGAAATTCATCGCTCGCTCCGCGGTAGAGGGCCGTTATGCCAACGAAGTCGTGGATAACAACGACAAAGCATCTGATCTTGAGCGCCATCGCGGTCGGCATCACATGCGCACCGACTGCACATGCGGGGCGGTCCGATTGGCGGGAGCTCACTGTTGGCCGTTTTCATGTCTATAGCACGTTGCGCGATTCGCGAACGCGTGAGATCGCACGCCAGCTCCAGGTTTTTTCAAAGACGGTCGGCGAGCTGATTCAAGGTCCGGATGCAATCCCGGACATACCAACGCTCGTGTACTTGATTGATGGCGGAGACTTCAATCGTTATGCGGCCTTCCGGCCTGGACTGGGCGGCTTCTTTTCCGAGCGCTCCTTTGCCAACGTGATTGTCGTCAACGGGGACATGGACTTCGATTTCACAAAGGTATCCATCCTCCACGAATACACGCACTACATTCACCGAAGCACCCATACCCTCGTGTATCCGCCTTGGTACACAGAAGGCTATGCGGAGCTCATGAGTTCGGCGAGCCTCAAAGGGAACGTGGTTACTATCGGAGGGGCGCCCGACGGCGTGCGTATCAACTTGGCGCAGTGGATGCCAGTCGAGCGGATACTTGCCGTCAAAGCATCGGACCCGGAATACATTACTGAGCGCCTGGCGCCCCAGTTCTATGGCGAAGCGTGGGCGCTTGTGCACTACCTGCTGTTCGATAGCCCCGATCTCAAGGCTCCGACGGCGCGCTACCTCGGGAACTTGGATGTCGGGCTCCAGGAACCAGAGGCGTATGAGCGCAGCTTCCCATTCGACAAACAGCATCTCGACGTAGCGGTCCGGAAGCTGATCGAGCATGGAATTATCCGCATCAAACGGATTACATACCCGGACCCCATAACAGCCGACGATGCGCCGATCAGGAGCATGACTGTCGCAGAGGCCGACGCTGCTTTCACAAGGATGATCTTCCTGGTCAATCCCAAGCATAAGTCTCTCGACGATCTTGCGGCGAACGTGCTAAAGGAGAACCCTTCGGACTTGGCTGTACGCGCGCTCTTCGTTCGTATCGCGGCACACCGTGCCGAGCATCTCGAGATCGGGGATCTCCTCTCTGCATTGATGGCGACTGACGCGGGCGGCGCGTCACCGATAATCGACGTGGCCGATGCGCTGCTCAACGCCGAACAGACAACGGACGAGCAGGTGCGACAGATCGCGGCCCTACTTCAGTCGATTGCGGAAGCAGAAAGCCCGCCAATCGAGGCCGTGGCGCTTTGGGCAAAGGCCGAGCTCCGGCTGAAGGGCGATTTGGGGCCGGCGATTCCAACACTCGAAGCGGCGTCCAAGCGCGTGCCGCACAATACGCAGCTTCTTGCTGATCTCGCGGCGGCAAATTGGTCGGCGGGGCAGAAGGATAAGGCGCGCGCCTACTACAACCAAATCATTTCGGTGAGCCACAATCCCGCGGAGCGCGTCTGGGCACAGAAACAGGCCGACTCTCCGGCGCTCCAGTAGTCACTGTGTATCCGGGTGCGATCACTACTGCTGTCCGGTATCGATGTCGCGCACTCAGACCGCATTCGCGGTGTCCGCCGCCAGATGGGATTCTCGCGCGACGGAAG
>Ga0335079_10009411_pt1 | contig 11133 bp, 14 predicted proteins | sample Lox_Sample_33_FD_206719 | JGI IMG/M metagenome (GOLD analysis project Ga0335079, IMG submission 206719) | Soil microbial communities from Loxahatchee National Wildlife Refuge, Florida, United States - Lox_Sample_3.3 | ecosystem: Environmental > Terrestrial > Soil > Wetlands | place: USA... | reverse complement strand
GAGAAAGCCGCAAAGATGTACGGGCCTAAAGTCTCTGAAAAATCCTTTGCCCCCGATGCGCGAATCCTCGACGTTGACACGATCCATCCGCAATACGAACACAAAATAAACCCGGAACTGCAAAAAGAGGTTGAGGAAAGTCAACGCGCCTACTTGCAAAGCCTGCCCAAAGCACAGAAAAACCCCGCTTTGGTTGACAACTACATGGAGTTGATAGACCCAAAGAGCAAGGCTTTCGACCTTCACAGTTGGATTGACGCGGTTAACCGATACGGCGAGCAAAAAGGCTATGACGCTATCCGATTTAGTGACGGCGAAATCGTTGTCAAAAATCCACAAGCAATGCAAACAGCCCCGAAGGCCGCAGATAGCCCAGCAAGCTACATGGACGTTATGAATGCTGTCCGCAAAGCTGGCGGTGACACCCGAGAAGTGCAACAGGCCGTTGCGGATGCTGGCTATCACGGTGTGAAGTACACAAACCAATACGCCAGCGGCCAGCGCAGCGCGATGATGCTCTTTGGAAAAGACATATCAGGAAAAGCAGCGGGCGATTTGCTTACTCCAACCGTTCCCACTGCCCGTGTAGTCGCGGACGATCACATTCCGGTTGTGTCGAAAGACGAAGTTCTATCGGAAGCCGTCAACCGCATAATCAAGAATGGTGAGGCTTTGAAGGGCGTTGCGGATCCCGAGAAAATCGAATCCCGCGAAGACGTTGCGAAAATGCTGGCCGATTCAGCCTCGCATATAAAGCAGAATCTTGACCCCCGCGTAGGGAAAACCATTTCGTTCGAGCAGCAAAAACAACTCGCATCGGACTTGAATACAACTGTTGAAGATCTTCTGTCCCGTAGGTCTGGCCAAGCATTCAACGCAGAGCAGGCGGTTGCAGCACGTTCGTTGCTCAGGGAGTCGCAGACCCGCGTGATGAATCTTGCCCGGATTGCAGCGATGGGAGACGAGGACTATCAGGAGCAGTTCGCTAAAAGCCTCGCACAGCACCAAGAGATCACAAACACGATTAAAGGTGTAGCCGCGGAAGCTGGCCGGGCTCTCGGCTCTTTTAGAATCAAAGGATCCGAACTGCCCCAAGCCAAACTTACGGATGCCTTTTCAAAGCTGCCCAAAGAATCTCTAACCGAGGCCGCGAAACTTCTATCCAAAATAGACCCGAACGACACCCGCCAAGTGAATCAGTTTATCGAGCAAATCAAACCCTCTTCCACGGCGGATAAGGTGTTCGAGTATTACCGCAACGCCTTGTTGTCCAGCCCGAAGACCGTCACCGTTAAAGCGGCTTCCGAAGTTGCAATGATGGGGCTGGAAGCAATGAAGAAATTTGTTAGCAGCGGCCTGAGTAAAGACCGCTATGCAGCCGAATCGTGGGCATACGCTAAGGGCGCGATAGATGCGCTGCAACACACCAAGAGCGTACTCACCGGCGAATTCAACCTTGAGGATGCACCCGGATTCGAGACGGGCGGGCAGCAAGCAATCAAAGGAAAACTCGGAAGCGTTGTCCGCGCCCCGCAAACCCTCCTCTCGCGCCAAACCAACCTAATGTACATGCTGAATTATTTCGGTGAGCTAAATGCACAAGCGGCCCGCGCTGCGATCAAAGAAGGACTCAGCGGCCAGGACCTTTATGCTCGGCAAGAATATCTTGCGCACAATCCCACGGAGGAAATGACAGACGCGGCCCACGAAACCGCTTTGCACAATACGTTCCAGAATGAGCTTGGAAAGTTCGGAAAGAACGTTCAGCGTGTGATCCAAAGTGAGCCGCTCAAATATCTTTTCCCGTTTTTCAAAACACCCGTCAACCTCATCAAAGCGACGGGAGAATTCTCGCCCTATGGCTTGCTAAAAGGCATAGCGAAAGGTGACGTTGACACGACTGCAAAAGGACTCATCGGCAGTAGCGTTGCGGCAGGCATCGCTTTGCTTGCGTCCGAAGGTCTTGTTACCGGAGGCGGACCGATTGACATTCGGAAAAAGCAAACGCTGGAGGCTACCGGCTGGCAACCCTACTCGGTGAAGATCGGCGGCAAATATTACAGCTACCATCGCGCCGAACCGCTCGGACTGGCGCTCGCAATGGTAGCGGATGCCGTGCATGGGATTCACAGCGGAGACAACTGGGAATCCACAATGAGCAAGAAAGACAACGCACTCACGCACATTTCGCGGAACTTGGATAATTTTCCGTTTCTAACCCAGATTGCCGCGCTATCAACTCTCCTGAAAGGTCAGCAAGGAACGACTGCCGGTAATTTCATCGGACGCCAACTCGCGGGATTCATCCCCGCTCTGGTGTCGAACGTTGCTCAGGCAACGGATCGTACAGTGCGCCATCCCGAAACCATCACTCAAACGTTGCAGTCGCACATCCCTGGAATGACGCAAAACGTCCCGCCCGTTCAGGACATTACTGGTAAGCCCGTACAGCGGCCTGTATCCCAGCTTGGCGGAGCGAATCCGTTTCCCGTCTCAACCGCGAACACGGACCCGGTTGTTTCGGAACTTGCTCGGCTTGGTGTCTCGACGCCCGCCCTTCCAAAGCAGATCAAACTCGGGCAGCAAACAGTCACGCTTTCAAGTGATGAGGCCGAACAACTTGCTTCTTGGGAAAACAAAAAACTCTACGCGATGGTTTCCAAAATCGCAGCAAATCCGGTCTGGAAGCAGGCTCCCGATCCTCAGAAACAACAGGTAGTCAAGAAGTGGACAGCGGAGATTCGGAAGGCCCTTCCATACCAGCTACAGCAAATGCGAGCTATGCAAGGCGCGACGGCGGGTCTAGCTGGCCAATGAGATCGTCAAGCTGACGGAACGCTAGGTAATCGGCGTAGTTCAGCCAAAAGAAAACGTTGCCGTACTCGCCCCAACAGGACCGCTCCGCGAGGGACAGCGCGGCGTGACGGAGGATTTGGACCGCTGGCATGGAGTTTACGTTACTGCGGAACCTCCGCGACTGTCCATAGTACGGTGGCCCTATTACTTTTGAGGTTGGGCACTAGTCAATGGTCTAGGCGGGGGTAGTTGCGATCCGTCCGCTAGCGGAAGCAAAGGTCTAGGGGGCGGCAGTGCCGAACTCGATTGAACCACAGGCTTTGGTGGAATGAGATTGCTGTTCCATGTTCCGTCTTCCTGAGAGTAACGGATTTGGCCGGTGAAACGGTTGATTCGGAGAACTCGCTCCGATATACCCTCGGCCCCAACTATTCGGAAATACTGGTAACGGTTCATCCAAGCGAGAGCAAAGGCGAGCGAAATAGCTGCAAGGACGGCCAAAAAGCTCGTTGTTTTCTTCATTGGTCTACATCCTCCAAAATGGTTTGATCTGTTCTGCACGTCGAGTCTTGCCGTATCCAATAACCTCTAATTTGTGCGGAGGCTGGTGGATGTGGTGAATGCGAATCGGCAAGCACCGCGCTTCGCTTACCCGTTGCCAGTTCTCTCCAAAACTTAATGCAGTGCGAAGCTCGGTGAATCCGAGGGCCAGGATTTGAATGTGTACGAAATGCGCCCTCCCGCCGTAAAAACTCCGCAAGTATCGGCCAATACTGTCTCTGACAATGAAGACATATTGCGGATCCGCGGAGAACGTCTTTCTCAAACGAAGGAACTCTGCCGCATCTTCTAAGCTGCAATCTCCCGTTAGATCGAAAATCATTTGCTCCCCCTCCGAACAATGATTTGGATTTGAACTTCCTGCCCCTCCGCGCCGATGGTTACAAATGTCGGCGCGTCTACTACCGTCCACTCCCCCAACTCAAATTCAGTAGTCAAAACAACCAGTTTTTGCTTACCTCGCTTTCTGGAACGCAGCGTGAACCTGCCTTCCGAATCCGTGTACACAACCGCCTTGCCGATCCGCAGAGCGGCCCCCGAAACTGGTTTGCCGGATTGTTCTTTTACGGCCCCGCAGACGGAATACTTCCCTATGGAATGGGGTTGTTCGTTGCCCGAAAACAAACTGCTATGCCCATAGAAGTAGTCCGCTGCATATACCGTGAATTTCGGAACCCCTTGCGGCCCGAAGTTGCTTCCAAGGTTTAACCCTGCATCGGTGTGGGGAAGGTGCAAGCTGATTTGAACGGTGGTGACGTTCTGGAATCCCTGTACCGCGAAAAACATAATGGAGTGACTCACGGACAGGGTTAGGGTGTTTGTGTGAATGGACCCGCCGAACGATAAATTGGTTTTGCCTGATTCGGTTGTCACCACTTGGGAAAACGCGATCTTGCGAAGACTCTCGGTTATCGTGTGGGTGACAAATCGTTGTTGGCGTGACGTGTAGAGAACACTATTCTCTGAGAACCCCGCAAAATGAATACCCGCACCCGCCGTCTCTCCGACTAGTCTCTGCCCTTGGGTCACACCATCCAAGACGGACGCCTGTAGCGATACATGCGCGAATGAACTGTAGGCGCTGGCGCTGTCAAACGTGCTGCGAGTTGGCCAAAAGTAGGATTGGTGGGCCGCGGCGAAATGGATCCACTGTGCAGGCTGTAAGTCCGCTAGGCCGTTTAGGAACCGCGCATTACTCAGAACCCCGCCCGATCCTTGCAACCTGAAAATCTTGTGCCTAAATGCGAAACCTTGTGCCGCCGTTCTTTGACTGCCGCTTATAACCTCCAGCGAGGAGAACTCCAGCCCGTGAACTCTTTTCCGTCCAAACAACCCGGCTCCGAAATGGCGTGTATCCGCAGCCTGAAAAAAGGGCAAAAAATATGCGAGTCCAGTGCTGCCAACGAATAAATCGAGTTGTTCGTTATCCGAGGTACGCTCAATAGAGACACCGCGATTGACAGTGCTTAACCCCGTTCCGTCGAAACTGAACCCTTGAACCTTATCGCCAAGCGTGATGTGGTATCCGTCGTACAGGAGAGAATCGGAGAACCCAACTACCGGGGAGCCGCCCGCTACTCCTCCGAACAGCGTCATGGTTTGCGCTGGAAAATAGACATTGGCCCCGCCCCCGGTAGCGTTAAACAGCGTGGACGTGCCAGCGGATATCTCTATTGCTTGTCCGGGGGTTCCCGCTGCCCAAAGCAGCCCGAGGCTGAGGAGGAGAAGCCGCACGGAATTACTCAGGTAAGCCGAACTGTTCCCGCCGTATCTTGGCGCGGCATTTCTTCGCGGAGTCGGCACATTGATAGACCGTCTCGGGCAAGTGGATAGCTATTTGAAGCCCTTGCGGAGTGCGGCCCGTTACCATGCTGGAGTAGATAGAAAAAACACAGCGGTTACATGCGGACTCAAAATAAACAATGTGATCCGCCTTGGCAGGAATCCGAAACGAGTACTCCGACAATTTCACGGTCACTTTCGCGTCGAGCGGGAGTAATTGAACGTCACCGTTTTTCTTCAAATCGAGGGACCTCGTTTCGAGCGTTACGGTCAACGGCGTTACCGATAGGTTGGTGATCGTGAATTGACCTTTCGCGGGTTTCACGGTTGAACCTTTGACTTCCTGTATTACGGGGGAAACTGACTGCGGAAAGGCTGAAGGAACTGTTACGGCCAGAATGAACAGAGTTAAATACCATCTCGCTCGCATTTCTCCTCCTGATAGAAAAGGGCGAGGCTTCCCACCCCGCCCTATTTATTTGCTTATAGGGATTCAGTTCGCGGTTGCTGCGAAGTTGAGCGTTCCCGTGTAACCACCGGGCGTGTAGCTGCCTGCATTTTGAATGCTGAGAAGTAATGTGTCGGTCTGCGAACCCGTATAGGGTTTCGCTGGAAAATTAATGTTAGCGGCCCCCGTGTATTGCATCCCGTTGGAGCCGCCTGTTGGGTCTGTCTGGACAAAGCCGCCTTGTGAAGTGCCGTCAACAGTCGCCATGATTGCGCTTGCTGGAATGTTGGCGGGGCCACTGAGAGCGGTACTGGTGGAAAAATACGCATAACCAACAATCCCGTGATAAGTAGTGGGCAGGTTCCACGTTGTAACTACCGTGATCGGGCCAGAAGCCGCGCCCGTCGCATTGAAAGAAATGTTCGCGGGCGTTGCGGTAATGGACAGGCTCGCCGCGGCGTTAAAGGTCAATGACACCGTAGCCGTGTTGCTCGAAAGTTGCTGGGCCTTCGCTGGAACTGCAAAGAGAATCAAAATTACGGACAGCAGAACCGAAACAATCGCTTTCATTTTTTGCATTTTCTTTCTCCTGTTCTTTTTCAAAGTTAAATCGGGATGGCTGATATCCCCGTCAACCATCCCGGCTTCCCGTTCGCGCTGAGGGGACACGAACCGGAAAACTTAGGCTGAAGCCCCCGCCTTTGCGATTTGTTCTGTGCGAACTGGGCGGAAGCCCCAAAGCAACAGAAGCCGGTCAATCGCCGCAGAGACTTGGGTTGGTTCGAGATTTTCTTTTTCAGAACAAATCGCTTCTGCGAAAGTCCGCGCTACATGAAAATCTGCTGTTTGTTCGTCGTTCAGGTTCTCTAAAGCGGGTAAGAGCCAAACTGCGGTTCTCTTCATCGGAGGCGCGACGGTTGCGAGGAAATTGATTGGAGGTGCGCAGCACGTCAGCCCCTCAAGAATCACCAGTTCCTTTTTGTCCAGTTTGCCGCTGAGGGCGATGCGATGCAGCACGCTCAGGACGGCTGTTTTCGACTTATGTCGCTCGGCGTTGAAAAAATCGCTGTTCACGAATTTTTCCCCGAGAGCGGTTATTTCTTTCTCGTACATGGATTGCCTGCCTTTCTCTTCCACTGTCTAGGTTGTTCTAGCAATCGCGGTTTCCCGCGAAACTCACAAAAACTAGGGCCGCTAAAAACTCTTGCGCCAGTCCCAAACGGCCCCAAGCGTGTTTTCTGCCTTGCGTTTTCCTTCCTCCTCTCTGCACCTCGAACAAGGTCAAAGAATCCAAAACACACCAACAGCGATCCCGAAAAGCGAGCCTATGAAAACATCCCGTTCTTCTCGTGTTCGGTGTCTCCAAATGCGGGCGAGTTTTCGCATGAGTCTTTACCGAGGGAGCGCGTCGTAAAACCACCGTGCTGCGCAGGCGATTCCTAACAGTTCGAAAACGAAGGCAAGAACGATTAGCCAGCTTACCCACGGGCCGCGGGAGCGAAGCCAAGCATCCACGCGTTGCAATTGCTTTTGGCGTTCTTCGGGCGTGCTCATGGGCGTACCTTTGAAAATTTAGAAATTCGAAGCCTGTGCGAATTGCTTTCGATTAGCCTCGATTTTGTCTTGAACGATTTGGCGGGCGCGAAATTCCGGCTCAAGCATGATTGAGCAGGGGACCGCGAGATTGGAGCCGGTCGGAGCCGCAAACATAATTAAATCGGGAGTGCCATGCCCTTGCTGGAATCCGAGGACCGGAACGGCAAGGAAACGTTGGATGCAATCGAACACGGCTTTTTTGGCGGGGGAGTTGTAATACCGTTCAATCATTAAGGGGTGAAGCCGAACCTCTGGAAGAACACACAAAGGTTCGGCTTGTGGGGGCACTGCAACAACACCCTGAGGCGGTGTATCCGCCAAGGTGGGCTTACGTCTGGAGGAGGGGCTTGCGGGATGGAGCGAGACGCCTGATACAATACCCCGAGCTTGGGCCATGAGATTAGACCTCGTGGTTTCTTGCTAGGGGCGTCGCGGTGTTGATAGCACCGAGGCGTCCCGCTGCATTTGGGGCTACTGCCTTTAACGGATGTTACCACCCGTTACATGACGCTTGTCAACAGAATTTTTAGGCTATTTAGGGGAGTACTTTGTGAGGACTAAATCCACGCCTCGGCGGATCAAAGCGGCAACCGGGATCATGGTTTTCTCCGAAATCGCCTTCAATTTCTTCCACGTAGATTCGTCAAGGTAGACGCTGAATTTTTTCCTTCGCGGCATGAAAGTAAGACTATATGTGGTAGGAACACCCGTCAACGATGCTAATTTCTACTGGTGTGGAAAAAGACAGGCAAGCATACGTCCTAACATCCCTGAGGCCGTTTAGGGCTCCCCGGCCTGTTGCCCCCGAACCTCCAACTGTTGCCGCTGGTGCCGTTTCGTGAAAATCTTGGCAATCAATGAGCGGGAATGAAAAATCGGCTAACTTCAACAAAGCCGCATAAACATTGATTATTTGCGTTTTCCCTAATAAAAACGAAGATGGCGGAAGCGTGTGGGAGTCGAACCCACCATTCGATCCGCGAAGGACCGAATCGCCGGCTTTGAAGACCGGGAGAGTCACCGGACCCCTTTCGCCTCCGTGGTTAGACTACCATCAAAACAAAGACTTTATTGAATACGCTGCTCAGTGGGCGCCTCGCTGACCGTCTCCGGTGCTACTACGGTGCTACGGGAAATTCGAGAAACGGCCTCATGCAGGTTTGCGATGGACAAGTGCGCATATCGTTTCGTCATTGCGAGCCCGGTCTTTTTGCTATGCCCGAGCAAGTCCGCGATGGTTTCGAGGGGAACGCCCGACTGCCTCAGCATGGACGCGAAGTGATGCCGACAGTCATGCCAACGGAAGGGAGCGATGCCCGACGCCCGCACTGCGGGCACAAACCAGTGCTGGTTATAGCTCACCATTTCGCCGGCTTCATTCCGGACGACGCGTCCCGTGCCATCGCCGCGGGACCGGAACACCATCAACGCTTCCATCGCATCGCCGTTTAGCGGAATTGTAATCGCCTCGCCGTTCTTCGTTCGTGGGATAGTTAGCGTCCGGCTGAGCAAGTCAACGTTGTCCCAGGTCAATTCGTTGTACATAGAAGACCGGCGCAACCCCGTCGCCAGGGCGAGTGTGAGTTCTATCTCATGCGGTGCCCACTCCGGTTTCGAGCGGATCGCCTCGCGCAACTTTCTTTCCTCTTCTGGCGTGAGGAACCGGACGCGGTCATTGTTTTCTTTCAGCTTCTGCACCTTCAAGTGAATCGGCGAGGCCTGAACGGTGCCGGCGCGCAACGCGAGACGGAAAGCCTTGCTGATTAGATTGTGGTAGTGATTTCGCGTGCTCGGGCTCCATCCATTGCTTTCCTGAGCCTCTGCGAGTTTCTGTTCGATCATATCCGGCGTGACGGCATCGGCCGCACAAGGAAACCAATCTCGGATGACGTTTAGGCGGGCAACATCATCGGCAGGTCTAGCGTATTTCTTCTGGACAGAGGCAATGCACGCATCAGCTACTTCTGCGAACGAAACAAACTTCCGCCGCAGAATCTCCGGCAATTTTTTGCCCGTGACAGCTTCACCCCTCCGCTTGTCCAGCAGCTTCATGGCCAGGCCACGGGGGCCAACTTTTTCTCGACGATATTTACCGGCCGCATCCATGTAGCGGATCCACCAGACACCACTGTCCCGCACCTTTTCGAATATGCCTCTCATCATGTGCCTTCCTTTCGCTCGCGATAGGCTCGTTGCCGTTCTGCATTGCTCGAGTACTTTCTGGGATTCGGCTGAAAGCGCGTGTATTTGCCGTTTCTTCGTTGTAACGCTGCCTTCTCTTCCTCGCTCGGCCGCCGTTCCCACCAGCACCGGCATTTGCGAAGGCCATCATCCCCTTCGTGTATACAGCGAATAGACATATACCCGGCCAGCGGAGAGCAGTTGACATGCTCCCTGCGCGGGTGACCGCACTCAGCACACTTTTCCTCACGGTCGGATGAGGAGAACCGCGGATCCTTCGCTGTAACGGACGTCGGCTTCGATAATGTCTTCTTCGTTGTAACGGGGCTCTCTCTGAGAAAGTGTTCTCTAGCCCAACTTTTGCCGCCGCGGTGAACTTCGTCCGGGTTAGAGGTTTTGAATCGCGGGTCGTTCGTTGTAACGGTCGAGGAGATCATCGTCCACCTCCAAGACTCAGCTTTTCTAGCAACCTGGCCTCGTGCCTCGCTCTCTTCACATCCTCGCTGTGTTTGCGCCGCCAGTCTGGATCGTCCCGAAACGCGCGTTGCTGGCAGTGAAGAGAGCAAAACCGTTGATGCGGGAATTTCGCGTAAAACCAGCGCGAGCACTCTTTTCGACCGCACTCGCGCACCCGGCCAAGCAGTCCCCTGTCGGCCAGGTGCAGCGCGCGAATAAAAGCGAGGCCCTGCCGAGGAATCAGCTTGCCGACCATTCTCCAGTCGCACTCCCACCGTTTGACCGTAATGGTTTTCAGCACGGGCGCGACGGCGATCTTTCTTGTCATCACGACGCCAGCCACGAATTTGCGTATTTTCCTGTCAGCGTCGAGCCGTCCAGCCAGTAGTTGGGCGTGAAGGCGGATGAGCTTCTCCACAACGTCAACTGGACGCTTGGGGTCATTGAGCCAGTTAAGGAGCGGCGCCGCGTCGAATTCGCCGAAGTATGTTCTCTTTCGCGTGTGTAAATGGCTATGTGGGGTTGACATATCAATAGTCCTGCCTGATTCTGCGCCTGCTTGCATTTTTCTGCAAGAGCTTTTTTTTTAGGGAGGAAAGATGGTCGCCACGCAAATCGAAGTGAAGCCGTTGCTATATCGCCGCGAAATTGCCGCCATGCGCTTGGGCGTGTCACTCAGAACGCTCGACGAATTACTCGCACGGAAAGAACTCGCCAGCGTCCGAGTCGGGAAAAGGCGATTGGTCTCCGAGGAGGCCATTCTCGCGTTCATTAAGAAGCGCGAGAAACGCTAAAGCAGTTCTTGGAGTGCGAGGAACACATGAGCGATTCCCAGGAAGGCCGGCAATTGCCGGGTGCGCGGCTCGAATCGTTTCGCGATCTCAAGACGCGCGCCATCCGCATCCGTGGTGCTGACTTCAGCGTCGTGGTTCAGGAATCCGGGGCCGTCACCGTCCACTATTCGGACCGCGTTGTCCGCCTAGCGCCTGGCGGGGCTGTCATCGTCGAGCCCGCGGCGTGAACCACAGAAAGCGTGAGGATAAATGACGTTCGCTGATTTGATCGAACGTTTCCATGCGCGGCGCGTCGGGGGCAATTACGTGGCCAAGTGTCCGGTGCATCGCGACGGAGACGCGCCGGAAAAATGGTCATTGTCGCTCTCGGACAAGGGCGACCGGATCCTCGTGAACTGCTTTGCCGGCTGTGAAACGAAAGACGTACTCACCACCATGGGCATGAGCTTCGCCGACCTATTTCCGAACGGCGCCAAGTCGAACGCTTCGCAAAAGGACAAGGCGGTGCCGCGCATCGTT
>Ga0335079_10009409_pt1 | contig 11134 bp, 14 predicted proteins | sample Lox_Sample_33_FD_206719 | JGI IMG/M metagenome (GOLD analysis project Ga0335079, IMG submission 206719) | Soil microbial communities from Loxahatchee National Wildlife Refuge, Florida, United States - Lox_Sample_3.3 | ecosystem: Environmental > Terrestrial > Soil > Wetlands | place: USA... | reverse complement strand
GATCCTCGCCTCGCCCGAGCGGCAGCGGCAGATCGTCAGCGAGGAGCTGGCCGAGATCGTCGCCCGCTACGGCGACGACCGGCGGACGCAGCTCGTCGCCGACGAGGGCGAGGTGCTGGCGGAGGACCTGATCGCCCAGGAGGACGTGGTCGTCACCATCACCCGGGGCGGTTACGCCAAGCGGACCAAGACCGACCTGTACCGGGCCCAGCGGCGCGGCGGCAAGGGGGTGCGCGGCGCGCAGCTGCGCACCGACGACATCGTCGAGCACTTCTTCGTCACCTCGACGCACGACTGGATCCTGTTCTTCACCAACAAGGGGCGGGTCTACCGGGCGAAGGCCTACGAGCTGCCCGACACCGCCCGCGACGCCCGCGGCCAGCACGTGGCCAACCTGCTGGCCTTCCAGCCGGACGAGCGGATCGCCGAGGTGATGGTGCTGCAGGACTACTCGGCCGCGCCCTACCTGGTGCTGGCCACCCGGTCCGGCATGGTGAAGAAGTCCCGGCTGACCGACTTCGACTCGCCCCGCACCGGCGGGATCATCGCGATCAACCTCCGCGAGGACGACGAGCTCATCGGGGCCCGGCTGGTCTCCCCGGACCAGGACCTGCTGCTGGTCAGCAAGAAGGCGCAGGCGATCAGGTTCCACGCGACCGACGAGGCGCTGCGCCCGATGGGGCGGGCCACCTCCGGGGTGATCGGCATGCGGTTCGCCAACGGCGACGAACTGCTCGGCATGTATGTGGCCAGAGAGGGCGCGGACGTGCTGGTCGCCACCGGCGGCGGCTACGCCAAGCGGACCCCGGTGGACCAGTACCCGGTCAAGGGCCGGGGTGGCATGGGCGTGCTGACGGCCCGGATCGTCGACGCCCGCGGAGAACTGGTCGGGGCGCTGATGGTCGACCCGGACGACGAGGTTTTCGCCATCACCTCCTCGGGCGGGGTGATCAGGACCGCCGCCGCCGAGGTCAAGCTGTCAGGCCGGCAGACCATGGGGGTCCGGCTGATGAACCTCGCGCCCGGCGACAGCCTGGTCGCCATCGCCCGCAACGCCGAGTCCGCGCACGCCGCCGAGGCGGGGGACGAGACAGGCGACGAGACCGCCACGGGCGATGAGACCGCCGAGGAGGCGCCGGAGGCAACGGACTGAGCCACGGGAGCGTCATATATGTGACATCCCAGGGTCAGTCCGGGATCATGACGTGCTACCCCAGTCGGTATCGCCAGTATTGTGGCCGATAGTCTGGTGAGGGAAGCCCTGCGGGGAGGAGTGGGCGTGGAGCACCACGTGGAGCCGCCATCGTTGCTGCCCGAGGGGGCTGCGGCGGCAGCCACCGATGAGGCCACCGCCGCTTCCAGCCCAGCCGATGACGCTGGGGAGCAGCAATCTCCCAACGGAGCGCACGACCTCAACGGGGCTGGCGGCGAGACCCAGCAGGCGCCGGCGATTGACTCCGGCTCGCCAGCTCCCGGCAGCAGCACTCTCAACGGCAGCCAGGAATCCGCCGACGCGGACCCGATCTCCTACAGCCAGGACGCCTCGCCCGGCGACGCGCAGCCCGGCCCGTATGACTACCGGCAAGACGCGGTGTATACAGCCGACTATCCTGCCGCCGAAAACGGGTACAACGACGGGATGAGCCAGAGCGGGTACAGCAGCGGGGTGAGCCCGCCAGCCGGCGGGGAATCACCGGTTCCCCCTTACCCGGCCGAACTGCCGGCCCAGGAGCCGGCCACGGGGACCAAGACGGCGCTCACCGCCACCGCCGCCCGGGCACTGCCCAAGCCACGGCCCACGACCCAGGCGCGCCGCGCGAACCTGGTCATCGCCAGGCTCGAGCCCTGGTCGGTCATGAAGTTCAGCTTCCTGATGTCCCTGGTGGCCTGGGTCGTGCTGTTCGTGGCAGTGGCCCTGCTCTACTACGCCCTGTCCGGGCTGGGCGTCTTCGCCGCGGTCGAGAGGACGCTGCAGAGCGTCACATCCAGCCAGCAGTCGGCGGGGGTGAGCCTGACCAACTGGCTGTCGGCATCCAGGGTTCTCGGCTACACGATGCTCATCGGCGCGTTCGACATCGTCCTCATCACCGCCCTGTCCACGATCGGCGCCGTGATCTACAACCTGGTCACCCATCTGGGGGGCGGGATCGAGGTCACGCTCAAGGAGACCGACTGAGCGTTGCCCTGCCGGATGCGGTAATCTTTCCCGGCGGCGTTCCCACCAGGACCTGGCGTCCGCCTTGGGGGCGCCGGCTAGCCGGGGCCTATAGCTCAGTCGGTTAGAGCGCATCCCTGATAAGGATGAGGTCGGTGGTTCAAGTCCACCTAGGCCCACCCGTCACAGCCCCCAATGATCACGGCGCAGCCTGGTGACAGCGAACGCGCGGTGGACATGACTGCCGTGGTGGCGTATGCGCGGAGCACCGTCGGCTACCGTCCTCGCCCCGGTGCTATCCGGCCGCCTCGGCGTCATGCCCGGCGGGTGCGGTTGCCCCAGATGCTGGTGGGATTCACCCGGATGAAGTGCGCAGGAACGCCCCCGGCCCACGGCTCGAGCCCGGCATCGATGAAGGGCGCGCGCTCGGCCTCGGTATCCAGATGATGCGCTGCCCCCCGCACCAGCACCAGCCACCCCTCACGCGCTTCCACATCGAGCTGGTCCACCTCCACCGCGACCCGGTACTCGGCCTGCGCTATGCCAGTACGCAGATCCTCGTCGAAGAGGGCGGGATCCCACGTCCCCAAGACAATCGATTCCTCGTCGATCCGGTACGTGACGGGCAGCGCCGTGGGCCCGTACCGGCTGTTGTAGACCAGGCGCCCAAGCCCGCCGGCGGCGAGCAGATCCAGGCATTCGGCCTCACTCAAGCGCTCCACCACGCGCCGGGCACCCGTTGCCGGGCCGGGCGACGCGGGACCGCCGGGAGAACTGAGGTCGGCTTTGTCATCCGGCATAGCTCCACACCCTAGCGGCTGGGAAGCCAGGCCGGCCTGTCTTGATCTCCGGCCGCACCGTCAGCGACGGGCTCAGCCGCGGTTGCTCCCGGCGGCTACCGCGCCGCTCGCAGCATGAACGTGATCGGCGGGCATGTTCCAGCTTGCGCTTCGCCGGTGACCTCGAAACCGTGACGCTGGTAGAAGGAGATAGTGCGCGGGTTGGGGGTTTCGAGGTAGGCGGGCATGTGGGTGGCGTCGACAACCTGCAGGCAGGGCGCCATCAGCTGGCTGCCGAGCCCTTTGCCCTGCAGGGCGGTGTCGACCGCGAACCACGGCAGGTACCAGTGCGGGTAGGCCGGATGGGCCGTGTCCATCTGGCCGAGGACGGCAAACATGTCGTCATGCTTGTCCGCTGCGACCGTCTCGGCCAGCGAGGTGGTGATGGCGTCACCGTCTGCTTCGGCGCCGGGGGGCAGCCACAGAGCGACGGCGGAGAACTCGCCCAGACTCCACACGGTCCGCTCAGCGAACGCTCTGCCGCCGAAGGCGGCAAGGAACCGGGGGAAGTGCGTCAGATATTGCTGCGGTTCGGGATACAGCCACCGCTCGACCGGGTCGGCCGCGAACGCCAGGACAAGCGTGGCCAATACCCCCGCCTGCTCCGATTCGCCTACCGCCGAAAACGACAGCGCGCTCATGAGCCCTCCTGATGCCCGGCCACATACCTAACGCCAGCGGGCCGCACCGCACATCCTGGCACCCTGATCACGTCAACCTGGCCGTGGCCGCGGTCGTCATCGCTGTGGTCAGCGTTGGCCTGTCCCTGATCGGCCTGGAACTGGGCAGCCGGCTCGGGGCCAGGATCAGTGAGCGAGGCGAACTGATCACTGGTCCCACCACACCCAGCCCGTCTCCTCGTTCATGTGCATCTGGGTCTTCGGGTGGCACGCCTTGGTGCAGATCACCGCTCCGGGAGAACCCTTTAGTGGCGGGTATTCGTCACCACAGAATGGCAGGGGTATTTCGGAGTTGGCTCTGTAGGCCGGCGCACCCGAACTCCCTGTCTCAGCCCCGTTCGTCATGTCTGCCCTCCCTGGTCAGGACCGCACCCAGTTTCCCACCACATTCGCGAGCACGAGCGGTGCAACGCGGTCGGCTAAAGGGGATTCCGTACCGACTGCCCCTGCTAAACCGGCCAGTTGGTCGCTGGTGTTGCAGTAGCGAGGTTCTCTTTACCTGGTCCATAACATGCCGTTCACATATCAGAGGCCAGGGGACAGCGCTTGATACCTGGAGAGGGCGGTTCAGCGCAGGCGAGGCGGATCAGTGACAGCAGGGGCGGCAGCGAACGTTTGACGGTGATCACGTCTGTGCCGGCCGCATCGGGGGAAGGGTTGATGACCAGAACCGCCGCTCGACAGGCCGTGGTCCGCCAATACCGCCGGAGTGGAGCAACCATGACAGAACCTCAGCCCCGCAACGATTTCGCCAGCTTCCCCGCGCCCGCCGAGGGCATTTTGGTGGCGATGTTCATCACCGTCCGCAAGGTCGCGCGATCGCGGGACTTCTACTCGCGCGTCCTGGGCGGCACCGTCGTCCTGGACGAGAACCCGTGCACTGTCAGGCTGTCCAACTCGTGGATCATCATGAACCCCGGCGGCCCGCCCACTCCCGACAAGCCAGGCATCACGGTGGTCGACTACCAGCCCGGCAACACCACCTCGATCTTCCTGAACCTGCGGGTCGCTGATATCCAGGCCTGCTATGAGGAGTGGAAGGCGAAGGGAGCACAGTTCGTGACGCCGCCGATCGACCGCGGCGCGGAGATCCGCTGCTACCTGCGGGACCCGGACGGATACCTCATCGAGGTGGGCCAGTCCACGGGCCTGCTGCACGGCAAGCTCGCCGCCAAGCGCCCAGAGGATCTCCCGGGCTGAACTCGGTCATCCGTGCTGGCGCCCCATCCGTGCCAGCACTAGCCGGCCCAGCAGCATCGTCCCTCCCAGTCAGTCAGCACTTCGCTGGAGCTGCCATGCCGCTTCGAGGGCATCCTCGATGGCGCCAGCGTCGCCTCTTGCGATGTCCGCGACGACCATCATGTGCTTGATGTACCGGGCCGGCACGCTGAAGGTTCCGGGAAATTGGCGCAGTATCGAGTCGCGGTAGTCGAAATCGGCGCGGATCACCACGTGGGCATCGTCAAGCTGGCGCGCGACCAGCCTGCCGTGGTACCGCCACTGGGCCAGCCCTTCTGGCGCGGTACGGCGCACGCCCGCCAAGGCGTCGGCCAGGCGGGCTACATCACCCATCTCCACTAAGCGGGCTTCCCTGCTTCCTTCAGATCACGATCGCCGGGTAAGCATCGTCTGCGTTACCGGAAATCTTCGATGCCGGCGCCGTCGTCGCGTTCCTATCCGTTAGCGGCCAGGTATCCCCGGCCCGGGCCAGCTCGATAGCGATCGCCGGCCCGCTCCGCGGGTTGCGCTGCCCGCCGCGCGCCTTGGACCGGCCGGCCTACGAGGGGGTGTCGTCGGCGGCAGCCAGGAGCTGCCGGGCCGGGGCTTCATCAGCGGGGGCGACCAGCACCCGAACGCCCTGTATCTGCAGCTGCGGTTCCTGTCCCCCGGCATCGTCTGCCGACACAGCCGCGGTCAGGCCGTTGCTGCGCAGCATGCCGACGATCAGTTCCGCCTCTGTGCGGCTGGCAACGACCGCCACAGGCACAGTCGCGCCGTCCGCCATCTCAGCTCCTCCGCTCCTGTGCTGCCCCAGAGGCCGGTACTGGCACCATGGTCGCACCTTGTGCGGCTGGCCGCACCCCGGGAAAGGCCAGCGGCACGGCAGCAGGATACGAGGCTGGGGCAGTCGGCGGCCCCGGCCGGCCCCGATCTGGCGGCACATGTCAGATGGGCCCGGGGACAGCGTGGTAGTAGAGAAGCAGCAGCTGGAGGAAGTGGGTAGCGAGGAGACAGCCCGCGAACGCAAGCGGGATCGCGGCCCAGGCCGCGATCCGGGACCGGCGGGCGAGCAGTGCCGCAGCGAGGATCAAGCCCCCGGTCAGCCACCAGGTGAGGTGATGGCCGTCCATGGCCTGGGTGGCGCGGCTCAGGCAGCCGGGTGTCGCGGTGTAAATGCTGTAACAGGCGGCGCGCGCGTTACTGTTCGTGGTGAGAACCCCTGGCGTGGTCGGGAAGACAAGCCAGACGAACAGAGCCAAGGCGATGCCCGTCAGGTGCCACCAGCTCGCGCGTTCAGCTCCGGACAAGCCGACCTGCAGCCATTGCACGGCGGCGAACCCGGCGGCCACCGCGACCGGCAGTACCAGCACCGGCGCCGCGATCGCCATCGGCATCTGGTTGGTGACCAGCCCGCCGACCACCTCCGCGAGCATGGCGCCGCCGACGACGGCCCACCCGATCAGGCCACCCTCCCAGGGCAGGGCCAGCAGCGGCCGGCTCGCTGGCGGGTTCTTCGCTGACGGCACGGTCACGCACCCGGTATACCAGGTGGCCGGTCCCGTGGCGGCGCTGCGGCTGGCGGTTAGCCAGGTCTCGCCGGGCAGCGGCCGCTAGCGGGCCGGATGCTCCTGGCGATCGGGGGTGTTGCCCCGGTGCGGCGGGCGGGGGATCCAGCGTGGGACCGTGCGCCGGTACTCCAGGTAGCTGCTGCCAAAGCGGCGGGCCAGCCGCGGCTCTTCGTAGCCGGTGACGAACAGGTGGAAGAAGACCGCCATGGCGCCCGCGTATGCCAGCACCGGCAGCGACATGAACAGCCACGCCTCCCCCAGGACCACCAGCAGCGCGCCGAGGTAGATCGGGTTGCGCACCCAGCGGTAGGGCCCGGCCGCGACCACCCGCGACGGCGCGTCCCACAGGCCAGGAGTGCCGCCCCCCACCGCGGCGAAGTTCCAGACACACCACACGTACAGGGCCGCCCCAGCGGCGATGACCACGGCCGCCTCCCACACGGCCGCGGTGGCGCCGCCATGGCGCGCCAGGATCCACCAGGGAACCAGGACTCCCCCCAGCCCCGGCACCACCACGGTGAACGCCAGATTGCGGACGATCAGGCTAAGCGTGCGGGACATGTCGTTCATCGCTCCTTCCGCGGCCGGGCCCCTTTGAGGTGAACCCGGCCGCCGGGCGAATGTGACCGGTGAAAGTACACGGCCCCGAACCTTCCTAGGGTGCGCCGGTGGCCGTCAGGACCGCATCCGCGATGGCCTGCACGTGCCGCGCGTCGGTGCCGCAGCAGCCACCGAGGATCGAGATCCCAGGGTGCTGTGCACGCAGCCGCAGGTAGTCACCGGCCAGCTCCACCGGGTCCCCGTCGTCGAGGGCCGGCGACTCATCGAGCTCAGCGTGGCTCTTCCGTGAGGCGTTCGCGCGCACGCTCCGGACGCGTGCCCCGGTGGCACCGCCGGGCAGGGACGGCCCGAAGTGGGAAGGGTGCGCGCAGTTGACCCCGTAGTAGACCGGCGCGCCGCCGGTGGCCTCGTCCACCGCGGCGACCGCGTCGGTCAATGACGTGCCATCGGGCAGGCGGCCATCGGTCTCGGTCGTGAAGGAGATCGCGGCAGGAACGCCAGCCCGGGCCGCGGCCCGGGCGATCCCGATCGCCTCGGCGGCGTAAGTGATCGTCATCGCGTGCACCAGGTCCACGTCGGTCGCCGCGAGGATCCCGATCTGCTCGGCGTGGTAGTCCTCGGCCCGGTCCTCAGGCATGCGGTCCGCCGGGCTGTACGCGTCGGCCCGGGGGCCGATGCAGCCACTGACCACCACCGGGGAGCTGGCCGCATCGACATAGCCGCCGCGCACCCTGGTCAGCAGACCGACGGCGGACTCGTTGACCCGGCGCAGGTCCGCCGCCGGGTAGCCGATCCGTGAACCCCAGTCCCGGCTGGCCCGCCAGGTCGGTGCCTCAAGGATCACGCCGCAGCCGTGCCGCACCGCGATGTCCGCGTGCCGGCGGAAGTACGCCTCCAGCGCAGCCATGCCGCGCGCGTCATCAACCAGGACGAAGGATGCGAACTCCGGCAGGTCGAACCCCTCGTTGAAGATGAGGTCGGTTTCAAGCCCCGAGTCTGTGAGGAACACCTCGCCGCTCAGCTGCGGCAGTGCGCTGCGGTACACGTCCTTCACCCCATATCAGCGGACCGCGCTGGCGTCCTGGCCCCTGCCCGGCCGCCGATCCGGCCGGCCCGCCATGCCGGTCACCTCCGGTCACGCTACCCGCTGGCGACCCCGCGCCGGCCGGTCAGCCGCAGGCCCGGCACCAGCTGGGGCACCCGCCGGCGGCAGCGCGGATAGGTGCTGCCGCCCGCGCTGGCACCGGGCGAGGTAAGGTGCAGGCCATCGGGGATCCCTGCCGTGCCTGCGGAGGACGCCATGGCCGCCAGTAAACAGTGGAGCGATCTGAGCGAGGGCACCCGCAAGCTGCTCATTGCGGCGGCGGTTGCCGACGGCACCCTCAGGGTCGCGGCGCTCATCGACATCAAGCGCCGCCCGGCGAGCCAGATCCGGGGCCGCAAGTGGGCGTGGGCCACGGTGGTGGCGGTCGTCAGCTCCGCCGGAATCCTGCCGATCTCGTACTTCGTCCTCGGGCGGCGGCGGTAGCAGGCATCCCGGCGGCGTGCCTCACGAGGCAGGCCGGGGCCGCCAGGCTGCGCGCACCGGGAGGGCGGACCGGCCTGGGCGCCTATCATGAAAGAGCGCTGGCTGTGGCGGTGCGGCCGCCCGATAAGAGATCACTTAATCGGCTGTCGCCCCCGGGGGCAACACCATCTACAGTCAGTTTCGGACAGCAGTGCCCGCCGGAGGTGCCTGACGATGAGCCGCGAGCCGGACGAGACCCTCGACGTATTGCGCGGGATGTGGAGCGCGCGCGGGCAGAGCGCCGAGGACCTCGAGGAGGCGTTCGGCACCGGGAAGTCCTGCAAGCGGATGGCCAGCGTCGGCTTTGGCGGCATGGCCGAGGACGACGGCGACCTGCGTGCCGCCTGGCGGGAAAGGCTGCAGCGTGAGGGCAAGCTGAACCCCGGTGGCGGAAGCGTGGCCGACCTTGTCCTCGGGCCAGCGGAGCACGCTGACGCAGATGCCGCGAACTGAGCACCCGCCCGGCGCGCGCGGCCGCCCGGAGACCGTCGGCGAGCTGACGGACCTGCTGCGCGAGGGGGATTACCTGGCCGACCGCGGCCTGGCCACCGCGCTGTTTGTCGCGATGTCCCTGCAGCGCCCCATCCTGCTGGAAGGCGAGGTGGGGGTGGGCAAGACCGAGGTCGCCAAGGTGCTCGCCGCGGTGTTCGGCCGCAAGCTCATCCGGCTGCAGTGCTATGAGGGCATCGACACCAGCCAGGCCCTGTACGAATGGGACTACACCCGGCAGATGCTGCAGATCAGGGCCCTGTCGGAGCACCAGGCGATGGGGGACGACGCGGTCGACAAGCTGTTCGGCCCCAAGTTCCTGCTGGAGCGGCCGCTGCTGGAGGCGGTCCGGTCCGGCGACCGGTCGGTGCTGCTGATCGACGAGGTGGACCGCGCCGACGACGAGTTCGAGGCGTTCCTGCTCGAGGTGCTCTCCGACTTCCAGATCAGCATCCCCGAGATCGGCACCATCAAGGCCGGCAGCGCCCCGCTGGTGGTGCTCACCTCCAACCGCACCCGGGAGCTGCACGACGCGCTGAAACGGCGCTGCCTGTACCACTGGATCGGCTACCCGCCCGCCGAGCGCGAGGTGCAGATCGTGCTCATCAAGGAGCCGGGGATCTCCGAGGCGCTGGCGCGCAAAGTGGTGTCCGCCGTCAACCGGCTGCGCGAGCTCGACCTGGCCAAGCCGCCCGGCGTCGCCGAGACGATCGACTGGGCGCGCACCATCGACCTGCTCGGCGGGACCGGCCTGGACCCCCAGCTCGCGCAGGACACCCTCGGCGCCGTCGTGAAGGAACGCGACGACCTCGACGTGGTGCGGGACAACCTGGAAGAGATCACATCCGGTGCCTAGCGGAGGCCCCGGGGCGGTCCTTGAGTCCGGGCCGGGCCTGGGGCGCACGCCCATCGTCGGCTTGCTGGTCGGCTTCGCACGTGAGCTCCGCACCGCCGGGCTCGCGGTCGGCTCCGGGGAGGTGATGGCCTACTGCGCGGCGATGACCGCGCTCGACCCGACCGACCTGCTGGACCTGTACTGGGCGGGCCGCACCACCCTGGTCGCCCGGCACGAGCAGATCGGCGTCTACGACGAGGTGTTCCGCGCCTTCTTCCTCGGCGCCGCGAGCCCGGCGCGGGAGCTGCTGCAGATCAGGGCCCGGGCCGGCGCGGACATCGAGGCAGTGCTGCAGGTCCCGGCGACCGACCCGGAGGCCGGCGGCCGGGAGGAGGAGGCCGTGCTCGGCCTGATGGCCTCCGACGTGGAAACCCTCCGGCACAAGTCGTTCGCCGCCTGCACCCCGCAGGAGCTGGCGGCGCTGCGCCGGATCATGGCGCGGATCCGGCTGACCCCCCCGCGGCGGCGTACCCGCCGCACCGTCGCCGGGAGCAGCGGCCGCGTACCCGACCTCCGGCGGACCATCCGCGCCTCGCTGCGCGCCTACGGCGAGCCCGCCGAGCTGTACTGGCGGCAGCGCAAGGTCCGGCTCCGCCCGCTCATCCTCATCCTCGACATCTCCGGCTCGATGGCCGACTACTCCCGCCACCTCCTGCAGTTCGCGCACACGGCCAGACGGGCCGCCGCCAGGGTCGAGGTGTTCTGCTTCGGCACCCGGCTGACCCGCATCACCGGCGAGCTGGCGACCCGGAGCCCGGACGAGGCCCTGGCGGAGGCGGCCCGCAGCGTGTGCGACTGGGAGGGCGGGACCAGGATCGGGGCGTCCCTGGACGCCTTCGTCCGGGACCACGGGCGCCGGGGCCTGGCCCGCGGCGGCATCGTGGTGATCTGCTCCGACGGCCTCGACCGCGGCGACCCCGCGCTGCTGGCCACGGCGATGGGGCGGCTTTCCCGGCTCTGCCACACGCTGGTATGGATGAACCCGCACAAGGGCAACAACCCCGACTTCCGGCCGAGCACACTGGGCATGATGGTCGCCGCCGAGCACATCGACCTGGTCCTGTCCGGGCATGACCTGAGCAGCCTGGAAGAGCTCGCGACCCTGCTCCCGAAGCTTGGCTAGCCGGGCAGGCGGATCCAGTCCGTGTGCGCCATGGGC
>Ga0335079_10009408_pt1 | contig 11136 bp, 3 predicted proteins | sample Lox_Sample_33_FD_206719 | JGI IMG/M metagenome (GOLD analysis project Ga0335079, IMG submission 206719) | Soil microbial communities from Loxahatchee National Wildlife Refuge, Florida, United States - Lox_Sample_3.3 | ecosystem: Environmental > Terrestrial > Soil > Wetlands | place: USA: Florida... | reverse complement strand
CACGTGCCGAATTCGTAGCCGGCCAGGACGGATGACACCATGCCCCGACCGATCGGGTTGAGCAGCTTCACCGCGTCGGCATACCGGGTCCACCACCACGTCGCCGCAAAGGGCGCCGCCGTCGCCGCCGCAACCCACCCCGCCGTGCGGATCACCGCCGTCCAGCTCCCGACGGTCCGGCCATGCCGTGGCCACGCCCCGACCAGCCACCACAGGCCCCAGACTCCGGCCGGCATCAAATACAGCATGAAGGTGGTCACTTTGACCAGGCCCGCGCCCATGCCTGCAATGTTCGCCAAAACCAGCCACTGCCAGCTCCGCCGTTCCACCGCCGCCACAAACGCCTGCAGGAACCACAGGCTGAACATCAGCGCCATGGTTTCCATCATGAAGGCCCGCACATAGATGAAATACACCGGGCAGGTCAGGATCAGGCCCAGCACCAGCAGGCGCCGCGATCGCGGCAGCCCGAGCCGCCCCAGCAGCAGCCACACCGCCGGGAGCGACAGGTAAAAACACCCGACGCTCACCGCCCGCGCCACCTGGGTCAGTGGCAGGCCCAAGGCGTCGCTCAACGCGACCACCGTCCATTGATAGAGCGGAAACTCGAAGGGGACGGACCACGGTTTTCCCAGCACGGGCATCGGATACGCCAGCGAGAAATCGTGGTCCCGCTGGATGAACAGGGCCGCGATCGCCGTCTGCGCCTGGCGAAACTCATGTCCCGGCAGATTCAGGCTCGTCCACGCCACCGTCACCCCCCAGACGTGAAACGCCAGCACCGCGCAGAACACCACCGCGGTGACGGAAATTTCCCGGCGCTCGGGCGCCACCTGAACAGCAGTCGGCATGAATTCGCGCGAGGCAATCACTACCCCGCCAACCAATCGAGATTTTTCCCCATCGCCCGCCCGCCGAAAGTGTCTTTACTGTCGCTTCCGGGGCGGCTTATTGACGCCCTCTTTGATGACCTCGCCGGCACCGCTCTCCTTTCACGTCGATCAGCCTGCCTGCTGGCGCCCGACCTCGCCCGACCTGGAGATCACCGGCTGGGTTTACCCCGGGACAGGCCGGGACTGTCTCGACCTCCGCGCCCGCGTGGACGGCGTGGTTTTCCTCGGCGTCCACGGCCTGCCGCGGCCCGATCTGGCGCCAGCCTTTCCGGGCGAGCCCGCGGCGCGGCGGAGCGGCTTCCTGCAGCAGGTCCGCGTCTGGTCCGGCGCTCGCGAACTCACCTTGGATTATCTCGACGGCCAGGGCGAATGGCGGGAGTTCTTTCGCACCCCGCTCGATACGGCAGCGCTGCCCCCCACCCGCCGGCCGCCCCGCCGCCTGCGCACCCAGCTCGTATTTGAAACCCTCCAGTACCTGTACCGGCATTTCCATCGCGCGCCGTTCCGCCGGGTTTGCGCGGAGGCCGACCGCGTGCTCGATGAGGTGCTGGCGTTCAACAGCGACGTGCCGCGCGGCCGCGAGTTTCACGGCTTCATCGAGAATCCCGGTTTCTGGCTCAAGGCCCAGTACGACAAGTTTCGCGTCACCGGCTGGACGTTCGGCATCGGCTTTGAGATCCAGCGGCTGCAGGCCACGACCGGAGCGATCTCGGAGAACCGTCTCATTTACCCGAAGGAACGCGCCGACGTCGCGGCGGAACACCGTGACCACGCCAATGCCCTCAAGTCCGGATACTACGGCCTCGTCGACATCCGCGCCGGCTTGCCCAGCCCGGTCAATTTGAAGATCTTGGCCGAACTGGCCGACGGGTCGACCAAGCTCGTCTTCGCGCGTCGCCTGCACCTCGACCGGCACGACGAACACGCCGGCCCGCTCCCGATCTATCGGCCGCGCTACTTGGCCAGGTGTGTGCTGGCCGTGCTGCGCGGCGCGCTGCTCGGGCGTTTCCAACTCGAGGACTGGCCCCGATTTCGCGCCGAGGTTCGGCGGCTGCGGCTCCATCTTGCCTCCACCCTTGGCCGAGGCGAGCCGGTCAGGAAGCCGTCGGTTGCCGCGCGGCGGCACGATCAGGATCCCTATGCGCGCTGGATCTGGCACAACCGTCTCACCCCGCGTCTGGCGGCGGCCCTCCAGCTGGAGGCCGGGACTGCGGCGGACGGCAGCGGGCCGCTCATCAGCGTCCTCGTCCCCACGCACAACACGTCCGAACGCCATCTGCGCGAGCTGCTCGCCTCGGTGCGCGGGCAGCTTTATCCGCGCTGGGAACTCTGCATCGCCGACGACGCCTCGCCGCAATCTCACGTCCGCCGCGTCATCGAAGAGGCGGCTCGGGCCGACCGGCGCATCAAGGCGGTGTTTCGCACGGAGAACGGCCATATCGCCCGCGCCACCAACTCCGCCCTCGACGTCGCGACCGGCGCGTTCGTGGCGCTCGTCGACCACGACGATCTGCTCCCGCCCGACAGCCTGCTGCACGTCGCCCAGGCCATCCAGCGCCAGCCCACGGTGGGCTATCTCTATACCGATGAGGACAAGATCGACGAATCCGGCGAGCGATTCGACCCGCAATTCAAGGGAGACTGGAGTCCGGAGATGGCCATCACCCACAATTTCACGCATCACCTCACGGTGATCCGGCGGAGCCTCGTCGAGGAGGCGGGCCGCTTGCGGGCTGATTTCACCGGCGCGCAGGACATTGACCTGTTCTTGCGATGCTTCGAGCGCCTTCGCAGCGAGGACGTGGTGCATGTGCCGTTCGTGGGTTATCACTGGCGGGCCCACCGGGAGAGCACCGCCAGCCGGGGCGACCAGAAGCATTACCTGTTCGAAGCGGCGCGTCGGGCCATCGCGGAGGCCGTGCGCCGGCGCGGATTGCGCGCCGTTCCTTTCCTGCCGGAGTTCGCGCAGCGCTATGCCCTGTGCCTGCACCAGCTCCGCTGGGATCCGTCTCTCCTGCGGGAGAATCCTGTGACGATCGTCATCCCGGCGAAGAACCGGGCTGACCTGCTGCGCCATTGCCTCGCCTCGCTGGCGCGCACCGTGCCGCGCGCGAGCGTGAGGATCGTCGTGGTGGACGATGGCTCCGACGAACCCGACGCGCTCGCCTTGCTCCGCGAACTGCCCGCCCGTGCCGATCTGTCCTGCGCAGTCGTGCGCGCCCCCGCGGCGCCCGAGGGCTTCAATTACTCGCGCCTGGTCAACCTCGGTTCCGGTCGCGCCGACACGCCGCTGCTGCTGCACCTCAACAACGACATCGAGGCGCTGGCGCCCGGCTGGCTCGAGGACCTGGTGGGCTGGCTGTCCGTGCCGGGGGTCGATGTCGCGGGGGCCCGGTTGCTCTACCCGGACGGGCGAATCAATCATGCCGGCATCAGCATCAGCCGGCAGGACGGTCTCCCCCATGCGCTGTTTGAACACGAACCCGCCGAGGATCTCGGCTATATGTTCCTGCCGCACGCCGCGCGAAACGTCGCCGCCGTCACCGGAGCGTGCCTGCTTACCCGCACCGCCCTCTTTCGTGAACTGGGCGGTTTTGATGAGGGACAGCTCCGGGTCGCCTACAACGATGTCGACTACTGCCTGCGCGTGCAGCGGCGCGGCGGCCGCATTGTCTATTCCCCGCAGGCGACATTGCAGCACGTGGGCAGCGCGTCGCGCGGCCGCCATTACACGGAGAAGGAGCACGTCGCCTTCCTGGAGCGGCATGCCGGCTTTCGCGATCCCTACCTGAGCGAGGCCCTCGAATTCCCGCCGCCCGCGCCGCGGCTCAATCCAGCGCACCATTGCCATGCCGGCAGCGCGCGGCCCCTGCGCCTGCTCTTGGTCACGCACAATCTCCAGTTCGAGGGCGCACCGATCCTGCTGTTCGAGCAGGCGCGGCATTACGCCGCGCAACCGGGCGTGGTCGTGCGCGTGGCGAGCATGGCGGACGGACCGTTGCGCGACCGTTACGCGGCCCAGGGCATCCCGGTGGAGGTCTGGGATGCCGCCCCGCTGCTCACGGCGGGGAACCCCGAACAGTTCACCGCGGCCCTGCAGGCCTTCGCCACCACGCACGCCAGTGGCGACACGGACCTGATCGTGGGCAATACCCTGCTCTGCTTCTGGGCCGTGCACCTCGCCGCGCGCCTGGGCAAACCGTCGCTCCTGTACGTCTACGAGAGCAGCACGATTGAGAAGTTGTTCGCGCGCGCCGCGATCCCGCCATTGCTGCGGGCGCCGGCCGAAGCGGCCTTGCGGAACGCCACCCGGGTCGTGTTTAGTGCCCGGGCGACCCTCGAAGTGTTCGCCGAGCTCAACGCCAACGACAATTTCCGCCTCGCCACCAGTTCGGTGGACGTGGCCGCTATCCGGCGTTGCGTGGCGGAAACCGACCGCATCGCCCTGCGCCGCCAGTACGGCTTTCCGACCGACGCGCCGCTCGTCATCAACGTCGGTTCGATCTGCGAACGCAAGGGCCAGCACATCTACATCCGGGCAATCGACCAGCTCCGCCGGAACTATGGCGCCGCGTTCCCCGGGCGTCCCGCACCGCAGTTTCTGATCATCGGCGCCCGCGACGGTCTCTATCTTGAAACCATCCAGCAGGATATCGCCCTGCTCGGCCTCGACGGGGTACGGATCGTTCCCGAGACTGGCGCCATCAGCGATTATTTCCGCATGGCCGACATCCTCGTATGCACAAGTTTTGAGGAATCCTTCCCACGCGTGCTGCTTGAGGCGATGGCCTTCGGGGTGCGCATTGTCAGCACCGACGTGTTCGGCATCCCCGAGATGCTCACGGGCAACGACGAGGCCTGGCTCGTGCCGGCGGGCGATCCCTTCAAACTCAGCGCGGCCCTGCAAAAGGCGCTCGCCGATCACTTCGCCAGCGACGATTCGATGACGTCGATGGCTTATGCCCGCGTGCTGCGCAGCTTCGACGCCGAGCGTCTGCTGCCCCGGCATCTGCGGCTCTGCCGCGAGGCCGCCCTGGGTTAACGCGTCTGCCTCATGCACGAGACCGCCACCAGCCATTTCTTTCTCGAGTCCCCGGCCCCGGACCGGCCGGTGCCGGCCGGCCGGCAGACCCTGCGCGGTTGGCTCGTCGGGAAGCCCGGCCACCATTTCGTTGATCTGCGCGTGCGGACGCCCCACGGCGTGCGCCTCGCGGTCTTCGGCCATCCACGGCCGGATCTCGCCCAGTTCTTCGGCGTGCCCAGCCCCTGGCTGCTGGCAGGGTTCGAACATGCGGTGGAACTCGATCCGGGTGAAGCGCTGCTTGAGTTCGAGGCCTCGGATCTGGCGGGAACATGGTCGCCCGTGGCCCGGGTCGCGGTGAAGACCGTCAGCCCTGGCGCGCGCCCCACCCCCGGCCCGGCGGCCCCGCCCTTGCGCGCCCACGAATTCGCCCGTGCGCTGCAACAACTCCTTCGCCAGCGCCGCCTCGGGCCGACGCGGCCGCTGGCGGACTTGGCCGCGAAGGTGGCCACGGCGACGCCTTGGCCGTGCGCGGTGCGTCACCCCCACCGACCCTTTCACGGCCATCTTGACGAACCGGCGGCCCTGGCCGGCGCTGGTTTTGGCCGGGTCCGCGTCCTCGGCTGGCTCTTCCACGAAACCGAGCCGATCCGCCGCGTGTTCGCCACATTCGATCTGCAAACCGGGCAAACGCTGCGTCACGGCGGGCCCTTCACCGGCGTGAAATCCCAACATCCGGAGTTTCCGCAGGCGCGGGACTGTGCGCTCGAAGGAGTCGTGGACGTGCCCGCGCAACTTCCTCAGCCGCGCTGCCTGCGGATTTATGCCGAAATGGAAGATGGCAGCTGGCATCTCGCGCACGTCCAGCGTACCTGGACGGTCGATCGGGAGGAGGAAAAACTCGGTTTCCCGCCGTATTCGCCGTGGATTTTCTGGCGGGCGTACCGTGAGCTGCGGAGGGCTTATGCCACCGCGGGCGTGGCCGTGGAATCGGGTGCGGCCTCCCGCCGGCAAACCTGGTTGAGTTGGCGCGACTACCGCACGCGGGCTCCGGGGCGCCTGCCCGCCATCCGGCCGTCCACCGCGCCCACCCTGGCGGCTGCCGCGCCTGACCACCTCGGCCGCGTGCTCCTCGTCACGCAGAACTTAAATCTGGAGGGAGCGCCGCTGTTCCTGTGGGAGTATGCCCGTCACCTTGCCACGTTGGCCGGGGCGACGCTGTCCGTGGCTTCGGCGCAGGAAGGTCCGCTGCGCGCGCGCTTCGAGGGGCTTGGCGCCACCGTGCGCGTGCTCGATACGTCGCGCCTGCAGGCGGCCACTTCTGCGCCCGCGCTGCGGCGCGAGTCGCGCCGGCTCGCCGCGCCGCTGGGTCTGGCCGGCGTGAAATTGGTGGTGGCTAACACCGTGGCCAGTTTCTGGGCCGTGCTGGCCGCGCACGCGGCCGGACGGCCTTCCCTGCTCTATATTCATGAGAGCACCCCGCCGGAGGCCTTTTTTCCGCTCCGCCTTGGCGCCGCGGTATTGCTCCCGGTCAGAGAGGCCTTTGCCGCGGCCACGCGCGTTTCGTTTCTGACCGAGGCCACCCGCCGATATTATGACGATCTTGCGGTCCGCCCGAATTACTGCATCAACCCGGGCTGGATCGACCTGCGCGCGATCGATGCGTTTCGGGCGGCGCACCCGCGCGCGGAGCTCCGCACCGAACTCGGGGTGAATCGCGGCGACGTGCTGGTCGTAAACATCGGTTCGGTTTGCGAGCGCAAGGGTCAGACGATCTTTGCCCGCGCCGTCGATCTGCTGGGGCGGCTCGACCCCGCGCTCGCCGCACGCGCCCGCTTCCTGATGATCGGCGGCCGCGACACCTCCTACGATCACGACCTCGCAGAGTTCCTCCGCGAGCTGGGCCACCCCAATCTGCAAGTCCGGCCCGAGACGTCCGACGTGTATGACTGGTATGGCGCCGCCGACCTGTTCGTGTGCACGAGCTACGAGGAATCCTTTCCGCGCGTCATCCTCGAGGCCATGGGCTTCGCGCTGCCCATCGTCAGTACCGACGTGCACGGCATCCCGGAAATGGTGCGGGATGGGCAGGAGGCCGCTCTCATCCGGCCGGGCGATACCCATGCGCTGGCCACGGCGATGTGTCGGATGCTCCTGGATCCCGCACTGGCCGGCGAATTCTCCGCCCGCGCCCGCCAGCGGGTCGAATCGGCCTTCGCGCTCGAACACGTGCTGCCGCGCCATGGCGCGCTCGCCTGCGCCCTCGCGGCGGGTCACGCTTGAATCATGCCCGCTCACGGCGACTGGCGCTACGAGATCGATCTCCATCCGGCCCAATGGCGGTTTCCCGCCGGCCGGTCGTGGATCGCGGGTTGGCTGTACGCCGGACCGGAGCGCGCGGCGGCCGACATCCGCGCTTGGGTCGACGACCGGCCGTTTTTGGGGCTGTGCGGGCTGCCGCGTCCGGAAATCGAACGGCGACTCCTCGGCCGCGACGGTCCGCCGCACGCCGGTTTCTCCTTTTTGCTCGAACCGCACCGCGGCGCCCGCTGGCTGCGTCTGGACGCCTGTGATCAGGAGGGGCGCTGGGAGGAGATCCACCGCCAGGAAATCGCGGCCGCGCCGGATGCGGTCCCGGCGCCGGCCGCGCCGCCGCTCGGTTCGGCGATCAGCGATCTGCTCATCGTCCTCTTGCGCGCCCGGCGGACCGACCCGTCGACACCGTGGTCCCAGCTGGCCGGCGAGGTCCTGGCTGCTCATCGCGCGGCGCCGCTCAACGCCCTCCCGAATCCACCGTTTTATGGCGCGCTCGAAGAGCCAACCCAGACGGGCCGGACCCGATACGGTCGTCTGCCGGTTACCGGCTGGCTGGCCCATCGCGAGCGGACCATCGTCCGCCTGACGGCCTTTGCCGATCCACTGCAGCCGGTGCCCTTGCTCTATGGGCTGCCGCGGCACGACGTCAGCGGGCGGTTTGGCGGTTTGCGAAACGCCGGGCTGGCCCAATTCACCGGCCAGGTGGATCTGCCGGCGGCCCTGCCGCAACCCATCGGCCTGAAAATCTTTGCCGAACTCGATGACGGCCGCCGCGAACTCGTCTTCCATCAAAGATTCCGGCCCCAGGCGGTCGCCGGGGCCGAGCCGGCGCTGCCGGCCCGCTCGCTGGCAACCTTTCTTCGCGCCGCAGGGGCGCTGCACGCGGCCGCACGGCGCCAGCACCTGCCGGGGGGAGGCTGGTCGGCGCGAATCACCGCCCTGCGCAACGCGTGGCACACATATCGGATGAATGCACCCATGCGGCGGCCGGCCACCGTCCCTCGTGTCGAGTCACGATTTCCCGCTCAAGCCCGCCACCCGTTGGAGGTCATCCTGGTCAGCCACAATCTGAACCTGGAAGGAGCCCCCCTGTTTGGCTGCGAATATGCGCTCCATTTGGCGGCGCTGCCGGGCTGGCGCGTGCGGGCCGCAGCGGCGCAGGACGGTCCGGTGCGGCGGAGGTTTGAGGCGGCGGGGATACCGGTCGAAATTCTGCCGGTGGCGCCGCTGGTGACCGCGCGCACGCCGCTGGAGTTCGACCGCGCGCTCGCCGTCCTGGCCAGGAGCCTGGACTGGACCCGGGCCGATCTCATCGTAGCCAATACCATGGTCGCGTTCTGGGCCGTGCATCTCGCGCGCCACCTGCGCAAGCCGGCGCTGCTCTATGTCCACGAGACTGCTCCCGTCTCGCGTTTCTTCGGTCCGCAGCTTGCGCCAGCGCTGATCGGCCGCGTGGAGGAAGCGTTTGGCCTCGCCAGTCGCGTGGGCTTCATCGCCGCGGCGACCCTGGCTGTCCATGCCCGGCTGGAGCGGCGCGGGAATTTCCGCCTGCTCCCGAGCTGGATTGACACAACCGGCATCGATCGATTTGCCGCGACACATGATCGGCTGGCCTTGCGCCGGCAGCACGGCCTGTCGGCCGACGCCACCATCTTTGCCAACGTCGGTTCGGTCTGTGAACGCAAGGGCCAGCACGTCTTTGTCCGGGCGATCGAACGGTTTGAGCGCGACCTTGCGGGCGCCGGCCAGGCGCTGCCTCCCCGGCAGTACCTGATGGTGGGGGCGCGCGTGGGCGATTACCTCGATTCGCTGTGCCAGGAAATCACCCTGCGGCGCCTGACCAACATCATCCTGATCGAGGAAACTCCGGAGCCCAACGACTTCTACGCGGCGAGCGACATTTTCGTATGTTCGAGCTTCGAAGAGTCGTTTCCCCGCGTCCTGATGGAGGCCGCGGCCTTCCGGTTGCCCATCGTCTCCACCAACGTGGATGGTGTGGCCGAAATGCTTAGTGCCGACGACGCGTGGCTGGTGCCTCCGGGTGACGCCGCGCTGCTGGCCGCCGCGATGCGCGCGGCTTGGGACGCCCACCTAGCCGGCGATCGCTCCCGGGCAGAGTGTGCGGCGCGGGTCGTGACCGGGAAGTTCCGCGCCGAACGAAACCTGCCCCTGCACGCCGCGTTGGCTGCGGATGCGGCGGACCACGGCCGCCGCTGACCCGCCCTGGCTGACGGAGAAGCGCTTGCCGCCCCAACCCGGCCAGGATACAAGCTTCGTCTCCCCTTCTTCCCACGCCGGCATGAACGAGAACAGCGCCTACCGCTTCGATGTCGAGGAACCCGCGCAATGGGTCTTTGACGGCGGGCCGACCTGGATCAGCGGCTGGTTCCTGTCGAAGGTGGGCGCAGTCTTCTCTGACGTCCGCGCGGTCATCGCCGGCGTGCCGCACCTGGGAATCTTCGGCCTGCCCCGCGAACAAGTGGAAATCCGCCACCGGGGCTACTTTGGGCTGCCCCACGCGGGCTTCATTCTTCAGGTAACTCCCCCCCGCGGCGCGCGCGATCTGCGCCTGGAGTTGCTGGACGCTGGCAACCACTGGGTCGAGATCTGGCGGACGGAGATCCGGGTCCGCCAGGGGCCGCGGCCCGGCGCCAAGCTGAATGCGGAGCTCATCCCGCTGCTGCTGGAGCGAATGCTGCAGGCGCGGCGGGCCGATCCGGTGGCGGACGGGCGGCCGCTGGCCGCGCGCCTGTGCGCCGAGGCGGCCTCCGTCCCGCTGGATACGCTGCCCAACCCTCCCTTCTTCGGCGCGCTCGAAACGCCCCGGCGCATAGGCGGCACGCAATTTGGCAAGCTGCGCCTGGAAGGCTGGATCATCCATCTCCAGCAGCGCATCACCCGGCTCATCGCCACCACCCATCCGCTGGTTGAGAACATCGTTGCCTATGGCGATCGGCCGCGACCCGAAGCCGGAGCCCTGTTCCCCGGCCACCCTTACGCGGCGCGCTCGCAGTTCTTCGGGATGGCCGACATCGACGAAACCGCACCGAATCCGGTCTGCCTGACAATGTTCGCTGAACTGGAGGACGGCACCCGGCATTTGGTGTTCACGCGCCGGGTTTATCAGAACAGCTGCAATCAGCAGGAGCGGCCGCTGCCTGAGTACAGCCGGAGCGGACTGCTGCGGGTCGCGGCGGAGCTCCGCCGCGCGTGCCGCGCCCAAGGGATCCGGGTGGGACGCCCCACGGATTGGCTGCCGGCGTTGCGCGAGGGATTCGCGCAGATTAGGAAGAAAGCGCCGCGCAGCCTCGCTCACCTCCGGCGGCGCCCGGAGGACCCGTACGCGGCCTGGCAATCGGCCAATCGCCTGACGCCACGGCTGCAGCGCCTCATGCAGGAGTCGGCGGCCAAGTTTTCGCCGGCCGGCCCCCGCATCGCCCTGCTGATCGACATGGCGGGCTGCAGCGCGGCGCACCTTGAGCAGCTCGTCCGTTCGCTGCAGGCTCAACTCCATTCCTCGTGGGAAGCGTGGTTCATCGGTCCGGGCGGTCTGCCGCCGGCCGCGGTGCAGGAACCCCGGTGCCATTGGGAGGGATCAGCCGGTCCCGCGGACATCCTCCGCGCGCTCAATGCGGCAGCCCACCAATCCACCGGCACGCACCTCGCGCTCCTGCCCGGCCACTCCCGCCTGGCGCCCGAGGCGCTGCTCGTGGTCGCCGAGCGCCTGGCCGCGGCGCCCGGGCTCGAACTCGTCTACACCGACGAAGATGTCATGGATGACGCCGGTCGACGCACCGAGCCTTCGTTCAAGCCCGATTGGAGTCCGGCGCTGGCGTTATCGGGCCTATTCCCCGGCAACCTGAGCGTGGTGCGGCGTGATCGTTTCATCGAACTCGGCTCCTTCCG
>Ga0335079_10009405_pt1 | contig 11136 bp, 7 predicted proteins | sample Lox_Sample_33_FD_206719 | JGI IMG/M metagenome (GOLD analysis project Ga0335079, IMG submission 206719) | Soil microbial communities from Loxahatchee National Wildlife Refuge, Florida, United States - Lox_Sample_3.3 | ecosystem: Environmental > Terrestrial > Soil > Wetlands | place: USA: Florida... | reverse complement strand
AAAAATTCAGGCCTGCATCCGCGCCATAGGGCGCGTCATTTCCAACCGGATACTGCTTCACGATGTTGAGATATCCCGAATTCACTCCGATATGCAACGGATCGATTTGCTGGATTTGCGCCGGCGTCAGCGTGTACGTGTTGCCACCGGTATCCTGCAACGTGAGCATGCCGGCCTTCAGACTCTCTGCCGGTACTGCGCGCACCACGGAACTGCCGCTCGCATCCAGCCGCCGCTCGTAGTTGAAAAAGTAGAAAACACGGTCGCGGACGATCCTTCCGCCCAGCGACGCGCCGAACTGATTGCGTACCAGCGGCTGCCTGGCAACGCCGCTTTGGTTGTTAAACCATGTGTTCGCCGTGGTGTCGGTGTTGCGGTTGAACTCATAAGCCGATCCATGCAACTGGTTGGTACCGCTCTTTGTGACTAGAACGACCTGGCCGCCTCCGGAGTGCCCTTCGTCGGCGCTCTGCCCCGCCACCGTGACGCGGAACTCCTGCACCGAATCCAGGGGGATGGGCAGTACCGAGTTGAAACCTGCCACCGACGTCGCTCCGTTGGCATTGGACCCCTGACCGTTGTTGACGCTGCCCGCGATCCCGGAGTTCTGATTGTCGTTCACGTCCACACCGTCGAGCGTGACGTTGTTTTGATCGCGACGCGATCCCAGCACCTCACCGGTGGGAGTGACGCCGGGCTGCAGACTCAACAACTCCACCACGTTGCGGGTTTGCAGCGGCAACTGACGCACTTGATTCTGCGTAAACGCGTTTCCGATGGAAGCATCCACCGTATTGATGGTGCTCGACTCAGCCTCGACATTGACTAACTCGCTCGCCTGGCCAATCTCCAAGCGCAAATCCAGGGTCGCCGGCGTGTTGACGAGCAGGATAATCCCCGTCTTGCTGGTTTTAGCGAACCCCGGTTTTTCCGCCGTCACGCTATACGTCCCCGGCGCTATTTGCAGGAATTGATACTCGCCCACGGCGCTGCTCAAGGTCTGGCGCGTCGAGCCATTTTCTGCATTGGCCAGCGTGATGACAGCTTGCGGGATGACCGCGGCCTGCGAGTCTGTCACCGTGCCGCGCAGCGAAGTAGTCGCTTGGGAATACAAGTTGCCTGCGCAGAGCAACACAACGGCGCCGATCGCCGTGAAAGGCGTTCTCATCACAACATCTCCTTGTCGAAAAGCTTTATGGGAGCGTGCCCGTCAAGAGCAACGTTGCGCTGACTCGCCGAGGAGTTTTATAACCTAGAGCTGGAAGAGTGGTGTACGCAATCCACCCTGACTGCGTACCGCAGGTACCCTGACCCCGAGACGCTAAGTTATCACCCAATATTCGTAAAGCCGCCAGGCGGAGTCAAGGTCTAATTGGGATTATAGAAATTTTCTATGGGACGCTTTCAAATGCTGCGGTATCATTTCCCCGTGAAGCACACCGGCCTCTACCTGTCGCTCGTGGCGGTTTGCGCGCTGGTTCTCGGCATGCAGCCTCCGCCTAGCGTGGCCGCGACGCCGCCGCAGAAGACCGGCGTCAAGACACCTGGCGTGCAGATCCCCATCAGCCGGCTGAAACCGGAGGCGACCTTCGACATCCCCGGCGCCCCGGATTGGATGGCGATTGAAGATTCCGTCTGGATCTCGAACAAGCCCAAAGACAATCTCACACGCATCGACCCCAAAGCCAACAAGATTGCCGAAACCATCGCGACCGGCAAGGGGCCGTGCGCCGGACTTACCCTCGGCTTTGGCAGCCTCTGGATCCCCAACTGCGGCGATCAGACCATGTCACGCCTCGATCTGAAAACGGGCAAGATCGTAGCGACCATACCCACCACAATCGCCGACTCGGAAGCCACAGTCGCGGCTGGACCGGACAGCATTTGGCTCATGACCGACAGCAAGGGTACGCTCGCGCGTTTCGACCCGGCGACGAATAAAGTGGTGGCCGAGGTCTATGTGTCGCCCGGATCCTACGCCGCGGCGTTCGGAGAAGATGCGCTGTGGATCACCAGCACGGAAAAGAATCTGGTGACCCGCGTGGACCCGCACACCAACCTGGTGGTCGAAACCATTCCCGTGGGTCCCGCGCCGCGGTTTCTGGCGATTGGAGAAGGCTCGGTCTGGACTTTGAATCAAGGCGACGGCACCGTCTCGCGGATCGATCCCAAGACCAACAAAGTCCTGGCGACCATCGAGGTGGGCGTGCCGGGCGAAGGCGGGGACATCGCCGTGGGCGAAGGCTCGGTTTGGGTGACCTCGTTTGATTTCCCGCTCTCGCGCATCGACCCCGCGTCCAATAAGGTCGTTCAGCAGTTCGTCGGCGAAGGCGGCGATGCCGTCCGCGTCGGGCAAGGCTCGGTGTGGCTGACAAACCTCAAGGGACAAAAGGTCTGGCGTCTCGACCCGCGCCGCATCGAAGCCACCCTCGCGGAATAATCACCCAAGCGACTTCACCCGGCTGGTGCGCTGGCTCGGATCGGACATCAATGCCACCGCGTACCGGAATCCCGCCAAAGCGCCGCGCATAACCGCCAGGCTCTGGTAGTAATCGTTATACCGGATGAGCCCCGTTTCTCCCCGCCACATGGGAAATAGCGCGCACGCCTCCGCCCACTTATCGTAAACGGGAGTGATGTCGAGGAAAGTATCGGGCTGGTAATTGGTGGCGTCTTCCCAGTTGTCCGCAAAGAACAGCTTGCCCGCATTGTGCGCCGGAAGCTTCCGCGGCATCCCATCGAGCGAGGCATAGAATATGCCGTCACGCACCACCAGGAAAGTGTTTTGGTGGTCCTTGTGCCAGCTCCCCGACCAGTGCGTAATGATGATGTCGGGCTTCTGGCGGCGGATGACGTCGCAAACCGCGAAGCTGGCCTCGTCGTTCACGGGAACTTCGGCGTCCGGATACGTCAGGAAAATGGCTTCGGCGCCCAGGAGTTTGGCGGCCTTCTCCGTGGCCGCCCGCTGCATTTCGCCGTACTCCTTCGGCGCCATGGTTCGATGGCCCTTTTCGCCTAGCGTCAGACTCAGGAAAGATCCGCTGCCTCCGTTGTGGATGTGTTGAGCAACCGTCGCGCCCATGGTGAACAGCGCGTCGCCGGGATGCGCGGCAATGGCCAGGATCTTATTCGGCATTCAAGCTGGTAATTTACCACCGTTTTCGAGAGCACCGGTCACGATCAGGTATTGCGCCGCGTAATAGGTCGCCCAGACCAGATAGTCGCGCGCTCGAAACGCACCCTTGAACTTCGCAATCGCCAGCAGAGTATCGGACATCACGAACAAGAGCGCGCCGCCCGGCACTCGCCAGGAGAATCGTGAGCCGAGAGCGGTGCTCGCCATCGCGGTGATGGCGACAATGTAAATCGCCACTGGAATTTTCAGCGGGCCGGTGTCCGGGATCAGCCAGATAGAAATCAGAAACACGTATATCGGGACGGCAATCAGCAAAACGCGACGCGGAGTCTTGACTTCCTCCCAGCACGAGCGGTTGGTCACGAACAGCGCCGCGTAGATAAGGTGCGCCGCAAGGAATGCGCAAAGGCCCGGCACGAACAGGCGCTCGGGACCGGCATCGAGAAGAACGTCGCCGGCCGAGGACGCGATGAGTGCCGCTGACAACAACCCGGCATTGCGACGATGGCGAACCGGCCGCAACATCCATGGAAGAACCGCAAGAATGGCGATCGAAAGCCCTTCGACCACGGGGCTGGCGGCGTATGGATACGCCGGCAGTGCGGCTAGGTAGCTGACGCCGAGCAAAAACGAGAGGACTTGGAGCGCCCGGCGCGCGTTCATCGCGGCGGCCGTGCGCTGATCCACTTGGGTATGCCGGACTCCATATCCTCCTCGACCGGCTTGCCCATCGCATCGCCCAGGTGTTCCAGCCAGGAGCCGCCCGGCCCGGTAAATGTATCGGGACGCTGGTAGGCTGGATCGTTCATCGCTTCTTCCAGCGCCACGAAGCTGTACCCGCGTTTTCGCATGCGCGCGATCGAATCCCGCAGCGTGACCGAATTCAACTCGTTGCAGTGGATCAGCAGGATCTGTGGCAACTCGTAGCCCAGCAGGTCGCGGGAAATCTTCTCGGCGGAAGCAAATCCGGCGTCTACATACTCCAAGTACGCCTGCTTGACCTTCTCGGCGGTCTCCTCGTCACCGGCGCGCAGCTTACGGCTATAAGCGTTGGCAAAAATGTAGTCCTTGTAATCGACGGTGACCGGCGCTACGCGATAATGCCGCTCGCGGAGGAAATCGAGAACCGTCTGATGGACCTCCGCGCTCATCCCAGAGTCGAGAAACGGATAACGAAACCAGACCAGCTTGCGGCCGTGCTCCTCAACCAGCGGGCGCATGATGACTTCGCCCTTCACGATGTTGTCCTCGAACTGCCACAGCGACACTTTATTCAGGCTGGGATGCGAATACGTGTGGTTGCCCAGATCGTAGCCGGCGTCGAGCCACTGGGCGAGCACCGCCGCGCGCCCGTCCCGCTGCCCTTGCACATTGAGCTGGCGCTCGTTAATGAATATGGTTGCCGGAACTTTTTCCGCCTGGAGTGATCCCATGAGTCCGGCCGAGATTTTCTGAAAATTCGCCAGGTCCTTGAGTTCGTTCACCACCGGCCCGTCGTCGATGGTGATGGCCACGCGGCGTTCGGCAGAGGGCGTCTGCGCGGCGGCGACAGCGGCCACCGCCAGCGCGGCGAGCAGACTCTTCATGGACCGATCCCTTCCACCTTCCCTCGCAGCACGGTCACCGAGGCTTTGGGCAGAACGAAGGTGGCTGGCGGTCCGCTGGCAACGCTTGTGCCGATGGGCGGCCCGTCAGGATCGGCATGGCTGTTCTTTCCATCGTTCTTCCACACGTACTGCTCGCTGCCGAACGTCACAAAGGCGACGGGTCCGAAAAACGACGCGCTCTTTCCGGAATCCTCAAAAACTACGCGCACCGCGTGCGGATTGGTCTCGTCGCGATTCACCAGCATCAGCGACCAATTTCCGTCCGGACGATGAACGGCATAAGAGGTCACCAGCACATTGCCCTCGCTGTCCTGAATCCCAGTCGAAGAAGGAAACATGTGGTGCACGCCGGAGCGGTGCGCCACCCATTCCAGGTTGATCATGTGTGCGGCCCAGTAGAATGCAGTGTACCCGTTGATGTTGTAGTCGTTGTCAGAAATGAAATTCGACCACGAGGCGTAACCCAGGCAGGTGTTCTGGATGTTTTGCGGCTGAATGGGCGAATGATAGTAAGCCGCGCCGCCGCCCTCGAAAAACGCGCCGATGCTGTCGGCCAGCCACAGCCCGCCCCAGATGGTGCTCATGGGTCCGGTGAGTCCGGCGGCCACGCTGCTCTCGGTCACCATCAGCGGGACGTCTTTCGGTACGCCGTCATTTCTCCACACTTCGAGAATCTGCTTCATTAGTTTTGGTTCCTGGTACAGAGTTTTCCAGGTGATGTTGCACTGCTCGAACGGGTAGTGCTCGAACGAGACGAATGCCAGATCCGAGAGCCGGCCATGCGCCTTCAGGTAATCGATAAACCGGCCCATCCACGACGTCCGCCCCTGCGCGTCCGGCCATACGCGGATGTCTTCGTTGACTCCTTCGAATACCGGACCGCCCAGCTTGAGCTTGGGGTCGACATTGTGAATCGCAGCGGCCCACTGCAGGTATAGCGCGCCGTAGTCTTCCGGCATGGCGTGCTTGCCGTCGGGCTCCTCGCCCATTTCGATGTAGCTGATCGGATAGCCGCGCTTCTCGATGTAGGCGATCTGGGCGGCAGCGTCGTCGGGCGTTCCGTAAAGCATGGTCACCGGAATCATGGCCGGCAGATGGTTGGTCATCCCGCTGGTGAAGAACACGTCGAACCCGCTGTGCTGGTAGCCGCCGCCTGCGTTCACATTCACCGCGGCATGCCACGGGTCAATGGAGGATGAACAATATGTAGGTTGCTGTTGGCCGGTAGTGCCGTTCGCCACATCGATGAAGGCGCCGTTCGCATCCGCGCTGCCGGCGTGGATCTCCTGGATGGCATATCCCACACAGTTGCGAACGTCATTCGATCCGTGCTCATCGCAAGTGTTCGAAGATTCCGTCATGAGCACGCGCAGAAACCGGGTCGGGACCGGCGACTTGGTCAGCGTGAGAGTCTCGGCGCCGCCTTTGCCGTCGGTCACCATGCCCGACGGAAAAGTCTTCCATTCGCCGTTTGGCCCGTCGTCGAAATCGAGCGCGTCTTTCCCCACCCAGTATTCCACCCGATAGCTCTTGGCGTACGGGCTCGCCCAGACAATCTGGATGGCGCCCACTGGCTTTTCGGCCCGCAGGTCCACGACGACCCACTGCGGGTGCAATGAGTCGCTTTCACCCGTGAACTTGCTCGTGAGATACGGATTGCTTTTCCAGTAGCTGAGGTTGGCGGTCTGAATCGGGCGATCGCCGCTGGTTGAGAAGCCACGGTGCGGCAGCGAGTAGGCCAGGATGTAACGAAGCGGTTCTTTCAACTCAGTGCTGCCGGTGAAGTAGCCGCTCTTGTTGGCGGCGTCGCTCCACGTTCCATTTTCCGTCCAGTGCCAGGCGGCCATGCGGAGCTCGGTATTGTTGCGATACGTCATGGGGCCCCAGCCCGCCGAGAGAGACTCCTGGACGATGTGCGGAGAATAGACTTTGTCGATGCCCGTGCGCGAGAGGACGTCGACGGAACTTCCCAGCGCGCGATCGGGATCAAACGCATTGATCTCATGTCCCGGAGTGGCGTCCACGCGGACGGTGGCGATGTTTTGCGCGGAAACACCACACGCAACCAAGGCTAGAAGAATGCATTTCGACATGGGGATCATCCGAGTTCCAACACCAGTTTGTTTACCGATGCCGGTGGAAACCGGTACGTAAATGCGGCGCCTGACGCCTGAATCGCTTCCTCCCGCACTTGCACCACGTTTGGATGGGCGAACGTGTTGTGCGCATGAATATCGGAATGCGCCAACGTACTTACCTTGGCGGATCGCGCGGAAGCCCCTCGCAGAATAATCTCCGTTTCGAGCGGTTGTTCTGCATCGGTATTCACCGCGGTCAGGACCAAGGTCTTTCCCTGGATCGAAGCCGAGCCGGCCAGCCCCGTCAGATTCCCATGCTGCTTGGCTGCAAACATCGCTCGTACCGCTTGGGCGCCGCGATGCGCCGCATACATCCGAAATACATGATAGTTCGGCGTCACCACGAATTGATCTTCCCGCGCCAGAAAAAGGCAATGCAGGTTGTTGATGAGCTGCGCCACATTGCCCATCGCGACTTTATCCGCGTGGCGATGAAATGTGTCGAGCGTCAGAGCCGATATCAGCGCATCGCGCATGGTGGGCATCTGGCCGAATAGATATGCCGGATGCACCTCGGTACCCGGGTTGTGCCACGCGCCCCACTCGTCGACCACCAACTTGACGCGATGCTCGGTGTCGATCTCGCCCATCGCCGCCCAGTGGTCGGTGATCAGCGATTCCATGCGCGTGGATTTGGCCAGCAGGCTGTACCAGTCGTCCACCGTGAAATCGACGGCCTGCCCTTTCCCCGATGTTCCGCAGTAGTAGTGCAGCGCCCAGCCATACACCTGGTGAAGGGCATGTTTACCTTTTTCCGTTAACTTACTGAAAAAGCGCCGGGTCCAATCGATGTCACCGCCATTCGGCCCGGAGCCGATCAAAGCCAATTTGACGCCGAATTCGGGCAGCCAGGCGGTGTACCGGCGGAACTCGACGGCATATTCGTCGGGGGTGAAATCGCCCCCGCAACCCCAACTCTCGTTGCCGACGCCCCAGAACCGAACTCCAAATGGCTCTCTATCTCCTTGAGCCGCACGGAGATCGGCCAGCGAGGTAAGGCCCACGGGGGCGTTACAATAGTCGATCCATTCATAAAAGTCTTTGGGGGGAAGGCTTCGCAGGTCGGCGGCTAAATAAGGTTGCGCGCCTGCAAGGTGGCAAAAACGAACGAACTCATTGGTACCAAACCAGTTAGGCTCATATTTTTGCAGCCCGTCCGGAGCTTTGACCATAAAAGGGTCGTTGATCCAGAAGTTGGCGCGCCGCGGCCGTTGCGCGCGCGGCCCGACGCCGTCGCGCCAGTTGTAGCTGTCGGCGAAGCAGCCGCCGGGCCAGCGAATTACGGGGGGCTTGAGAGGGCGCAGGGCTTCGACCAGAGAGGCCCGTATCCCATTGATATTGCGGATCTTGGAATCTTCACCGACCCAGATACCGTCGTAGACCACTCCGCCAATGTGTTCGGTAAAGTGACCGTGCAAGTCTGGTGAAATGGTCGCAAAGGGTTCATCCGCAAAGACTTCGATGTGCGCCTGGGCTGCCCGGGCGGTACGCGCTGCCAACAGCCCGGCGGTGGTGGCTAGAAAGTCTCGTCGTCTCATTCGGGTCTCCTAATCACTTTGGCGGCATCCGCATCGCCCCATCGAGGCGAATAACCTCTCCGTTGAGCATGGGGTTGTCAACAATCTGCAGGACGAGTTTGGCGAATTCCTCGGGCCGGCCGAGGCGCGAAGGAAACGGGACCGATGCCCCGAGGCTGTCCTGGATGGCCTGCGGCATGCCGCTCATTAGCGGGGTGGCGAAGAGGCCGGGAGCGATGGTGCAGACGCGAATCCCGAAGGCGGCAAATTCACGGGCGGCCGGCAAGGTGAGTCCGACTATCCCTGCTTTTGACGCGGCATACGCGGGCTGGCCGATCTGGCCGTCGAACGCGGCGATGGACGCGGTGAAGATGACGACGCCGCGCTCGCCGCCATCGAGCGGCGGCAACTTCTGGAGATCGGCAGCCGCGAGGCGCATCAGGTTGAAGGTGCCGTTGAGATTCACGTCGATGACGCGGCGAAAGGCATCGAGCGCCATGGGGCCGCCGCGGCCGACGATTTTTCCCGCGGACGCGATGCCGGCGCATGTGACGAGAATGCGGGCCGGGCCGTGAGCGGTCTTAGCGGCAGCCACGGCGCGCTCGGCGCTTTCCGCGTCGGCCACGTTGCAGACTGCGAACAATCCGCCGATTTCGGCGGCGACAGCTTGCCCCTCGGCTTCATTCACATCGAAGATGGCAACGCGCGCTCCGGCGGCTGCCAGCGCGCGCGCGGTGGCCGCGCCTAATCCGGAAGCGCCTCCGGTGACGATTGCGGCGTGGCCTTTCGCGTCCATCGATTCTCTCCCTCCCTATCGTAATCGTTCGCAGGGAGGGTAACCGCGAACAACCTATTCCCAGCGAAGGGCGATGGCGGGATCGACATTCGCGGCGCGGCGGGCCGGTAACCAGCAACTGAGCACACCGGCGAGCGAAATGATTAGAGGGACGACGGAAAACACGAGAGTGTCGTGGGGGCTTACATTGTATAGCAACGTGCTTAAGACGCGGCTCAAGGCGAAGGCTCCGAGGAATCCGGCTGCGACGCCGGCAATGACCATCGTCAATCCCTGGCGGAGAACCAATGCGATGACCTCGGCCCCACGAGCCCCCAGCGCCAATCGAACGCCGAACTCGCGCGTGCGGTGCGCAACCGTATAGGCCAAGACACCGTACAATCCGATGACGGCAAGCAACACCGCGACTGCCGCGAAGCCGGACATGAGCCCGGTCAAGAATCGCCGGCCGGCCAGCGTTCCGGCAAGTACCTGGTCCGCCGTCCGAAACTGGTAGGCAGGGATATCGCGATCAACATCGAGAATCCGGCGTTGCACGGCGTTGCTCAACAGCAAAGGATCCTTCAGGCGGCTACGAACGAAGATAGCGAGGATAGGAGCAGGATTCTGAGCTTGCGGCAGATAAAGTTGCGGCGGTGCAGGGCCTGTCGGCATCTCGACTTTGACGTTGCCGACCACTCCGACGATTTCCCGCGGCTCGCGCTCCCCTTCCACGATGACCCGCCGGCCGAGGGGATTGCCGTCGCCGAATTTTTCGACTACGAATGCTCGGTTTACAACAGCAACCTTGGGAGAATGCTCGTCATCACTTGCGGTGAACAAACGGCCGGTGCGAACTGGGATTCCCAGCGTCCTGAAGTAATCCGTGGTCACGGCCTGGTTAAGGCCGTGTACGAATCCTTCGTCCCGTCCGGATTCACCGACAATGTGCAGCCTCTGCCATATCGTCCATCCACCCCCGCCGCCCGGCACATACATGCCAGCCGCGACTCTATCCGCGCCAGGGAGGGATTTAATGCTGGAAACCACGTTCTCGACATACTGACGCACCTTTTCGGTCTGATACTTCTCGCCATCCATGTACCTGGAAGCAGGCATGGACAAGAATAACGTCAACAGGTGATCGGGCCGAAATCCCAGATCTTCATGCATCACGGCCCAGAAACTTTTTCCCAACAGGCCGGCGCCAGCCAGAAGCACGACGGAACACGCCACCTCAGCGGTGACCAGAGCGGCGCGGAGCCGGGACTTGCGCCCGGAGTCAGTCGCGGTGCGGCCACTTCCCTGCATGCCCGCGTGGAGGTTTTTGCGAGCACCGTAAACCGCCGGAGCCACTCCGGAAAATGCACCGGTGATCAGAGCCAGGCTCGCGGCGAGGGCCAGGGCACGGCTGTCGACGCTAATTTCTTCCAGCCTGGGCAAGTCTTGCGGACCCCGTTCGCGCAACACATGAATGGCTCCGGCGGCGATCATTGCGCCCACGACAGCACCTATGGCGGCGATCACCGCGCATTCGGTCAGCAGTTGCCGCGCAATCCGCCCGCGGCTCGCGCCGATGGCCGCGCGTACGGCGATCTCTCGCTCGCGCGCGGTGGCGCGAACAAGAAAGAGCGTGGCAACGTTGGCACAAACGACGAGCAAAACCAAAAACACCGAGCCGAGCAGAACAAGCAGTTGAGCGCGGGTTTCGCCGACCAAGGAGTCCTTGAGATCGGCGAGATCGGCACCCCAGTCCTTATTCGAGTCCGGGTACGTGGAGGCCAGGCGGCTGCACAACTGGCGCAAGCGCTCTTGCGCCTGCTGACGGGTGCCGCCGGCCGGCAACCGCGCCACGGTGTGCCAGAAACGATAGAGCCGCATCGCCGTGTAGCTTCCGTTGGATGGTGCGATCCACAACTCGGGGTCGCCATCGAAGCTAAGAAAAGCCGGAACGACTCCCACG
>Ga0335079_10009404_pt1 | contig 11137 bp, 11 predicted proteins | sample Lox_Sample_33_FD_206719 | JGI IMG/M metagenome (GOLD analysis project Ga0335079, IMG submission 206719) | Soil microbial communities from Loxahatchee National Wildlife Refuge, Florida, United States - Lox_Sample_3.3 | ecosystem: Environmental > Terrestrial > Soil > Wetlands | place: USA... | reverse complement strand
CACCGCCAGCTGACCCTGCTGGACCAGATGGAGCGGCGGGCCACTGACCCGGAGGCCCTCGATGACCTGTTCCGCCTCGACCACCTGACGACGCGCATGCGCCGTCACGCGGAAGGCCTGGTCATCCTGGCCGGCGCGCCGCCGGGCCGGGGCTGGAGCACCCCGGTCCGGATGGTCGACGTGATGCGCGGCGCCATCGCCGAGGTCGAGGACTACGCGCGGGTGTCGGTCGCGACCCGCAGCCAGGCCGCGCTGGCCGGCTCGGCCGTCGCGGACGTCATCCACCTGCTGGCCGAGCTCATCGAGAACGCCACCACGCTCTCGCCGCCGTACACGTCGGTGCGCGTGGCCGGAGACACGGTCGCGAACGGGTTCGCGATCGAGGTCGAGGACCGCGGGCTGGGAATGAGCCCGGCGCGGCTGGCCGAGCTCAACGACCGGCTGGCCAACCCGCCGGAGTTCAACCCGTCCGACAGCGAGCAACTCGGCCTGTTCGTGGTCAGCCAGCTGGCCAAGCGGCACGGGATCCGGGTGACGCTGAAGGCCTCCCCTTACGGCGGCACCGCCGCCATCGTGCTGATACCGCGCCACCTCGTGGTGACGGAAGAGGCGTTCAGGACCGGGCTGCCCGGCGAGCCCGTCGCCGCGGCGCAGCTCACCGCCAACGGGAACCACCTCGCCCCGTCAATCCCGTCAATCCCGTCGATCCCGGCCGGCCAGGCAGAACTGGCCGGCCCGGGGAACGGGTCCAGGTTCACCGGCCTCGGCGACGGCTCGCCGGGGCCGGCCCAGCCGCCCGGAGTGCGCATCTCCGGACCGCTGCGCCGCTCGCAGGGGATCATCCCGGAGCGGCCGGACCGCGGCGCGCATGCCGCGCCCGCGCTGGGCCCGGCGAACGGCACGGCGGCCGCGGGACCAGACGACCTGCCCAGGCGGCATCACGATCAGCCGGGGACGCCGGCCGGCCTCGGCGCGGCAGCGGACGGCAACGGCGCGTCCGCCTTCGACGTCTTCACGCCGCGGCGGCCCGCCCAGGGGGCCGACGAGGCGGCCGTTTCCCCGGACGCCGGGCCATACATCGCGTCCCCGCCGTACCCGGCGAGCGGCTCGTCGCCCTACCCGGGCTCCGGGTCCGCACCCGGCGCCGGGACCTCGCCGTTCGCCGGGACCGGCTCGGCGCCGTATCCGGACCAGCCGGCCCCGTTCCCCGGCTGGACGCTGCAGAACACCCCTGGCCCGGCCGGCGGCCGGAACGCGCCCGGCCCGGGTACCCCGGCCGGGCCGCCCACTCCGATGACCCCGGTGGCCCCGTCCCGGCCCGGTCAGGTCTCCGGGCCGCCCTGGGAGGTCTCCCGCCAGACCGGGCCGCTTCCCGCGGTGCCGGGCGAGCCGGGCGAGAACGGCGACATCAAGGGGCTGCCGCGCCGGGTCAGGCAGGCCAGCCTGGCTCCCCAGCTGCGCGACAACCCGCCGCCGCGCCGGACCACGGTGGCCAGCGCGGCCCCGCCAGGCGGATCCGCGGGCCCGACTCCGGCCGAGATCCGCCAGACCATGTCGGCGCTGCAGCGCGGCTGGCAGGAGGGCCGGGCCAGGCGGATGGCCGACCCGGCGGCCGGTGGGCCACCCAATTCAACCGCGGATGAGGAGGCACGTGGGGACTCCGATGGATCATGATGCGGGCGCGGCAGGCCGCGTCGGCCAGCTCGACTGGCTGCTCGACGATCTGGTACGCCGGGTCAGCCACGTGGCCAAGGCCGTCATCTTGTCCCAGGACGGGATGGCGCTCGGCGCGTCGGAGACCCTAGGGCGCGACGACGCGGAGCACCTGGCCGCCCTGGCGGCCGGGTTCCAGTCGCTGGCCCGCGGCGCCGGACGGCATTTCGGCGGCGGCGGAGTCCGGCAGACGATCATCGAGATGGAAGCGGGATTCCTGCTGGTGTCCGCCGCGGGCAGCGGCACGTGCCTGGCCGTCATCGCCGAAGAAGGCGCCGATCTCGGCCTGGTGGCCTATGAGATGGCCATCCTGGTCCGCAGGACCGGGGAGCACATCAAGGTCAACACGCGCGCCTCCGCGCTCAGCGGCTGGGTTTAAGAGGGTGCCATGCCGTCCAACGATGAGCGGTGGCTAGACGCCGAGGCCGGCCCGGTGGTCCGGCCCTACGCCCTGACCCAGGGGCGCACCAGGCACGCCGGGGAATCGTTCGACCTCGTGGCGACCGTCATGGCCACGCGCGCCGCCGTCACTGATCCAGGCTCGCTGGCGCCCGAGCACATGAGCGTCCTGGCGCTCGCCCGCGCGCCGACCACCGTGGCGGATATCGCTTCGGACGTTGATCTCCCGCTCGGTGTCGTCCGGATCATCCTCGCCGACCTGCGGGAGCTCGGCCTGGTCGCGATCCGCACCCCGGTCGTGATGGCCGAGCGGATCGACAAGCACACTCTCAGGGAGGTCCTCAATGGACTACGGGGTCTCTGATCCCGCCAGCGGGAACCCAAGAAACCAGAGCCAGCACCGAGCCATCAAGATCCTGCTGGCCGGGGGGTTCGGGGTGGGCAAGACCACGCTTGTCGGCGCCGTGAGCGAGATCAGGCCGCTGCGTACCGAGGAGCCCCTCACCGAGGGCAGCCTGCGCACGGACAGCACGGTGGGCGTCGAGGGAAAGACCACCACCACGGTCGCGATGGACTTCGGCCGGATCAGCCTGCGCAGCGATCTCGTGCTCTATCTCTTCGGCACCCCGGGCCAGCAGCGGTTCTGGTTCATGTGGGACGAGCTGGCCATCGGGGCGCTGGGGGCGGTGGTCCTCGCCGATACCCGGCGGCTGGCCGACAGCTTCCCGGCCATCGACTACTTCGAGCGCAGGGAAATACCGTTCATCATCGCGCTGAACTGCTTCGACGGTGCCCGCAGGTACAACACGGAAGACGTCAGGATGGCCCTGGACCTCGAGCCCGACCTGCCGATCGTACTGTGCGACGCGCGCAGCAAGGAGTCGGCCAAGGAGGTCCTGATCGCCTTGGTCGAGCACGTCCTGCTGACCGCTTCGCAGGAGCCGCTCTCCGGGATCGCCTAGCCTGCCTAGCCGTGCCTAACTCTGCGATTCGCGGAGCACGGCCCAGACGGCCTTGCCGTGCCCGGCGATCGGGCTCCAGCCCCACACGTGACTCAGCGCGCCGACGATCTGCAGGCCGCGGCCGCTCTCCCCGCCCCAGTCGGGCTGCCGGGGCATGGGGGTCTCGTTGCCCGGATCGACGACGGCCAGCATGACCTCGCCGGCCCGCCGCAGCATGCACAGCCGCAGCATGGTCAGGCCGGCACCGGAGTGGTTACGCGTCAGCCCGGCCCGCGTGCCGTGCAGGACGGCGTTGACGACCAGTTCGTCGACGATCATCTCGGCGTCGTCGGCCAGCGCCTCCAGACCCCAGCAGGTCAGCATCTCCCGGACGAACCGCCGGGCGGTCCTGGCCTCTTCCGGCCGGGCGCTCAGCGCGCGGGTGGTGACTGCCGGGGTCTCCCACCAGGCCGAGGGCACGGGCAGTAGCCGCGGCATGCCGTCAGCGACCGTGGGCCAGGGGGTGTCTACTTCCTCGTCGTCATCCCCGCTACCGGTAGCGACACTGAGATGCGCCAACGCAACAGCTTCCTGCATGTCATTGGGCATGTAAACGATTGCCCATCACGGTGGTTAACTGCGTGCTTGAAGGACATGTTGCCTGATATATTGTGCAAATGCAAGACCAGATGCACGTTCATTCGCTTTGTGCACAGGTCTCCGGATAGGCGCACGGGGGGCCGGCAGACAGGCTGGACACATCAGGCAACTTGCTTACCAGTCGCCAACTAGAGATTACAGCGAGTGAGTTTCGCCGCCTGACATGCGTCACCCTGTCGGAAGGGGATAAAGATGCTCATTACCTACAACGGCATGCTCGCCGCGGAACTCGGCGAGGTCTGCTGGCAGAAGAGCTGGCACAGCAACCCGAACGGGGAATGCGTGGAGCTGGCCTCGCTGCCCACCGGCGAGATCGCCATGCGGAACTCCCGGTTCCCGGCAGGCCCCATCCTGCTCTACACTCAGGCAGAGATCACCGCATTCCTGGCCGGGGCCAAGGATGGGGCTTTTGACCATCTGCTCGGCGAACGGACCGCCTGACTCGCCAGTAGCAGCGCTCCCACCGGGCATGCGGCGACCCGGCCGTAACCGCCTGGCCAACTAGTACCTCACGACCTGCGGGAACTCGTGGAGATCAAGAGAGCTGTTGAATTGTCACACAACCCCCTTCCGCAAGCGTGAGATCACATGGGAGACTGGTCCACACCCCGCCAGGATCTAGGGTGTGAGGATGCGAGGAGTGCCGATGGTCTCGTCTGAAGACTCGGCCTGGGACGTTCCCCCCAGCATTTTTGGCACGCGCGCAGGCGGCCCCACGGTCCAGCGCCTGGTGCTCGGCAGCCAGCTGCACCGGCTGCGCGAGTCGCGCGGGATCACCGCCGAGCAGGCGGCCGAGGCGATCCGCGGCTCGCACTCCAAGATCAGCCGGATGGAACATGGCCGGGTCGGCTTTAAGGAGCGCGATGTGGGCGACCTCCTGACGCTTTACGGGGTGACCGACAGCGAGGAGCGCGCCGCACTGCTGAACCTGGCCCGGGAGGCGAACACCCCGGGCTGGTGGCACGCCTACTCCGACATCCTGCCGTCCTGGCTCGAGCCGTTCGTGGGCCTGGAGGCGGCCGCCTCGGTCATCCGGACCTACCAGATCCAGCTGGTGCCCGGGCTGCTGCAGACCGAGGCCTACGCCCGGGCGCTGATCAAGCAGGGCTCCGCGGCCACCGAGGAGGAGATCGCCCGCCGGGGCGAGCTGCGGGCCAGCCGCCAGGAGATCCTGCGCAGGCTCGATGCGCCGCAGCTGTGGGTGGTGGTCGACGAGGGCGCGCTGCGCCGGCCGGTGGGCAGCCGGGAGATCGTCCGCGGGCAGCTGTCCTACCTGATCGACATGGCGGATCACCCGGCGGTGACGCTGCAGATCCTGCCGTTCAGCGCCGGCGCGCATTCGGCCATGGGCGGCCCGTTCACGATCTTGCGGTTCGCCGAGCCGGACCTGGCCGACGTGGTCTACATCGAGCAGCTGACCAGCGCGCTGTACCTGGACAAGCCGGTCGAGGTGGATTCCTACCTGGAGGTCATGGAGCAGCTCTGCCTCCAGGCCGAGCCGGTGGCGAACACCACCAAGGTGCTCAACCACATCCTCGCCGACACATGACCGCTGGCCGTTACCCGCGCGGGGCCCGCGACTGGCCCCGCGCTTTAGCGTTGCCCGCGGCTAGGCGCGGCGTGCGGGCGTGCGCTCCTCGAAGGCCCACGGCGAGCCGTAGTCGTTCAGCAGGTCGAGGAAGGGCCGCGGCGGCAGCGCCTCGGGGCCGAGCACGCCGACCCCGGCCCAGGCGCCCGAGTCGATCAGCTCCAGCGCGACCACCGGGTTCACCGCGGTCTGCCAGACCACCGCCTGGGACCCGTATTCGGCCATCGACCAGGCGTTGTCCACCACGTGATAGAGGTACACCTCGCGCGGCGCGCCGCCGGTGCCGGTCCCGGTCACCCAGGTGCCCGCGCACGTCAGGCCGCTCATCTTGTCGCCCAGGCCGGCCGGATCGGGCAGGCAGGCCGCCACCACGTCACGCGGCGACACGCTGGCCGCGCCGACCTGCACCGGGTCGGTCTTGTCCAGCCCGAGCTTGTGCAGGGTCTGCAGCACGCCGATGAACTCCGAGCCGAGACCGTACTTGAAGGTGACCCGCTGCGCCTCGACCCACCGCGGCATCAGCAGCACCTCCTCGTGCTCCACGTTCACGCACTCCACCGGGCCGATGCCGGCCGGGAAGGTGAAGACCTCGGGCTCGCTGAACGGCTCGGTGGTAAACCAGCCGCGGCCGCGCTCCCAGATTACCGGCGGGTTCAGGCACTCCTCGATCGTGGTCCAGATGGAGAAGGTGGGGGCGAAATCGTAGCCCGCCACCTCGAGGTTCGCTCCGTCCCGGACGCCGAGATCGGCGATCTCGCTGAATAGCTCGTCGGCGGCGTACCGGGCGAACACGTCGGACAGCCCCGGCTCTACTCCGATCCCCGCCAGCGCGAGCTTGCCTGACCGCTCCCACTCCGGCGCCATCGCGAACTGCTCGTCGCCGAGCTTGACGCCGGTCTGCCGGTACGGATCGTCCGGGTGGGGGTACGACAGCGACATCGCCATGTCCAGGTAATGGGTGCCCGCCTGGAGCGCGGCCCGGAATAGCGGCATCACGAAACGGGGATCCGTGGCGTTCATGAGGACATCGCAACGGTACCGGGTGAGCAGGCCGACGGTGGCCTGCTCGTCACGCGCGTCCAGTTGCACGGCCTCGTACCCGTCACGGGCCGCGGCGGCGCGCTGTGCCCGGCCCAGATCGTAATCGGCGATGACCAGTTCAGCGAACGGGCGGCGGGCGGCAATCCGGGCGAATGCCGTGCCCACGCCACCTGCGCCCACGAGGAGTATGCGCATGGGCCGATCCTAGACCTATCCTGGTTCGGCTGACGAGACCAGTTGTGTCACCTAGCCGTTACAACGGATATCGTTGCCGCGAAGCTTAATTCATGCTAGAACCGTAGCATCATGGGTGCTGATTCCGTCGTCACGCCCCGCGTGCTCAAATCGTGTCATAACGTCCGGCCGTTGCGGCGTATCGTCTGCCGGGTATACGAGTAGCAGCCGCGCCGGGTCATAGCCAGGAGGGTGAGACATGGCCACCGCCGAGCAAGCTCCCGAGCAACAGGAAATATCGCTCGACAAGGGCCTCAAATCCGGCGCCCTGGGGCTGATCTCAAGCACCGTCATCGCGACGGCGTCCGTCGCCCCCGCTTACAGCATCGCGGCCACGCTGGTGTTCGTCGTGGTGGCGGTCGGACTCCAGGCGCCGGCCGTGGCCGTGCTCGCCTTCATCCCGATGCTGCTGACCTCGATCGGCTACAGCGAGCTGAACAAGGCCGACCCGGACTGCGGCACCACGTTCACCTGGGCGACGCGGGCGTTCGGGCCGCGGACCGGCTGGGCGGGCGGCTGGGCCATCGTCGCGGCCGACGTGCTGGTCATGGCCAGCCTGGCCCAGGTCGCGAGCCAGTACTGCTTCCTGCTGTTCGGCGCCACCGGCATCGGCAGCAACCCGACCAGCGGCTGGGTACTGCTGGGCGGCATCATCTGGATCATCTTGATGACCGCTATCTGCTACGTCGGCATCGAGGTGTCGGCCAACTTCCAGAAGATCCTGCTCGGCATCGAGCTCACCATGCTGTTCGTCCTGTCGATAACCGCCCTGGTCAAGGTCGGCGCCGGGCATGCTCCGCCCGGTCACCTGACCCCGAGCATCGACTGGCTCAACCCGTTCAAGATCTCCAGCTTCAGCGCGTTCGCCAGCGGGATCATCCTGATGGTCTTCATCTACTGGGGCTGGGACACCGCCGTGGCGGTCAACGAGGAGACCAAGGACAAGACCAGGACACCCGGCCTGGCGGCGATCTTTTCCACCATCATCCTGCTGGTCACCTACGCGCTGGTGATCTTCTCCATGCAGGCCTTCGCCGGCGTCGGCCCCAAGGGCAACGGCCTGGGCAACGTGGACAACGCGGGCGACGTGCTCTCGATCCAGGCCCACGACATCTTCGGCACGACCGGCTTCGGCCCGACCTTCTATCGCCTGCTGCTGATCATGGTGCTGTCCTCGGCGGCCGCGTCCACCCAGACGACGATCCTGCCCACCGCCCGGACCACGCTGTCGATGGCGGCCTATAAGGCGCTGCCCAAGTCGTTCGCGAAGATCCACCCGCGGTTCATGACCCCCACGGTGTCCACGGTGGTGATGGGAGCGGTCTCCATCCTGCTGTACGCGGGGCTGAACTACACGTCCAACGGCAGCAGCGTGATCGGCGACGCGGTGATCGCGATCGGCCTGTACATCGCGTTCTACTACGGCCTGACCGGTTTCGCCTGCGCCTGGTACTACCGCAAGAACCTGACCAGCAGCGTCCGCAACCTGTTCATGCAGGGCATCCTGCCGCTGGCCGGCGCGCTGATCCTGTGGTTCCTCGGCGGCTGGAGCCTGTGGCTGGACTACGACGTGGCGACCCAGAACGACTACACCATGTGGACGGTCCCGGGTATCCACTGGCAGATCGGCGGCGCCTTCGTCATCGCCGTGATCGCCGGGCTGGCCGGGCTGATCTTCTACCTCTTCTGCCGGTACGTCAGGCCCGGCGCCCCGTTCTTCAAGAAGCAGACCCTCACCCGGGCCACCCCCACCCTGGTCCCCGACGAGTAAGCCGGGCCGCTGCCGCCCCTGGGCGGCAGCGGCGTCCGGGGTGCTCGCCCGGCTCGCCGCCGGTCCCCGGTTAGGATGGCGGGCGTGCTCGATGACGCCCAGGTCAGCCGGATCCTTTCCATCACGGCCCACCCCGACGATGTTGACTTCGCCGCCGCCGGAACCGTCGCGCGCTGGACGGAAGCCGGGATCGAGGTGGTCTACTGCGTGGTGACCGACGGTGACGTCGGCGGCTTCGACGAGAACTTCCCGCGGGCCGAGATGGCGCCGCTGCGCCGCGCCGAGCAGGTGGCCGCGGCCAAGTGCGTCCGCCCCAGGAAACCCCCTCCAAGCTCCCGGGAAGGCCGTGGCGTCTTTGCTGACACGGACCGATACCGGGCATAATTCACTGATTGCATCCAGCCAGAGAGAGTGACTCACCATGAGCATGGAGATGGACCACTCCTTTACCGTTCCCGTGCCGCCCGACCGCGCCTGGGACGTGCTGCTCGACGTGGAACGGATCGCGCCGTGCATGCCGGGCGCGACCGTCGAGGAGTTCGACGGCGAGGTGGTCACCGGGCGGATCAAGGTCAAGGTCGGTCCGGTGTCGCTGACCTACCGCGGGACCGCGAAGTTCACCGAGCGCGACCCCGAGGCCAAGGTCATGATGCTCGAGGCGTCCGGCAAGGAGACCCGCGGGGCGGGCACCGCGTCGGCGACCGTCCGGGCGTCGCTTGAGCCCGAGTCGTCCGGCGCGGCGACCAAGGTCAGCATGCACACGACGATGAACGTGACCGGGCGGCCGGCCCAGTTCGGCCGCGGCGTGATGGTCGAGGTCGGCGGCAAGCTGGTGGAGAAGTTCGCCGACAACCTGGCCCAGCAGATCACGAGCGAGGGCACGTCAGCGGCGGACGGCGGCACCGTGGGCGGCGGCACCGCGGCCGCGGCCTCAGGCACCGACGGCGCGAGCACCGGCCAGGCCGCTTCCGCCACGGCGGTGACCGAGCCGGGCAGCGCGGAACCCGCGACCGACGTGCCCGTCGGCCATACGGCATACGCTCCGCCGGCCCAGGACGACGAGGACTCCATCAACCTGGTCAGGCTGGTCGGCCCCGCGATCTTGAAGCGGGTCGTCCCGATCATCGTCGGCGCGGCCGTGCTCGCGCTGGTCAGCCGCCAGTTGCTCCGTCGCCGCCGGAGCGGCCAGGAGGCCTAGGACGCCGCGGTCCCGGCCCGTACCTGGACGGGCCGGGCGGCATCATCGCAGGGCTTTCCGCATGACCACGGCGTCGACACCTGACGGCTGGTAGTAGCCGCGCCGGATCCCGATCTCGGCGAAACCGTGGCGCAGGTAGAGCCGCCTGGCCCTGGGGTTGTCTTCCCGCACCTCGAGCAGGACCTCCTCGTAGCCGCGCTTTTCCGCTTCCCGGACGAGCGCCGTGAGCAAGGCCGTGCCGGTGCCCTCGCCCCACCGGGCCGGAGTCACCGCCAGCGTCACCACGTCGGCCTGCGATCCGCCGGTGAACATCATCCCCGCGTACCCGATTAGCGTGGTCCCCTCCTCGGCCACCAGGTAGAGCCGGCGTGCGGAGGGCTGCGCGAACTCCGCCGCGAACATCTCGGGCGTCCACGCGTCCTCAGGGAACAGTTCCTGCTCCAGGGCGACGATCCCGGACATGTCGGCCCGGCGCATCTCCCGCAGCCGCACCCTGCCGCCCTCAGCGGTATCAAAACCCACCACAAGCACGCCGTACAGCCTAGTGGCCGCGCGGCGTCGCCAAGCCAGCCCGCCAGACCAGCCCGCCAGACCAGCCCGTGCGACCAGACCGCCGTCTAGTGCAGCGAGGCCTCGGCCGCGTGGGCGAAGGCCAGGGCGGCCGCCGCCAGCTGGGACGGGGATACCGGCCCGTAAGATCCCTGGTTGGAATGCTCAAGGCCGTTCAGGGTCACCGTCACGATGACGTTATGGTAGCGGACCATAACCGTGGCTACGTCGGTCACCGCCCCGCCGACCCGGAACACCTGCAGGGCGCTGAACGCCTGGTTCCCGAACCCGGTCAGCGTGCTCACCGTAGCGCGCGGGGCCGGGGAGTGCTTGGGCGGGGACTGCATGGTCTGCAGCGCCAGGTCGTAGGCGTCCACCGCGGCGAACGTGGCGCTGCCGTCGCCGCTGGCCAGGCCGTTCGGCGCGTACGCGAGCATGTTGAGTTCCATCAGCCGGTAGACCGGCGGCTTGTCGATGGTCCAGTTGCAGGCGGACTCGGCCGACCCGTTGACCGGCAGCGGCGACGCCACCTTAGCCTTCCCCGGGAGGTACTGCTGCACGGTGGCACTGGGCACGACGTCGCACGCGTCCGGCACCTGCCGCAGTTCGCCCGGCTGGAACGTGGTGATGAGCGCGCCCGGCGTGACCGCGGCCGGGCTCGGCCGGCTGGCCGTCAGCAGCACCACCGCGAGCACGGCCCCGGCCACGACCACCAGGCCGCCCGCCATCATGAGCCACCGCCGCCGCCTGCGGGCCGCGGCCCGCAGGGCCCGCCCGCCCGGCCTGCGCGGCTGAGCCCGCGGCACCTCGTCGTCGCCGTCCGCCTCGGGTCCGTCCCATTCGGCCCATTGCGGTACCGGCTCGCCCTGGCCCGGGTCCGAGCCCTGGCGCGGGTCCGAGCCCGGCCGTGAGTCCGACCCCTGGCGCGGGTCCGGGCCGTGGCGCGGGTCCAGGCCGTGGCGCGGAGCGGTGGAACTCACGGGGCCACCAGGACCCGGGAGGCCGCCGGGGTTCCCTGGGCGGGTAACGGGAGCGCCGAAGCC
>Ga0335079_10009403_pt1 | contig 11137 bp, 11 predicted proteins | sample Lox_Sample_33_FD_206719 | JGI IMG/M metagenome (GOLD analysis project Ga0335079, IMG submission 206719) | Soil microbial communities from Loxahatchee National Wildlife Refuge, Florida, United States - Lox_Sample_3.3 | ecosystem: Environmental > Terrestrial > Soil > Wetlands | place: USA... | reverse complement strand
GCGTTGGCGCCGCCGTTGTTGGCGACGGGAACCCGGGCGCGACCCGCGGCCGCCAGATCGGCGCGGTCGTAGCCGGCGCTCAGCAGCTGGATCAGCTTGAGCTTCGGCGCGGCGCGATAGAGCGCATCGTTCACCAGCATGTCGACGAAGCCCACGAGATATTCGGCCTCGGCCAGCGCCGCCTGATACTCCGGCGTGCGCGGCGAAGCGATGGCGAGCGCGAAGCCCGGCGGCGCCAGGTCGCGGGCCAGCTCATGGGCGTCTGCCGGTATCACCAGCACGATTTTGGGAAGCATGACGGGCTATCCGAGCCGGTAGAGCTTCGCCGCGTTGTCGCAAGTGACCTTGCGCCGCGTCGTCGCCGGCAGATGGCCCAGCTCGCGGTCGAGATATTCCTGCGAATCCGGCCAGATACCGTCGGGATGGGGGAAGTCCGAGCCCCACATGACGTTGTCCTCGCCGATCTCATCGATCAGTTTGATGCCGATGCGGTCGGTCTGATAGGTAGCATAGCACTGGCGATACCAATAACCGCTCGGCTTCATCTTGAGGTCGAGGTCCTTGAACTGGTCCTCCCATTCGAGATCCATGCGGTCGAGCACATAGGGAATCCAGCCGAGCCCGGCCTCGCCGATCACGATCTTCAGATCGGGATAGCGTTCCAGCGCGCCGCTGAAGATGAGCGACATCAGCATGTAGCCCATATGCATCTGGAAGCTGGTGATGTGCGCGGCGGCGGCGGCGCGCGCCACCTGCGGCGCGAGCTTCGAATAGTCGGGCCGCGGCCCGCCGATGGTGTGGAAGTGCACCGGGAGTCCGGTCTCGTGCGCAATCCGCCAGAGCGGATTCCAGAAGGGATCCCAGAGCGGCGTCATGTCCGGTCGGTTGGCGACGTCGAGGCCGCTCGCGCCGCGCGCCGCGGCGCGCTTCACTTCGGCAACGGCGACGTCCATGTCGTGGTTGGGGATGTTGGCGAGGCCGATGAGGCGCTCGGGACTGGCCCGGCAGAACGCCCCCAGCCACTCGTTGTAAATGCGCAGCACCTCCGCCGCCGCCTCGTCATCCCGCAACCGCGCGGTGGCGCCGAGTATGCCGTAGAGCACCTCGGCCTGTACGCCGTCGCGATCCTGGTCTTTGAGCCTGAGCGCCGGTTCTGTCAGCCGCCGGATCCCCCGCTTGCCGTCATCATAGAGGCCGGTCGACGCCATGCGGTCGGAGCGGTGGATCTGTCCCGGAACATATTGGCGGCCGGCCGAGCCCATGCCGTTCATCAGCCCGAACTTGGCGCCGCTCTTGCCCACCCACTCCTTGCCCGAGGGCCCGTCCACTACATGGGGCATGCGGTCCTTGAGCGCCGCCGTCGCATTCGCGGTGAAGAGATCGGGCGGCAGCCAGATGAGATCGATGTGTCCGTCGGCCGAGATGACGTCATAGCGCATGGCGGTCGCTCCCCAGGCCAGGAGGCAACTCTAACACCCGGCGCCGGTATTGACAGCGGCGATGATTTCGTCGGGGGTTGCGACCCGCATGACCCGTGTCGGACCGCCTGCCCGTCACATGGCGAGGTAGCCGCCGTCGACGACGAGCTCGGTGCCGGTGATGTAGGAGGCCTCGTCCGAGGCGAGGAACAGGCTCGCATAGGCGACCTCCTCGACACGGCCCTCGCGGCCCATCGGCACCGCGTTCAGCATCTTGGCGCGGATCGCCGGATCGGCGGTCAGCTTCGAGGTGCGCATCGGCGGCATGATGCCGGGATGGACGGAATTGACGCGGATGCCGTGCCGCGCGAACTGCACGGCCGCCGACTTGGTCATGAGCCGCACGGCCGCTTTCGAGGCATTGTAGGCCATGTGCACCATCTTCTGACCGGCGAAGCCCGAGATCGACGATATGTTGACCACGGCGCCGCGCTGCGCCTTCTGCATCTCCGGGATGACGTATTTCATGCCGAGGAAGCAGCCCTTGGCGTTGATGGTCATGACGTTGTCCCACACCGTCATGCTGAACAGGTCGGGATCGCTGCCGCTGATCCCGGCATTGTTCACCAGCACATCCACCCGGCGATAAGCGGCGAGGCTCGCCGCGACCGCGCTCTCCCAATCCTTCTCTTTGGTGACGTCGAGAGGCTGGAACCGCGCCTCGCCGCCGCCTTCCTTGATGCGGCTCACCACCTGCTCGCCTTCGGCCGCGAGGAGATCGGCGACAACGACCCTGGCGCCCTCGCGGGCAAACAGCAGCGCGGTTGCCGCGCCCATTCCCGAAGCGGCGCCGGTGACGATCGCGACCTTGTCCTGCAAGCGCATTTTGTCCCTCCCTGGTGCGGCAGCCCCCTCCGACATTGCCCGCGAGCCGGATCGGATGGGTCGGGCTGCCGTCGCATCTGCGTTGGCAATGCGAGACTACGCCGCCCGCCGGCGGTTTGATACCTGGCTGCGATCCCTGCAATGACCCGCTCGTTCCGCTGGCCTGGCGCTGGCTCGCGCCGCGCTTTCTTTGAAGGAACTCGGGAAACGGGGCCGCTGTTTTCGAAGCAGGCGATTGTGACCAGAGCTGCTGGCTCCCCGCATATGACGCCACGCTCATTAATGCCCTATGCGCTCCTCCGAGCGATCGCCATCATCGCCTTTCTTGCCTTTGTCGTGATGGGCATCGTGCCCCTGCTGACGCCCGCCAAGCATCTGCGCTCGACCGACGCCACGCAGCTCCCGAAACACGACGTCGAGTCGCACAAGCGCGAGACCGACACCGCCGCCAGGGGGATTCCGCCGCAAGACGTGAACCCACAGCCCGCTCTGGGTCCGGTTGCCCCGAAAGCCTGGCAATAGGGCAAGACCCCGCGCGCCGATCAGCACGGATTGAGCAACAGCGAGCCCGCAGGGGAGCTCGAGGGGCGCAAACAGTATCCATAGGGGATCACGATGTACTGCTGCGCGGCTGGACGGTGCGCCGTCTCGATATTCTGCGCGAGCTGCCTGCCCAGCGCCGCGCCGGCCGCGACGCCGAGCCCGGTCATCGCCAGGGCCCCGCTTCCGGCACCGAACTGGGAGCCGAGATAGCCGCCGAGAGCGCCCCCGGCGAGCGCGCCCACCGCCTCGGAGGCGCTGGCATTCGCGGGCCAGCTCGCGGCCGGCTCAGTTATTTGAACGCAGCCCGCGAGCATCACCGCGCCCGCGCAAACCCTTAGGGCAAAAATTGACCTGACCACGATGGCCTCCCCGTGTTGCGGCTCAAGCTGCCGCATCGCCCGCTCGTGCCGCCTCTATCTTGGCAATGTCGATCCGGCGCATGGTCATCATCGCCTCCATCGCCCGCTTCGCGGCGGCGCGATCCGGATCCTTCAGCGCCGCCATTAAGGCCCGCGGCACGATCTGCCAGGAAAAGCCCCAGCGGTCCTTGCACCAGCTGCACTGGCCTTCGCTGCCGCCAGTGTCGATGATCGCGTTCCAATAGCGGTCGGTTTCTGCCTGATCATCCGTCATCACTTGAAAGCTCACCGCCTCGTTCGGCGTAAACGCGGGGCCGCCATTCAGACCGACAAAGGCTTGGCCGAGCACGGTGAACTCGACGACCAACTCGCTGCCCTGTTCACCGCCGGGGTAATCGGATGCCGCTTGCAGCGCTTGCCCGACATGGCTGTCAGGAAATGTCGCCGCGTAGAATTCAGCCGCTTTCCGCGCCTCGCCGTGGTCGAACCACAGACAGGTAACGATTTTGCTGCTCATCGGAATTCCCTCATCAGCGACCCATTTCACGATCCGCTCAAAGCTGAGAGTTGCTGCTCCTGCGGTCGCGAGTCAAATCGCGGCGACCACCAGGCTTGCCGCGAAGCGCGAAGCGACGAGCAGCAGAAAGAGCGCGAACCCGATCTCGAGCGTGCGCTGCGGCAGACGGTGTGCGAGGCGAGCGCCGATCGGCGCAACCCAGCTCGAGACCGGTGCAATCAGGAGCACGCCGACGATCGAGACGAAGCCGAGCGACAGGGGCGGCAGCAGGGCCTCATGCGCTAAGCCTGCGACGACATAGCCGATCGTCCCCGCGAGCGTGATCGGCACGCCGAGGCCCGCCGCGGTCGCCACCGCGTTGTGGATCGGCTTGCGGTAAAGCGCCAGCGTCATTGTCACCAGCGAGCCGCCGGCAATTCCCATCAGCGAGGAGCCCAGGCCGATCGCGAAGCCGTAGCCGGTCATGGCTGCGGTGCCGGGCAGGCGGTCGCCCAGGACCCAGCCATCGCCGCCGATCAGAAGCTTTGCCGCAATGAGGCAAGCGATGAGCACGAACGCCGCCTTGAACAGGTCGGGCGGCGCCCACGCCGCGAGCGCCGCGCCGGCGGCGACACCCGCCATCGATGGCAGCGCCCAGGCACGAATGACCTCGGGCAGCACGAAGCCGCGCGCTTTGTGCGCGCGATAGGAACGCACCGCGGTCGGCACGATGATGGCGAGCGAGGTGCCGATGCAGAGCTGCATGCGCACCGCCTCGGGCACGCTGAGCAAGCGAAACGCCTCGTAGAGCACCGGGACGATGATGGCGCCGCCGCCGATGCCGAACAGCCCCGCGAGGATACCCGTCGCCACCCCCGCGACCACGGCGCCTGCCGCCAGCCAAGCAAGCTCGCCGATCATCAACCCTCACTCTCTGGTAGCCCGAGCCATGCGATCCGTGCCACTTCAGATCGTGACACGCCGCGGCTAAGGCAACAGAATGTCGCATCAGCCTCAAGGGGGTATCGATGCGCGAGCCGAACGCCTTGATCAGCACCGACGCGCTGGCGCGCGAGCTCGGTCGCGACGGCCTGCGCGTTTATGACTGCACGACCTATCTGCAGCCAACGCCGCCGGGCAGCGATGATCCCTACATTGCGGTGCCCGGCAGAAGCAGCTTCGAGGCGGCGCACATCCCGGGCGCCGATTTCCTCGACCTGCAAGGCGAATTCTCCGACCAAGGCACCCGGCTTCGTTTCATGATGCCGCCGGTGCCGCAGCTCGAGGCAGCGTTCGGCCGCCATGGTCTTGGCCGGGATGCGCAAGTCGTGCTCTATAGTATTGGCAGCATGATGTGGGCGACGCGCTTTTGGTGGATGCTGAAGTCGCTCGGCTTCGACGGCGCCGCCGTGCTCGACGGTGGCTTCGACAAATGGCAGTCCGAGGGCCTGCCGATCGAGAGCGGCCCAGCCAAGGGCTATCCTCCCTCGAGGTTTGTCGCCAATCCGAAGCCCGGGTGGTTCGTCGACAAGGCGGCCGTGCTCGCGGCCTGCACGGATGGCGGCTCGGTGATCGTCAATGCCCTCGGCCCGCAATTCCACAAAGGGCTGGAGCCAAGCCGCTATGGCCGGCCGGGCCGCGTGCCGCGGAGCGTCAATGTGCCGGCGGCGAGCCTGGTCGATCCGCAGACCAAGGCTTTCACCTCACTCGCCGATGCTGCGGCGAAGTTTGCCGCCGCCGGCGTCGCCAAGGACAAGCACGTCATCGCGTATTGTGGTGGCGGCATCTCGGCCACCGTCGACCTGTTCGTGCTGCATCAGCTCGGCTTCGATGACCTGGCCCTCTACGATGCGTCGATGGGTGAATGGGCGAAGGATACGGCGCTGCCGATCGAACGAGGGTGAGCGCAATCCGGGCGACGCGCGCGCTCACCGGCCAGTCACCCCTGCGGCAGCGGGATGGCGGACGCGAAGACCCCGTCGGGATCGAGGCGGCGCTTGAGGAGCCGGAGCCGGGCAGCGTTGCCGCCATAAGCATCCGCCGCCTGCTCGTGATCATCCGGGCCGAGCAGGTTGGCGTAGCCACCCGGTAGGGCGAATGGGGCGAGGCTCTGCCAGAGGTCTTGTGCCCAGCGCCGGTGCGCCGCGCCGTCATCCCCATCGGGCTTCCAACCCGCGAGGATCTCCACCATGAAGTGCTCCTGGCGCAGGCCGAAGGCGGTGCCGGCCGGCGCCATCCGCGTTGCGGCGCCGTGGAAGTGGTGCCAAAAGACTGTGCAATGCGGCGACGTCGCGCGCGCCTTCGCCGCGATGATCGCGTCGGCGGCGCCCGCCGCGAGCGCGGGCAGCCAGCGCGTCCGCATCTCCCAGTGGCAGCCCTCCGCGGCCTCCACCCACGCGTCGAACTGGGCGAGCATGTCGGCGTAGGTGAGGGGTCCGACCAGGGCGGATTGCGGCGTGCCGAAAGCGCGCATCTCGTCCATGAGACGCTCGCCTTGCCGGCGCTCGCCGTTCCACAGCGGCGCGAGCATGATGACGGGTTCGCCGTCCGGGCCGGACATCACGCCGACGGGCAAGCCGAGTTCGTCGGGCGCCGTCGCCGCGAATGCCGCGTAGCGGCGCAGGACCGCGCTCGCTTCGTTCCAGCCGTAGAGGATCGATCCCGCGAGCATGTCGCGCACCGGATGGAGGCGGATGCGCAGCGAGGTCACGACGCCGAAATTGCCGCCGCCGCCGCGCAGCGCCCAGAACAGCTCGGCCTCCGCGTCGGGACCGGTGGTGACGCACCGCCCGTCCGCCAGCACGATCTCGGCGCCGAGCAGGTTGTCCGCCGCGAGGCCGCAGCTCCCGTTGAGGGAGCCGTAGCCGCCCCCGAGCGTCAGGCCGGCCACGCCGACCGTGCCGCAATTGCCAAAGGCCGCGACCAGGCCGTGGGCACCGGCGGCGGCTGCCACATCCTTGACCCGGGCCCCGCCCGCGACCGTGGCCACAAGCGCGCGCGCGTCCACCGCCACGTCGCGCATCAGGGTGAGGTCGATGACGAGCCCATCGTCGCTGAGGGCGCGCCCCGCCCAGTCGTGCCCGCCGCCGCGCACCGACAGCGGCAGGCCGTGGCGCCGCGCGATACGCACCGCCGCCTGCACGTCCTCGGGCTGTTTGCAGAACGCCACCATCGCCGGGCGGCGGCGCACGGCGCCGTTCCACACGCGAGAGCCCTCGTCATAGCGCGCGTGCCCCGGCAGCGCCACGCGGCCGGATAGGGCTGTCCGCAGCTCGTCCGCACAGCTCGAGCTCAATCGGTTCTTTAAACCCGGCATCGTCGCCCTCCCGTCGGCTTCGACCGAGGGAGAGCCTGGCACCGGCGCGTTGCGGCAGCGTTTCGCGATCGGGAAAACAGGTTACAACCGTAGCAGAGCTTGCGATCGCCCGCTTTTCAGCAGGGCTCCACCGGCACATCGAAGACATAGCCGAAGCCGCGCTCGGTGCGGATCATGCGCGGTGCGGTCGGATCGGGCTCGAGCTTGCGCCGGAGCCGCAGCACTTGGACGTCGATGCTGCGGTCGAAGATGTCTTCATGCATCCGCGTCGCCTGCAGCAGATATTCGCGGCTCAGCGGGCGCTGCGGCGCGTCGACGAAGGCGATGAGCAGCGCATATTCCCCTTTGGTCAGCGTGACGGGCGTTCCATCCGGATTGGTGAGCCGCCGCAGCCGCCGGTCCAGCCGCCAGCCGCCAAAGCGGCAGCGCCGCCGCTCCCCGTCGCGCGGAGCGCCGCTTTGTGCGGTCTGACGCCGGCGCAGCACGGCGCGGATGCGCGCCAGCAGCTCGCGCAGGCCGAAGGGCTTGGTCAGGTAATCATCGGCGCCGAGCTCCAGCCCGACCACCCGGTCGATCTCGTCGCAGCGATGACCGGTGGCGATGATCACCGGCAGGTCCGAGCGGGCGCGCAGGTCGCGCAGCACATCGAGCCCGTCCTCCTGACCGAGCTGCAGGTCGAGGATCACCAGCGAAGGCTCCTCGCCGGTGATCTGGCGCGACATTTCCTGCCGACAACCGGCGCTGACGACGCGCATGCTGTGGTTCTCGAGAAAGGCGGCGATCATTTGGCGCATCGCCGGGTCGTCGTCCACCAGCAGGATGGGCGCCAACGGTCCCGGCTCGCCGCCGGGCTCGCGCCTCTCAACCCTCTCGTCCGGCTCGCGGATGCGGACAGTGTCGTCAAACCTCACGTCGCGCCCCTTTTGCTGGCGTAGGGTCGCCCGCATCGGGCGGCCGCATGCGGTTTCCCGTCGTCACAGAGTCGTAACGACACGGATTTTCCACAGGCCAGCGCTTGCGCGCGGTGATGGGGGTCACACCGCGGCCGTTGCAGTCGTCTGCCGTCAATGCCCCATCGAGGCGGCGCCGCCGAGCTTCACGTTGCGCAGGGAGAGCGCGAGCGGCACGGCCACCAGCGCGACCACCATCAGCACCCAGAAGGCATCCATGTAGGCGAGGAACGATGCCTGCGCCTGCACCTGCTGTCCGATCCATTGGATCGCCTGCTGGTGCGCCTGGACGGCCAGGCTGCCATGGGCGCTGAAATAGGTCGTCGCCTGCTGCAGCGTGTGTTGATATTGGATGCTGGACGGGATCGCGTTCTCGATGAGCCGGCTCTGGTGGAACTGCTCGCGATGGGTGAGCACGTTGGAGAAGAGCGAGATGCCGATCGAGCCGCCGGTGTTTCGTGCCGCGTTGATCATGGCCGAGGCCTGGTCCGTCTTCTGCGGCGGAATGCCGTCATAGGATGCGGCCATGATCGGCACGAAGATCAGCGGCAATCCGACGCCGAGCAGCATCCGCGAGCGCGCGAAGAACCAGAAGCCGAGGTCGCCATACACATTGGTCATGTCGTACATCGAGAGCGCGATGACCACCGCTCCGACCATGATCAGGTATTTGGGCTGGACCTTGGTCGAGAGCCGGCCGACGGCGAACATCATCAGCATGGTGACGACGCCGCCCGGGGACAGCACGAGGCCGGCCCAGGTCGCGGTGTAGCCGAAATCCTGCTGCACCAGCTGGGGGACACCGTTCGTCGTCGCGTAGAGGATGGCGCCGGTCGCCAGCATCACCACGAAGGAAGCGCCGAACTGCCGCGTCCCCAACATTCGGACGTCGATCGCCGGATTGCGGCGGCTGGCTTCCCAGGGGACCATCAGCACGAGGGCAAGCGCGCAGACGGCCGCGGCGGCGACGATGAAGTTGGAGCCGAACCAGTCGTCCTCGAGCCCGCGATCGAGGACGAGCTCGAGCGCGCCGAGGAACGTCGCGACCAGCACGAAGCCGACGAAATCGAATCCGGGGCCCTGCCGCCGCTGCCGCTCCGCGACCGCGGCTTCGCCCTCGCGCAGCACCGCCGCGATCAGCGCGATCGTCATCACGCCGACCGGGCCGTTGATCAGGAAGCACCAATGCCACGACCAATTATCGGCGAGCCAGCCGCCAAGGGTCGGTCCGACCACCGGCGCCACCACCACGGCGACGCCGAAGAGGGCGAAGGCTTGGCCGCGCTTTTGCGGCGGGAAGGCGTCCGCCAGGATCGACTGCGACACCGGCACCATGCCGCCGCCGCCGAGTCCCTGTAGGATGCGAAAGAGCAGCAGTGAATCGAGGTTCCAGGCATAGCCGCACAGCACCGAGCTGAGGGTGAACAGTGCGAGGCAGATGAGGAAGAAGGCCTTGCGGCCGAATTTTCGGGCGAGGAAGCCGCTCGCCGTCAGGCTGACCGCGTTGGCGACCAGATAGGTGGTCACCACCCAGGACGCCTCGTCCTCGCTCACGCCCAAGCCGCCGGCAATGTAGTTCAGCACCACATTGGCGATGGTGGTGTCGAGCACCTCCATGAAGGTGGCGAGCGCGACCAGCATCGCGATCAGCCACGGACTGGCGGAGGCGCGGCCCGCCGCAGCGGGCGCGCCGGCGGTAATGCCGCGGGCGCTCACAGCCACCCCCTGAGGCGCTCATAGAGCGAGGGCAGGGGAGCGACGCGCACGGTGGGGTCCACCGACATGCCCGGGCCGAGCGCGACATCGGTCGGCGGATCATCCATGACGATCTTGACCGGCACGCGCTGCACGATCTTGACGTAGTTGCCTGTCGCGTTCTCGGCCGGCAGCAGCGAGAAGGCGGTGCCGGAGCCGGGCTGGACGCTGGCGACATGGCCGCGGATGAAGCGCTCCGGATAGGCGTCGATGCGCAGCGTCACCTTGTCCCCGGGCCGCATTTTGTCGAGTTGCGTCTCCTTGAAGTTCGCGGTGACCCAGATGTCGTCGGGCACGAACATGGTGAGATCGGTGCCGGCCGACACATACTCGCCGACCGCGGCCGAAAGGTTGACGACGCGGCCGGCCTCGGCGGCGGTGACGATGGTGTAGGAGAGGTTGAGCCGAGCCTGGTCGCGCTGCGCCGTCGCTTGCGCGACTTGCGCCTCGGCGGTGCTGCGCTGCGCCTTGAGCGCACTGACCTGGCGCTGCGCCGACACCAACGCTGCCTGGGCGCTCTTCAGCGCCGCCTGCTGCTGGCGCAATTGCGAGTCGTATTGCTGCTGGCTCTGGACGGAGCCGGCGCCGGCATGCGCCAGGTATTGGAAGCGCGTCGCCTGCTGCTGCGCGAAGACGAGGCCGGCGTCCGCTTGCTGCACCTGGGCCTCGTTCTGCGCAACCTGGGCCTGCTGCGCGGCGATCTGCGCATCGATGCTCTCGATGTTGGCCTGGGCCGCCGCCAACTGCGCCTCTGCCTGGGCGAGCGCCGTGCGATAGTCGCGGTCGTCGATGCGCGCGATCACGGCGCCGGCGGCGACGTGCTCATTGTCGGTGACGGGGACTGCCGTGAGGTAGCCCGACACCTTGGGAGCGATGGCGTATTGGCGCGCCGCGATGAAGGCGTCGTCGGTCGTCTCGAAACGTCGGGCATTGTCCCAATAGAGATACCCGGCGGCCGCGACGACCAGGGCGCAGAGCAGCCCCAGGGCGATCCGGACCCGGCGCCGGCGGAACCGGCGTGTCTCGCCCTCATCCTTCGCGGCAGGGGCTTGCGGCCCTTCGACGGGCCGGTTCGGCCGCTCGCGGAGCCGCATCTCCGGCCGGTCCGACCCCGGCGCGCCCGCGTCGGACCGCGCCGATTCCGACTGCACTTCCTCGCCCCACTCCTGCGTGCCCTCGTCCAGCATGATCGCCTCTCCTGCGGCAAAAACGAAACGATACGGTTCTGTTCTCTTAACATCGACGATCTGCCGCGCTATATCAAGGGCGGATGAGGCGAGGGAGGGCGGGAGAGTGACGGCGATCACAGAGGCGAAGGCCAAGGCGGCGCCGCGACGGCGTCCCGGGCAGCGCCGCCCGGCGCGGACCGGCCGGCCGCCACGGGAGCTCGCCGGCGAGGTCGAGGAGCGGATCCT
>Ga0335079_10009402_pt1 | contig 11137 bp, 8 predicted proteins | sample Lox_Sample_33_FD_206719 | JGI IMG/M metagenome (GOLD analysis project Ga0335079, IMG submission 206719) | Soil microbial communities from Loxahatchee National Wildlife Refuge, Florida, United States - Lox_Sample_3.3 | ecosystem: Environmental > Terrestrial > Soil > Wetlands | place: USA: Florida... | reverse complement strand
CGCCTGTTTCATGGTGTAGAGCGGCAGGGCCGGCTTATGCTTCGAGGTCTGGTGCTTGTTGTGGAACGCGGCTTCTTCTTCCTGCAGGTGGCCGGAATCGGGCAGCAGGATGCCGCACAGGTCAACTGTTGCAGGCGTGGCGTAGATGGGTCCGGTGAACCCTTCCTCGACCAGACGAGGGATCCAGCCGCAGTGGTCGAGATGCGCGTGCGTAAGGATTACGGCATCGATCTCGCGGGCGGGCACCGGCGTGTCCTGCCAGTTACGCTCCCGCCACTCCTTCGGGCCTTGAAACAGCCCGCAATCGATCAGGACCTGCAATCCATCTTTTCCGCCGGGGTTGCTGGAAGTATTAATCAGGTGCTTGGAGCCGGTAACGGTGCCGGCCGCACCCAGAAATTGTATGTACACGCACTCCTCCCGGAACCGCCATTGTAATGGCTCCGGGCACCGCAGACGGCGATGCTGGGTGGAGCAGGCCTTCAGGCCTGCATCAAATCAGGGTTCAAGACGGCAGGCTTTAGCCTCTGAGGTCCTATCGTTGAACTTAACTTACGCTGCCCCTCAGCGGCTAAAGCCATACTCCAACACAGCATCCCGAATGCAGGGCTGAAGCCCTGCTCCACCCGTCCGCAGAACGACACAACGCTACTTGGAATCGTCTTCCCTCTTGATGTCAGCAGTGTTGTTGCTCATGTCGAACGCCGGCACGCTGCCGTCGTTGACCACTGCCTGCAACGGAACGACCGGAATTGGGATTCGCACCGCGTTCTTCTCGTGAGCGCGAATTTCCAGCCGTTTGTGTTCTTCGCCCTGGGCGGCGCGCACCGCGACCGGCACCTCCGCCCCGGCGCCGCCCGAATTTTCTACCGTCACTGTCACCGACCAGTCTTCCGGGATGAGCTTGCGGGGATACACGCCCGCGATGTGAAACTCGGGCAGGCCACGGTCGCGATAGACCCAATCGTCGAAGAACCATTCCAGGTCGCGATGGAATTGCTGAGCCAGCAGCCGCTGGAAGTACGAGGGTTCCTTGTCCTGATCGGGATGGTAGGCGCGAATAGCGCGCTCCAGCGCGTCGTCACCCACCATGTCGCGCAGCATCCACCACACGAACATCGCCTTGGTCCGGAAGAAGATTTCATCGCTGGCGGCGACCAGCGGTTGGCCCTTTGGAGGTGAATCCGGCGTCTTGCCAGAGACCGGAGGCAGGAACTCCTGTTCGGCCTGCTGCAGCGGTGGGAGGCGCTCGTCCATGTAGGCCAGCGCCGCTTTGCGGCCCGCCTGCTGCTCGCGCTCGAGCGCCTGGGCGAAGTGGGCCAGGCCTTCATCCATCCAAAGGCGCGGCGACCGGAACGAAGCATGGGCCAACTGGTGTGCCAGCAAGACTTCGAGATCTTTCTCCTCTCCACTCACCAAAGGCGTGAAGAACGCGTTCCCAGCCTCGAAGGGATGCATGTCCTTGTCGGGCAATTCCACGATCTGCACTGGCCTTTGACGCTGCCCAAACCATTGTCTGATGAAGGGCGCGACCGCTTCCCCAGCAGCCGCCCAGGCGCGAGCGTAGGATTCGTGACCGCTGACGTATTGGATCGCTAATGGCGGTTGGTTAAGTGCGCGGTAGGGGCCAATGACAAAAGTAGGAACTGCCATCCCCAGGGGCTCATAATCCAGCGTCCGGCAGCTCAGCCCCGCTGGTTGCGTGGCGACTGGCGCAATTTGCCCATTGGCAGCCAATTGCGACTCACCCGACCAGCAAAACGAAAGCCGCATCCTGGAGCGGCTTTGGCGCTCCTGCCAGCCTCTGACGGCCTCAAACACCTGATTCCCTTCGCTCAGGCTGGCAGTCTCGGTCGCGATGGGATACCAGGCCACGAAACCGATGCCGCGCAACCCGGTGAAGGATTCGCTGATCTGGTCCCAATCACTGTTTGCAGCCCGCTGCCCCGGAACGCCGATGCCGGTCAGGCGAGTGGCGTCTTGCGGAATCGTGCCGCTATAAGCGATCTCGACTTCCACCGTGCCTTGCGGCGGGAGCGGCTGCGGCAAAGTGACGATGGCCTCGCTCAAGGCGCCAGTGTGATCAATGTCGGAGGTGTACGACTGCTCCAGATATTGCACCGGCTTGCCCGCAACCGTAATCGCGTTCCACTCCAGCGTGGACGAAATCTGCAACACCGGGTTGCGCTGCGGCAGCGCGGTGTTGTTGCGTAGCGTGACCACGCCTTCTGCTTCGAGGGATTGAGTTGCCGGGGTTACTTTGATCCTCAGGTCGTAGTCGCTGAAGGTGAAAGCCTGGCGATCGAGTGCACGCGCCGACTGAAAACCACCGAGAACGCAGAGGACGCAGAGGATCTTCTTCATTTCTGTGCGGCGGCCCGGCGCTGGCGCGCGACCTCATACATCACCACCGCCGCGGCCGCAGAGACATTCAGCGACGGAACCTCGCCCAGCACCGGAATGTGTACCAGGAAGTCGCAGCGGCTGCGCACGTGCTCGTGCATCCCTTTGCCTTCGGCGCCCAGAACAAGCGCGCAATCCATGCTGTAATCCACGGTGTCGTAGGCCTGCTGGCCGCGCTCATCCAGGCCCACGATCCACAGGTTCTGTGATTTCATCTCCTCCAGGCTGCGCGCGAGGTTCGTGACCCGGGCGATCGGTAAATGCTCGGATGCGCCCGCCGAGGCCTTGGCGACGGATCCCGTCACCCCGACGGCACGGCGCTCCGGAAGAATGATGCCATCGGCGCCAGCGGCATCAGCGGTACGGATGATCGCCCCGAGATTCTGCGGGTCTTCGACGCCATCGAGTACGACCAGAAACGACTGCTCGCCACGCTTGTTCGCCAGCAGATCATCGAGATCGCGGTACTTCTTCTGCGACGTGACGGCGACCACACCCTGATGGGCGGGGGTGCGCGCCAGCCGGTCCAATTGCTCGCGGGGCACGAAGCGCACGGGAACGCCGCTGGTGCGGCAGTCGTCGATGATGCGCTGCATTTTCTGATCGTGGCGCTCGCGGGCCACGCCGACATATTCGAAGGCGCGCCCGCGGGACTTCAAGGCTTCGCTGACCGCGTGGATGCCGTAGATGACGTCCATTGCCTCCTGAAGTTTACGTGGGTCAGAGCTTTGTTGCCACGAACGCGGCGTTGCCGGAGGGCAAAGGCATGCGTCCATAGGCCCGCAGCACGCGCACAGCGAAGCCGGCGCTGCGGAGTTCGGCAGCAATGTCGGAGCTTCGGTAGAGACGCAGGCGGTGAGTTTCTTCACTCCTGCGGTAAAGCTTCCCAACCCGGCGAAAGGCGGTCATGCGACGGATCAGGAGATCACGGCTGGCCTCGGCTGCGAAGAGGATTGCCCAATCCTTGCCCTGAGCATGGGCGCGGCGAAGAGTCCGCCCAGGCTCGGCGATGTCGAAGATGAAAACGCCGCCCGGCCGCAGCGCCTCGTGTACGCGCCGGAAGAACCGCGCCCGTTCGCGCCGGCTGTTCCGCCGATCAAAGGTGTAGTTGAAGCATTCGCCGATCGCGCTCACCGCGTCACAGGGCGGTAGCTTCGCACTCAGAAAGGACCCGTTCACGAACCGCGCCGCGGGTGCCTGCTTGCGCGCCAGTTTGATCATAGGACGGGAAATATCGATTCCCAGCACATCGTAACCGGCCCGCGTGAGTTCGGCCGCCCAGATCCCGCTGCCACAACCGAGATCAACGACCAGTCCGCTGTGGATTCCCGCGCGCCGCAGGATCGCCAGCAGCCCCGGCGCAGCCTTGCGGGCAAAATCGCCGAAACCAGCATCGTGGATATAGGCGAGATCGGATTGGTAAGCCTTCATATTCGGGAGCTCCGAGAAAATCACTGGCCCAGCCGGATGTCAAGCCAGCCCGGGCAACCGATTGGAACAGAATGATTTAGGTTTATACCAAGCAACAAGATGGCCACTTGTCCGGAGTGTTCACTCCGGGGGTACCTGCCTGTTCGTGCATTGTGAGCGGTTACCAGCCAACATATAATCGGAGGCGCTCTGGACGAAGTCTCCGTCAGGTTGTGGGGTTAGGTGTGCGGGCAGTGGTATGCCCGCGTGTCACCTATGCGACGACACCTGCTTTTCCTGATGGTTCTGGCCACCGTAGCGCCGCAAGTAACCGCCCAGAGCGGCATCGTGCCGTTGCGCGACGAGCAGGGCCACACCATCTACGTCGATGCACCTGTCTCCCATCCTGCCTCCAACTCCTCGCAAACCCCTAAACGTGCTTCTGTGCTGGTGTACTGGAGCCGCGTGGAACACCGGTGGAAACCGGTTCCTCCGCCCACACCGTCGGCGATGAAAGCGGCGCGATCGGCCGCCGCCGAGGTTGGTAAATACGTGGCTGCAGCTCCGTCCAGTCCGGTGATGAACACCGCCGAAAACGAGGCCACCCCCGACAACCGCGAAATCCTGCGGGGACGGGCGATGACTTCGCGCGAACTGGACAGCATCATTGAACAAGCCGCTCAGCGCCATGACGTGGACCCGAACCTGGTGCGTTCGTTGATTAAAGTGGAGTCGAACTTCAACACGCACGCGGTCTCGCCCAAGGGCGCTATGGGGCTGATGCAGTTGATGCCAAGCACGGCCCGCGGGCTGAATGTCAGCAATCCCTTCGATCCGCAGCAGAATGTGGACGCAGGGGTGCGGCACCTGAAGCGTCTGCTCCAGGACTTCAATGGCGATGTGAAGTTGTCACTGGCCGCGTACAACGCCGGCGCCGGGGCGGTAGCGCGCTCCAAAGGCGTCCCGCGGAATACCGAGACCCGCAATTACGTCAGGCGGATCACGGCGCTGTACGCTGGCGATCCCGGAAAACTGCTGACCGGGCCGGCCCGCGACCCGATTCACGTCTTCCGCGATTCCAGTGGCGTACTGACCATCACCAACACGGATTAACTCGGGGACGCCGGCGAGGGGCCGGCCAGGGACTTGGAAACGGCAACGTGGTAGGTAAGAGCTCAACCCAGGGTGTCCTCCGTCTGACCTTGATGCTGACGGTTGCGCTGGCTTTCGTCCGGCCGGCGGTCGCCATCAGCACGGCGCAGAAGCGACAGGTCGCCACATCACAATTCGAGACCGCCGAGCGGCTGCGGGAATCGCTCAACGGGCGGCCGGCGAGCGAGCGCACCCGGCGCGAATACCAGCGGGTAATCGATGCCTACCGCCGCGTGTATTACACCTCTCCGATCTCCAGCAAAGCCGACTCCAGCGTGGTCGCCGTGGCCGAACTGCTGGCCGAGATGGGCCGCGCCCTGGGCAATCCCAAGGTCTCCCAGGCTGCGATCACGCAGTATGAGTTCCTGCGGCGGGAGTATCCCGGCAGCAAGCATCGAGTCGAAGCTCTGTTCACCATCGGGCAGATCTACCGCAATGACCTCGAGGACAACGAGCACGCCAAGGCCACCTTCGAGGAGTTTCTGAAACACTACCCGCGCAGCCGCCTGGCAGATGACGCCCGCGATGCGCTGCGTGAAATGGAGACCGAAAAGGCCCGCGCCAAGCCGGCGAAGAAGGCCAGGGAAAGCGACCTTCGGCAGGCCAGCGATGCTGACCCCGCGAAACCGGCGGGCCGGTTGTCCGTAGTCACCGGCATCCGACAGTGGTCTACCCCGGACTACACCCGCGTCGCCATTGACCTGGAAAAGCAAGTCCAGTACCAGGCAGGCCGGGTCGCCGATCCCGACCGCGTGTTCTTCGACCTGTACGACACTCGCCTGGCGCCCGAGCTGGTGGGCAAGAGCTTTGACGTCGATAGCGGCTTCCTGCACCGGATTCGGGTGGCGCCGTACAAGCGCGGCATGACCCGCGTGGTGCTGGAGTTGGGCGAGGTTGTGGAGTATTCCGCATTCTTCCTGCCTAATCCCGACCGGCTCATCATCGACATTCATGGCAAGCAGCCGGCAGCGGCCACTGCCAAGTCGAGCAATAACCTACCCTTGGCAAAGACGGCCAAGGGTGGGGCGCCTGCGGCTCCGGATGGGCCACCCGCGGCTAAGAGCGGGGCAGCCGCCACGGTCAGCTCAAAATCCGAAATCCCCGCCGTCAAGGCGCGCACTGCGGCGAAACCGCCGGCCTCGAGCGACCCGAACGCCGCCGCCTGGCCGCAGGTGGCGACTTCGAAAGAAGCGGGCACAATGGAGCCGGCCACTCTGAGCGAGCCAGAAATCAAGGCCACCTCGAAGCCCACCACCTCCCCGACCTTCCAAGCCGTCTCACCGCGTGCGTCACGCAGCAAGGCGAGAGAGAAACAGGCCAGCCTGACCAATCACGAGGCTAAGCCCACGGCTCACGGTGAGCAGACGCTGATCCGAGCTCTGGGCCTCAAGATCGGCAAGATCGTGGTCGATGCCGGCCACGGTGGACACGATGTGGGAACTATCGGTCCCGACGGCCTCACCGAAAAAGCGCTGGTTCTGGACGTGGCGCTGCGTCTGGGTAAGCTGCTGGAGAGTCGCATGGGAGCGGAGGTGGTTTACACGCGCGATGACGACACCTTTGTCCCGCTCGAGACCCGCACCGCCATCGCCAACAAAGAGCAGGCTGATCTGTTCATCTCCATTCACGCCAACTCCAGCCGCGAGCCGGAGGCGCGTGGCGTTGAAACTTATTACCTGAACTTCACATCGTCGGCCGACGCGTTGGAAGTGGCGGCACGCGAGAACGCCGTCTCCGAGAAATCCATTCACGAGCTGCAGGATCTAGTGAAGAAGATCGCACTCAAGGAGAAGATCGAGGAATCGCGCGAGTTCGCCGCCGATGTGCAACAGTCCTTGTGGACAACCGCCGGCAAAGGCACGCGTAATCGCGGGGTCAAAAAGGCGCCCTTCATCGTGCTCATCGGGGCAAATATGCCTTCCATCCTGGCCGAAATATCCTTCCTTTCGAACCCCGGCGACGAGCAGAAGCTCGAGACCCCCGAATACCGCCAAAGGATCGCCGAAGCCCTCTATCGCGGCGTGGCCAAGTACGTTTCCGGGCTTAGCGGCCTGAAAATCGCCACCGAGATGCCCAAGGACGCCGGCCAGTAAGAAGCTTTTCAACCTGAAATGTCGTCTAATAAGCCTGTAGAGATGCCAGATGCCTGCGTCTCTTACAAACAGCGATATGAAACGTCTTTTCCTCCTCGCTCTGCTTTGCTCGGCGGCCGCCTGCGTGGGCGCAGCCGCTCCCCAGCCTCAGCCATTCCTTCCCAAGCAGTTTGCAGGATGGCAGATCCAAGGCGCCCCTCGCGTATCGGACGATGCCGCGGCCGCCGACCCCGCCTACGCCGCCGTTCTGCAGGAGTACGGCTTCAGCGAGGTCGAATCCGCCACCTACACACGTCCCGACCGCAAGCTATCGGTGAAGGCAGCTCGCTTTGACGATACGACCGGCGCTTACGGCGCCTTCACGTTTTACAAGAGCGAAGGGATGGAAACCGAGAAGATCGGTGACCTGGCAGCTTCGGCCGGCGGCAAGGTCCTGTTCTACCGGGGGAACGTCCTCGTGGAAGCGGATTTTGACCGCGTGACCGCAATGTCGGCCGCCGAGTTGCGCGAACTCGCCGTCGCGCTTCCTCAGCCCGGCGCCGACAAGAACAAACTTCCAACGCTGCCCGCCTATTTGCCGCGCACAGGCTACGTCAGTCATTCCGCCAAGTACGTAGCTGGTCCAGCCGGATTTTCTAACGTCCATCCGCCGTTTCCGGCTGACGTGGTTGAGTTCCAGCGCAGCGCCGAGCTCGTGCTGGGGCGCTACTCGACCGCGACCGGAACCGCAACCGTGGTGCTGATCGCTTATCCCACGCCCCAAATCGCGGGCGACCGTCTGCACGCCATCGAGACCTGGATGAAAACCAACAGTTGCGCTAGCGCCGGCGCCACGAACAGCGGATGCGACTTCTTCGGCAAACGCAGTGGGCCTATCGTGGCCGTGGTGACTGGCAGCATTTCGCAAAGCGAAGCGCAATCGCTGCTGGCGGCCATCAGCTATGACGCCGATGTAACGTGGAACCAAGCCACTTCTCTGCGCAAGAAAGATAATGTTGGCAATCTGATCATCGCGGCCTTCATGCTGATCGGAATTCTGTTGCTGATTGCACTTGCGGTTGGTTTGGCTTTCGGCGGATTGCGCATTCTGCTGCAGAGGTTCTTTCCCGACCGCTGGTTCAACCGTCCCGAGGATGTGGAAATCATCCGCCTGAACCTGCCGCGCTGACCGGCCCATGTAAGTTGTTGAAATCGGGGAATTAAGGGCGGGAATCGGGGCCTGAATGGCAGTTTTGTGAATTTCAGCGCCTTGTTGATTGCCTTTGTAACTAGTTGATTATAAAGGGCGTTAATATCTAAAATTCGCTTGACACCCCATCTTCTAGGCTCATAAGATTTCCGCCAAGAAAGGTTTTGACGGTTAAGGGCTTCACCCTCCGTTGGAACTATTCTCCCTAAAAGAAAGGGCTGCCCTGTGCCGGGGTGGCCTTTTCGTTTTGGAGGAAGCAGTCAGCACTCGGCAGTCAGCATTCAGCCAGACCTATGCTTCGCGCACCCTACGCGCTTCGCCAGCTGGGGATTCACTGGAAAATATCCGGCACGATTACATTTTGCTAAGCCGAGAGGGTTTGGCTGAGTGCTGAATGCTGATTGCTGAGTGCTCAATGGAGCCGACGATCGGACTTGAACCGATGACCTGTCGATTACGAATCGACTGCTCTACCAACTGAGCTACGTCGGCCCCGCCTGTGATTCGATTCTAACTGCGGTGGTCGTGAGGCGTAAAGAGCAGGACGAGCCGTCCGCAATCAGCCCAAACCCTCCAGTGCTTAGCCAACGCCTGGTGGCCGCGAAGCTCGCGGGCGCGCAGGGCCGGCCCCTGCGAAGGATTCCGTTTGGCCAAGTGCTGAGGGCTGATTGCTGACTGCCGAGTGCCCGCACGTGCAGCTTTGGAAATCCTGTGTACTACTGTGGAAACTTAGCCCTTGCAACCTGTAGTCACCCCTCACATAATACGGACAAGGTAACAACGCACTCAGTGGACCGTTACGCACGAGCGGACGTACTCAGAATCTTGCGGATCACGGCGCGCCAACTGGCAGCATGGGAAAAGGCCGGTCTGATTGCCGCTTCCGAAAGCTACTCTTTCTTTGAACTCCTGCAATTGAGGAAGCTGGGCGAGTTGAGCGCCCGGCGGGTGCGTCCGGGAAAGATCCGCGAATCGCTTGATGCCATGCAGCGCGCCGTCGCGGGCATGGAGAATCCCCTGCTCGAAACCGGTACTTTCGTCTCTGGGAGACGTCTGGCCTTCCGCCACCAGGGTACGGCGGTGGAACCGGTGGCCGGCCAGTTTATTATGGACTTCGCTCCCAGGACGGTGGTTGCCGCCAATGTTAAGCCCATACGGACTGCGGAAACCGCCGCCGAGTGGTTCGCCAAGGCGATCGCCTTGGAAGAAGACCCGGCCTTGCAGCGGGAAGCGATCGAGGCTTATCAGCAAACGCTTGAACTCGATCCCAACCACGCCGCCGGACACATCAATCTCGGGACCCTCTACTACAACCGCCAGGATTATGCCAAGGCCGAGGAACACTACCGCCGGGCGGTGGAATCCGATCCACGCTATGCCCTGGCGCATTTCGACCTGGGCAACGTTCTTGACGAAACCGGCCGCTTGCAGGAAGCAATCCAGGCGTACAAGCAGGCCATCCAGCTTGCCCCCACCTACGCGGACGCTCACTACAATCTTGCGCTCGCCTACGAAAAGCTCAAGCACCCGCGCAAGGCCCTGGCCCACTGGCGCGCCTATGTGCGGCTGGACACCTCCGGTCCGTGGTCGATCCACGCCCAGAACCAGATCCGTAAAACCCTGGCCGACGAAGGCCTGAAGCTGGTTTATAAGCGCAAGAAGCAATAATCACAACTCAAGCCTGGCGTGCCTTCCAGCGACCTAGAGCTGTCCGTAGCCGCCGTCAACGTTGATCTCTACGCCAGTAATGTAAGACGCATCCTGCGAGGCCAGAAAAGCCACCGCGCCCGCCACTTCTTCCGGCTTCCCGAAGCGCTTCATCGGAATTCGATTCACGACATCCTTGGCGAATTCATCGATGGCTTGTTGCGGCAGCCCGGTCCTGCCGAAAATTGGCGTCTCAATCGGTCCGGGCGCAACCGTGTTCACCCGGATGTTGCGTCCCAGCAGCTCGGCCGCGGCCGTGCGCGCCAGCGAGCGCATCGCCGCCTTGGTTGCGGCATAGGCGCTGGCCCCTGTAGTGCCTTTGCTGTCCGCCACGCTGGTGTTGAGGATGATCGAAGCGCCGTCATTCAGCAGGGGCAGCGCCTTCTGGATGGTGAAATACGCTCCCTTGACGTTGATGTCGAAGTTTTCGTCATACGTGCTTTCCGAGGTCTCGGCAAGAGGGGCGAACTTGGCGACACCCGCGTTCACGAACAGCACGTCAATTTTGCCCAGCTTGGCTGAAACCTCCGCATACATCTTGTCGATGTCGGCGAGCTTGGAGACATCGGCCTGCACGGCGAGTACGCCGTTTCCAATCGTCCGCACCGCTTCATCCAGCGTCTGCCGGCTGCGGCCGGATATCGCGACCCTGGCGCCTTCCTGCTGCAACCGCTGCGCCGTCGCCAGCCCGATGCCGCTGTTGCCGCCGGTCACCACCGCAACTTTCCCTTCGAGTCTCTTCATGTCGGTACCCCATTCTGTGTATTCGAACTCCCGCAGGACGCTTCTGTTACTAGCTGCGACGTGAGGGAGAGCCATCCACGATTGATATATAGATGAACATCGAAGTTCGCGGTTGCAGGTTTTCGGCGATGCTGCCCCAGGTCTCGCGGTTTTCGAGACCTGGGAGAAAAGCCGGGTGCTAGAATCGTGGGTTCAACTCTCCGCTCCAAAGGAATTCATATGCCGGACGTAATCGCACCCGAAAAGCCGCAGCCACTGGTAGCGCTGACGGAAGACGAAACCCTGTTTCGCGACAACATTCGCCAGTTCGCTGAAGAAAAAATCCGCCCGCTGTCCAAAGAAATGGACGAGAAGGGCGTGTTCGATAAAGACATCATCCACGGATTTTTCGAGCTCGGCCTGATGGGCATCGAGATTCCGGAACAGTATGGCGGCGGGG
>Ga0335079_10009401_pt1 | contig 11137 bp, 6 predicted proteins | sample Lox_Sample_33_FD_206719 | JGI IMG/M metagenome (GOLD analysis project Ga0335079, IMG submission 206719) | Soil microbial communities from Loxahatchee National Wildlife Refuge, Florida, United States - Lox_Sample_3.3 | ecosystem: Environmental > Terrestrial > Soil > Wetlands | place: USA: Florida... | reverse complement strand
ACCAACCCTAATCCCGGAGTTGCCATCACGGGTGTGAACATCACGGATGGGGTCAATAACGGCGGGGCGTGCTCGGTCAGTGGTGGCACGAACATCACCTTGCCGGCAGGTGGTTCCATCACCTTGAGCTACAACTGCAAGTATGGGTCCGCGCCCGCGTTATACAGTGGCAGCCACACGGCCACCGCATCCTGGGACAAGATGCAAAACTTCACCCCGAATGGCCTTGCATCCGGCGCCGCAAATTTTGGGTTCGGAAGCGGTGGGGCCGGCAATCCAACAGCCTTCAATCAGAACATCACCGTCACGGACACCTTCACGGACCTCTTCGGCAGCAAGACCACGACCCTGGGTACGCTTACGGGAAGCGCCTCGCCTCAGGCCGGCCGGACATTCAACTATTCGCGCAGCGTGCTCGTGCCGCTGCTGGGATGTTGGTCGCATTTGAATACTGCCAGCATCACCCAGACCGGGCAGTCTTCCAGCCAGACCGTGACAGCCTGCGGTCTATTCTGAGGATTCCGTGATGGGTCAGACCAGGGCTCGACGGAAGCGCGGCGCCTACTCGCCCCTGAAATGTACGGTGATGTCGGTTTCGCCCTCAACCGCCTTGCCGTCGAGCACGTAGGGCCGGTAGCGCCACTTCTTGACGGCATCCATGGCCGCGTTCACCAGCAGCGGATTGCCGCTGATAACCCGAAGCTGCTGGATCGAGCCGTCCGTCCCGATGATGGCGTGCATCACCACCGCTCCCTGGACGCGAGCCGCGCGGGCTGCCGGCGGATACTGCGGGTTAACTTTCGAGATCAATACTCCCGGCGATATCTGCGAAGTCCTGGCCGGCTTGGGCTCCGGAGCCGAGACTTGGGGAACCACCGCGGGAACTTTCTCGACCGGCGGTGGTGCGGCGGCTTCGGTGGCCGCTTCAGCGGCCGGGGCAGGCGGCGGCAGAGCGGGAAGAGGTATCTCCTGGGCGAGAGGCCCAGAGGCAAGCTGCGTGGGTTCCGGCAGGTTGCGCCTGACGACGGTCGATGGCCCCGTCTTCCCCGCTCTCACCACCGTGACCGGTGTCCTGACGGCAGGTAGTTCACTATGCACTGGTTCTGGCAACTTCACGGTAGGGGGCGCCACCTCTGCGGCAGGGTTTGCCGCCGGCGGGGACGTCCGCGCAATGTGCAAGTTCGAGATAAAGCCCACCAGCAGCGGCATGCGCCACAACTGTTCCTGATACACCACTCCGGCAAGCCCCAGCATCAGCACGCCCAGAAGCGCCGTCTTGAAAGCCAGGCTTAAGCCAGTTTTTCTGCCAAAGTGGGCCAGCGTGGGCAGCTCGGTTGTGGCGACTGCGGCTTTGAGTTCGTTGCCAGAAGCCTTAGCAATCCCGCCTCCCAATCCATGGCCGCACATACCGCAAAAGAGAGTGGTAGCAGGATTCGCCGCGCCGCACTTGGGGCAGGCGACAGTCGACGCGCGGACCGTCTGCGCCGCTGGGATGTCGCCCAGAGCCGGCGATTGTCCCAGGTTGGCCACAAGGGCCTCCAGCGTCAGCGGCTCTCCCATCGGGATTCCTAGCGCGGTGTCGTCAATGCCCTGCTCGATCCCTTTCGAAAGGCTGCCGAACAGTTGCTCCAATTCAGGATTGTCAACGGGGGAGTCGTCGCCGTTGAGTCCCTTAGGCTGTTGGTTGAGAAGGCGCAGCAACTCCTCGGTAGTCGAGGCCATGCTTTCGGCCTTGGCCGGTTGGGCCGGGTTGTGGTTGTCGGGCATTTCAGTCGCGATGCAAAGGGCGGAGCCCGCGCGCAAAAGCGCGGCGCCACTACTTCGGCTCTCAGTGGGGATCTGAGACGCTCAAGGGGAGGCTTCGATTCTAATACGGCTGGGGCAGGCCGCACCCATTACTTTCGCTACCAGGCTTGGTTACGGCAGGATGGCAGCGCCCCAGGCAAACCGGGTATGAGACAATACGCAGCCATTCCAGAATGGCCGAGAAAAGCGCATGGTTCTGCCGGAACCATTCAACGTAGCCGCCTGGCTGGTTGACCGCAACCTGGCAGAGGGCCGCGGGAACAACATCGCTATCGAATGCGGGGATGAGCGCGTCACGTACCAGCAACTGGCGGAGCGCGTCAACCGGCTGGGGAACGCCTTGCGCGGCTTAGGCGTGCGCATGGAAGAGCGCGTCCTGCTGATCCTGCTGGACACGCCGGAATTCGCCTACAGCTTCCTGGGAGCGATCAAAGCCGGCATCGTCGCCGTCCCGGTCAATACCCTGCTCAAGCCCCCCGATTACGAATACATGCTGAACGATTCGCGGGCGCGGGTGGTGATCGTCAGCGAAGCGCTTCTGCCGCAGGTCCAGGCCATCCCGCGCGAACGGCTGCGGCATTTACGCGAGATTATCGTGGTGGGCGGTGCTCCTGCCGGGATGCATTCATTCGCCGAGCTGCTCGCCAAGGCCAGCCCCGAGCTTGCGGCCGAGCCCACCAGCCAGGATGACGCCGCCTTCTGGTTGTATTCCTCCGGAAGCACAGGGTTTCCCAAGGGCTGCGTGCATCTGCACCACGACATTGTGGTCGCCTGCGAACTCTATGGGCAGGGAATCCTGAGCGTCACCGCGCGCGACCGCTGCTTCAGCGTAGCCAAGCTTTTCTTCGCTTACGGGCTGGGAAACGGGCTCTACTTCCCATTCTCGATGGGCGCTACGAGCATCCTGTTGTCGGGCCCACCCACGCCGCCCAACGTCTTCGCGGTGATCGAGCGCCACCGGCCGACTCTGTTCTATTCCGTTCCGACGAGCTACGTTGGCCTGCTGGCGCACAAGAAGGAAGGTGGCGATTTCGACCTTTCCACGATTCGCAATGGAGTCTCGGCCGGCGAGTCGCTGCCGCCGGCAGTCTTTGAACGCTTCAAGCAGCGCTTCGGAGTGGAGATTCTGGACGGTTTAGGTTCCACCGAACTGCTGCACATCGTGATCTCGAACCGGCATGGAGAGGCCCGGCCGGGATCGAGCGGCCAGGTTGTCCCCGGATACGAAGCCAGGATTCTAGATGAGAACAATCAGCCTGTGCCTCCGGGAGAGACCGGCAGCCTGGTCGTCCGGGGTGACAGCACTTGCGCCTACTACTGGAATAAACACGAGAAGACCAAGCAGACCATCGAAGGCCACTGGATCCGCACCGGCGATAAGTACTACCAGGACGCCGACGGCTACTTCTGGTACGCGGGGCGCTCCGACGACATGCTGAAGGTTTCGGGCCAGTGGGTGAGCCCGGTGGAGATCGAGGCGGCGCTGGCGGCGCATCCTGCGGTGCGCGAGGCAGCGGTGATCGGACGCGAGGACGCCGAGCGCCTCATCAAGCCCATGGCCTTCGTCGTGCTCGAGCCGGACGCAGCCAGAGACGAAAAGGCCGCGCGTGAGTTGCAGGACTTCGTGGCCACCAGGCTGGTGCCGTTCAAAAAGCCCCGCTGGGTGGAGTTCGTCGATGAACTGCCCAAGACGGCCACCGGAAAGATTCAGCGCTTCAAGCTGCGTGAGCGGATTCGGGCCGGTGGAACAAGCTGAGGTAAGGTAGATTTCGACCTTTCTTTGCTAGAGTTCTTTCTCAAATGGCATTGCGTGCTTCTCTGCTGGCAGTCTGCTGCGCGCTGATGGTTGTCACACTCGCATGGCACAGCCCCCAGTTGACGTACTCCGATCCGGCATGGCAGATCAAGGCGTTGCAGCAATACCGGGCGGGGCAATCCCCAAACTTCAACACCCTCGTCCAGCCCGATGCCGCAGACTTATCCCATGATCATTATCTTTGGATCACGCACTGGCCAATCCTGATGGGTTTGTTCCTGTGGGGGCTTACCAAGTTTGGAACCGGAATCCTTATGGCCGTGCGCATCCTTGCGATAGTTGGATTCCTGGTCGGCGCTGCAGGATGGGGACTGTGGGCCTCCCGTTTTGAATTGCCCTACTGGCTGGTCTACTCCATCGCCGCCGCGGTGCCGTTGATACGCTGGGGCAACAATGCTCTCTTCACCTATAGCGCCGAAGGGCTCGCATTTGCATTCGGGCCCTGGTTGCTGGTGTTGGCCGAACAACTGGCATCACGCTGGTCTGCATCGCTTGCGCTTGCCACCGGTGTCGTGCTTGGGGCCGCATATTGGGCAAAGTACAGTCTCGCCCTGGTCTCGGTCGGAGCGCTGGTCTTCCTGTTTTGGCGCGTGCGGTGGAAGAGCCTGTGGACGGTGGTCCCGTGCCTTTCTCTGATTGTGGCGCTAAACCTCCTCAACCGAATCATGGGTGGGATATCCAGCTTGGCCGCTGAAGGGTCGCTTCATCTCAACTTCGACTGGCGCTGCCTGGTTGCGCCGTTTGCATTTGTCCCCCTGGCCATGGCGGACATGGATTCACTTCTTCACTATCTGCTCTTGAGCCCCGGCCATCCCATCGCCCATGCCGAGATGGTGATTTACCTCCTTGCCATTCCTGGAGGATTGCTTCTCGCGTTTCTGCTGCGCCCGAAACGAAACGCAGAGTGGGCCGGCGTGACGGTTGCGGTTGTATCCATGGCTTCGCTCGGTGCGCTGTGGTTGACCGGTCGGAGCGTGAGTTTTGAGGCGCGCCACATCGCGGTTGCTTCCGTGGGGCTGATCCCGGTGGCGGCGGCGGAATGCTGGCGAAGATGGCCCACGGCATCCAGAGTTACACGCCTTACCATGGCCGTCACCGCCGTCGCATATCTTGGTCTACCCATCACCTATGGCGCCGCCACCGTAATTGGAAAGCGGAATCGTGTCTCTGCTCCGCAAATCGCTTCGCTTCCCAGCGCCGACATCCTTTACTTACCCACGCCCGTCACCGCATTGGAGGCAACCAGTCGCGAAATCATCACCCACGCCGACTTTGAATCCGCATCCATGCTGAAGAGTAGGTCGTACCGCACGTCCGTTCCCATGCGCGTGGCGGCCTTATTGCCGCTTCACTTTGAAGGGGACGGCAAAGCCGACATCATTCGCAACTCGTTCCCGCAGGCGCGAGGCTGGACGCTCTTGGGAAGCAGTGGTATCTATCAGGTCTGGGTCGCGGAACTCTCACCGCAGCCGCAGAAATCGTTGCCGTGATTCCCGCCACTGGAATTACTACATGAAGGCTTCCGTCGTAATGCCGGTGTACAACGAGAGGAACTTCATCGACGAGATCATCCGCCGGGTGCTGGGCTCACCCATTGAGAAAGAGTTGATCATAGTCGACGATTATTCGACTGATGGCACTCGCCTCCGGCTGGAAGAGATCGCGCGGGAAAACCCGGCCGGCTCGATACGCGTGCTATTCCACGACAGGAACCGGGGCAAGGGCGCGGCGCTGCGCACGGGGTTCGCCGCTGCTGCGGGCGATGTGGTCATCATCCAGGATGCCGACCTGGAGTACGATCCCTCCGAGTATCCCAAGCTCATGGCGCCCATCATCGAGGGCAGAGCCGACGTGGTCTATGGCTCGCGTTTCGCCGGCGGAGAAACCCATCGCGTGCTGTACTTCTGGCATTCGGTCGGGAACCGATTCCTCACCCTACTCTCCAACATGTTCACCGACCTCAACCTCACGGATATGGAAACCTGCTACAAGGCGTTTCGGCGGGAGATCATCCAGTCGGTGAAGCTGACGGAAGACCGCTTCGGCTTCGAACCCGAGGTGACGGCGCGCATCGCCGCGTTGAAGTGCCGCGTGTACGAGGTCGGCATTTCCTACTCAGGGCGGACTTACGAAGAAGGCAAGAAGATCGGGTGGAAAGACGGCGTGCACACGCTGTGGTGCATCCTGAAGCACAATCTGTTCACCTCGGTTCGCTGAGCGCTGGTCGGTGGTCGGCAGCCGTGCCTCCCAGTTCCACCACTACACTCCTTTCGACGCCCGCGTCTCCGTCGTACTCCGCCAGCAGGATGCGCACCGGCCCGCTCAACGCCCGGGCTGCCGCCAGACCTATCTCAAAATCGCGCCAGCACGATTTGAGCACCCACTCGCCGACATCCAATATCCAAATCTCGTATTGCTGATCTTGCACCATGCGCTTGCGGACTATCCCTAGCTTTCCCGTTCTGCGGCTGTTTTTCAATGTCATTCCTGAGTCCGATGCGGGTGTAAGCTTCAGACAATGGCAACGAACGTTCCCGTGTCCTCGCCTTCCAAACCGCGCGTTCTCCTTCTGTGCACCACCACCGGCTACCAGGCACAGGCCTTCGTGGATGCGGCCGAGAAGCTGGGGCTCGAGGTCGTTTTCGGCACCGATCGCTGCCACGTCCTCGATGATCCCTGGGGAGACGATGCCATCCCGCTGCGCTTCGAGAATCCGGAAGAAAACACGCGCAAGATCGTTGAAGCCGCGCGAGAACGACCCTTCGCGGCCATCATTCAGATCGGCGATCGGGCTACGCAGACGGCGGCGCTGGCCAGCAAGGCCCTCGGGCTGCTGAATCATCCGCCAGAGGCGGCCGAGGCGTGCCATGACAAGTACCTCTCACGGGAGCGGCTGCGCCAGGCCGGGCTGAAGGTCCCCGACTATGTTCGCTTCCCGCTGAACGCCGATCCCCGGCAACTGCTGGCTGCGGGCGCAATAACAACAGATCTCCCACGCGTGCTCAAGCCGCTGGCGCTTTCAGCGAGCCGCGGCGTTATCCGCGCCGACACTCCCGAGGAGTTCGTCCGCAGCTTCGAGCGCATTCGCGCGCTGCTGAAGAGTCCCGAGGTCGGCGTCCTGCGCGAGGAGACTAGCAATTTTATTCAGGTGGAGACCTACATCGAAGGCGCCGAGATCGCGGTGGAGGCCATCGTGGACCGAGGCCGCCTGCGCGTGCTCGCCATCTTCGACAAGCCCGACCCGCTGACGGGGCCGTTCTTCGAGGAGACCATCTACGTCACGCCTTCGCGGATGAGCCGCGAGCGGCAGGGGGAGATCGTCGAGACTCTGGCCCTGGCCGCCGACGCGCTCGGGCTCTATCACGGCCCGGTACACGCCGAGTTGCGCCTCAACCCCGCCGGCATCTGGATGATGGAGGTAGCAGCACGCTCGATTGGCGGGCTTTGCTCACGCGCGCTGCGCTTCGAGATCCCGCTGGTGGACAAGGAAGTGTCGCTCGAAGAGTTGCTCATCCGGCTAATGCTCGGGTTGGACGTCTCGCGCATCTATCAAGAAAATTCGGCTTCGGGCGTGATGATGATTCCCATTCCCGAAGCGGGCTGTTACCAGGAGACGTTGGGCATGGACGAGGCACGCGCCGTCTCCGGCATCGAAGACGTAGTCATCACGGCCAAGGTGTCCCAGAAGCTGGTGCCGTTGCCGGAGGGAGCGAGTTACCTGGGTTTCATCTTCTCTCGTGGCGGATCGCCAGAATTCGTCGAGAACGCCCTGCGTCGCGCGCACGAGAAGTTGCGCTTTGTCATCAGTCCTGCCTTGCCGGTGATCTGAATGGGTGCGCCCGGGTGGAGCAGGGCTTCAGCCTTGGGTAGCAACGGCGTCGCTGATGCTCGGCTTTAGCCGCTGAGGGCCAGTTTTCCCAAACATATTCTCGCGGCGACTACTGAGGACCCCAGGGGATGAAGCCCACGATCCCAGGGGTCGCAGCAATGCAGGCCTGAAGGCCTGCTCCACCCTTCCCCAGACTCATCGCAGGTGCGCTAGAATGTTTTGTCTTCTGGGCGCTTATCACTTCCGCGCGGGTGGGCATTCCCTATCGAGCTCAAAATTCCTTGGAGCAGGAGCAGGTCTTATGAAACCGAGAACGGCTAGCGTGCTGGCAATCTTAACCATCCTGATCTTCTGCATGGTCGCGCGGGCGGACGAGAACGAGAAGCCCGCCCCCGAGAAGAGCCACGACATCCTGGAGAACATCAAGTTCCGCAATCTTGGTCCGGCGGTGGGCGGCGGGCGAGTGACAGCGGTGGCAGGCGTGGCCGGCCAGGCGAACATCTATTACGCAGGTGGCGCCGCCGGCGGCGTGTTCAAGACCATCGACGGCGGGCTTTCCTGGAAGCCGATCTTCGAGAAGGAGGCGTCGGCCTCGATCGGCGCCATTGCGCTGGCGCCTTCGAATTCCAGCCTGATCTGGGTCGGCACCGGCGAGGCGAACCCACGCAACGACATGGTCACCGGCCATGGCGTGTATTTCTCGCCTGACGCCGGCGCGAGCTGGCGGTTCATGGGACTGGACAACGTGGGCCAGATCTCGGCCATCCTGGTGCACCCGACCAACCCCGACGTGGTTTTCGTCGCCGCCCTGGGGCGAGTGTGGGGCAGCGGCCCCGACCGCGGAGTCTACCGCACCACCGATGGCGGAAAGAGCTGGCAGAAGGTGCTCTTCGTGAATGAGCAGACCGGCGCGATCGACCTGGTGATGGACCCCGCCAATCCCATGGTGCTGTTCGCCGGCATGTGGGAGATGCGGCGCTATCCCTGGATGCTGGTAAACGGCGGCAATGCCAGCGGCATCTATCGCTCCACCGACGGCGGCAGTGCGTGGAAGAAGCTGAGTGACGGGCTGCCCAAGCCGCCGCTGGGCCGCATCGGATTGGCAATCGCGCCCAGCAATCCGCAGCACGTATATGCGCTGCTGGACGCGAAGAAGGGCGTGCTGTGGGAGTCTCCCGACATGGGCGACCACTGGAAAGAGGTGACTAACAATCGTGTGATCAATGCCCGGCCGTTCTACTTCTCGCGCGTGTTCGTGGCGCCGAACGACGAGCACCATCTTTACTTTTTGTCGTTCGACATCGTGGAATCCCGCGATGGCGGCAGGACGGCGAAGGTCATCGGCAAAGGCGTCCATCCTGACCAGCACGCGCTATGGATCGATCCCGAGCATCCGGACCGCATGATCGAAGGCAACGACGGCGGGGTTTACATCACGGCCGACTCCGGCAAGACCTGGCGGTACCTGGACAATATTCCCATCGAGCAGTTCTACCAGGTTGCCACCAGCGACGACGAGCCTTACCAGATCTGCGGTGGACTGCAGGACAACTTCGGCTGGTGCGGCCCCTCTAGCAGCCTGAGCCGTGACGGCGTGGTGGGCGCCGATTGGCTGGTGGCGGTGATGGGCGACGGCGAATACGTCGTGCCCGCTCCCGGCAAGCTGAACATCATTTACGGCGACTCGCAAAACGGCTACATCCGGCGTCTGGACAACAAGACGGGCATGGCACGCTTTGCGCGTCCTTACCTGCAGGGCGTGGGGAGCATGCCTCCGTCCGAGCTGAAGTACCGTTTTAACTGGACTTCGCCCATCGCGCTGTCGAGCACCGATCCCAACGAGGTCTACCTGGGCGGCAATGTTTTGTTCAAGTCCACCGACGGCGGCATGAACTGGTTGCCGATCAGCCCTGACCTGACGCGCAACGACAAGAACAAGCAGCAGCACAGCGGCGGTCCGGTGGAACTGGACCTGAGCGGGGCCGAGACCTTTGACACCATCCTTTCCATCGCCATATCGCCGGTTGATCCCAAGGTGATCTGGGTGGGTACCGACGACGGTGTGGTGCAGGTGACCCGCGATGGCGGAGAGAACTGGACCAACGCTACCGCTGCGCTGCCCAAGCTGCCGGAGTGGGGACGCATCCAGCAGATCGAAGCTTCGCCGTTTTCGGCCGACACCTGTTACGTGGCCGTGGATCTTCACGAGCTCGACGACGACAAACCTTACGTCTTCAAGACGCACGACTCCGGCAAAACGTGGACAGCGATCACCAAAGGGCTGCCGGCCAGCGATCCGGCGCGCGTGGTGCGCGAAAATCCCAACCGGAAGGGCTTCCTGGTAGCGGGCACGGACACTGGACTGTTCTACTCCGACAACGACGGCGAAGAATGGAAGCCGCTGAAGAGCAACTTCCCGACCGTGCCTATCTATGATTTGAAGTTCGTCAAGCGGACGCACGACCTGGTGGTCGCCAGTCACGGGCGCGGCGTCTTCGTGTTCGACAATATGACCGCCCTGGAGGAGATAACGCCGGAGACCGCGTCCGGCGATTTCCATCTGTTCAGCGTGCAAGGGGCGCATCGCTGGCACCTGTGGAACAAGCGCGGCTTCAGCCAGGCCGGCTTCTCCGCACCCGACGCTCCTCGCGGCGCGGTGATCGATTACTTCCTGAAGTCGGAGATCGAGGTCACACCGGAGATGAAGGAGAAGGAACAGACTCCGGTCAAGATCGAGATCTCGGATTCTGACGGCAAGTGGGTCAAGACGTTCTACGGTCCATCGAAGCCCGGCTTCAACCGCGCCGTCTGGGATCTCCGTTACCAGCAGCCGGTGCGCCTGAGCTTCCTGCCCCCGCCGGAGCCCAGCATGTTCTTTGAGGCCAACCTGGGACCGCCGGTGGTACCCGGCGTCTACCAAGTCTCGGTGACCGTGAACGGCAAAACCGAAGCCCAGCGCGTGGAGGTGGCGGCGGATCCGCGGTTCCCCACCGACATGGAAGCTTTCCGCGCGCAGACCCAGGCGGCGCTGGAAGTTCGCGATCAGCTTTCCGACCTGAACGAGGCCCTCAATCGTCTGGACAGCCTCAAAGCGCAGATCGGCGAGATGAAGAAGCTGCTGGCGCCGGATGAGACCTCCGGCCGCATGGTGCCTGCCGGTTACGCTCCCGTGCTGGAGCAGGCGCGCGCCCTGGAGAAGAAGGTCAAGGCGACGGAGGAACGGGCGTACAACACCGAATCCCAGGGGCCTGATGCCAAGGACTACATCCGCTTCACCGAGAAACTGTATGACCACTATCAGAATTTGCTGCGCGGAATCACGATGGACTATGACCGCCCTCCCAGCGCGTTGCTGGTGGAAGAGCATGCCGCCCTCTACAAGGAGTTGCAAACCTTCCTGCAGGACTTCAATGGGCTGCTGAACACAGATGTGACGAGCTTCAATAAGCTGGCGGCGGAGAATGGCGCCGGATCGCTGTTCACCGGCGCACCCATCCAGATGGCCAGCGAACCGAACAAAACCAAAGGTGAGTGAACGGAGGACATGATGGCTGATTCGACGATCCCGGAAAAGTACCGCGACCTGTTCAACAAACGCGCCTTCGCCAGCCTGGCCACGCTGATGCCCAATGGCGACGTCCAGGTGACCCCGGTCTGGGTGGATGCCGACAATAGCAACGTGATCT
>Ga0335079_10009400_pt1 | contig 11138 bp, 11 predicted proteins | sample Lox_Sample_33_FD_206719 | JGI IMG/M metagenome (GOLD analysis project Ga0335079, IMG submission 206719) | Soil microbial communities from Loxahatchee National Wildlife Refuge, Florida, United States - Lox_Sample_3.3 | ecosystem: Environmental > Terrestrial > Soil > Wetlands | place: USA... | reverse complement strand
CCGCGATCACGTCATGCGAGGGTCAGTCGCTGCTGGTAGCGGCAGGGGTGGAAGAGAACGCGCTGCTGTTCTGAAGCAGAACCGGCGCCCGCACGGCCGCGGTCAGCGTCACGAGAATGGCGAGCGCGATCGCGACTGCCGTCAGGCCGCCGTTCATCTGCGCGCAGATTTTTTCGATCCGGCGCAAGGTCGGCGAAAGCTGCTTGGACTTGTTGCGCTTGTCGTCCGGCCGGTTCATTCGCTGCCCCCGAGAGGCGAGACCGTTCTCGCTTTTGTTTATACCGGTGAGACCGCTAACAGATTGTGACAGGGGTCACACGCGCTCACCTTTTTTCATTCGGCCGGGCGGCTGCGGGGCGCGCGGGCGGGGGTGCGGCCGCCTGCCGCACGATGGCCGGAGAGTTCCGCGCCGGCGTCGACGGGAAGCCGCGCGAACACTGCCATTGCCGCGAGCGTGATCGCGGCGTTGATGACGAAAACAGGGGTGAAATCAGCGGCGCCGAGCGGCCCGCCTTTCACGCCCTGCACGACATGCAGGAGGAGCGCGCTTACGCCGACGCCGAGGCTCATCCACAGCTGCTGTGCCATGCTGGCGAAGCTCGTGGCGCGGCTCATCAGCGCCGGCGGCACATCGGCGAAGACGAGCGTGTTGGTCGAGGTCACCTGCAGCGAGCGGAAGAATCCGCCGGCGAGCAGGGTCAGGAAGATCGTGGCGTGCGGGGTGGTCGGCCGGAACAGGCTGTAGCTCAGCATGAAGAGCGCGCAGATGACGGCGTTGCCGACGAGCACGGTGCGGAAGCCCAAGGCGCGGATGATCGGCGTTGCCGACGCCTTCATGGTCATGGCGCCGGCGTAAGTGGCAAAGCTCAATAGCCCGGAATGCAGCGGCGAGAGGCCAAAGCCAAGCTGTAGCAGCATCGGCATGAGGAACGGCAAGCCCTCGATGCCGATGCGGAAGACGCCGCTGCCGACGATCGCGCCGCGGAAGCTCGCGATCCGCATGAGGCCGAGATCGATGATCGGCGCCGCAGTCGTGCGCGCGTGGACCGCATAAAGCCCGAGGAGCAGCGTCCCGCCTAGCAGCAGGAGTGCCGCGAACTCGGGGCCGAGCATCCCGCGCCCTGCCATTTCAAACCCGTACATGAGCGCGGCAAGTCCGAAGCCCGCAAGCGCGAAGCCACGTAGGTCGAGCGGCACCGCCGTCTCCTCGCGCACCTCGGCGATGAAGCGGCCGACGAGTAGGAAGCCCAGGATCCCGAACGGCACGTTGATGTAGAAGATCCAGCGCCACGACGCGTAGGTCACGATGAAGCCGCCCAATGGTGGCCCCATGATCGGGCCCAAAAGCGCCGGCACGGTCAGCATCGACATGGCGCGAACGAGCTCGGATTTCGGCACCGCGCGGAGCAGCACGAGGCGTCCCACCGGTACCATCATCGCGCCGCCCATGCCTTGGACGATGCGCGCCAAGATCAGCTCCCAAAGATTTGTCGCAGCGCCGCAACAGACCGAGCCGAGCGTGAAGACGAGGATCGCCGCGCGGAACACGGTGCGCGAGCCGAACCGGTCGGCGGTCCAGCCGGAGAGGGGGATGAAGATCGCAAGCGAGAGCAGGTAGCTCGTGATCGCGAGGTTCAAGCGCAGCGGATCCTCGTGGAGCGCCGCGGCGATGGGTGGCAGCGCGGTCGCGATCACCGTCGAGTCGACGTTCTGCATGAAGAGCGCGCAGGCGACGATGAGCGGCACGATCGTCTGGCGGGACAACGCTGGCATGGCGCGAATGTAGAGAGTCGTGCGTCCTTCGACTACGTCCAGCCGCTTCGCGCCCGGGCTTCGCTCAGGATGAGGAATATTCTTTAAGCTTCACCCAAGTACCCTCATCCAGAGCGTAGGCCCGAAGGGCCGAAGTCGAAGGACGCACGATTCCGCTGCGGCGAAGCCCGCCGTGCGGTAAGACTGCGTCCATGCGCACCTATGCCGTCGCCTACGTCGTGGCCCTCATCGTGCTCGCGGCGTGCGATTTCGTGTGGCTTTCGACGATGGGGGCGGGCGTCTATCGACCCCGCCTCGGCGGGCTGCTGCTCGAGCGGCCGGTGCTGTGGGCGGCAGTGCTGTTCTATCTCGTCTATGCCGCGGGCGCGGTCGTCTTCGCGGTCGCGCCGGCGCTCGAAGCACCGTCCTGGCTGCGCGCCGCGGGGATGGGCGCGCTCTTCGGCCTCTTCGCCTACGCGACCTACGACCTCACGAACCTCGCGACTTTGCGCGGGTGGTCGATAACAGTGACCGTGCTCGACATCGGCTGGGGCGCGGTGCTGACAGCGATCGGCGCAACGGCGGGCTATGCCGCCGCTAGATTTACCTGAGCGGCATCTCGCGCAGGAACACGCCCGGCACGATCGAGAGCGCGAGGATCAACGTCGAAACGGCGAAGATGTGCGCAAAGGCGTGGCCGATCGTCTGCGTTAGCGCCGCACGCAACTCCGGTGGGAGGTGAATCCCCGGCTCGTCGAGATGAAGGAGGGCCAAGCCCGGATTGGCCCCGAGCGCCTCGTGCCCCGGCACGGCGAGCGCGCCGCTGGTGAGATAACCAATGAGCAACGTGCTGAGGAACGCGACGCCGAAAGCGCCACCGATCAGCCGGAAGAACATGAGGCACGAGAGGCCGATCCCGGTGTCTTGCCAATGGAGCGCGTTCTGAACGGCGATCGTGAGCGGCGAGAACTGTCCGCCCCAGGCGAGGCCCAGAATGCTCGTCGCCGCAATGTCGAAGGCGAGCGAGCGGCCCAATCCGACATAGCCGATCGCGGCGCATGTCAGGCTCGCGAGAATGCTGCCGGCCAAAGGAAAGATACGATAACGCCCGGTGCGCGAAATGAGCGCGCCGGCCGCGGCCGAGCCCACGACCGAGCCGACCGTAAGCGGCAGGAGGCGAATTCCGGTCTGGTCCGGCGGCAAACCCGCCGCGAGCTGGAAATTGAGCGGCACGAGAATGACCATGGCCGTCATCACCACTTGAATTGGGATGGTGATGAGCATCGACACGGTGAAGACGGGGTTGAAGAAGAGCCTCATCGGCAGCATTGGCTCGACCGCCACGCGCTCGCGCAGAATGAGCGCGAGGGTTAGTGTGAGTCCGCCCGCGATCGGCATCCACGAAGCGGGCGCGGTCCAGCCGCCGGCGCGCTCGGCATTGCCGATGCCGAGAAGGATCGGCGTCGCGGAAGCGAGGATCAGGAGCGCGCCCCACCAGTCGATCTGGGCGATGCGCTCGGGCGCTCGCAGCCGCTTCAAATAATGATTGGTAAGCAGGAACGCTCCGAGCCCCAGGGGCACGTTGATCCAGAAGATCCAGCTCCAGGACAAATCCTCCGCGAAGAAGCCGCCAAGTACCGGCCCCAACGCGTTCGAGATCACGAAAAGGCTCGCGAAATAGCCCTGGTAGCGGCCGCGCTCGCGCGGCGGGATGATGTCGGCCAAGGCCGCCTGCGAGACCGCGCGCAATCCGCCGCCGCCCAGTCCCTGGAGCGCGCGGCCGGCGATAAGCGCCGGCATCGACCACGCGAGCGCGCACACGACCGAGGAACCTACGAACAGCACGATCGACAGGAGCAGGATCGGGCGCCGGCCATAGATGTCGCTGAGGCGTCCGTGGATCGGCGTCGTCACGGTCGAGGTGACGAGATAGGCCGAAACCACCCACGCCATCGCGTCCCAGCCGTCGAGGTCCTTGGCGATCGTCGAGAGCGCGGTCGCGACGATCGTCTGGTCGATGCTCGAGAGGAACATCGACAGGAGAAGCCCCGACAGGATCGCCAGGATTTCGGCCTTGCTGAAGTTCGGCCGTGGCGGCTCGATCTGGCTCAAGGTCCGTTCAATCGCCCGCGACCAGCAGGTCCCACGGCAGCGCGTCGCAGCATTCGTAGCCGCCCGCGGTCACGATGAAAGTGTGGCCCAAGAACATGCCGAACATGCCGTCGGCCGTGATCGCCGTGGGCTCCGCCATGATGACCATGCCGGGCTTCATCACCTCTTCGAACGGCTCGACAGCGATGTGGTCGTTGAAGACGTGCGGGCCGTCGCTGACGAGATCGATGCCGTGGCAATGGATCGGGCGCGATTGCGCGCCCTTCTCGCGGAAAAACTGTGCGGCGCGGCGCATGTCCTCGACCGGCTTGCCGGGGCCGATCTCGGCGACAATGCGCTCGAAGCCGGGCAGCGCGATCTCGTCGTAGAACTTGCGCACCGCCGGCGCTGGCGTGCCGATGCAGATGGGCCAGCCGATCTGCGCGCTATAGCCGCGATATCCGGCGGCGAGCTCCATTGTGATGACGTCGCCCTTGGCGAGCACGCGGTTCGACGGCCGTGGGTTTCCGAAGACCAGCGCCGGGTTCTCGCCCGATGTGGCGCCGATGATGCAGAAATCGATGTCGCCGCCGCCTTCGAGGATGGCGCCGCCGGCCGCGCCGCGCAGCTCGGCCTCGCTGACGCCCGGCTTCGCGCGCGCCACCATCGCTCGCATCGCGCGCTCGCAGAGCGCGCCCGCCTTGCGGATGCAGAAAAGCTCCTCCTCGCTGTGCACCGACAAAAGCTCATGCAGCCAGCCCTTAGTGAAGACAAACTCGGCGCCAGTCAGGCCGGCCTTCAGCGCCTCGAACTGGTTGACCGGCATGTAGTCCTCATGGCGCGGGTCGACCTCCATGAGACCGATGCGCCCCTTCTCGAGCTTCAGCTCCTTGATGCGCTCGACCATCACTTCGGCAAAGTGCCCGCCACGGCTTGAACGTACGTCTTTCACCGCGGCCGCGGTCTCTTTCCGCACCGCCTCGATATGCGTGCCGCCCATGGCATAGAGGAGCGTCGGCTCGCCCTCCAAGGGCACGACGACGTAGCACGCGAGCCCATGCCATTCCCAGTGGCCCGTGAGCCACAGCATCGCGCCGCCGAAGCTCCAATGTGATGGTCCGCCGGGCGCGATGATGCAATCGATGCGCGCTTCGCGCATCTTGGCGCGGAGCGCGCGGTAGCGGCGTGCATACTCTCCTGGCGAGAATTGCTCGTAGGACGCATCGCCGAAATAGGGCGTGCCGCGCATGGTGTTGAAGGCGTGGTTGTCATCGAGCCGGGTTCGAAGCTCCTCCCAGGGCAGCGGCCGCACGCGCGCCGGCATCTCGTTCATCGGCTCTCTCCCTTCGCGAAGCGCGGCTCACTCTCGGGCGGCGCCGGGGGCAGGTCAAGCGCGCGGGGTTTAGCCGAGCGCAAACAGCTCGGCGCCGTCGAGCGCGTAGCGGGCGAAGAGAAAATCCCGGATCGCGCCGATCTTGCCCGCACGCCAGTCGATCAAGACGAAATAGGCGGGACCGCCTGCCGGGTCCTCGCGGTCGAAGACGAGCATTGCCGGGCGCCGGTCGACGAAGCCCGGCGCAAAGCGCCACTGCGCCGCAGCCGCATAGCGCGAGAAATACTGACCGACCTGGTCGCGCCCCGTCGCGCTGAGCCGATTGACGAGATCGAGTCGTACGTCGTCGGCGAGCATGGCGCGAACAGCGTCGAGGTCCCGCGCGTTGAAGCGCTCAACATAGTCGACGAGCCGCACGCGCTCTGCCTCGGTCAAACGGGGCGCCTCGATTTCGTCGGGCTCGCGGGCGAGCTCGCGCAGCCGCGCCCGCCCGCGCTGCAGCGCCGATTTCGCCGCCGGCAGACTGCCACCGGTCATGGCGCCGATCTCCTCGAGCGAGTGGCCGAGCACGTCCTTGAGGATCACGGCGCTGCGTTGGGCGACCGGCAGGCGCATGAAGGTGGCGAGGCTCATCGCGGCCGTCTCGCGCTGCTGCACTGGATCGACGGGCGTGGCCACCATCGCGAGCTCCTCGGGTGGGCGTGGCTCGGCATGGCGCGCGCGACGGCGCAGGAAGTCGAGTGCCGTATTGTGCGCGATGCGAAGGAGCCAGGCCTCGGGATTGTCAGGCATGTCGCGCGGAAGCGCCTCGAGCGCCTTCACGAGCGTGTCCTGGACGACGTCCTCGCCATCGATCGCCGAACCGGTCATGCGCGCGCAGTAGCGATGAAGGCGTGGGCGCAGCCCGGCCATGGCGGCTTCGATCTGTTCTTTCACCGCCATGGCCGTTCCCGCCTCATACCGTGCGGTCTTCGAAGAGCAAAATTTGCACCTCGCCGTCCGCGGCGAGATTGCGCCGGTCGGCCGCGCATTTCTGTCCGATCTCGCTTGCGAACGCTGCCCGAATTGCCGCCATGTCATCGAAGTGGAGGATCGCCGCGAAATGGCAATCGCCGCCTGCAGGCGCCATGATCGGGCCGCTGCTCACTTCGTATTTGCGGAGGCCGGGCAACTGCTTGGCGAGCGGAACGTGCGTTCCGAAATAATGACGTTCAAATGTGGCCTTGTCCTTCGGGGTCTTGTAGATCGCAACCATGCGGGCCATTGGTCGTCTCCTCGACGGGTTTGATGATCTCAAGACGTTTGAGGACGCCCGTTCGGATCGGTCGCGCGAAATTATTTCGCCGCTTAGGCCGTTATGAGGATCTCGGCGAGCGCGTCGGGCATGTCGACCATGACGTCGTGCCCGCAGGGCAAGAGATGCGCGGCCCAGCCGGGCTCGCTCTTGAGCCGCTCGTAGGTCGCTTGGAACGCCGGATGAGGATAGTCGGCGGCGCGGATGTAAGCCTTGCGCCGCACCGCGCGATAGGCCCCCGTAAGCTGCAGGCGCTCGGTGATGCAGGCGACCGGATGCGGCGTGCACATCCGGTCGACCCAGGCGCGGTCGCGCTCGTTGACGCGGAATGTTTCGGCGGGTGTGGGCGCCACGGTGAGCGCGTTGGGCAGCTCGCGCGGACGCAGGTCCAGCATCGACTGGCCGCTCTCCGGCACGTAAGCGTCGAGATAAACAAGGCAGGCGATGCGCTCAGAAATCTTGTCGGCGACGCCGGTCACGATCATGCCGCCATAGGAATGGCCGACCAGCACGACGTCGACGAGATCTTCCCAGCGGATGAGGTTCGCGATGTCGGTCACATGCGTGCTGAGATTGACGGCCGCGCTCAGAAGATGCGAGCGGTCGGCGAGGCCCGTGAGCGAGGGCGCATAGACGCGATGTCCCTCGGCCGCGAGCCGGTCGGCGACGCGGCACCAGCACCAGCCGCCATGCCATGCGCCATGCACAAGGACGAAAGTGGTCTCGGCCATGCGCGCGATGCTAGCCCTGCCGCGCCGCCGCGGTCTAGAGTCTGCGCATGCTCCTCGACCATGTCGTCGTCAATGTGCGCGACCGGCTCGACGCGGCGGCGCGACGCTACGAGGCGCTAGGCTTCACGCTCACGGCGCCGTCACGCCACACGCTCGGCTCGATGAACCGCCTTGCGCTCTTTGCTGACCATTATCTCGAGCTTCTGGGGATCGATCCCGAGGCGCCGAAGCCGCGCGCCGAGCTTTTGAGCTCGCCTACCGGCCTCAACGCCATCGTGTTCGCGACCGACGATGCCGCGGCGCTTCATCGCGAGCTTCGCGCACGCGGCGTGCCGGTGGGCGAGCCCATGGAGTTCTCGCGACCCATTCTTGGCGCGGGCGAAGCGCGCTTCCGCACCGTTCATGTCGCGGCCGCTGCCGTGCCTTATGGCCGGCTCTATTTCTGCCAGCATTTGACGCGCGATCTGGTGTGGGGCGCGGCCTCGCACGAGCACAGGAACGGCGCGGTTGCAGTCGCGCGCATCGCCATTGACGTGCGCGATCCCCCTGCTGCTGCGGCGTTTTATGGAAAGCTCTTCGGCGAGTCTTCCGTGCGCGCCGAAGGCGAGGGTTTCGCGGTCGTGCTTGGCCCCGTGCAAATCGAGCTGCGTCAGGCCACGCGCGATGGCATTGCCGCGCTCACGTTTGCCACGTGCTCGCTGGGGGCCGCCCGCCCGATCCTAGCGGCCGAAAATTTCCGCGATGACGGCGATCGCCTCGTTTCACGTGAAACAGAATCCGACGGAGTACTCGAATTCGTCGAAGCGCGCGCGTAGCCGGCGCGGAGAGTCCCGTCAGCCCGGTGGCTTTGCCGCGAACTTCGAGCCGCGCACGCACATGCGCCCGCGCTCGTCCTGCCACAGTTTCTCGTCGCGATGAAGCTCGCCCAAGGCGCGCGCCACGGCGCGGAAATCGTATGACGCGAAACGCTCGGCGATGTCGGTGTAATAGAGCGGCTCTTGGGCGATCAGCGCCAGGATCTTCTGCGCGAGCCCATCGCCGGTGGCAGAGCCGGCGTGATCGGCCTTGCCGGCGACATAGTCGGCGATCTTGGCGCGGTCGGCATAGGCATAGGCGATGCGCTCGTAGCGCTCCTTCGGCACGTTCTCCGGAATCGTCGCATCGATGCCGATCTTCGCCGTCGTCGGCACGATGCCGACGGGCATGACCGGGAGGCTCGGATCCAAGGGCTTGCCGCGCGCGTTGCCGACGATCATCACGTCGCGGTCGCCCTGGACGCGCGTCGCGATCGCCCATTCGACATCGACCGGGTTCCATACGTCGATGTCGTCGTCCACTACGACGACGTGCTTTAGATCCATGACCGAGAGCGCGGCCAAAAGCGCGTTCTTCGCTTCGCCCGCTTGTTTCTTGATCGAGATGACCGCATGCCAGAAGGCGCAGCCGCCGAGCGTGACGTTGATGTCCTTGACCTGCACGCCCGCGGTCTTGAGCGCCTGGCGGATCGCGGCATAACGCGTGGGCGCGGCGAGCCACGTGTTTTCCCACGGCATGTGCAGGTTGTAGTAGATCGCGTCCTTGCGCCGTCGGATCGCCTTGACGCGGACGAGCGGGTTCCAGTGGAGCCCGCCCATCAACCGCGTGAACTCGCCGAACCGGCCCTCGGGCCAAGTCCATCCGGTCGGCAATATCTCTGCCTCCAGCACGATTTCGGCGTCGGCGATACACGGCATGTCGATGGTGTGGCAGGGTGCAAGCTCGACCGGCTCGCCCCGGAGCGCGCCCGCGATCGCCATCTCGTCGACGCCCAAGGCGGCGCGATAACCCGAGCCCATGATCTCGAACGGGTGCGTGCCAATGCTGATCGAGATGGGGCAGGGGCGGCCCGCGCGATAGGCGCGATCGGCGAAAAGTCGCATGTTGTTGGGCGTGACGAGATCGATGCCGGTGAGGTTCTTCTCCTTGACGATGAGGCGGTACATGCCGCTGTTCATGCCGAGCTCGGGGTCGCGCGCGATGACGACACCAGCGGTAATCATCGGCCCGCCGTCATAGATCGACGACATCGGGATCGGCAGATCGTAGAGATCGACCTCGTCGCCTTCGAGCACCACCTCGCTGTGCGGCGCGGTGTTGACCATCTTCGGCGGGAGCGGCCGCGCGATCGCGGCGGCAAGCTTCTGTTCGATCTCGGGATAGGTCTTGCAGCCAAGCGACATCGTCGCACGCTCTTGCGTGCGGATGATGCCTGAGACGACCGGCATCTCGTAGCCGATCACGTTATGGAAGAGCAGCGCCGTGTCGGCCTGGTCGACGAGCGTCGCGATGTGGCGAATATCGACCGGCTGCTTCAGATCGACGAGCTGGCGCTCGCGCCGCAGCCGGTCGAGGAATCCGCGAAAGCCTTCGTTCATCGCGCGAGACCGTAGCCGTGCCCGCGCGGCGGCGCAATCAGACGCAGGGCGCGGCTAGGGCGAAGCCGAGGCAAGGCGCGGCTTGGCCGCTTGGAGGAACGCGGCGCGCAGAGTCAGGTCGTTGCTGAAGCGATCGAGGTGCGAGACATCCGTTCTGAAAGACTTTGCCTCAGCGCCGCTTGGGTCAGCGCGACCGCGCACGCCATGACGAAAAACAGACTGTAGGTGTTGCCGGCGTCAATTGTGCGCCGGTCGAAGAAGCCGAAGATGATATAAGTCGTCAGCATCAACACGACGAAGCGACGCATTCGTATCTCCTCGATCGACCATGATGCCACCGTCGATCGCACCAAAAGCCACACATAGACGATGAAACCGAAAATTCCGGTATCCGCGAGCATTGCAAGATAGGCGTTGTGCGACGGCAGCCCGCCTTCCAGGAACAGTTCGTGCTGGCGGAAGCCAACCCCGAACAGCGGATGCCGAAGCCACAAGTCGATGGTCGCCTGCCAGATATCGACGCGCCCCGTAAAGCCGGAATTGAGCCCCCGGCTCGTGCTGTTCAGCAACAGCACGTTCGACCCCATGTAATTCACCGCGTTGATGAGATACGGGTCGAGGATGAACGCGGTCGCGAACAAGCCGACGCATGCGTAGATGAGCGCGGCGACGAGGCTCGTCACATGCGCGGTGCGCAGCCACAGCACGACCGCCACCAACAGCGCCACAGCCAGCGCCAAAAGATGCTCGCGCGACGACGCCAAAAGAATGGTTGCGAGCCCGATGACAAACGCCGCGATGCCGGGTGGACGGATTTTGCGCGCCAGAGCTGCAATACAGACGTTGAGGCCCATAAGGCCCCACACATTGCTGGTGATATCGTTTGCGGTGAGCCTTCCCCACGTCATCGTGCCGGTCACGTCGACGTAGAGCAGGAACGCCGCTCCCAGCAGCGCGTAGGTGCTGGCGATCTCGCGCAGCAAATCGCGCTCCGGAGATCCGGCGACGATCGTGGCGATGGCGAGAATGAGCACGACATTGAACGCATAGACGAGCGTCGTCACCGCGGGCGATATCGGCAAGTTGGTCGCGTTCATCGGCTGCATCGTCGGATCGAACGCATTGGCGACATAGCTCAGAACGATGATGATGACGAGCGCGAACCAGTAGCGCACCGGCGCGACCAAGCCGTGCGTATCGATGCCCAGCAGAATTAATTGCAGCGCCGTCGGAACGAGACCGGCCATCAAAACGAGCTCAAGCGACGTCGCGTCGTTGCCGTGCGCAAGATAGAACGCAACCAACAGGGCGGCGAGCCATAGCGCATAGGCCGCCGCCGTGATCCGAAGGCGCATCGGTGGCTCCTACTCTGCCGGCGAATTCATGACGATTAGGAGGAAAGACAGGCTCGAGAGGGTCATGGCGGGCGCCGGATGCGGGCTTGCGGCGGCTAACGCGCGTGCCGCCCCTCACGTTCCACCCTTGGGCGAGGCCTCGCCCGGATGGGTTTCGCTCCGTTGCCC
>Ga0335079_10009398_pt1 | contig 11139 bp, 8 predicted proteins | sample Lox_Sample_33_FD_206719 | JGI IMG/M metagenome (GOLD analysis project Ga0335079, IMG submission 206719) | Soil microbial communities from Loxahatchee National Wildlife Refuge, Florida, United States - Lox_Sample_3.3 | ecosystem: Environmental > Terrestrial > Soil > Wetlands | place: USA: Florida... | reverse complement strand
ATTCTCCGGGAGCGTTCCGCGTTCGCGTGGTTTTTGAAGATCCTTTCCGGCCGGGCCCTCCGGTCGTCCGACGGCGTGATCGCGGTCGGCGAGCGCATGTCCGATCTTATTCGAAGCCGCGGCGTCGATCCCGAAAGGATCCGCGTGCGGCCCAACTGGGCCGACGGGGAGCGCGTCCGTCCGGTCCTCCCCGAGGCCAACCGCTTCTTGGAGAAGCACGGCCTCCGGGACAAATTCATTATTCTTTATTCCGGCAACATGGGATTGGCCCATCCCTTCGAGACCGTCTTGGGCGCGGCCGCGCGCTTGAAAGCCTACGACGACATCGTCTTTGTCTTCATCGGCGGCGGAAAACAACGGCGGATGCTTGAGCAGCGCTCGTCGGGGCGGACGAACATCGTCCTCATGCCCTTTCAGGATGAAGCGGACCTCGCCCAAAGCCTTTGCGCGGGCGATCTCCATCTGGTGACGCTCCGGCCGGGCTTGGAGGGGGCGATCGTCCCGAGCAAGCTCTACGGCGCGCTCGCGGCCGGACGGCCCGTCCTTTATATCGGCCCCGCCGGGAGCGAGGCGGCCCGGGTCGTCGAGGAGGCGGAATGCGGCTATGTGATCGCGGAGGGGGACGTCGACGCTTTTTGCCGCGCAGTGCTGGATCTCTACCGTCAGCCGGAGCGGCGGCGGCTTTTCGGCGAGCGGGCGCGGAAAGTTTTCGAGTCGCGCTTCGACCGGCCGGACGCCACGCGGGGCTTCGGACTCGCGCTGGTCGGCCTGATCGAAAACGTCCGCCCGGCCTCGCGTCTGAAACGGGCCCTGGACCTCGGCCTGTCCGGCGTCGGACTTGTCGCCTCGGCGCCGCTCTGGGCGGTGATTGCATGTCTTGTGAAGGGACAGGACGGCGGGCCGGTCTTCCACCCCCAGGAGCGGGTCGGCCGCGACGGGCGGATCTTTACGGCGCTCAAGTTCCGCTCGATGATCCCCGACGCCGAGGCCGGAAGCGGCCCGGTCCAGGCGGCCTATAACGATCCGAGGGTGACGCGCGTCGGCCGTGTCCTTCGGGCCACCGCGATGGACGAGCTGCCGCAGCTCTGGAACATCTTCCGCGGGGACATGAGCTTCGTCGGGCCGAGGGCCTTGAGGCCGCTTGAAATCGAGGCGGGAGGGAAAACGTTGGAGGATCGAGGTTTGAGGTTGGAGGCAACAGACAAAAGAGGCGATACGCTTTTGCCTCGAGCCTCTAACCTCCGGCCTCAAGCCGGCATTTTTAATGATATTCCCAATTTTCACCTGCGGCATCGCGTCCGGCCGGGGCTGACGGGGCCGGCGCAGGTCTACGCGCCGAGGAACGCGACGCGCCGGCAAAAGCTGCGCTACGACCTTCTCTATGTCCGGTCCCGCTCATTCGGACTCGATCTTAAACTCATCGCGCTCTCGTTCTTAATCACTTTCCGGGGCCGGTGGGAGGCGAAGGGGAAAAAAGTTTGAGGCCGTTGCTCGATGCACAAAAGCGGACGCGGCATCCCCGAACATCCGTAAACCGGTACAAGACTCAATCACCCGTGGACGCTTATGGTCGGCGAAAGAATCCATCGGCAAGGGTCGGCGGCCTGAGCGCCGTCGGCCGCTTGACGCCGCACATAGGGGCGGATAAGATAGCGGCCCATTGGGTGGAGGAAGCGTGATGCGCGACGTCGTCATCGTGGGGGCGGGGCCGGCCGGCTCGTACATGGCCCGGTGCCTGGCCGAGGAGGGGCTGGATGTTCTGCTGCTGGAGGAGCACGCCGAGGCGGGCGAGGGCGTGATCTGCAGCGGCATCATCGGTCGCGAGGCCTACGAGCGCTTCGATCTTCCGGCCGAGGCGACGGTCGGCGCCCTGCAGCGCGTCCGTTTTCACTCGCCCTCCGGGAAGGTCGTCGATTACGACGCCGACGGCCCGCTGGCGACGATCGTCAGCCGCAAAAAATTCGACGCGGGGCTGGCCCGGCGGGCCGTCCGGGCGGGGGCCGAGCTTCGGACCGGAAGCCGGGTGAGGGATGTCCGGGCCGGGCCGGAGGGCGTGCGGCTGGAGTGGCGCCGCGACGGCGAGTCGCGCGAGCTCCGGGCGCGGCTCTGCGTGCTGGCGACCGGCTTCGGGTCCGGCCTCGTCCGGCGCTGCGGCTTCGGCGGCCCGCGCGAACGCATCCAGGCGGCGCAGGCGCTGATGCCGTTCCGGGATCAGGGCTCCGCCGGGATCTATCTCGGCTCGCGCTTCGCCCCGAGGGGTTTCGGCTGGTCGGTTCCGATCGGGGACGGCCTCGCCCGCATCGGCGTCGTCACGGACCGGCAGGCCCCGGGCTATCTCCGGCGGATCCTGAACCGGCCCGACGTCCGCCCGCACCGGGCGGCGGCGGGCGAACCCGCGGCGATCGAGGCCTGCCCCATTCCGGTCGGGACGCTCGATGAAACGGTCGCGGACCGGCTGATGGTCGTCGGCGAGGCGGCCGGCCAGGTGAAGACGACGACGCAGGGCGGCATCTACTACGGCCTGCTCTGCGCCGAGACGGCGGCCCGTGTCGCGATCGGGGCCTTTCGCGCGGGGGACCTTTCGCGCGCGGCGCTCGAGCCCTACGACCGTCGATGGCGGGAGCGGCTCGGGGCCGAGCTCCGGCTGGGCCTGCTGTTGCGGGAGTTCTATTCGGAGCTTTCGGACCGGCAGGTGGACCGTCTCTTCGACCTCGCGCGGATCGAGGGCGTGCTGCCGATGATCGAGCGGAAGGTCCGCTTCGACTGGCACGGCCCGGTCATCCGCTCGGTCCTGAACAAGGGTTTTCTCGGCGCGGCCGTCCGGTCGATGCTGGGACTGGCGCCGCCGACCCTCGCCGAAGGATTCATTCGCCGACCATAAGCGTCGACAGGAGATCGTGTCTTTTATCGTTTTAGGTATGTCCGGGGACGCGGCCGTTACCGCATCCCCTTTGAGTAGTCGGGAATATCAGCGTGCTCGAGCGCATGGTCGGCTCTCTCACCCTCCGGCTTCGGGCCTCCGCCTGCCACGCCGGCGGTCCCCGCCCTGAGCGCAGAGGCACGCCGGAGCCTCCATAGAAAATCCATTTCCAATCCAATCAACGGAAATCAAACGCAAGGTCGTTGAACGATCGGCTATTCAGAAAGGAGTATGATAGCTGCGACTCGTGCGTCAAGCGAAGGGCGGGGACCGCCGGCAGGGGACGGAATCAGTTGCTTTCGATTTTTCCGTCGACCATGCGGACGATGCGGTCGGCCTGGGCCGAGAGCTTTTCGTTGTGGGTGACGAGGACGAAGGTATGGCCGAGCTGTTTGTTGAGGCCCCGCATCAGCGCGAAGACCTCGTCGGAGGTGTGGCTGTCGAGGTTGCCGGTCGGCTCGTCGGCCAGGACGAGGCCGGGCTCCAAGATCAGCGCCCGCGCGACCGCGACGCGCTGCTGCTCGCCGCCGGACAGCTCCCCCGGCCGGTGCGAAAGCCGCCCGCCGAGGCCGACCGCGTCGAGGAGCGCGGCCGCCTCCTTCGCGGCCTGCGTCCGCTTCCGGCCCTGGATCAGGGCCGGCATCATCGTGTTCTCGAGCGCCGTGAATTCCGGAAGAAGATGATGGAACTGGAAGACGAAGCCGATCCGGCGGTTCCGGAAGGCGGCGAGCTGATTGTCGTTGAACGCGAACAGGTTCTCCCCGTCGAACTCGACCGTTCCCGCCGTCGGCCGGTCCAGCCCGCCCAGCAGGTGAAGCAGGGTGCTCTTCCCGACGCCCGACGCCCCGACGATGCAGAGCATCTCGCCCCGGGATACCTCCAGGTTGATCCCCTTGAGAATCTCGAGCGGCTGGGGCATGTGGAAGGTCTTGGTGAGGTTCGTGACTTTGATCATGGATTGTTTCATGGGTCCGGTTGGAGGATTGAGGCCTGAGGTTTGAGGCAGAGACTTGAATGACGTATCGTTCTCCTCCAACCTCCAACCTCCAACCTCGCGCTACTCATACCTCAGCGCCTCCGACGGGTTCAGCCGCGCGGCCTGCCAGGACGGGTAGAGCGTCGCGACGAAGCTGATCGTCACGGCCGAGAGCGAGACGAGCGTCACGTCGAGGGCGCGGATCGTGACCGGAAGGCGGCTGATGTAGTAGATGTCGCTCGGCAGCGTGTAGAAGGCGTGCAGGAGGTAGCAGACGAAATAGCCCAGCGGGATCCCGATCGCCGTCCCGACCCCGCCGATCACGAGCCCGTCCACCATGAAGATCCGCATCACCTCCCGCCGCGTCGCGCCCATGGCCTTGAGGATCGCGATCTCGCGGCTCTTCTCGACCACGATCATCGTGAGCGTGCCGACGATGTTGAACGAGGCGACGAGGATGATCAGGATCAGGATGACGAACATCATCATCTTTTCGAGCTGGAGGGCCGAGAAGAGGTTCCGGTTCAGCTGCATCCAGTCGCGGGCCCAGTAGGGGAAGCCCAGCGCGTCCTCGATGCTCCGCGCGATCCGGTCGGCCCGGAAGATGTCGTCCACCTTGACCTCGACGCCCGTCACCGCGTCGCCCAGGTTGAAAAAGTCCTGGGCCGTCCCGATCGCGATGTAGGCCAGCGACGAGTCGTATTCGTACATGCCCGAGTCGAAGATCCCGACCACCTCGAACTTCCGGATCTTCGGGATGATGCCGAGCGGCCCCGGCGTCCCGGTGGGCGAGACGACGTTGATCGAGTCGCCCAGGAAGGTCCCGAGGCGCGCGGCCAGCTCCTTGCCGATGATGATCCCGGGCGGGACCGGCCGGCCGTCGGGGGTCTTCCCCGCGGGCTTGGCGATGTCCGACAGCGAGCCCTGGACCATGTTCTTCCGGATGTCGGTGACGGTCGGCTCCAGCGCAGGATCGATCCCGCGCAGGACGACGCCGGAGACGCTGCCGCCGGCGGTCAGCAGGACCTGGTTGTAGATAAAGGGCGTGGCCGCGACGACGTGCGGGATCTGTTTGACCCGCTCCAGCACGGCGCGGTAGTCCGTCATTGTTTCGCGCGTGCGGTCGGAGATCACGATGTGCGAATTCGTCCCGAGGATCTTGTCCCGGAGGTCCTCCTTGAAGCCGGTCATGACGGCCAGCGTCGCGATCAGCGCGGCCACGCCCAGCGTCACCCCGCCGATCGAGATGAAGGTGTTGAGCGAGATCGACCGGTTCCGCCGCTTGCCCTTGAGGTAGCGCAGGCCGATGAAAAATTCGTAGGGGGCGTTCACGGTTTCTCCTGCCCGTCCGGCGGGCCCGCCGTGTCGGGCAGGCGGGCGGGCCGGAGCTGCGGGAAGAAGATCACGTCCCGGATCGAGGCCTGGTTGGTCAGGAGCATCACGAGGCGGTCGATCCCGACGCCCTCGCCGGCGGTCGGGGGCATCCCGTGCTCCAGCGCCCGGAGGTAGTCCTCGTCCATTTGATGGGCCTCGGCGTCGCCGGCCGCGCGGCTCTTCGCCTGGTCCTCGAAGCGCCGCCGCTGGTCCTGCGGGTCGTTCAGCTCCGTGAAGGCGTTGGCCAGCTCAAGCCCGGTGATGAAGAGCTCGAAGCGGTCGGTCAGCTCGGGATCGGACGCCTTCCGCTTGGCCAGCGGCGAGATCTCGGTCGGGTAGTCCGTGACAAACGTGGGCTGGATCAGCGAGGGCTCCACGCGGGCCTCGAACAGCGCCTGCCGGAGCTTCCCCATCGATTCGTTTCCCTTCGCGGGGATCTTGTTCGACTCAAGGAAGGCCAGCAGTTTTTGCCGGTCGTCGACAATGCTCGGGTCGGGGACGGCCGAGCGGACCGCCTCCATGAAGGGGAGCCGCTTCCACGGCGGCGTCAAATCGATCGTGTGATCCCGGTACGGGAATTTCAACGCGCCCAGCACCCGCGTCGCCACGAAGCCGAACAGCGCCTCGGTCATCGCCATCAGGTCCTGATAATCGGCGTAGGCCTGGTAGAACTCGAGCATCGTGAACTCGGGGTTGTGGACGGTCGAGATGCCCTCGTTGCGGAAGTTCCGGTTGATCTCGTAGACCCGCTCGAGGCCCCCCACGATCAGGCGCTTAAGGTACAATTCCGGCGCGATGCGCAGGTAGAGGTCGATCCCGAGCGTGTTGTGGTGCGTGACGAAGGGCCGCGCCGCCGCGCCGCCGGGGATCGGCTGCATCATCGGCGTCTCGACTTCGAGGAAGCCCCGTTCGTTCAGGAAGTCGCGGACGGCCGCGATGATCCTGCCGCGCCGGACGAAGACCCGGCGGACGTCGGGGTTGCTGATCAGGTCGAGATAGCGCTGCCGGTAGCGGGTCTCGACGTCCGTGAGGCCGTGCCATTTCTCGGGCAGGGGACGGAGCGACTTGGCCAGCAGCGCGAGCGTTTCGACGTGGACGGTCAGCTCCTCCGTCTTGGTCCGGAACAGGCGGCCGGAGAGGCCGATGAGGTCGCCTAAGTCGAGCCGCTCGAACACCGCGACGGCCGGGCCGTCCAAGTCCTCTTTTTTGAAGTAGACCTGGATGCGTCCGGTCGCGTCCTGGACATGGGCGAAGGCCGCCTTTCCGAAACGACGGAGCGCGACGATCCGTCCGGCCAGACGGCACGCGACCGCGCCGCCCTCCAGCGTTTCCCTGGAGGCGGCGGCGTATTTCTCGGTCAACGCGCCGGCCGTGTCGGTCGGATCGAAGCGGCGGCCGAAGGGATCGACGCCGGACGCCTTGAGCTCGTCCGTTTTTTTGAGCCGCTGTATAAATTGATCGTTTTGATCTTCCATGTGTTATAGGGGCTCACGTCGCCCCCTTACCCATTCATTTTAAATTTGTCGGATTATACTGATTTTCCGACGGATACGTCAACTGGCGCGGCCTCACGGCCGCCGGCCCTCGCCGAAGGGTTCTTTCGCTGACCATATGCGTTAATCGGAGTTCGTGTCTTTTTTCGTTTCAGGTATGACCGGGGACGCAGCCGTTACTGCATCCCCTTCTGTAGTCGGGTATAACAATGCCCTCAAGCGCATGGTCGGCTCTCTCACCCTCCGGCTTCGGGCCGACGGCCTGCGCTTACGTCGTTTTCGCCGCCTTCATGGACTGGACGAGGTAGGCGTTGATGAAGACGTCGAGGTCGCCGTCCATCACGGCCGAGACGTTTCCGACCTCGGTGTTCGTCCGGTGGTCCTTGACCATCTGGTAGGGCTGGAAGACGTAGGAGCGGATCTGGCTGCCCCAGGCGATCTCTTTTTTTTCGCCCACGATCGAGCTCATCTCCTTTTTCTTCTTCTCCTGGTCCAGCTCGTACAGCTTCGCGCGCAGCAGCTTCATCGCCATCGAGCGGTTCTTGTGCTGCGACCGCTCGGTCTGGCAGGCCACGACGATCCCGGTGGGGATGTGCGTCAGGCGGACGGCCGAGGAGACCTTGTTCACGTTCTGGCCGCCCGGTCCGCTCGACCGGAAGGCCTCCATCTTGATCTCCTTCTCGTCCAGCTCGAACTCGGCGTCGTCCTCGATGTCGGGATAGACGAAGACCGAGGCGAACGAGGTGTGGCGTCGCTTGTTGGCGTCGAAGGGGGAGATCCGGACCAGGCGGTGGACGCCGGCCTCGGCCTTCAGCCGGCCGTAGGCGTAATCGCCGATCACCGAGAACGAGGCGCTCTTGATCCCGGCCTCGTCGCCGGGCTGCAGGTCGATCAGCTCGGTCTGGAAACCGTTCCGCTCGGCCCAGCGGGTGTACATCCGGAAGAGCATCTGGGCCCAGTCCTGCGATTCGGTCCCTCCCGCGCCGGGATGGATCGTGACGATCGCGCTGTTCGGGTCCTTCTCGCCGGACAGGAGCAACTCGACCTCCCGGTGGCGGATCGTTTCCTGGAAGGTTTTGAGCGACTGCTGGATTTCGGCGCGGAGCGAGGCGTCCGAGTGTTCCTCGGAGAGCTCGAGCAGCACCGAGAGGTCTTCCCGCGCCCGCTCCAGCTCGTCCCACTTCTTCAGCGTCTTCTCGAGACGGGTCTTCTCCTGGACGGTCTGGCGGGCGGACGCGGCGTCGTTCCAGAAATCGGACGCGCCCATCCGGGCCTCGATCTCCCCGAGCCGCTTCCGGATGCCCGGGAAGTCAAAGATGCCCCCGAAGTTCGCTCAGGCGGGCCGTGAGCAGGTTCAACTGGGCCTTTTCTTCTTCAAGCATAGGAAAACTCCTCTCCTCGGGGCCGGGTTCGCACGGCCGTGTAGATCATAAACAGCGCCATTATAACACAGGCGTAGGCGAAAACGTCGCCGTAGCGCGTGTAGAACGTGGTCTGCGTCCGGAGCCTCAAGCCGTCGGCGATCGCGGCCTCGACGAAGATCGGGCTCGTCAGCCGGATCCGTCCGGTCCGCTCGATGAAGCCGGAGACGCCGGTGTTGGCCGCGCGCGCGAAGGGGACGCGGTTCTCGACGGCCCGGAAGACGACCATCGAGAAATGCTGGTAGGGCGCGGACGAGTCGCCGAACCAGGCGTCGTTGGTGATCGTGGTCATCAGCTGCGCGCCCTGCTTGACGAACTGCCGGACGAGGTCCGGGAAGATGACTTCGAAGCAGATGACCGCGGCGATCTTGGGGGGAGGGCCCGCTTGCGGATCATCGATCCGCGGAAGCGTCATCACGGTGTAATCGTTGCCCGGGAGGAAGTCGCCGATCCCCTCCGCCATTTTGTCGACGAAGAACAGGACGCTCGAAAGCGGGACGTACTCGCCGAAGGGGACCAGGTGCATCTTGTCGTAGCGCCCCAGCACCCGTCCGTCCGCCGAAAGAAAATAGGCGCTGTTGAACATCCGGAGCCGGTTCCCGACGGTCGCGACGGCCGGGCTGCCGAAGAGGAGCGGGACGCCGTCGGCCCGCACCGTTTCGACCACCTGTTGACGGAAGGCCGGGTCCTCCTCGAAGAAAAACGGCATCGCCGCTTCCGGCCAGACGAGGAGTTGGACCGCTTGGGAGGCGAGCGCGCGGGAGAGCCGTTCGTAGCGGTCGATCGTCTCCTGGCGGAACGCGGCGTCCCATTTTTTGTCCTGGGGGATGTCGGCCTGGACCGCGCCCACCCGCAGGGTCGGCGCTTGTCCGAGCCGGTCCTGCGCCAGGCGCCAGGCCCCGTATCCCAGGACCAGCGCCACCGCGGCCAGGGCCGCGGCGACGGGGCGCCAGGCGCCCGTGCGGAAGCGCCGGGCGCGCAGCGCCAGCGTCCCCTCGGCGACGGCGACGTTGACGAGGACGATAAGGAAGGAGACGCCGTAGACGCCCGCGGTGTCCGCGATCTGGATCACCGGCAGCGAGAGGTATTGGGAGTAGCCCAGCAATTCCCACGGAAAGCCGGTCAGCGCGTAGGTCCGGAGCAGCTCCAGCGCGACCCAGAGCGCGGGCGCGGCCAGAACGGGCGGGAAGGTCGTCCGCCGTTTCAGAAAAACGAAGAGCGCGGCGAAGGCCGCGACGTACAGTCCGAGGTAGAGGGCGAACAGCAGCAGGATCGGATAGCTCACGACGGCCGGGAGCTTTCCGTAATGGATCATCGTGTTCGTGACCCAGTGGATCGTGCCGAGAAAATAGACCGTGCCGGCCGCCCAGCCCAGTCCGAAGGATTTTCGGACGCTCTGATTTTCGAGGGCGAGGAAGAGGGGAACGAGCGCGATCCATGCGAGGGACTCAAAATCATAGCGGGGAAAAATAAGGAAGGAAAGAACGCCGCTCAGGAAGGCCAGAATCAAGGGAGGTCTCTTCCCCTTCTATTCTCGGACGTGGTGATCGATGCCCATGTAGGCCTTGATGAACCGTTCGATGCGGGCCTCGTCCGGCTGGTCCATGGTGTCGATCCGCGTCCAGGCGGTCAGCGCGACGGGGGTTTTCATGTTGGGATAGGGCGCGACGATCACCTTGTTGTACTTGACCGCGAAGGCTTCGAGCCGGCCGATCAGGGTGTCGCAGTCACGGCAGTTGTACTGGATCATCACGCCGCCGTCCTCCAGGTTGTGCACCTGCAGTTCGTCGGGAATCGGGGTCTTCGAGACGCCCCACTTGGCGATGTAGGGAAGGTGCGGTCCGGACGTGGGCGGGACGCTGTTGTAACGGATATGCGGGTCGCCCGGGTTTTTGATATGCATGTTCCCAAGGTTCGGGACCTCGTGGCCCGGCGGGACAAAGCCCTTGGCCTCCTGGGCCCGGGCCGAGGATGGGCCGGAGGGTCCCGCGATCATGCAGAGGATGAGGCAAGCGGCCGCGGCCGCCGGAGGCGATGGACGCATGGGCCGTATGAATACCACAACAGCGCGGAAAATGTAAAGCGGTTTTTGCATTTCAGTCCTTTCGGCGGCGTTCGGCTTTTAAGGCGCGGATTTCTTCCGGCGTCAATGCGCGCACGTCACCTTCCCGAAGTCCCAACAACGAAACCGATCCGATCCGGGTCCGCAGGAGGTCCTTCACCTCGTAGCCGAGCGCGGACATCATCCGCCGCAGCTGGCGGTTCCGTCCCTCCGTGATCGCGGCCTCGACTAAGGGGCCGTCCGCGCGTTCCAAGCGCCGGATCTTCGCCGGGCGCGTCCGTCCGCCGTCGTCGAGCGTCACGCCGGATCGAAAGCGCTCCATGTCCGGGTCCGTTATCTCGCGGTCGAGCCGAAGCTCATAGACCTTCGGGAGCTTTGAAGCCGGGTCCGTCAGTGCGTTGGCCCATGGCGTGTCGTTCGTAAAAAGGAGCAGTCCCCGGCTGTCCCGATCGAGCCGGCCGACCGGGAAGAGCCGTCGGTCCCGGTCGTTGAGCAGGTCGTAAACGGTGGCGCGGCCGCGCTCGTCCGAGCGTGTCGTGACGTAACCCGCCGGTTTGTGCATCATTATATAAAGGCGCCGTCCGCGCGCGACGGTTTTCCCGTCCACCGCGATGCTCTCGCGCTCGGGATGGACGCGGACCTCCGGGTTCGTGAGCGCGCGGCCGTTGACCGTGACCCGGCCGGAGCGGATCAGTTCGCGAGCCTGCGAACGGGACGCGACGCCCAGCTTCGACAGCGCCCGCGCCAGGCTGACGTTGGGAAGGGAGCGGCGTTGTTGTGAGGAATGTTGCGGTCCGTTCCCCATCACGAGGGAAGTTTACCGTGATGGCGGGAGAGGCCCTGCCAGGTCCCGAACCAGCGGTTGCCCTTGTCGTCGAACACGATCGAGAAGA
>Ga0335079_10009396_pt1 | contig 11142 bp, 10 predicted proteins | sample Lox_Sample_33_FD_206719 | JGI IMG/M metagenome (GOLD analysis project Ga0335079, IMG submission 206719) | Soil microbial communities from Loxahatchee National Wildlife Refuge, Florida, United States - Lox_Sample_3.3 | ecosystem: Environmental > Terrestrial > Soil > Wetlands | place: USA... | reverse complement strand
TATGCCTTCACGCGCCACGAGGCGACGCGGCGGCGCGTGACGCTCTACCGCGGCGTGTATCCGGTGATCTTCGACGTCACCAACTCATCCTCGGTGGAGCAGCTCTACCGGGCGCTGTTCGCGCGGCTGCTGGAGCTCGAGCTCGTCGAGAAGAACGATCTGGTGATCCTCACCAAGGGCGAGGCGTCGGGCGTGCAGGGCGGCACCAACTCCATGCAGATCCTGAAAGTGGTGCTCGACTGAGGCGCGGCCTGGTCCGGCTCGGCGCGGCGTGCGGGCTGCTGCTGCTCGCCGTACCCGTCGTGCTGGACGGGACGCTGCTCGCCTCGCTCCCGCGCCTCGACGGATCACAGCGCGCGCCGGGCTTGAGTGCAGCGGTGCGCATCGCACGCGATGCACGCGGCGTGCCGACCATCGAAGCCGCCAATCGCCTCGATCTCGCCTACGGCACGGGTTTCGTGCACGCCCAGGACCGCTTCTTCCAGATGGACCTGTCGCGGCGGCTGGCCTCCGGGGAGCTCGCGGAGCTCTTCGGCAAGGTGGCGCTCGATGAGGACCGCCGCACGCGGCTTTTCAGATTGCGCAGCGTCGCGCGCGCGGTGCTCGCGCAGGCCAGCGAGCCGCAGCGCGCGTTGCTCGAGGCCTACGCGCGCGGCGTCAACGACGGGCTCGGCTCGCTCGCCTCGCGCCCGTGGGAGTACTGGGTGCTCGGCGCGCGGCCCGCGCCGTGGCGCGCCGAAGACACGGCGCTGGTCGAGTTCGCCATGTGGTGGGACCTGCAGTCCCGCGACGCCGGTTACGAGCGGCTGCGTCAGGAGGTGAACGCGCACCTCAAGGGAGCGGAGTGCGGCGGCGGCTGGAAGTGCGCGCTGGCGTTTTTCTATCCGGCCCGCACCGAGTGGGACGCGCCGGTCGGTGCCGAGCCTCCGGCCGCGCCCGTCGCGATTCCTGCGCCCGAGGTGCTCGATGTCCGCGGTGTCAAGGCGCCGCCGCCGCCCGCAAAGGCTCAGGCGCTCCCCGCGGCGCCACGCGCGCCCGTGGCCGGCAGCAACAACTGGGCGGTCATCGGCCGCCTCACCACCACCGGAGCGGCGCTGGTCGCCAACGACATGCACCTGTCGCAGCGCGTGCCTCCCGTGTGGTATCACGCGCGGCTGCGCGTCGCCGCAAGCGCCGGCGCTCCTGCCCTCGATCTCATCGGGGTGACGTTGCCCGGCGCGCCGCTGCTGGTGGCCGGTTCCAACACGCACATCGCCTGGGGGTTCACCAACAGCGCCGGCAACTGGACGAGCGTCACGCGCGTGCCGTGCACCGCGGTGGAAGATGCGCAGCTGACGACTGCCGCCGGCACGCAGCCGCTCACCGTCACGCGCGAGCTCATCCACGTGAAGGGCGGCGCGGACGAGGAGCTGCGGGTGCGTGCGGGTCCCGCGGGAGTTCTCTGGCAGGCGGACCCGCAACGGCAGCTGTGCTGGTTCGTCGGCTGGCTGGCGCAGCTGCCCGAGGCTACCAACATCAATCTCGTCGGGCTGGAGCACGCCGCCACGGTCGCCGAGGCGCTCGAGCTGGCACCAGGCATCGGCATTCCGCACGAGAACTTCGTGGTTGGCGACCGCGACGGACACATCGGCTGGAGCATCGCCGGGCGCATCCCGGACGATACGGGTGCGGCGCGCTCGCTCGGCGGGGTGCCGTGGACCACGCCGGCCGATCACCCGCGGCTCATCGATCCCCCGGGCGGGCGTATCTGGACCGCCAACGCGCGCGTCGCCGTCGACGCGCGGGCACTGGCGCTGATCGGCGGAGCGGACGCGGCCTTCGGGGCCGTGTACGACCTCGGGGCGCGCGCCCGGCAGATCCGCGCCGATCTCTTCGGTCTCGGCAACATCAAGCCCGCCGACATGCTGAAGGTGCAACTCGACGACCGCGCGCTCTACCTCGCGCGCTGGCGCGAGCTGCTGCTGCATCTCATCGATGCCGCGAGCCTCAAGGGCCAGCCGCAGCGCGCCGAGTTCCGCCGCCTGGTGGACGGCTGGAATGCGCGTGCCGACGTCGACTCGGCCGGCTACCGCCTGGTGCGCAGCTTCCACGATCGCACCCAGGCGGCCGTCTGGCAGATGCTGCTCACGGGACTCGCGGTGCCGGACGGCTACGACGAGGGGCCGCCCGAGCAGTTCGAGGGGCCGCTGTGGCAGCTCGTGAGCCGCCAGCCACTGCACCTGCTGGCGCGGGAGTACCCGGACTGGCGCGCCTTCCTCACCCGTCAGGTCGACGCCACCATCGAGGATCTCGGCGGGAGCTGCGCGCCGCTCGCCGCCTGCACCTGGGGCAGGTACAACACGGTGCGCATCCGTCATCCGCTGTCGCGCGCGCTGCCCTGGCTCGCGGGCTTCCTCGACCTGCCGGTCGAGGAGCTGCCCGGCGATCACGACATGCCGCGCGTGCAGGACCATGCCTTCGGCGCCTCGGAGCGCTTCGCGGTCTCACCCGGCCACGAGGAGCAGGGCTACCTCGAGCTGCCGGGCGGCGCGAGCGGTCATCCGCTGTCGCCGTACTACCGGGCGGGTTTCCTCGCCTGGGCGCGGGGCGAGACGCCGCCGTTCCTCCCCGGGGCCGCGCGTCACGTTCTGACCCTCACGCCTTGAGTGACGCGGTTGGCACTCCGGTTGTCACACGGCAGCCGGAGTCGCGCGTTTCATAATAGGATCGGACAGGAACACGAATGGATGGCTTCGGCGAATCCGGATACTGGCCGGGCCCCCGGCCGAACGTCGGACTGGTGCTGACGGGCGGCGGCGCGCGCTCGGCCTACCAGGTGGGCGTGCTGCTCGCGCTCGCCGAGCTGCTGCCCCGTGCGCGCAACCCCTTCCAGGTCATCGTCGGCACCTCGGCGGGAGCGGTCGCCGCCAGCGTGCTCGCCGCCGAGGCGCATCGCTGGCGGCGGGCCGTGGCGGGACTCGAGCGCGTGTGGGCGAACTTCCGCTCCGGCCAGGTGTTCCATGTCGACCCCGCGCACATGCTGCGCGCCGGCGCGCACTGGGTGCTGTCGCTGATCTCCGGCGGGCTGGTGCTGGCGCCGCCGAAGTCGATGCTCGACAACTCACCGCTGCGCCAGCTCCTCGAGCGGCACGTCGACTGCGGCGGCATCCGCCGCAGCATCGCCCGCGGCCACCTGCGGGCCTTCGCGCTGTGCTCCACCAGCTACATGAGCGGCTGCTCGGTGGCGTTCTATGACGGCGTCGAGTCGATCCACGACTGGTCGCGCGCGCAGCGCATCGGGCGGCGCTGCGAGTTCACGCTCGATCATCTCATGGCGAGCGCGGCCATCCCGCTGCTGTTCCCGCCGATGCGCATCGACGGCGAGTACTTCGGCGACGGCGCCATGCGCCAGCTGAACCCGCTGTCGCCGGCGATCCACCTCGGCGCCGACCGCCTGTTGATCATCGGCGTGCGCGCGCGGCGCGCCGGCGGCGTGGGGCTCAATCGCCTGCAGGCCGCGATGCCGACACCGGGCGAGATCTTCGGCTACATGCTCGACACGCTGTTCACCGATCAGATCTACGGCGATCTCGAGCAGCTCGAGCGCATCAACACGCTGGTGGAGAGCGCGCCGGATGCGGCGCGCGGTGAGCGCCACGTGGAGACGCTGATGCTCGCCCCGAGCGTCGATCCGCGCGAGATTGCGCTGCGGCACATCGCCGAGATCCCGCGGGGCTTGCGGGCGCTGCTGCGGGTGATCGGCGGCCGCCAGGCCACCGGCTCACAGCTCGCGAGCTATCTGATCTTCGAGAGCGGCTACACGCGCGCGCTCATCGAGCTCGGCTATCGCGACGCCATGGAGGCACGCCAGGCACTGCTGGCGTTCATGAGCGGCGCCCGGCTGCCGGCGGTGCTCACCGCGCCCGGAGTTGCGCAGGCGACCTGAGGCTTCGACAATCGCCGCATGTTGTTTCTCGACGCCCAGCAGAGACTGCAGCAGCTCCTGGCGCCGCTGACGCTCGATGAGTTCCTCGACCGCACCCTGAGCGGCGGGTTCTGCCGCGTGCAGGGCGCGGGCGGGGCGGCGCGCGGCGCGCTGCTCGGCCCCGAGCCGCGTGCGCTGCTCGCCGCGGCGGTGCAACTCGCGCCGAAGCTCACCTTCCATTCCGCCAATCCGCTCGGGCCCCCGCCCTCGCTCCAGGGCGTCACGGACGCCGACGAGCTGCGGCGGCGGATCGAGGCGTTCCACGCGCGCAACTACTCGGTGCGCTTCCCGGAGCTGCGGCCGCTGTCGCCGCCGCTCGATGAGCTGGCGCGCGCGCTCGAGATGCTGCTGCTCGCGCCGGTGACCACCTCGGCGTTCTGGAGCCGCGGCGGCATGCGCGCCCCGGTGCATTACGACGATCACGACCTGATCGTGGTGCAGCTGCTCGGCGAGAAGCGCTGGTATGTGGCAAGCGGCCCTTCGGATCTGCCCAACACCTGGGGCGGCATCCCGCCCGACACGCTCGAGCTCGGGCCCCACGAGGCCTTCGACGTGCGCCCCGGGGACCTGGTGTATCTGCCGCGCGGCACGCTGCACAGCGTCGATTCGCAGGCCGAGTCGCTGCACGTCTCCATCGGCTTTACGCCGCTCACCGTGCGCGAGGCGCTGCTCGCCGCGCTCGATCAGCTCTCGGACGTCGACCGCGGGCTGCGCACCACGGTCGGCGGGCGCATCGCTTTCCAGCTGCGGGGGGCGGGGCCCGAGCGGCTCGCGCCGCCGCTGCTCGAGGCGGCGGAGCGGCTGCGGGCCGCGCTCCTCACCCCGGGGTTCCTCGGGGCGGCGCTGCAGCGGCGCGCGTCACGGACCGTCGCGACGCTGGCACCGCTGCCGGTGGCTGCGCACGGGCCGCTCGCGCTCGATACCGAGCTCATGCAGAGCAGGCTCGCCTTCTGCCAGCTCACCGCCAACCCGGAGAAGATCGACTTCAGCCACCCCGGCGGGCACCTGTACATTCACCGCGGGGTCGAGCAGAGCCTGCTCTTCATGGTGAACACGCCGCGCTTTCGCGTGCGCGACATTCCGGGCGGGATCAGCGACGAGGTGCGTGTGTCGCTCGCCGCGCGGCTGGTGGCGGCGGGATTCCTCGAGCCGGTGTAATTCGGCGGAAATGGCCTGCGGCCATGTCCGCAGGCCAACCCACCCGCACGGTCGTGCCCGCGGGCAAAAGGCGGCTTTTGCCCGCTAACCAGCAGGCCGGTTGCGGGTTGGAAGGTGTCAGCCCGCGGCCGCGCGCGGGGTGGCGCGGAACATCTCGACGCCGGGAAGTCCGCTGTGGCGTGCGGTGACGTTCGGGAACTCGGCGGCGAACTCCTCGGCCAGGCGATCCACGATGTACACGGAGCGGTGTTGTCCGCCGGTGCAACCCACGGCGATCGTGAGGTAGCCGCGGTTGCTCGCCTGGAACTCGGGCACGCGCGCGCGCATGAACGCGGCGATGTCGCCGATCAGGCGCGCGACGTCGGTATGGGTCTCGAGGAAGCGCACCACCTCGGCATCGCGCCCGCTGAGGTTGCGCAGTCCCGGTTCCCAGTAGGGGTTTGGCAGCGCGCGCGCATCGAACACGAAGTCGGCATCGCCCGGAATGCCGTCCTTGAAGCCGAAGGACTCGAAGGTGATCGACAGCCTCCCGGCCGCGCGCTGCTCGACCCGCTTGTGGATGATGTCGCGCAGCGCGTGCACGCCCATGCGCGAGGTATCGATGATCAGGTCGGCCGCCGACACCACCGGCTCCAGCAGCGAGCGCTCGAGCGCCATCGCCTCGCGGAGACCGACGTCGCTGCGGCTGAGCGGATGGCGGCGCCGGGTCTCGGAGAAGCGCCGCAGCAGCTCCTCCTCACCGGCGATGAGGAAGATCACCTCGAGCTGCAGACCGCTCCTCTTCAGCTCGTCGATCAGCTGCGGGACGCTGGCGATCTCGGCCGCGGTGTTGCGCGCGTCGAGGCCGATCGCGGTGCGCTCGTAGGTGGCCTCGGGGCTCCTCACGGTGAAGGAGATGAACGGCTTGAGCAGCGCCGCCGGGATGTTGTCGATGCAGTAAAAGCCCAGGTCCTCGAGCATGTGCAGGGCCACGCTCTTTCCGGACCCGGACAGGCCGCTCAGGATGACGATGCGCACGCCGGTATGTTCATCCAGCTCACCGGCCGCCGCAAGCGCGGCTGCGCGCTCAGCTGCGCGGCGCGCGCCGCCCGTGCGGCGCCACGCGGGTGTCGGCGCGCTTCTCCTTGTGCTTCTTTATGCAGCGGTCCAGCTTGTCGGCCAGCAGGTCGATGGCGGCGTACATGTCCTCCTCGGTCGCATCCGCGTGGATGGCGCTGCCGCTGACGTGCAGCGTGGCCTCGGCCTTCTGTCGCAGCTTTTCCACCGTGAGCACACAGTGCACGTCGATGACGCGGTCGAAGTGCCGGCCGATTCGCCCGAGCTTCTTGGCAACGTAGCCGCGAAGCGAGGCAGTGACTTCGACGTGGTGCCCGGTGACGTTGAGCTGCATGGTCCGTCTCCTTCTGGTAGTTGCTTCCGGTGACTAATCTTTCGGCGCTCGGCGTTCGCTGGAGGCGGGAATACCCATGGCCTCGCGGTACTTGGCGACGGTGCGGCGCGCCACCGAGATGCCCTCCGCCGAGAGCAGCTGGGCGATGCGGCCGTCGTTCAGCGGGTTCGCCGGGTCCTCTTCCTTGACGAGCTTGCGGATCTTGGCGCGGATCGCGGTCGAGGAGGTGCCGGAGCCGTCCGCACCCTCGACCTGACTGGAGAAGAAATAGCGCAGCTCGAACACGCCGCGCGGGGTATGCATGTACTTGCCGGAGGTCACGCGCGAGATGGTCGACTCGTGCATCCCTATGGCCTCGGCGATGTCCCTGAGGATCATCGGCCGCATGTGCTCGTCGCCGTGCTCGAGGAAGGCGGTCTGGCGCTCGACGATCGAGCGCGCCACCTTGATGAGCGTCTCGTGGCGGATCTCCAGGCTCTTCAGCAGCCAGCGCGCCTCCTGCAGCTGCGCGCGCATGCTGGCGTGGCTCGCGGCGCGCCCGATGAGGCTGGCATAGCTCTGGTTGAGACGCACGCGCGGCAGCGTCGCGGAGTTGATCTCCACGCCCCAGCCATGCTCGGTGCGGCGCACGAACACGTCCGGCACCACGTACTGGGCCTTGCCGGCGCTCACGGTCGCGCCGGGGCGCGGATGGCAGGAGCGCACCAGGGCGAGCGCGGACGCCAGCTCCTCGTCGCTCGCGCGCAGCTCGCGCCGCAGCTGCGTCAGCTCGCGCTCGGCGACCAGCTCGAGATGCTCGCGGGCGATGCGGATTGCGGTCTCGAAGCCCGGGATGGCGGGATCGAGCTGCCGCAGCTGCAGCTCGATGCACTCGCCCACCGAGCGCGCGCCGACACCCGCCGGGTCGAGCGCCTGCACGCGCTCGAGCACCGCCTCGACCTCGGCGGCGGTGCATTCCACTTCCGGGCGCAGCGTCTGCGCGATCTCGTCCAGCGATTCGGTGAGGTAGCCGTCGTCGCTCACGGCATCGACGATCGCTCTGGCGATCGCCAGCTCGCGCGGCGCGAGACGCGCCAGCTCGAGCTGCGAGAGCAGATAATCCTGCAGCGATTCGCCGGTCTCATCGGCGTATTCCTGCTGCCGCTCCTCGTCGTCGCCGCTCCACGGGGCATCGGCGGGGCCGGTGTTCTGCTGTGCCCAGGGCTCGTCCAGCACCTCGACGGTGCTCTCGCGCCGGACTTCCGCCGGGGGCGGCGGCTCGGGCATCGCGACCACCTCGAAGGTGCCGGTGCCCTCGTTCTCCTCGAGCGGCTCGAGCATCACGTTCTTCTCGAGCAGCTCGCGGATGTGCGCCTGCAGCTCGAGCGCCGGCAGCTGCAGGAGCCGGATAGCCTGCTGCAGCTGGGGCGTCATGGTCAGTTGCTGACCAAGCTTCAGCTGCAGTGAGGGTTTCAGCATGGTGGCTTGTGACGGGGCGGGCGTCCCGGCCCGTTCAGATATCAATTCCTAAGTATTTGAAAGCTATTGGTTATTTACTGGTCCCGCGGGCGAGGCCTCATAGCCGGAACGTCTCGCCCAAGTACACCTCACGCACTTGGCTGTTGGCAAGGACTTCTTCAGCACTTCCCGAGGCGATCACCGCGCCCTGATTGACGATGTAGGCGCGGCTGCACACCCCCAGCGTCTCGCGAACATTATGGTCAGTGATCAGCACGCCGATGCCGCGATGTGTGAGCTCGCGGATGATGCGCTGGATGTCGAGCACCGACAGCGGATCGACGCCGGCGAAGGGCTCATCGAGCAGCATGAAGCGCGGCTCGGCGGCGAGCGCGCGCGCGATCTCGACGCGCCGCCGCTCACCGCCCGAGAGTGACAGGCCGAGCGTGCGGCGCACGTGCCCGATGCGCAGCTCCTCGAGCAGCTGCTCGAGCCGCTCCTCGCGCGCGGCGCGCTCGAGATCCTCACGCGTCTCGAGGATGGCGAGCACATTGTCCTCGACCGAGAGCTTGCGGAACACGGAGGCTTCCTGCGGCAGGTAGCCGAGCCCGAGCTGCGCCCGGCGGTGCATGGGGAGCAGCGTCACGTCGCGGTCGCCGAGATGGATGCGGCCGGCGTCGCAGGGAATCAGCCCGACGATCATATAGAAGGCGGTGGTCTTGCCCGCGCCGTTCGGTCCGAGGAGTCCCACCACTTCCCCGCTCTGGAGCTCGAGCGACACGTCGCGCACCACCGAACGGGACTTGTAGCTCTTGGTGAGGCCGGTGGCTTTGAGGGCGGTCATGACTTGGGGGCGGGCTCCGCGGCCGGCGCCGGCGCCGGTCTTGCCGCGGCCGGCGCATCCCCCTGCGGCGTGTCACAGCCCGGCGACCCGGGTTTGGCGGGATGCGGCACGATGCTGATGTGCACCGGCTGATCGCTCCGTCCGCCCGCCTGGATCTGCTGCTCGCGGATGTTGTAGACCAGCAGCGCCCCGGAGATCTGCTCCTGGCCGTCGCACAGCCAGGCGTCGTTGCTGAGGCGCACGGTACCGTCGCTCACGTCGTAGACGATCTCGTCGGCGTGACCGCGGGCGAGCTCGCCGGAATTGGCGCGCTGCTGCTCGAACTCGGCCGGTTTGCCGGTGATGGTGGCGCGTGCAATGTGGCCGTCCCTGAAGTCGACCACCGCCTGGTCGGAGCGCAGGGCGCCGTGCTGCTCCGCATTGATGTGCACGTTGCCCTCGAAGTTCCAGCGGCTGTTGGCGAAGTTGAGACCGGTGGCGCGCGCGTGATCGGCGGACACGCGCATCGCGCCCTGCGAGATGACGATGTTGCGGAACACCAGCGTGTTGGTCTTGAAATCGATATCCGATCCTCCGGCGGCGTCCACCGATACCGGCTGGCCGCCGAAATCGGGCAGCGCGCTGCCGCTCGTGGGCGCAGCCGCGCCACCCAGGGCCGGCAGCACCCAGACGAGCAGCACAGCGCCAAGCCTATTGCTGGTAGGAGCCATGCACGGCGGATTCTAGCTGCACGCGACCCTCCTTCAAGCGCGCGATGAGGCCGTTGGCGTGCAGCTCGTGGCCCGAAACGGTGAGGGTGACGGCATCGCTGGTGGTGGCGATCTGCGTGCGGGTGTCGAAGGACAGATGTTCGGTGGCGAACTCTGCCGGATCCTGCGTGCCGGGCAGCACTCCCGCGACGTGCACCGCGCCGTCGAGCTGCACCATGCCGGTGTCCTGACCGAGCTCGCCGTGCGCGGCGCGCGCCGTCCACTGATCGCCCGCCGCGGCACGAAAGCCCATCTGCACCTGCTGCAGCTCGACGGTGCTCTGGTCGGGCTGCTGCGTGATCTGCGCGGCATCGAGGCTGTAGAGCGGCGCGCCATCCGGGCCGGTCTGCACCAGGCGCGCGCCGCGCGCGGCGTAGCCCGGATCGGGCGGCGGCGCGCCCGCGGCGCTCGGTGCGGCGGCCTCGCGCCGCGTGCCCGACAGCAGCACCACGCCGACGATGAGCGCCAGCACCGCGAGCAGTGCGACCGCACGATAGATCATCCGCCGGCGCCTCGTCCCCGAGGGCCGTCCGCGGCGCGCGCCAGCAGCAGGTCGCACACCTCGCGCACCGCGCCGCGCCCGCCGCGGCGGCGCGTCACGCGATCGGCCGCACGCCGCGCCTGCGGGTGGGCGTCGGCGACCGCGAAGCTGAGGCCCACCGCCTGCATGAGGGGCACGTCCGGCAGGTCGTCGCCGACGCAGGCGCAGGCCGCGGCGCTCAGCCTCAACCGCGTGCGCAGCCGCTCGAACACGGCGAGCTTGTCGCTCACGCCCTGGTGCACGTGCTGCACGCGCAGCTCGCGGCAGCGCGCGCGCACCGCTTGCGAGCGGCGGCCGGAGATCACGGCGAGCGCTATGCCCGCGTGCCGCACGGCATTGAGCCCGTAGCCGTCGCGCACGTCGAATACCTTGAGCGCTTCGCCGCGGGGCCCGAAGTACAGCCGCCCGTCGGTGAGCACGCCGTCGACGTCGAGCACCAGCAGGCGGATCGCTTGACGGGCAGGCACGGTGCGTCCGCTCACATCACCCGGGCGCGGAACAGGTCATGGACGTTGAGCGCGCCCACCAGGCGGCCGTGCGCGTCCGCCACCGGCAAGGCGGTGATGTGATGCAGCTCCATCAGATGCACCGCCTCGGCGGCCAGCTCGCGCGGCCCGATGGTCTTCGGTCCCGCGGTCATCACCGCACCCATGGTGGTCGCGTGGATGTCGGTCTGTGTCTCGAGCACGCGGCGCAGGTCGCCGTCGGTGAACACGCCGAGGATGCGCTCGTTCGCATCGACCACCACGGTCATGCCGAGTCCCTTGGCCGACATCTCCAGCAGGCCGGCGCTCAAGGGCGCGGTCGGCAGCACGCGCGGGAGCGAGGCGCCGGTGCGCATCAGATCCTCGACGTGCAGCAGCAGCCGGCGGCCGAGACTTCCGCCGGGGTGCGAGCGGGCGAAGTCCTGGGCCGTGAAGCCGCGCGCCTCGAGGACCGCGACCGCGAGCGCATCTCCCATGGCGAGGCTGGCGGTGGTGCTGGCGGTGGGGGCGAGGTTGAGCGGACAGGCCTCTTCCTCTACGGCGACATCGAGCGCCACGTTGGCAGAGCGCGACA
>Ga0335079_10009393_pt1 | contig 11145 bp, 11 predicted proteins | sample Lox_Sample_33_FD_206719 | JGI IMG/M metagenome (GOLD analysis project Ga0335079, IMG submission 206719) | Soil microbial communities from Loxahatchee National Wildlife Refuge, Florida, United States - Lox_Sample_3.3 | ecosystem: Environmental > Terrestrial > Soil > Wetlands | place: USA... | reverse complement strand
CCAGATGGGGATCAACCCCGCGGTGCAGGCGAACGTCGTCACGAAGGAGACCTCGGACGCGAACGTCGTCGCGAAGGTCGCGCTCGGCCAGGTCGACGCGGGGTTCGTCTACCTCTCCGACTACGTGATCGACCCGACGCACCTGACGCTGATCAAGGTGCCGGCGTGGGCGCAGCCGAAGATCACGTACGCGCTGGCGATCGTGACGAAGAGCCCGAACCAGGCCGCAGCGCAGGCATGGGTGAAGAAGGTGCTGAGCCCGGCCGGCCAGGCGATCTTCGTCAAGAACGGCTTCCTGCCGCTCGCGAACGCCGTGCCGACGATCGCGAAGGTCTCGCCGGCGACGGCGAAGGCGGGCGCGACGGTGACGGTCACCGGAACGAACCTGAGGGGGACGACGTCCGTCACGATCCAGGGGGCGCCTGCGAGGTTCAGGGTCGTCGGGGCGGCGCTGAAGGTGACGGTGCCGCCGAGGGCGAAATCGGGTGTGATCACGGTCACGAACCCGTCCGGGACGGCCTCGAAGCCGTTCCGCGTCGGTTAGCCCCGAAGGGAGGCTCGCGACATGCCGCGGGAGTACTACAGCGTCGGCGAGGCTGCGAAGACGCTCGGAATCAGCGTGGACACGATCCGGCGGTGGGACCGGCAGGGCCGGCTCAAGACGGAGCGCGACGCCGGGAACCGCCGGATCGTGCCCGCGAGCGAGATCGAGCGCCTGCGCGGCGACGCGGGCTCCGCGCACCTCAGCGCCCGCAACCGCTTCAACGGGACCGTCACCGCCGTGAAGATCGACGGGCTGATGGCGCAGGTCGAGCTCGTCGTCGACGAGCCGGTGCGGCTCGTCGCGCTCGTCACGCGCGACGCGGTCGACGAGCTCGGGCTGAAGCCCGGGATGGCGGCGACCGCGATCGTCAAGTCGACCTCCGTGATGGTGCAGCACTAGTGCAGCACATGCGCCACGCCGTCGTCCGCGGGCTGCTCGGCTTCCTCTTCTTCCTCGCGATCGCGCTGACGATGGCGTTCCTCGTTCTGCCCGTCGTCGCGATCTTCGTGCACGTGCCGCTCGGGCGGCTGCTGCACGAGCTGACGAACCCCGTCGTGACCGACGCGCTGATCGTGAGCCTGAAGACGGTCGCGATCTCGCAGGTCGCGATTCTGCTGCTCGGGACGCCGACGGCCTACTTCTTCGCGACGCGACGGTTCCGCGGCCGGCCGTTCCTCGTGACGCTCGTCGAGTTGCCGATCGTGCTGCCGCCGGCGGTCGCGGGGATCGGGCTCATCGTCGCGTTCGGTCGCTTCGGCCTGCTCGGCGGGACGTTCGACACGCTCGGGATCAATGTGTCCTTCAACATGGTCGCGGTCGTCTTCGCGATCTCGTTCGTCGCGGGGCCGTTCTACGTCCGCCAGGCGATCGCGTCGTTCGAGTCGGTCGACCCGAACATGATCGCGGCGTCGCGGACGCTCGGCGCGAGCCCGCCACGGACGTTCTTCCGCGTCACGCTGCCGCTCGCGTACGGCGGCCTCGCGGCCGGCGAGGCGATCTGCCTCGCGCGGGGGCTCGGCGAGTTCGGCGCGACGATCATGTTCGCCGGGAGCCTCCAGGGCACGACGCAGACGCTGCCGCTCGCGGTCTACACGGTGTTCGAGGCGCAGAACGGGCTCGACGTCGCGCTCGCGATCAGCGCGCTCCTCGTCATCGTCAGCCTCGCGATCCTGCTCGCGATGAAGGGGACCGGGCTCTGGGAGCGCTCGCGTCCCGCGGTCACCGCGATCGCGCAGCCCGAGCCGCGCTGAGCGATGCCGACGCTGTCCACGAGCTTCGCGCTGCCGCTGCGGTCCTTCGTGCTCGAGCTCGCGCTCGAGGTCGAGGGGACGGTCGCTCTGATCGGGCCGTCGGGCGCGGGGAAGACCTCCGTTCTGCGCTCGGTGGCGGGGCTCGCGCGCCCGGCGACGGGACGCATCGCGCTCGACGGCGACGTCTGGTTCGACGCGGCCGCCGGCGTCTTCCGCAAGCCGGAGGAGCGGCGCGTCGGGCTCGTGTTCCAGGAGTACGCGCTGTTCCCGCACATGTCGGTGCGAGACAACGTCGCCTACGCGGGAAAGGGGCGCGTCGACGAGCTACTCGAGCGGTTCCGGATCTCGCGCCTCGCCGACGCGCGGCCCGCGGAGCTCTCGGGCGGCGAGCGCCAGCGCGTCGCGCTCGCGCGCGCGATCGCGCGCGATCCCGGCGTCCTGCTCCTCGACGAGCCGCTGTCTGCGCTCGACGCGAACACGCGCGTTGCCGTCCGCGGCGAGCTCCAGGAGCTGCTCCGCGACTTCGCGCTCCCGACCCTCCTCGTGACGCACGACTTCGAGGACGCGGCGTCGCTCGCGGACACGCTCGGTGTGATCGTCGACGGCGAGCTGCGCCAGCTCGGGTCGGCGCAGGAGATCGTCGCGCGGCCGGCCGACGCGTTCGTCGCGTCCTTCACGGGCGCGAACCTGATGCGCGGCACGGCGCGCGCGCGGCTGAACGGGCTGACGCCCGTCGAGCTCGAGGGCGGCGCCGTCGTCTATTCGACGGACGACGCGACGGGCGCGGTGAGCGTCGTCGTCTACCCGTGGGACGTCACGGTCGGCCGCGAGCGGCACGCCGACGACTCCGCGCTGAACGTCGTCGAGGACACGATCCGCTCGGTCGTGCACGTCGGCAACCGCGCGCGCGTGCGCATCGGCCCGGTGACGGCGGAGGTGACGGACGCGTCGGTCGACCGGCTCGGGCTCGTGCCCGGCGCGACCGTCGTCGCGACGTTCAAGGCGACCGGGACGCGGCTCGTCCCCGGTTAGAAGCTCCGAATCTCCGCCGCGGTCCCGATCACGATCGCCGGCTGCGCGGCGGGGCGGAGCCAGCGCAGGACGCGGACGAGCTGCGCGGGCGGCAGCGACACGCAGCCGCTCGTCGCCGCGCCGGTGTCGTCGTGGAGGAAGATCGCGGAGCCGCGGCCCGCGACCGTCGGGTCGACGTTGTACTCGACGACCGCGAACTGCCGGTACGCGACGGTCGCGCGCCACAGCGCCTCGCCGCTGCCGCGGAACGGCGGGCTCGTCCCGCACGCGACGTGGCGGAACGTGTTGTAGCCCGCCGACGCGGGGTCCTCGTCCCACCAGTCGCCGCAGACGAGCCGGTGGTACGCGAGCCGCACGCCCGGGTCCGGGTCGATGCCGTAGGCGACGGGGCCGAGCGCGTACGCCCCGGTCGGCGTCGCGCCGTCGCCCTCGCGCTTGTGGTCGGACACGCCGCTCCGCCCGACGCGCGCCCGCCACGGGCCCGCCACGAGCCGCCAGCACCCGGCGCGCCTCTCCCAGAGCGCGAGCGACGCGGTCGTCGAGCCGTAGGACGGCGCCTCGACCGTGACGAGCTGCTCGGCGCCGCGCGTCGAGGTGAGCTCGTTCGCGAGCGTATGCGGGCACACCGCCACGACGGCAGCAGCAAGAAGGCTCGCTACGCTCATCGCCGTATGGTGCCGTTCAGCGCGACCGTGTCGCCGGTGACCGCGGCGGAGCTCCGGTACTCGTACCGGCCCGGCTGTCCCGTTACGCCGGCGCAGCTGCGGCGCGTGCGTCTCCGCTACTGGGGCTTCGACGGCGCGTCGCACGTCGGCTCGCTCGTCGTCAACGAGCAGGTGACACGCGACGTCGTCGCGGCGTTCCGCCGGCTCTACGGCGAGCGGTTCCCGATCCGGCGCATGCGCCCGGTCGACGCGTACGGCGGGAGCGACGACCGCTCGATGGCCGCGGACAACACGTCCGCCTTCAACTGCCGCTACGCCGTCGCATCGGGGCCGAAGCGGTGGTCGGTGCACGCGTACGGTGAGGCGATCGACGTCAACCCGGTCGAGAACCCGTACCTCGAGGGCGGCAAGGTGCGGCCCGCCGCCGGGAAGCCGTACCTCGACCGCGCGCGCGTCCGTCCCGGGATGGCGGTGCGCGGCGGGCAGCTCGTCGCGGCGTTCGCGCGCGTCGGCTGGCTGTGGGGAGGGCGCTGGACGGGCTCGCCCGACTACCAGCACTTCTCGAAAACCGGCGGCTAGGCGATCCTCCTGAGCCCGGTGCCGTCCGCGCCGATCACGTAGACGCGGACGTCCGTGTCGGCCGTCTTCCGGATCGCGGTGAACGCGATCGAGCGGCCGTCCGGCGACCACTGCGGCGTCTTCGCGCCGGGGCGGAGACCGGGCAGCGGGTACGTCGTCACTGCGCCGAAGAGGTCGACGATCCCGAGGGTCGTGTCCGTCACGAAGACGAGCGCCGTCGCGTCGGGCGACCACGAGTAGCTCACGACTCCGCTCCCGTAGGCGCGCGCCGGGACGAGCGTGCGGGCGGGCCCGCCGGCGAGCGGGATCGCCTCGAGCTGGCGCTTCGGGCCCTGGAACGCGACCCACTGCCCGTCCGGTGACCACACGGGCTGCCCGCCGCTGGGGCCGAGCGCGCGCACCGGGCCGCCCGCGGCCGGCTCGACGACGATCGACCCGTTGCGCGAGAAGACGACCTGCGACGCATCCGGCGAGAAGCTCGGGCCCTCGTCGTCCGCCTTCGCCGGGCGCGGCAGCGCGCGGCCGTCGACGCGGACCGCGTTCCCCTGCGGGAGCTTGCAGCCGCACGGCGCGGTGTACGCCACGTGCGTCCCGTCCTGCGAGAGCGTGAACGCCTCCCCGGCGCCGCCGGTCGAGCCGACGGTGCCGATCCGCGTCACCGTCCCCGTCGCCGGGTCGACGCTGCGCAGCGAGAAGAGGTCGGTGACCTGGTAGAAGAACCGGCCGCCGGCCGACCAGCGCACCTCGGCGAGCGTCGTCGAGCGCGGCGCGCTCGCGACCGCCTTCGGCCCGCTCGAGCCGTCGACCGGGACGACGAGCACACGGTTCAGGTTGTGTGTCTCCGTCAGCGTGTGCGTCTTCTTCGACACCGCGAGCACCGGGGCCGGGCCGATGTACGCGAGCTCCGTCCCGTCGGGCGACCACACCGGCCCCTCGCCTCCCGCCGACGCGAGCGCGGGCGACGCCGAGCAGAGCGCGACGGCCGCGAAGAGCAGAGTCGATCGGACCCCCATGGATCGAGGGTACTCGCGCCTATGTCAGGGGAACGTTAAACGTGCCGGTTCCGGACGCCGATCGCCCCGATCGCCGCGCCGGCGACGAGCAGCGCCGTGACCACGAGCATCGACGCGTGGAAGCCCGACGCGGTGAGGTCGTTTCCCGCGCCCGCGGCGACGACGCCGATCACCGCGACGGCGACGAGGCCCGCCACGCGGGCGACGGCGTTGTTCACGCCCGACGCGATCCCGGCGTCGCCCGGCCCGGCGTCGCTCAGCACCGTCGTCGTCAGCGGCGCGACGGTCAGGGCGAGCCCGACGCCGAAGCCGATCGTCGAGGGCAGGAGATCGGTCACGTACGACACGTGCACCGGCAGCCGCAGGAGCGGAAGCGCCGCCACGGCGGCGACGAGCGGCCCGCACGCCATGAACCAGCGCGGCCCCCAGCGCATCGACAGCTTCCCGGCGTAGCGCGAGAGCAGGAACATCATCACCGTCACCGGGATGATCGCGACGCCGGCCTGCAGCGGGGACCAGCCCGAGAGCTCCTGGAGGAACAGGATCAGGAGGAAGCTCCACGCCGAGAGCGCGCCGTAGACGGCGAACGTCTCGAGGTTCGCGGCCGAGAAGTTTCGCTTCGCGAAGAGCCGAAGCGGGAGCATCGGCTGCGCGGTGCGCGCCTCGTGGACGACGAATGCGGCGAGGCAGGCGGCGCCGCCGGCGAGCCCGCCGACGACCGCGGCGCTCCAGCCGAGCCGCGGCTGCTCGATGAGGGCGTAGACGAGCGCGCCGAGTCCGACGGCGCAGAGGACCGCGCCGCGGTAGTCGACGCGAACGCCGGGGCGCCCCGTGTATCCCCGCGGCAGCCCGACCGCGACCACCGCGAGCGTCGCGAGCGCGATCGGGACGTTGATGAGGAAGATCGCGCGCCACGTCCACACGTCGATGAGCCAGCCGCCCAGCAGCGGACCGGCGACGAACGAGATCCCGCTCCAGGCGGTCCACGTGCCGATCGCGGCGCCCCGCTCGGCGCCCGAGAACGTCGCGGTCAGCAGCGCCAGCGAGGCGGGTGTGAGCAGCGCGCCTGCGACGCCCTGGACACCCCGGAACACGATCAGCGCGGTCGAGTCCGGCGCCACCGCGCAGAGCAGGGACGCGACGCCGAACGCCGCGACGCCGAGCGCGAAGATCTTGCGCTCGCCGAAGATGTCGCCGAGCGAGCCGCCGACGAGGATGAGCGACCCGAGCGTCAGGAGGTACGCGTCGACGATCCACTGCTGCGCCGCGAGGCCGCCGCCGAGATCGTTCTGGATCGCCGGGAGCGCGACGTTCACGACGGTCGAGTCGAGGAAGACGATCGAGCTGCCGAGGATCGACGCGATCAGCGTGCAGCGCGCCTGACGAGGCGTGACCTCCACCAGCGTCTCCGTCGCGGCTTCCACCATCCCAAGAGCGTACGTACTCGACCGCAAGCGACCCGCGGTCGGAAGCCGACGCGGTGGCACCCCGCCGCGGGCACGCTTGAGCCATGAACGGCGTCATGCACATCTCCACGATCGTCCCGACGCTGATCGCGGGTTGGCTGATGCTCGTCGCCGGGCTCGGAAAGAAGCGGCTCGAGCGCCGTCCGCCGCGCCGGAAGCGCCACCGGTAAAGCCGGCGGCCCGCGACGGGTGTCGCGGGCCGTGGCCGTCCGGGTGGTCTCGGGGAGGAACTTACGAGGGGCGCGTGCCGAGCGTCACGTCGATCGACATCGACTTGCCGTTGCGCGTGACGGTCAGCGTGACCTTGTCCTTCGGCTGGTGCGCGGACACCGCGGCGGTGAGGTCGTCGGCCGAGGTGATCGGCTTGCCGTCGAGCGCGGTGATCACGTCGCCGGCCTGGACGCCCGCGGTCGCGGCGGGGGAGCCGGACTGCACGGACGCGACCTTCGCGCCGCCGTTCGGCGCGTCGCCGACGTGGATGCCGAGGTACGCGTGCTGCACGACGCCGCCGGAGATGATCGTGTTGGCGACGCTCTTGACGCCGTCGATCGCGAGGGCGAAGCCGACGCCGTCGTTGCCGCCGGAGTCGCTCTCGATCTGCGCGTTGACGCCGATGACCTTGCCGTCGGTCGTGAGGAGCGGGCCGCCGGAGTTGCCGTGGTTGATCGGGGCGTCGGTCTGGATGGCACCGGAGATCGAGTAGTTGTTCGGCGCGGTGATCGTGCGGTTGATCGCGCTCACGATCCCGGCCGTCATCGTCTCCTGGAGGCCGAACGGGCTGCCGATCGCGACGACCGCCTCACCCGGGAGCACGTCGGACGAGGTGCCGACGGTGAGCGGGTGGAGCTGGTCGGACGAGACGTTCACCTTCAGCACGGCGATGTCGCTCGAGTCGTCCTTGCCGACGAGCGTCGCGGACACCTTCTTGCCGGACTGGAACGTGACGGTGAACGAGCTCGCGCCGTCGACGACGTGCGCGTTCGTGATGATGTCGCCGCTCGTGTCGTAGACCCAGCCGGTGCCCTCGGCGGCCGACTGGCCCTGCGGATTGCCGAACGGGTCGGTGTTCGAGGACGACGACGAGCCGCCGGTCGCGGTGATGTCGACGACGCCGGGGGTGACGTTCTTGTAGAGCTGCTCGAGCGTCGTCAGCGTCGAGGCGGTGGGCTGGGTGGTCGCGGTCGAGGCTGCCGCGGTCGAGGTCGACGTGGACGTGTGGCTCGAGTCGTTGCCCGCGACGGCGTAGACGCCGGCGCCTGCGGCAAGGCCGATCACCGCCGCTGCGGCGATGGGGGCGCCGCGGCGGAGGAAGCGGTTCCTCGGGGCGGTCTCGGGCTTCGGTTCGGGCTGCGGTTCCATGCGGGGAAGTCTCCTTATAGCGTTCGTGTTCAGCTTCATGCTTCCGCCGGCGCCTAGGAGCGGGATGAGAGCCCGGTGAAGGTTTTGTAAGTCCTCCGCGGCGGGCTAGCCCGGGGTTGGGAGGCTGCGAGCCGAACCCCTCAAGGTCGGCCGCCTGCCCGCCGATGAAGGTCATGAGCGATGACGAGCACGACCCCGAACGCGCCCCTGGACCCCGCCATTCTGGAGCAGTACGCCGGCCACCTCTACCGGCGTGCGGCCTCCCTCGTCGTCGGCGCGACCGCCGTCGGCGCCCTGATCGGGCTGGTCTTCGGCGCGATGCCGCTCACGTCGTACGTCCACTGGCCGATCCCGCACAGCCTCTCCTACGGCCTCGCGATCGCGATGGGTCTCGTCGGCGGCTTCATCGGGCACGTGATCGGCGAGTCGCGCGCCTTCGGGCTCCGGATCCAGGCGCAGATGGCGCTCCACCAGCTCCGCGTCGAGCAGACGACGACGGCCGTCGCAGCCGCCGTCGCGCCCGAGGCGATCGTGCCGCGGCCGGTCGCCGCGCCTTCCGCCGGCGGGCCGCCGCTCTCCTCGCCGCCGCTGTCCTCGCCGCCGCTCTCGCCGTCCCCGGCCCTGCCGGCTCCCGTCCCCGCGCCCGCTCCGGCTCCGGTCTCGGCGCCGCCCGCGCCGGCGCCCGTCGCGCCGCCTGCGCCCGTCGCGCCCGCGCCCCCCGTCGCTCCCGCGCCTCCCGTCGCGCCTGCTCCGGTGGTCGCGCCCGTCGCGGCGCCGCCGGCCCCGCTCGCGCCGCCGCCGGCTCCGCTCGCGCCGCCGCCGGCTCCGCTCGCGCCGCCGCCGGCTCCGCCCGCGCCGCCGCTCGCGCCCGCGCCTCCGCTTACGTCTCCCGTCGCGCCCGCGCCGGCGCCGCTCTCGGCTCCGCCGCTCGGCGCCCCGCCGGTCGTCCCGGCTCCGTCGGATCCCGCGGCCGTCGCGCCGCTGCCGCCGCCGCTCTCGGCGACGAACTAGACGGCGCTACGCTCCGGGTACCACCACGGCCTTTCGAAGGAGGCTTCTCCGTGCCCGACACGCTGACCGTCACCGACAACCGCACCGGCCGCACGTACGAGGTGCCGATCGAGGACGGCGCGATCCGGGCGAACGCCCTCCGGCAGATCGCGGTCGACGAGGACGACTTCGGCCTCATGAGCTACGACCCCGCGTTCCTCAACACCGCCTCGGTCCGGAGCGCCATCACCTACATCGACGGCGACGCCGGGATCCTCCGCTACCGCGGCTACCCGATCGACCAGCTCGCCGTCGAGAGCACGTACCTCGAGACGGCGTTCCTGCTCCTCTTCGGCGAGCTTCCGACCGCCGACGAGCTCGCGCAGTTCGAGAACGAGGTGATCCACCACACGTTCGTCCACGAGAACGTGAAGACGCTGATGACCGGCTTCCGCTACGACGCGCACCCGATGGGGATGTTCATCAGCGTCGTCGCCGCGCTCGGAACGCTCTACCCCGAGGCGTCGAACGTCGACGACCCGGACATCCGCCTCGCGCAGGTGGTCCGGCTGATCGCGAAGGTGCCGACGATCTCGGCGTGGTCGTACCGTCACAACAAGGGCATGCCCTACGTCTACCCCGACAACGACCTGTCGTTCGCGGAGAACTTCCTCGCGATGATGTTCAAGATGGCCGAGGCGAAGTACTCGCCCGACCCGGCGCTCGTCCGCGCGCTCGAGGTGCTGTTCATCCTCCACGCCGACCACGAGCAGAACTGCTCGACGAACGCGATGCGCGCGATCGGCTCGAGCCGCGTCGATCCGTACAGCGCGCTCGCAGGCGCGGCGGCCGCGCTCTACGGACCGCTGCACGGCGGTGCGAACGAGGCCGTGCTGCGCATGCTCGTGTCGATCGGCGACGTGAAGAACGTCCCGGCGTTCGTCGAGGAGGTGAAGGCGGGCCACGGGCGGCTGATGGGCTTCGGCCATCGCGTCTACAAGAACTACGACCCGCGCGCGAAGATCATCAAGGAGACCGCCGACGCGGTGTTCGAGGTGACCGGGCGCGACCCGCTGCTCGACATCGCGCTCGAGCTCGAGAAGATCGCGCTCGAGGACGACTACTTCGTCTCGCGCCGCCTCTATCCGAACGTCGACTTCTACTCGGGGCTGATCTACCAGGCGCTCGGGCTGCCGACGGCGATGTTCCCGGTGCTGTTCGCGATCCCGCGGACGGCGGGCTGGCTCGCGCAGTGGCTCGAGGGCGTCGTCGACCCGGAGCAGAAGATCGCGCGGCCGCGCCAGATCTACACCGGCGCGGACGAGCGGCCGTACGTCCCGATCGCGGAGCGCGCCGAGGGCTCGCGCGACGTCGTCGGCGTGGCCTAGCCGCCGGATGCTCGCCCTCGCGCTCGTCTCGGCAGCAGCGGCCGGGAAGCCGGACCCGAAGCAGTTCCTCACGGTCGATGCCCGGCACAAGGTCGTCGCCGTGACGCTCGACGCCGGGGACGGCTCCGGGAACGGCGGCTTCAACTTCGACGGCTACGGCCGCGGCGAGCTCCAGGTCAGGGTCCCGCTCGGCTGGCGCGTGCGCGTCACGTGCGCGAACCGGAGCGCGATGCGTGCCTCGTGCGCGGTCGTCCGCGGACCGATGACGGCGGAGCCCGCGTTCCGCGGCGCGTCGACGCCGGACCCGGTGCAGGGGCTCGACTCGGGCGCGAAGGCGACGTTCTCGTTCGTCGCCTCGCGCGCCGGCTCGTATCGATTCGCGTCGCTCGTCCCCGGCGAGGAGGACGCGCGGATGTGGGACGTGCTCGAGGTCGCGCGCGGCGGCGCGCCGTCGATCTCGGCGCGGCCCGGTCCCTAGACGAGCGGGCTCAGCGCCGCGGCGACGAAGAGCAGCGCGAGGTAGAGCAGCGAGTAGTGGAAAACTGCGGCCGCGCCGCGACGGGACGGCGCGCGCCGCAGGCTCCACGCGAGCGCGAGGAAGAGCCCGCCGAGGACGAGCGCGGCGGCGAGGTAGAGCGGCCCGAAGACGCCGGTCGCGAACGGCACGACGCTCGCCGCGACGAGGATCGCCGTGTAGCCGAGGATCCGGCGCAGCGTCGCCGCCTCCCCGGCGACGACGGGCAGCATCGGCACCTCCGCCTTCGCGTAGTGCTCCTTCAGGAGCAGCGCGAGCGCCCAGAAGTGCGGCGGCGTCCAGAGGCAGACGAGCACGAACAGCCACAGCGCGGGCGCCGCGACG
>Ga0335079_10009392_pt1 | contig 11145 bp, 9 predicted proteins | sample Lox_Sample_33_FD_206719 | JGI IMG/M metagenome (GOLD analysis project Ga0335079, IMG submission 206719) | Soil microbial communities from Loxahatchee National Wildlife Refuge, Florida, United States - Lox_Sample_3.3 | ecosystem: Environmental > Terrestrial > Soil > Wetlands | place: USA: Florida... | reverse complement strand
CTCGATCTGCGATCCCGTAATGACCACCCGGCGGCAGCCGGTTTCGGCAAGGGCATGGAGCAGATTGACGGTCGTGTGCAAATTGGAGTGAAACGTCGGGAGCACGAAATTGAGATCGGTTGTCGGCCAGACATGGCTCGCGAGGTGAAAAACATAATCAGGCCGCACCGACGTCACGAGCGCGCGCGTCGCCGCGGTGTCGGTCAGGTCCACCTGCGCGTGTCGATGCGCGGAAGCGGGGCCGGCGCGCCTCCGGCTCGCCGAGCAAACCGTCCAACCCGAAGCGTAGAGCAGGTCGCACAAGCGGCTGCCGATAAAGCCGGCGCCCCCTGTGACCAAAGCACGCGCTCCCGCGTGCGCGGCGATTTCGGCCGTGTCGAAGGCGAAGTGTCGGTAACTCACGCGCACCTATCTTTCCGGCTCCCCCCGCGACAGACGAGATTCCCCCAGGGCCGGATTTCGTCATCAAACGCCGACCGGCGAGGTTTGTTCACTCAGGCGTTAGAAAAAACTGAGTCACAGCACCAGGGAAGGCAATCGGAAACCGATCTGGCGAATTTTTTTCGCAGTAACTTAACTGAAAGTTGCTCGCAATAGCTCGGATGAGCCGTTTTTATTTGCCCAAGACCACGATCCTGCCGCCCCTGCCGCCGCCACGCGGTGTGACATCTCTGTGATTTGTGATTGGAGTCTCGAACTGCGGCCAAAACGGAGACACCGCCCTATTCCTGTAACAGTGGACAGGCGCCCTTGGATCAGCCGTCGCCGGCGATTGCGGCAAGCGTCGCTCGCACTTCGGCGGCCGACGCTGGCTCCGCTCCATGTCCGCGTGCCATCCGCACGGCTTCCTCGACCCAAGCGAGATTGCTCATCTCTGTGCCCAACGGCGCATCTTCCAGGCCGACGCGCACATGGCCGCCGCGTGCGACCGCATCGCCGATCAGCGGACGGATGTCGACGCACAGCCCCGCGATCATCCACGGCGCGGCGCCCGCCGCCTCCTCCAGCAGCGCGACATGGGCGGCGAGCGCGTAGGGCCGGGGCGGAAAGCCAAAGGCGAGCTTCTCGGAGAACATGAAACGATAGATCGGCGGCTTGACGCCGGCCGCGCGCGCGAGCGCGGCGCCGGCGCGGGTGAAGCCCGGCTCATAGATGGCGAAAGCCGGGTGGAAGCCGTATCGCGCGGCAAAGCCAAGCGCATATCGGACATGGGCTTCGGGATTGACATAGGTGGCTGCCGGTTTTGCCTCGCGCGTCGTTGTCAGCTCCGTGAAATTGACGCTGCCCGGATCGATCGCTGCGAACTCGAGCAAGCCGCGCGCCGCCAGAGCTTCGATATGGGCGAAGCGGGCCGCACCATCCAAAGTCGCATCGCTGTCCGGCGCGACCACCGACGGGAAGGACGGGTAAACCGGCACGTCCATCTCGGCACGGATCCCCTCGATGATGCGCGCATAGACTTGCCAGTCGAAGGTCTGCCGGCCGCCCTTGTCATAAGCATGCGTATGGATGATCGCCGCGCCGGCGCGCGCGCAGGCGATGCCCTCCGCGACGATCGCCTCGACCGTATCCGGTATGCCCGGCTGCAGCGCCCGGCTCCAAGCTCCGTTCAAAGCCGCCTCGATCCAGACCTTTCGCATGATGGCGACGGCCTCCTTGGTGTTTCAGTCCGGCGACAGGCGGCATGTTTCCCGTGAAACATTCCACGAACGCTATGCCCGCCGCAGCGCGCTGGCGGCGCCGCAGCGGCGGCAAGGCCGTCGCGGCGCCGCGCGCCCCCTCCCCCTACTGCTTCACCAGCGGGCAGCCGCCTTCCGACATCGGGCGATAAGCCTCGGCGCCGGGAATGGTTTGAAGCACCGTGTAGACGTCATGCGGGTATTTCGATTCCGCCGGCGACTTCACCTGCATCAGATACATCGTGTGCAGCACGCGCCCATCCGGCCGGATCTCGACATTGTTGTTGTTCATGTCGTTGACCGGCGTCGCCTTCATCTTGGCCGCCACCGTCTTCGGGTCCTTGCTGCCGGCTGCCTTCACCGCCTGGAGATAGTGCAGCACGGCGGAATAGGCGCCGGCCTGCGTCATCGTCGGCACCTTGCCGTGCAGCGCCATGAAGCGCTTCGACCAGGCGCGCGTCTTGTCGTTCAGATCCCAATAGAAGGAATCCGTCAGTACCAGCCCATGCGCGGCCTTGAGGCCGAGCGATTCGATATCGGTGATGAAGATGAGCAGCGCCGCCAGTTTCTGTCCGCCTTCGGCGATGCCGAATTCGGAGGCCTGCTTGATTGCATTGACGGTGTCGGTGCTGGCATTGGCAAGCCCGATCACCTTCGCCTTCGACGCTTGCGCCTGCAGCAGGTAGGAGCTGAAATCGCTGGCATTCAACGGATGGCGCACATCGCCCAGCACCTTGCCGCCCGCAGCCTCGACGAATTTCGTTGCGTCGCGTTCCAGCGCATAGCCGAAGGCGTAGTCGACGGTGAGGAAGAACCAGGTATCGCCGCCCTCCTTCACCATCGCGCGCGCCGTGCCGTTCGACAGCGCGTAGGTGTCATAGCTGAACTGGATGCCAAAGGGCGAGCAAGCCTTGCCGGTGAAGTCGGAGGAGGCCGAATCCGTGATCAGGAAAATATGCTGCTTCTCGCGCGCCACTTCCTGGATGGCGAGCCCTGCGGCCGAGGAGCTGCCGCCGACCAGTACGTCGACATGCTCGTCATCGAGCCATTTCCGCGCCAAGGTCGATGCGACATCGGGCTTGTTCTGCGTATCGGCGCTGATCACCTCGATCGGCATGCCCAGCACCTTGCCGCCCATATCCTCGACCGCGAGCTTCGTCGCCACCACTGTTCCTTCGCCGACGACATCGGCATAAGGACCGCTCATATCGGTGAGCACGCCGATCTTGAGCGTATCGGCATGGGCCGTTCCGGCGGCGAGCGCGAGCGCCGCCGCGATCACCATCGACCAGTGCAGTCTCCCTTGCATCTCTTTCCTCCCCGTATCCCTTGTTTTGGTTCTTTGCCGCTAGCCGCGCGCACGGATGCGCTCCAGCACCGGCAAGATATATCGGCGGAACTGCGCCGGATTCTCGCTCATCGGAAAATGGCCGAGCTCTTTCATGATCTGGGTCTCGACGCCGGCAATCTGCCGCGCCGTGCGCAGCGTGTCCTCGGGCGTGCAGGAGAAATCATATTCCCCGGTGAGCAGATAGAGCGGGCAGCGCGCCGTATCGATCGCGCCGACCCGGTCGCGCAGATCGCCATCGACACGATAGAAATAGAGGTCGCCCTTGAACACGCCGGGCCCGCCTTGCATGTAGTGCCAGAGCGTCTCCCAGCGCGATGCTTCCGGACTCTGCGGCGCCATCATTCCCGAGACCAGACCGGCGCAGACTTCGCTGCCATGCACATCCGGGCGATGGAGCCAGGTCGTGTCGTACCACGGCGCTTGGTAGTCCGCGGCCTCGAGGCCGATGAGCGCCCGGAACTCGGCGCCGTGCTCGATGGCAAGGCTGAGCACGATGCGCCCGCCGATCGAGCAGCCCAGCACCACCGGCCGCTCCAGCTCGAGCGCCGCACAGAAGACGCGGATCGCCTCGGTATAGGCGCGCGTCGTTAGCCGATACTCCTCGCGCTGCCAGCCTTCAGGCGGGGTCGACTTGCCGTGCCAGGGCAAGTCGAAGGTGAGCACGCGGAAGCGGTCGGTGACATCTCGATCGGTCATGAGATGGCGGAACTGCCGCCCATCCGCGCCGGCGGTATGGAGACAGACCAGCGGGATGCCTTCGCCCGCTTCTTCGAAATAGAGTCGGTGCGGCCGGCCGCTCAAGCTGACATGGACATAACGGCCGATGATGGGATCGATGGGCGCCGCCATGTCAGGCGCCGTGCCGCTCGCGCCGCGGCGCGGCAAGCACCTCCTTGAAATAGAGCAAGTTCGCCATGAAGGGATGTAAGTCGCCTTCTATGCTCAACTCGCCCCGCTTGGCCATGGCGAAGAGATCGTGATAGTGCGGCTCCGGTACCGCTTGCCAGAAGCGCCGCCACGCTTCCTCGCCGGCGCGAAGGGCAAAGCGCCAAGAGGGCATGGGCCGCGGACCGCGCTCCAGCGCCGCGATGCGGCCGCGCTCGATGGCGAGATAATAAGCGCCGCGGCCAAGCTCGAGCAGCAGCTCGGTCGTCACAAACCGACCGCGATGGATGAGCCAGGAATCGCTGTTGACGAGCGTCGGCAAGGCATCGACCCGGGCCGCCAGATCGGCCGCCGGCGCGCGTTCTGTTTCCTTCGCCATGCCCGACCCTCCCTCGCCGCGAACGATATCGCGGCGTCGTCCCGGCCGTTTTCGGCTCTGGGGCCCGCTATCCTCGCGTCATTCATCGCGCCGCGCAACCTTCCTCTGCGCGTTGCGATGCGGCCATCCCTGCCCTAGAAGAGCAGCGGCCGATCCGCGGGGCGAGCATGCGCCACACTTTTCCGCGCGACACTCGTTTGCTGCCGCCGGTAGCGGTGGCGGCGCGCGGTATCGAGATCGAGGACAGCACCGGCAAGCGCTATATCGACGCGTCGGGTGGCGCCGGTGTTTCTTGTCTCGGCCACGGCCATCCCGCCATCGTCGAGGCAATCCAGCGTCAGGCGGCGCAACTCGCTTACGCGCATACCGGCTTCTTCACCAGCGCGCCGGCCGAAGCGCTGGCCGATCGCCTCATCCGTTTCGCGCCTCCCGGCATCGATCGTGTCTATTTGGTCGGTGACGGCTCCGAAGGGGTCGAAGCCGCGCTGAAGATGGCGCGGCAATATTTCCTCGAGATCGGCGAGCCCGAGCGGCGGTGCTTCATCTCACGGCGTCAGAGCTATCACGGCAATACGCTGGGCGCGCTCGCCGTCGGCGGCAATCAGTGGCGGCGCGAGCCGTTTCAGCCGCTGCTCATGGACGTCTCCCTGATCGCGCCCTGCTTTCCCTATCGCTTCAAGGCGGATGAGGAGAGCGAGGCGGATTATGGCCGGCGCGTCGCCGACGAGCTCGAGGCCGAGATTCTGCGGCTCGGGCCCGGCAGCATCGCCGGCTTCATCGCCGAGACCGTCGTCGGCGCGACCGCCGGCTGCGTGCCGCCGGTTCCCGGGTATTTTCGCCGCATCCGTGAGATCTGCGACCGCTATGGCGTGCTTCTCATCCTCGACGAGGTCATGTGCGGCATGGGGCGCACCGGCACGCTGCACGCCTGCGAGCAGGAAGGCATCGCACCCGATCTCATGATCGTCGCCAAGGGGCTCGGCGGCGGCTATCAGCCGATCGGCGCCGTGCTCGTCGCCGGGCGCATCTACGAAGCCTTCGCCGCCGGCAGCGGCTTCTTTCAGCACGGCCACACCTATCTCGCCCATCCTGTTGCCTGTGCCGCGGCGCTCGCCGTTCAGGAGACGCTCGAGCGCGACGGCCTCGTCGCCCGCTGCCGCGCGCGCGGCGTTTCACTCGAAGCGAAGCTGCAGGAGCGCTTCGGCAATCACCGCCATGTCGGCGATATCCGCGGCCGCGGCCTCTTCCGCGCCATCGAGCTCGTCGCCGACCGCGCCAGCAAGGCGCCCTTCGATCCGGCGCTCCGCCGTCATGCTGCGGTGAAGCGCGCCGCGCTCGAGCGTGGGCTCATCGTCTATCCCATGGGTGGCACGATCGACGGGCGCCTCGGCGACCACGTCCTGCTGGCGCCGCCTTTCATCATCGAGGAGCACGAGCTCGACCTTGTCGTAACCCGTTTGAGTGATGCGGTCGACGCGGCCATCGCCGGACTCGCGCGCTGATCGGCGGGGCCGCGCGGCGCCGGTATACAGCCCCGGCGAACTTTGCCATCATCGATGGCAAGAAAACGACAACGGGAGGAGCGACCGTGAAGGCGTCCTTATTCTATCTGCCGAGCCTCGGCAATCGCCGCGACATCGAAGCGGGCATGGCGGGGCTGCGCAGCGATCTCTATCAGCAGATGCTGCGCGAAGTGCTGGAGCAGGTAAAGCTCGGCGACGAGCTCGGCTATGACTCCGTCAGCTTCACCGAGCATCATTTCCACATCGAGGGCTTCGAGGTCTCCAACAACCCGGTTCTCCTCGACCTCTATGTCGGGCTGCAGACGAAGCGCATCCGCGTCGGGCAGCTCGGCATCGTGCTTCCGGCCGCGAATCCGATCCGCGTCGCCGAGGACATCGCCATGCTCGACCAGATGACCGGCGGCCGGGCTTGCGCCGGCTTCGCGCGCGGCTATCAGCGCCGCTGGGTCGACATCATGGCGCAGCAAACGCATGGCATTCACGGCGCGCTGCCGCATCACCATGACGAGATCGACGCCGCCAATCGTGCCGCCTTCGAGGAAGGCTTCGCCATCATCAAGAAAGCCTGGACCGAGCCGCTGCTCTCCTATCAGGGCAAGTATTGGCGCATTCCGCCCGGCGACACTCCCTGGACGCTCGATGCCACCTTGAGCTGGGGCGCCGGTGTCGAGAACGGCATCCTGAAGCAGGTCGGCGTCGTGCCGAAGCCGGTGCAGAAGCCGCATCCGCCGATCTTCCAGCCCTTTGCCAGCTCCGAAAGAAGCATCCGCTGGTGCGCCAAGGAAGGCGTCACGGCCATCCTGCCGCCGATGCATCAGAGCTACGAGGCCAACCTGTTCGACGTCTATGCCGAGGTCTCCGGTCGGCCGCGCGGCGAAGGCATGGGCCTCTTGCGCGACGTCATCATCGCCGACAGCGACGCGGAAGCGATAGCGCTCTGGAAGGATTCCGGCATCTTCTCCGGCCGCGCCTGGTTCGAGCCCTTCGGCTTCCGCAAAGGCGTCATCGATCCCGTCACCGGCGAAGCGCCGACGGCGGAGCAAGCGATCGAGAAAGGCTACGCTCTCGTCGGCACGGTCGATACGGTGACCCGCCGTCTCGAGCAGATCAAGCGTCGCCTCCCGGTCGATTGGATCTTCTGCTACACCTACAACAGCCTGGTGCCGCACCGCATCCTGATGAAATCGATCGAGCGCTTCTGGCGCGAGGTGATGCCACGCGTCACTTGACCGAGCGTTACGCGCTCGCTCAAGTGATCGCGCGGCGGCGTCAGCGGTTGCGCAACAATCGCGAAAGCCCTAGGCGAACGCGCCCGGCGCGTTCGTCCGCGGCGGGCGACAGCGGTTGCGCAGCAATCGCGAAAGCCCGCACCGTCGTGGCTAGACTAGCCACCGCGACAGCCGCACAGCTCCGATTAGCCTCAGAACTTGAATCCCGCGCGGAGGCCGAGATTGTTCAAGCCGGGGTTATGCGAAGACGCGTCCGCGTTCGAGAGGTGCGAGAAATAGATCTCGACGCTGTAGACCGGGTTGATGTGGTAGCCAACCATGAGGCCTAGGTGATAGAGCGCGCGGGTCCCGAGATTCTTGTTGCCGTCTTGTTCGCTGGGCCCGGTGATCTTGCCGTCATGTACCGCGCCGCCGAGAAATCCGCCGACATAGACGCCGTCACCGTCGCGCAGTCCCGGCCGCCAGACAGTCCCGGTCCAGGTCATGTCGAAGTAGCCGTAGTCGGTCCTCCCATCGGTATTGACCGAGCCGCCGATGGTCGGGCGCGGCGAACCGATGATGCTCAGAAAGTCCGGTGACTTGAACAGTACCTCGCCGACGATATCGGCGCCGCCTTCGACATGGTGGCCGAGAAAGCCGACATCATGGGCCAGCACGCCGCCTTTGACCTCATCGACGATGCCGGCACGCGCCGCGCCCCCCGCGAGCGCCCACGCGGCGACTGCCAGCAGCGCGACCACGAGCGGGCGCACGCATAACTCATGCGAACGGTCCATCGAGTCCCCTCGGGCTGACGGCCACTTCTGTCCCACCGCGCCCGTTAAAGAAGCTACAGAGGCTATGCCGGTGTTTCAACTGTGTTTCTCAAGGCGCGGCGCAAAGCAAGGGCCGCATCACGTTGCCCAGCCCCCCTCCGCCTCGCGTTGTCGCGCCTCTTCGAGCAGCGCTTTGCGATCGATCTTGTTGGTGCCCGCCCAAGGCAGCTCGGCAACGAAAGCGACGCGCCGAGGATGCTGATAGGCCGGTCCGCCGGCGATGGCAAAGCGCTTCACCGCGGCGTAATCGAGCTCTTCACCGGGCCGCAGCACGATAAAGGCGACGGGAACCTGGCCGCGTTCCTCGTCGGGCAGCGGCACGACCGAGGCTTGGTGGATGGCCGGGTGCTGCTCGAGCTGTTTCTCGACCTCGCCGGGATAGATGTTCTCGCCCGAGCAGACGAACATGTCGTCGGCGCGGCCGACGAAATAGTAGAAGCCATTCTCATCGCGGCGACAGACATCGCCGCTGTGGTACCAGCCGTCCACGAGCGCCTTCGCTGTTTGCTCCGGCAAGTTGTGATAGCCCGCCATCAGCGACGGATTTCGCATCTGCAGCACGCCTTCCTCTGGGCTCGGCCCGCCGACGAGCCGCACGTCGGCGCCCGGCAGCGGATAGCCGAGCGACAGCGGCGGCGTCGCGATACTGGCGGGATGTGCGCCGAACACCGCGGGACCGGCTTCGGTCGTGCCATAGGCATTCATCACCGCTGCACCCGGGAAAACCTGGCGAACGCGCTCGATCAGGCCTTCGCTCAGCGGCGCCGAGCCCATGGTGACGCGGCGCACGCAGCTGAGATCGACGCGAGCGAGCAGCTCTCTCTCTTTGGCGACGCGCGCCAGCATGGTCGGCACCGAGGTGAGACCCGTGACGCGATACCGGGCCACCGCGGCGATGTAGCTGGCGGCGGTGAAGGACGGCAGCAGCACCATCGACGCGCGATTGAAGAACGCCAGCTTCGTGCTGAAGAGTCCATTCATATGGAAGAGCGGCGCGGCCACGATCGAACGCTCATGCTCCATCCCCGGCTGCCCGCCCCGCTGCGCCAGCGCCCAGATCTGACCCGCGTGAGACAGCGGAACGCCTTTCGGCCGGCCGGTCGAGCCCGAGGTGTAGAGCTGCTGGCCGATCTCGTCGGAACGCGGCACATGGGTGGCGAAAGGCCCCGGATCGAGCTGCGCCGCAAAGCCTTCCGGGCCGTCATCATCGAAGCCGATGACCGGCAACCCCGGCCGGACCAGCCCGGCGCGCTCCCGATCGGCGAAGGCGAGTTCGATCTCGGCATCTTCGATGATGTAGGCGACCGTCGCCGCCGGCAATTTTGCATTGACCGGCACGGCGACCAGTCCTGCCCGCATGATGCCGAAATAGGTTGCGACGTACTCGGCGCGGTTCAGCGACAGGATGGCGATCCGGCTGCCTTTTGCGAAGCCGCGCGCCGTCAACAGCCGCGCGACGCCCCGCGCCACGGCGTCGATCTCGGCGTAGCTGTATTCGCGCGGCGACTCGTCGCGCAGCAGGTCGATCAGAGCGATCTTGCTTTGATCGCCGGCGGGATCGACGAGGTCGCCAAGATTGACGGGCTGGAACATGCGCGAAACCTCCCCAACGAACGTTCAAGCAGCGAGGTGGCAGGCGACGGAAGCGCCGCGGCCACGCTCCTCGAGAACCGGCCGTTCCCGGCGGCAGCGCTCGACGGCGATCGGACAGCGCGTGTGGAACGGGCAGCCGGAAGGCGGCGCCAACGGGCTCGGCAGCTCGCCTTGCAGCGGCGGCATCGCGGCACGCTTGCGCTGCGCTGCCGGGTCGGGGCTTGGCACGGCGGCAAGCAGCGCCTTGGTGTAGGGATGGCGCGCCGCGCGCCAGATCGTTTCGGCCGTTCCGGTCTCCACGATCCGCCCGAGATACATCACCATGACGCGGTCTGCGACATGCTCGACCACCGACAGGTCGTGCGAGATGAAGAGATAGGAGACGCCGAGCGCCGCTTTGAGATCGGCCAGCAGATTGACGACCTGAGCGCGCACCGAGACATCGAGTGCCGAGACCGGCTCGTCGCAGATCACCAGCTTCGGCTCGAGCGCCAGCGCGCGGGCAATGCCGATCCGCTGACGCTGGCCGCCGGAGAATTCGTGCGGGAAGCGATCGACGGCTTCGCGCGCCAGGCCGACCTGAGAGAGCAGCGTCTCGACCCGCACTCGGATCCTGTCCCGCGGCCAGCCGGCGACCGCCAGCGGCTGCGCGATGCTGCGACCCACCGTGGCGCGCGGATTGAGTGCGCCCAGCGAATCCTGGAAGATCATCTGCACCAGCGGACGCACCGGCCGCATCGCCCGGCGCCCGAGATGCGTGATGTCGCGCCCCGCGACGCTGATCTCTCCGGCGGTGATCGGCACCAGGCGCATGATCGCTCGGCCGAGAGTCGATTTGCCGCAGCCGGACTCGCCGACCAGGCCTACCGTCTCGCCCGGCGCCATATCGAAGCTGACGCCGTTCACCGCATGGACAACGCCGCGGCGCGTCGGGAACGCGACGTCAAGGTCACGAACCGACAACAGCGACATCGTTCACAATTCGATCTTGCATCGCATCCGCCGCGAAGCAGGCCACGAGTCGGCCCGGCGTCGCTTCGGTCAACGCCGGCCGCTCCGCCCAGCAACGCTTCCCGGCCAAGGGACAACGCGGCGCATAGGCACAGCCCGTCGGCAAATTGCCGAGAGGCGGAACCATGCCCGGGATCTCCGCGAGCCGGGCGGCACGATCCACCTCAGCCTTGGGCGTGGCGGCGAGAAGCCCGCGCGTATAGGGATGGAGCGGCGCGGCGAAGAGTGCATCGACGGCCGCCTCTTCAACCTTGCGGCCGGCATACATCACCGCGACCCGTTGCGCGACCTGCGCAACCACGCCGAGATCGTGGGTGATGAACAGCATCGCCATGCCGATCTCGTCCTGCAACCGCTGCAGCAGCGCCAGAACCTGCGCTTGCACCGTGACGTCGAGCGCCGTGGTCGGCTCATCCGCGATCAGCACGCGCGGACCGCAAGCGATCGCCATGGCGATCATCACCCGCTGGCACATGCCTCCCGACAAGCGATGGGGAAATTCGCCGAACCGGCTCTTCGGGTCGGCGATGCGCACGAGATCGAGCAGCTCGAGCGCGCGATCGATCGCCGCGCGGCGGCCGAGATCGGTATGCGCTTCGATCACTTCGACGAGTTGCCGGCCGACACTGACGACGGGATTGAGCGATCCGGCCGGGTCCTGGAAGATCATCGAGATGCGC
>Ga0335079_10009391_pt1 | contig 11145 bp, 5 predicted proteins | sample Lox_Sample_33_FD_206719 | JGI IMG/M metagenome (GOLD analysis project Ga0335079, IMG submission 206719) | Soil microbial communities from Loxahatchee National Wildlife Refuge, Florida, United States - Lox_Sample_3.3 | ecosystem: Environmental > Terrestrial > Soil > Wetlands | place: USA: Florida... | reverse complement strand
GTTCCTCCCGCCGTGGATTCGAGCGGCGTAGTCTACTACAACCTCCCGGACAACGAACACGACACCCAGTACATGACCCGGGTGGATTACAACTTGAGCAAGCAGCGCATCTACGGACGGTACTTCTACGACCGTTACGGGAAGGATCCAGTGGTGGGGAGCCAGAACATCGTCACCTCCGGCCGAGGATTCGATCTCTGGGATCAGGGGGCGTCGGCAAGCGACACTTACACCTTCAGCCCCACGCTGCTCAACAACGCGATTCTCTCCTACAACCGCAATAACGGCACGATCATCAGCGGCGCTCCATTCACCTTTGCGAGTCTGGGCATCCCCATTGCCAGCACCACCCCGCCGGAGATATCGATGTCCGTGTCCGGTTTCTTTGGCGTCAGTTCCGGCCATCCGGGACATTTCAATCGCCATAACTACCATTTCGCCGACACCTTGCATTGGGTTCTTGGCCGTCACGAGATCTCTATCGGCGGCGACTTCATGAAAATGGATGTGGATCTGATCAACACCTATCGGCAGAACGGCGGCTTCACTTTCAGCGGTACGGGGAACACGGGGAACCCCTTCGCAGACTTCCTGATCGGCGACGTGCATCACTTCATCCAGGGAGGCGGCGAATACGCAGCACGACGCGGCAACCTGGGAAGCCTCTTCATTCAGGACAACTTCAAGGTAAGCCGCAGCCTTGTGCTGAACCTGGGGCTGCGTTGGGATCCTTTCATTCCTTACCACGACGAAGAGGGCCGTACCGAATGCTTCCTGCCGGGGAAACAATCAACGCGTTTCCCGAACGCTCCAGGAGGCTACCTTTTCGCCGGAGATCCCGGGTGTCCGTCTGGCGGGTTCCTGTCGAGCTGGGGGGATTTCGGTCCGCGCATCGGCTTCGCCTACAATCACGGGGGAAAAAGTAAGACCACGATCCGCGGCGGATGGGGCTACTTCTATCAGCCGCCGTTTGTCGAGGCCTTCAACAACATGGTGGACAGCGCACCCTTTAGCCCGCAATACAGCCTCTTCAATGTTCCCTTCATGAATCCATATCAGGGCCTGACAAACCCCTTCCCTGGCGCATATGCTCCTCAGCTACCACCGTCGAACGTGGCTTTCGCCCTCCCGCTAAGCCTGGCCGTGGCCTACCAGCACAACTGGGTTCCGTCGCAGGTGCAGAACTGGAACCTGACCATCGAACACCAACTGATGACCGACCTGCTGGTGCGCGTGGGCTACATCGCTTCGGTGGGCCGGCATCTCGCCTACAACACCGATGTCAACGCTCCGCTACCCAGTCCCACCGCAACCGGCGATAACGAGGACGCCCGCCGGCCGTACCAGCAGTATGGCCAGATCACGGTGGATACGTCCGGTGGAAATTCCAATTACAACTCTCTACAAGTCGTGGTGGAGAAGCGCTTCTCGCATGGCGTCAGCCTCAGCGCAAATTACACATGGAGCAAAAGCATCGACGCGGTGTCGTATCAAACCGACCTGTGTGGCATCAATGTGATCAACCCCTACGATGTAAATGCATACCGAGGCGTTTCCGATTTCAATGTTCCGCATCGTTTCGTGCTGAATTACCTATGGCAGCTGCCCTCGCCTAAGCAAGGCTTGGCCAAGACGCTCCTTGGCGGTTGGGAGACCGCCGCGATCTGGACGTGGCAGAGCGGCTTCCCGCTGAACATCACCACTGCCGGAGATTACTCGTTCAGCCTTCCGGAGGTATCCAATGACCAGGCGCAGTACGTGTCCACGCCGCACTACACCGGCGGATCCACATCTGCCAAGCTCGCGCAATGGTTTACAACCAGCGCCTTCACCACTCCCGCGGACAATACTTTCGGCAACGTGGGACGCAATACGTTGATCGGACCGGGGACCTTCAATATCGACTTTTCGGCGCACAAGACCTTCAACTTCGGCGAGCGGTTTAAGCTGGAATACCGGGCGGAGTTCTTTAACTTCCTCAACCATCCGCAATTCACCAATCCCGATACGTATTCGACCGACAGCACATTCGGGCAGATCACCACCGCGCGGGATCCGCGCATCACTCAGATGGCGCTTAAGCTGATCTTTTAGGTGACGCGCCGGCAGTTACTTTTGCTTTCGGGCGCCGGGACGATTCTGACTCCGGCGCTCAAAGCCTCGGAACCCCAGAATGTCTCTTACCCGCTCAGCGAGATCCAAGGCTCACTGACGCCGCCAGAGTTCTTTTTTGTTCGGGATCATTTCAACGAGCCGCAACTTTCGCTGGAGACCTGGCAGCTGCGGATTGAGGGCCGGGTGGCTCGCCCCTATACGCTGAGTTTCAGTGATTTGCTCGAGCTGCCGGCGAAGAAGGTAGAGGCGGTACTGGAGTGCTCCGGAAACGCGGCCAACGGAGCGGCGGCCAGCAATGGTGTCTGGGAAGGCGTGCCCATCTCGTACCTGCTCGAACCCGCCGGGATAGATCGCGAGGCGGCGTTTCTGGCGTTCGAGGGCGCGGATGCCGGACGGCTGCTTCAGGATTCGGCACTACTGGGGTACGCTCAGCTTGTACCGCTCGAGAAGTGTCTGGATGCCTGGAGCCTGGTGGCGTTCAAGATGAACGATCTCTTCTTACCGCGGCGGAATGGTTTTCCGGCTCGCGCTCTGTTTCCCGGCTGGTATGCTATGGACTCGGTCAAGTGGCTGCGGCGGATCGTGGTCTTGAGCGCCAGCGACCGGCAAACCACCTTCTATCAGAGCGGCATGGACCGCGTTTACAATCGCGTAGTTCGAACCGACAGCGGCCAACAGATCACGCGCCTTTCTTCGGTGCAGGTCAAGTCTGTGGTCGCCTGGCCATCCGATAAAATGAATCTCCCCGCCGGCAGGCATCGGGTTTGGGGATTCGCCTGGACCGGAACCGGTGGGATTCGGGAAGTTGCGCTCTCCGTGGATGGCGGCAAAACGTGGACTGCCGCCCAACTGCAGCCGCCGTCCGCACCGTATTCCTGGGTTCGATGGAGCTACACGTGGAGAGCATCGCCCGGTGACTACGTACTGATGAGCCGCGCTTCAGACTCACAGGGCAATCAGCAGCCTTTGCGGCGGGACAAAACACGTAAGGATGTCTATGAGCTCAACTGGTGTGCGCCACTCCAGTGTAGTGTGCGCTAAGAGTCTGGGCCTCGCCGTCATCGCGCTCTCCGCCCACACCCTGGGTGTTGCCTCCGATTGTCCAAGCCGCCCGCTGACTGCTCAGGAGGGCGCGGCGCGCCTGAAGGAGTTGGACCGGGCCGCGCAGAGCGAAATGCAGCAGCACCGCTACGCCGAGGCCGTACGGGATTATCACGAGGCCAGCTGCATAGCGCCGGACAGCGCGCCAGTGTTCTACAGTCTGGGTGTGGCCCACGCCGCGGCCGGCGATTTTCTCGCCGCTCGCAAGTCGTTGAACACCGCAGATCGTCTGCAGCCCTCGAATGTGCTGCCGCTTGCGATGCTGGTGCGCGTCAATTTTTCCCTCGGTGACACAGAGGGCCTGAAGGCCGCTCTGCGCGAAGCCGCCAAGCGTTTTCCTCGCGAGGGAAATCTGCACGCGACATTAGCCCAATTCCTGGCGGAGAACAAGCTGGTGGATCTCGCCCTGGCCGAGTCCTTGCGGGCACAACACGCCAGCGGCTCGAGCGCTGGGTCAGTGATGCAGCTCGCCGTTTTAGAGAATACGGTGGGGGCCTATGACGATGCCATTCGCAATGCGACGGCCATTCAGCAACAAACGCAGTTGCCTGAAGCTGTCCGGGCTTCCGCAGCCGGCGTTGCCGGCCTGAGTTATGAGAGCACGGGGCAACGGGACAAAGCCATCGCTCATCTCTGGGAGGCCATCCGGATTGATCCGTTGCAGGAGAACTCGTATCTGGCTTTGGCTTTTCTTTTGGAGAAGGCGCTGCGGTACGCTGACGCGGTGAATGTCCTTCAAGAGGGCCGGCGCAAACTTCCAGGATCCACTGCTCTGTTATTACCGCTCGGGTCCGATCTGGTGCGCGCCGAGCAATATCAGGCAGGGATCAAGGTTTTGCGGGAATTGCTGCATCTGTCGCCGGAGGAATCCGACGCGTATCTGCGTATCGCCGACGCATACCGGAAAACCGGACGGTCAGCCGAAGAGGCGCGGATCTTGAAAGACCTCGCGCAGCAGAAGCCGGACTACCCGATGATTCACCTGCTGATCGCGCGAGCCATGCTCAACGCCGACCCGCCCGACTACCCGAAGGTGCTGGACGAATTGTCGCTAGCCGAAAACAAGGCGCCTTCCGATCCCGAAGTCTCTTATCTCCGTGGAAGGGCCTGTCTGGCCATGAATCGCAACGATGAGGCCGTGGCCGCGCTGCGTCAAGCTATCGAACTCGCGCCGATGGATCCGGGGCCGTATTACCAACTCGGCCGTCTTTACGAGAAGCTCGGTGAGAAGGAGCTGGCGAAGGAAACCCTGGCGCGGATGCAATATCTCAAGAGCAGTCCATCGAGGTGAGGCAGCAACAGCCGGCAGCAACCGGCAGCTGCAATTCGCGTTAACGTACATCTGGCAGTTCTTTCGAGGGCCGCGCCCGCTCAAGCGTCCCTGCGTTACGATACACGGACGCGTTAGGCATTTCGAAGAGCCGCTCCAGGAGATCTTCGGCAGCGTGCGCTGGATCCAACTTGCGCCCATGCCGGAAAATCGGGGCTGATGGGCCGGGCTAAGGGCCGCAAAAGTCTGGAAACGCTTGTAACAGAAGGAGAAAGGGTGGCCAGACGCAGTTGCTTCAGGGGCCGCGTGGATGTATGCTCTCCTGAAACAACCCCTTTCTTGCAGACTGGACGACAACTCGATTTATGCCGTCCGCTAGAAGGCGCAGGGGCACTGATTGCCGGTACATTTCGGGGATCGAATGCGATTCTCGGCAAAATCAGAGGAGTTTCACTATGACGGAACGGACTCGAATCGCCAACTCACAGTTGTTCAGAGCAGTGTCTTTTCTCGCGACGCTCATGCTGTCCGCGGGACTGGCTCTCGCGCAGATCGGAACCGGCAGCGTTACGGGCCTGGTTTTCGATTCGACGGGCGCGGTGGTGCCGGATGCCGAAGTCACCGTTACCAACGTCGATCGCAACACGCCGCACGTGACGCGAACGACAAGTACCGGGGATTACACGGTTACGGCGCTGGAGCCGGGCCGCTATTCGATCACGGTAAAGCACGCCAGCTTCCGCACATCCACGGTTCCCGCGTTTGAATTGCAGGTGGAGCAGAAGGCGCGCGTGGACGTGACGCTGGAAGTCGGCCAGGTGTCGGAATCCGTCACGACCACCGGCGAGGCTCCGCTGCTGACAACGGAATCGAGCACAATCGGTCAGGTGGTCGATAACAAGCACATCGTGGACCTGCCGCTGAACGGTCGCAGCTTCCTGGATCTGGCCACGCTGGGGCCCGGTGTGACGTACACCAAAGACGGGAACACGGGCTTCCAGGATACGCGCAACATTGGCCGGCGCAGCGACGACCAGTATTCGCTGGGAGGCGCGCGGGCCCAGGACACCAATTATCTGTTGGATGGCGCTGTCAATACCTCGCCGGACTCCAACACCATCGCCGCCATTCCGTCGATTGATGAAATCCAGGAATTCAAGGTGCAGACCAACTCCTATACCGCCGAGTTCGGACGCGGCGCAGCGCAGATCAACGCCGTGACGAAGGGCGGCACAAATTCCCTCCACGGCACGGCCTACGACTTCCTGCGCAACGATGCGCTGGATGCCAAGAATTTCTTTAATGACATCAATGCGGGTGGTCCGGCTCCCAAGCCTCCTTTCCGGCGCAATCAGTTCGGAGGTACGGCGGGTGGCAGGATCAAAAAAGACAAGTTGTTTTTCTTTGGCACTTACGAAGGCTTGCGCGACCGCACCAACGCCACTCAAATAGCCACAGTGCCTGTGTCCGGCGTGAAGAACGGCGACTTCTCCGCATATGGAACTCCCATCTACATGCCGCACATTACCGATGCAAGCGGCAACTCGCTGTTCTTTCTTGGTAACACGCTGCCCGCGGGCTGCTACAACCCGAATCCCAACACCGATGTTCCATGGCCGAATATGCAAATCCCGCAGCAGTGTTGGAACGGACCGGCGGCCAAGATGCTGCAATCGAAGTTTACCCCCGCGGCAACAATATCCGGGCAGTTGCGCGACAACTACTCTGGCGTCGTCTCCAGTCCTACGAACTGGGACCAAACGGCTGGCCGCATCGACTATATCATCAACCCCAGCATGAACCTGTGGGGCCGGTATTCCTGGGCGCGCGAGGATGATTTCAATGGTCAGCTCTTGCCGGGGAGCAGCGTAACCGATGCAGTCCATACTCAGACGGTGACTCTGCACCATTCGTGGACAATAGGGGCCCAGATGGTGAACGAACTGAAAGCCAACTATGTTCGAGCCAACGCCAGCGCCATCGGCCAACTGGCCGGTACAACGAATGTCGCCGGGAGTCTGCTTGGTATCCCAGGCGTCTCGAGTTACCCGCTCGATTTCGGCACACCCCAATTCAGTGGGTCCGGAGACAACTTCCTGAGCCTGGGCGAGAATGCCTTCGGCAATCCGTTGCAGAAGATCCAGAATGTGTGGGGATACGGCGATGACTGGTCAATAAACAAGGGGCGCCACACCATCAAAGCCGGGGTCGACTTCCGCCGCGAATATCTGAACATCTTGAACCACAACTTAGCGCGCTCCACGTTCCAAGTTCCTGCGGCGGCTACAGCAGCGGTGAATGGCAGCGGTGGCCTCACCTTAGCGTCCATGCTGCTCGGCATCAGCAACGACTCGGAGGTAGCGACGGGAGATGCTCACGACCACTTGTTCCGCTGGACGCAGGCCTACTATATCCAGGACGATTTTAAGGTCTCGCGGAATCTGACCGTCAATCTGGGTCTGCGTTATGAACTCTCGCCGTATTGGTATGACAACCGGAATCAGATCACCAACCTGGATATCATCAATGGCGTTCCCACCATCATCCGGCCGGGCACCGGCGATCCTTACCAGGGGATGCCGCCGGCGCGCTTCATCTCGGACCCGAACTCGCCAGAGTACCTGCCGTTCATTCGAAGCAATGTTCTGGGCCGCAGTCTTGTGAAGACCGACTTCTTCAACTGGTCACCGCGCCTTGGCTTCGCCTGGTCGCCTGCTTGGGGCCATAACAAGACCGTCTTCCGCGGCGGTGCGGGTATCTTCTATTCCCCAATGAACGCTGACCCCTGGTTCGATTTCGCGCGTAGCGCTCCCATTTCGGTCAAATACATCCGCAAGGGAACGGAATCGGTCATGGACCAGATTTTCAATAACACGGCGCAAACGATCGGTCCGCCGTCGCAGTTCACCATCGATCCAAATCTGAAAACTCCGCGCGTCCAACAGTGGAGTCTCGGCATCCAGCAGGAGCTTGCGCAGAACCTGGTGTTGGAAGTCAGTTATGTGGGTTCGGCCTCGACCCACCTGCCGCATCTGACCGATCAGAACGATCCCCGGCCCGTGCAATCGAGCCCCGGCCAGCTGGTCGAGCCGGTGGTCCTGCTGCCTCCCCAATATGCGTCGCTTTCCTCGTATTACAACCAGGTTCAAAGCGTTACCTCGGCCAACTACAATTCGTTGCAAACGAAGGTGGAGAAACGCTATTCCCAGGGAGTGACGTTCTTGAGTGCTTTCACCTGGGGACGATCCATGGATTCCGCATCAGCCACGCGTGACGGCGGCAATGGCTTCTCCACTCCGCATCAGTGGAACTACCACTTGGATTACGGCCCGTCCACATTTGACGCAAAGCTCAACTGGGTGAACAGCGCGCTTTATGAGCTGCCGTTTGGTAAGGGTCGGGTGTGGGGAGCGAATTGGTCTGGCCCGGTAGACAAGCTGCTCGGTGGCTGGCAGATCGGCGGCATCGCTGTGGTTCGCACCGGTTTCCCCCAGTCCTGCATCAACGGAAGTGACGCGGCGGTCGCCAACGGAAACTTCGAAGTTGATAACTGCGACATCATCGGCAACCCTAACACCGGTCCCAAAAACATTTTGGATTTTTGGAACCTGGCAGCCTTTGCTACCCCCAACTCCGCGGAGGTTTACGGCAATGGAGGACGCGGTATTCTCCGCGGACCGAAGTTCGTGAGTTTTGACTTCACCGCACAGAAGACGGCGGCAATTACGGAACGGCTGAAGCTCCAGTTCCGGTTCGAAGCATTCAACCTTTTAAATCATCCGATCTTCTCCATGCCGAATCCATACGAAGATACTTATGTCAATTACGATGCAACCGGCCACCCGACGGGTCCGGCCAGCATCAGCCAGATTGGCGCATTCAACACTATCAACAGCACGGCGGCCAACAATCGCGAGCTGCAGTTTGCGCTGAAGTTCATCTGGTAGTTTTCTTCGCGGGGCCGCTCGCTCGCGCGGCCCCTGCGTTACCATAGCGGGTTGCCCGAACCCGACAGATTCCGCATCGGCATCACGCCCGACTTCTACACCGACGCCAAGGGCTATTTCGAAGGTCCGGTCCATGAAGTCTTCAGCGGCCTGCCCCGGATCCAAGTCGCGCCCATGTCCGCGCAGCCGAATCGAACGGCCACGCCCGAAGCCCTGAACCAGTTCGACGCCATCATGAACCTGGCGCTGCACGTGACGGCCGACAGCCTCAAGGGTGTCGAGCGCCTGGCCATCGTGGCCCGATGGGGTGTGGGCTATGACCGGATCGACGTCGCCGCGCTGACCGAAGCCGGCGTGATGCTCTCGATCACCCCCAAAGGCGTGCGCAGGCCGGTCGCAGAAGCCATTCTGGCATTCGTCTTTGCCCTTTCCAAGAACATGTTTCGCCTGGACCGCATGGCGCGCGCCGGACAGTGGCGTGACTCGCTCGGAGAACTGACCGGCGATATCCGCGGCAGCGTGCTCGGTTCAGTCGGATGCGGCAATATTGCGCGCGAGCTTTTTCGCCTGGCACGGCCGCTCGGCTTCAGCCGCCTGCTGGCCTGCGATCCGATCGTCACGCAAGGCGACGTGGATCCGCTCGGCGTCGAGCTGGTTGACATGGACACGGTGTTCCGCGAGAGCGACTTCGTCACCGTCAACACCTTCCTGAACGACAGCACGCGCGGGCTCGTGAGCCAACGCCATTTCCGCTTGATGAAGTCCACCGCGTATTTCATCAACACCGCGCGCGGGCCCATCGTCCAGCCCGAGGCTCTGGTCCAAGCGCTCAGAGAGAAATGGATCGCCGGTGCTGGAATCGACGTATTTCCCGTTGAGCCGCCTCCTGAGAACGATCCTATTTTCCGGCTAGACAACGTGATCGTTGCGCCGCACGCGCTCGCCTGGACCAAGAACATCTGGCACGATAACGGCGTCGAAGCGTGCGGATACGTGCTAAAAGTCGCGAGGGGAGAGGTTCCGGAAAGCGTCGTGAACTCCGACGTGCTGAAACATCCTGGCTTCCTCAGGAAGCTCGAGCGCTACCGGGCCAACCGGCAGTAAGTCAGCGGTCAGGCGGCCGGCTGGCAAGCTCGATGATGGCCCGCAGTGCGGCGGCGTTCTGTTCCGGCGTGGCGATCAAGTAGCGATGTCTGCCGTTTGCATCCGCGGCAAAGTGCGTGCGGCCCTCGTCATCGACGGTAATGACACCCCGCTCTGAAAGTGAAAATGAACCTGGACGAACGGCGTAGAGCGTCGCCGTGGGATCCCACATGGGCCGGTCGTAAGGCATTTTCATGTAATCGCGATAAGCTTCAGCCAGCGGATGATCGTCCACGTAGCTGTAGTCTTTGAGAATACTCGCGGCGGGATAAAGAATTTTGTTCCCGATTTCGAATCCGCTGGTCACGATGGCTCCGGGCCATTCGGCAAAAAGTTTCTTGGCAGCCGGGATGTCGGTCTGGATGTTGTACTCAGGCTTTCCTTCTGGAAATGCGCCGCCCATGATCGAAAGCAGACGGACCTTGCGTTTCACCAGATCGAGGCCGGAGAGCGTGCTCGCTTCGTCCGCTTTCGAATCGAGCAGGCGCGCGAGATTTGTGCTGAAACCGACCTGAACGATGACGACCCCGCCACCCGCTTCCTTCGCAAGCACTCGCCGGAGCAAGCCGACCGCTTCGGGAGCTTCGCGCCCATCGACAAGATGGCGGGGATAGACGAGCGAACCATCCGGTCGCTTGCGCTCCGCCGGCAGCCGGATCATGTTGCTGTCCTCGGGCGTCTTACCGTCGCGCACTATGCCGATGGGAATCGTGCCGCGGCCGTAGAACGTGTTCATGAGGTCGATGAATGGCGCGGCCCACCGGTTGTCTTTGGTGATGGTGACGGCCAGCAGCTTGGCTTCGCCGCGGCTCTCGAGCGCGTGAATCATGGCCAGCGCAACGGCGTCGTCCACGTCATTACCCATGTCGGTATCGAAGATCAGGCGCACGGGTGTGGCCGTCAGGGTGCAGCACAAGAAGAACGTCGTTAGTTTCGAAAGACTCATCGACTTACGGTTACCGCGCCGGAGCGTCTCCAGCGGCGCTGGATGCTACGATAAATGCATCCCCAATATGCCGTTGCGCTTCTATAATACGCTCTCACAGCAGGTGGAGGAGTTCCACCCGCAGGAAGACAATGTCGTGCGCATGTACACGTGCGGCCCGACGGTTTACGACTACGCGCACATTGGCAACTTCCGCACGTTCGTTTTTTTCGACCTCCTGCGCCGATGGCTGCGCGAACGAGGCTACCGGCTCGACCACGTGATGAACATCACCGACGTGGAAGACAAGATCATCCGTAACGCCTTGGCGCAACACAAATCGCTTGCCGACTACACGGCGACATATGAGAAGGCGTTTCTCGACGACTGCGAGACCCTGCGCCTCCAGCCCCCGGAGCGCTGGGCGCACGCCACCGAGCACATCAACGAAATGGCCGCCGCCATCGGGGAACTCACCCACAAAGGCTATACGTACAGCAGTGAAGGATCGGTATACTACAGCATCGCAAAGTTCCCGGAGTACGGACGGCTTTCCCATAACGACTTCAGCGCCATCCGCGCCGGCGCGCGCGTGGACGTAGATACCTACGACAAAGCCGACGCTCGAGATTTCGTCCTTTGGA